>JRHI01000307.1_pt1 | contig 55298 bp, 50 predicted proteins | sample 215371 | NCBI WGS metagenome assembly JRHI01 (sample SAMN02929681, study PRJNA255918) | sediment metagenome | biome: cave system; feature: Ice Cave; material: Sediment; isolation source: sediment from deep within a dark volcanic ice cave with no known source of... ...
AATTCCTCGCCATCAAAATCTATTGCCATCAAATTCCTAATCATCAAATTCCTCGCCATCAAAATCTATTGCCATCGAATTCCTAATCATCAAATTCCTAATCATCAAATTCCTCGCCATCAAATTCCTAATCATCAAATTCCTCGTCATCGAATTGCTCGCCATCAAAATGCTCGTCATCAAAATGCTCGTCATCAAAATCTATTGACCCTTACGCTCGTCCCATTCGCATCAATCATCGTCCTCCTCTTGCAATCAGTTTCCTGCCCACATCTACTCAATGACGCAACGACCCTTTGTATCCCGTCGCGTCAGGAGCACGTATAACAAGTGAAGGATAAAAAAGTCTCGTGTATAATAGGGATGACACTTGCGGTCATCTTGCCGCCTGCGCTCCAGCTTTTCAAAAGCATTTCGTAGCACTATCTTTTCCTGGTGGCGGCACTCCTTGCCTGGATAATCAGTTGGCTAGCCTCGTTTGACTTCAGCGCATCAAACATCTTACAATATGGAGATTAAGGATTGACGCGGTTATATAAAATGTTGTTGAGCGTAACATTATTCATGAACAAGAGGTAATGCTAATGTTTCACCAATTGCTTTAACCCGTGGCTGACAACCTATTTCTCTCCTTTCTCGTAGGTATTATTCCCATTCTTGTCGTCCTCGTTTTGCTTGGTATTATAAGGCGACCAGCATGGCAGGCGCGCTTGCAGGGCTTGTCATTGCCCTCATTATCGCTGTGACTGTATGGCAGATGCCAATTTGGCAACCTGCAGGTAGTGGCGGCTCGCCGACTCGGCCTCAGCCCTATACTTATGGCTGCCACCAATTCATCGGGGGGCCGTGATGAGCAAAATGGTTTCACCGCAGAACGTGACAACAGGAGTCTCCACAACCGAGTTGGTTGGTAAGGAAGGGTTGATTGTGAGGAGGACGATTATCCATAGTCTCATTCTGGCTAGTATACTGGGATTACTGGTAATGGCACAGCAGTATCTCATACCATGGATCATTCCACACTGATTTTCAAATGAGGAGGAACTGGTTCCCGGCATTTGAGGTACGGACGACCCTTGTTCCATATGCGAGATGAAGAAATTTAAGGACGTTCGGTGAAAGAAAGAGAAAGACGAGATGAAAGTCTCACTATTTATCACCTGTTTCAACGACACGCTTTTCCCAGAGACAGGACGCGCAGTTGTGCAACTACTCGAACGTCTCGGTCACACGGTCGACTTTCCGCTGGAACAAACCTGCTGTGGGCAGATGCACTACAATACAGGCTACCAACGGGAAGCACTGCCGCTCATCCGGCGCTTTGTGCAGATCTTTGGCTCTGCCGAGGTTATCGTCGCCCCATCCGCCTCCTGCGTCGGCATGGTACGCGATATCTATCTGCGTGCGGCGGAGCTATTCGAGGATCATAAGCTTGCGGCGGAAGTAGAAGCTCTGGTACCGCGTGTCTATGAGCTAACCGAGTTCCTCGTTTATCGGCTGGGCCTGGAGGACGTCGGAGCCTATTACCCCCACAGGGTCACCTACCACCCAACATGTCACTCGTTGCGCTTCTTGCACGTGGGCGATGCTCCCCTGCGCTTACTAAGGGCAGTGCGCGGTATTGATCTCGTCGAACTGCCTGGCGCTGAGGAATGCTGTGGCTTTGGTGGCACCTTCGCGCTCAAGAATGTAGATACCTCGCTGGCAATTCTCAGCGATAAGCTACGCTGTATCCTGGATACTGGTGCTGAGGTTTGCGCAGCTGGGGACAACTCCTGCCTGATGCATATTGGTGGCGCCCTCCATCGCCAGCGTGCTGGCGTTCGGACAGTTCACATTGCCGAGATACTGGCATCTTCCGAAGAAAGGAGCCTCATGTGAGCGAACTTCCACCCGCTACACGAGCAAGACGGCCGCTCCCGACGTTTCAAGCGTCGGCGAAGCAAGCGCTCGCCAACACCCAACTGCGCCGCAACCTGTACAAGGCTACCCATACAATTCGCGCCAAACGCGGGCAAGTGGTCAGCGAGATGCCTGACTGGCAGGAACTCCGCGAGGCCGGGCGGGCACTCAAAGAGCGCGCGCTGCGTCACCTCGATACCTACCTTCTGGAGCTTGAAGCCTCGGTACAGCGGGCTGGAGGACAGGTCCACTGGGCACGCGATGCGCGAGAAGCTAATGCGATTGTAACGCAGATTGTGCACGAGCATGGTGCCCGTGAAGTCATTAAGGTCAAGTCGCTTACTACTGATGAGATCAAACTCAACCAGGCGCTTGCCGCTAGAGGCATCGAAGCTATCGAGACCGATCTGGCCGAGCTGATCATCCAGCTGGCAGGTGAAAGCTCCTCGCATATTCTCGTCCCTGCTATTCATAAGAACCGTTCGGAGATTCGCGAGCTATTCTTGCGTACACTTGATATAGACAACCTTACCGATGAGCCACGTGAACTTACTAACGCGGCACGGGCGCACTTGCGGCGCAAGTTTCTCTCTACCCCGGTTGCAATTAGCGGCGTGAATTTCGCGGTGGCGGAGACAGGCACCGTCTGCGTGGTCGAGTCCGAGGGCAACGGGCGTATGTGCGTCACGCTGCCGCGTGTCCTGATTTCAGTGATGGGCATTGAGAAGGTGATTCCCACCTGGCAGGATCTGGAGGTGTTCTTACAGTTACTGCCACGTTCCTCCACCGGTGAGCGCATGAATCCCTACACCTCGCTCTGGACCGGGGTCTCAGAGGGCGATGGGCCGCAGGAGTTCCATCTCGTGCTACTCGACAACGGGCGCACGCGCGTGCTCGCCGATACCATCGGTCGCCAGACCCTCAACTGCATCCGCTGCAGCGCTTGTCTCAATATCTGTCCCGTCTATGAACGCACGGGAGGACATGCCTACAACTCAGTCTATCCAGGTCCCATTGGTGCAATCCTGACACCCCAGCTTCTTGGCATAGAGAAGGCAGGCTCTTTGCCCTATGCCTCCACACTCTGCGGTGCATGCTATGATGTCTGCCCTGTCAAGATTAATATCCCAGAAGTTCTCATTTACCTGCGAGGGCGCGTTGTACGTCAGAAGCAGGATCACCACCAACTACGTGCTCGTGTGGACCCTGAGAATGTGGCGATGAAGCTCATGGCTCGCACCTTTGCGAGCCGCCAGCGTTATGAGCAGGCCCAAAAGCTGGCTCAACTTGGACAGGTGCCTTTCAGACATGGTGGTGTGATAGATGCGCTTCCTGGACCACTGGCTAGCTGGACAGCTCTGCGCGACCTGCAGCCAGTGCCCAAACAGAGTTTTCGCGATTGGTGGCGCTCGCACAAACTACCACAAGAGGCGGAACAGGAGGTAGGTTCATGAATACCAGAAGTACCGCACGCGAGGAGATGCTGCATCGTATTCATACGGCACTCCGCGATGTTCCTGCCGAGGAGCAGCCACAAGATGTCATGGTGATGCGCGATTACCGGCACAGTGATGCGGCAGCGCAGCAAGACGAGGTAGTAGAGCGTTTTGTCGAGCGAGTCGCTGAGTACAAGGTCACTGTGCGGCGGATTGAGGAAGCCTCATTACCTGAGATGATCGCCATGACGTGCGCTGCACGCGCTCTCAGGCGCCTGGTCATTCCCACAGATTTACCTGCATCCTGGTTGCCCAGCGGTATTGAGTTGTTGCAAGATAACAATACACTTACCTCTCTCTCGTACGAGCAGCTTGATACCAGCGATGGCGTGTTAACAGGTTGCGCGCTCGGAATCGCCCAGACTGGTACCATTGTTCTTGATGGTGGAGCCTATCAGGGTCGTCGCGTCATCACATTGCTTCCCGATTACCATCTATGTCTCGTGTTTGAAGACCAGATCGTGGATCTCGTGCCAGAGGCCATCGAACGCTTGAGTGATGCAGTCCTGCGGCAAAGACGACCCATCACATTCATTTCCGGCCCATCTGCCACCTCTGACATCGAGTTGAGTCGAGTAGAAGGTGTGCATGGACCACGTACCCTGGACGTATTGGTGGTGCAAAACTCTCGTTCATACACACCTTGATTGGTTACCAATAGTGAGCATATAGTATCTCGTGTGCAGTTTTCTGCTGTGAAATGGCGAACACACAATCACAATCAAGAGGAGGAATCAAAATACATGAAAGCCAAAGATGTAATGACCACCAGGGTGATTACGGTCACCGAAAACCAGACCAAACAGCAAGCGGCACGCCTGTTATCACAGCATCGTATTAGCGGCCTGCCCGTTGTGAACGATGACAATGTAGTGGTGGGAGTTGTTACCGAGTACGATGTCATTAGCAAAAAGGGACAGACGGTCGGCGAGATTATGACCCATGGGGTCATCAGCATTACGCCGGATACCGATCTGGAAGAGGTGAGCCATATCTTTGTGCACGAGCGCATCAAGCGTTTGCCAGTGCTTGATCAAGGGAAGTTGCTTGGCATCGTCAGCCGCGCCGACCTGGTCAAAGAGGTGGCTATGCGTTGGGTATGTCCTGTCTGTGGAGAGGTGATGCATAGCGAGGAACAGCCAGAGCAGTGTCCCCGCTGCGAAGCAAGCAATATAGCTGCTTCGTCTGAGTCAGTATCTCCAGGTTCGTAAGCAACTGGTTCCACCGACGTCGCGCTGTCGGTTTGAAAGCCATTGCTGCAACGTCGCCGCCGCGCCTCCCTGCGGTCAGCAAATTGAAAGGAATATGACGTGCTTCCTAAGTATCGCGCTAACTGTCGGAGATGGATTTCGTCACTTCATAGCTATTACCACCCTTGATAAGAAAGGATCAGGTGTATCTTGGACACAAAAAGCAAACAACAAGCGGATGCGCCGGGCGTTGCAACTGCCCGCGAACAAATTCAGACGCCGCTCCCCAAAGGGGAAGAGCGCGAAACGCTCCTCAACTACTATAAGCAGATGGTCCTCGTCCGCCGTTTCGAGGAAAAGACGGGGGAAATGTACTCTAAAGCCCGCATTGGCGGCTACTGCCATCTCAATCTAGGCGAAGAGGCAACCGTGATTGGCTTCTGCACGGGGCTGGAACCCTCTGACTACGTCTACACCAACTACCGCGAGCACGGCTATGCCATTGGGCGTGGCATTAAGCCTGATGCGGTAATGGCAGAGCTCTTTGGCAAGGATACTGGCTGCTCACGCGGGCGTGGTGGATCCATGCATCTCTTTGACCGCGACCGTCATTTCATGGGGGGCTATGCTATCGTCGGGGGGCAGATCCCTCTGGCCACCGGCGCCGCTTTTGCCATCGTCTATCGTGGTTCTCAGGAAGTCGTGGCCTGCCAAATGGGGGATGGCACCACCAATACGGGTGCCTTCCATGAATCGCTCAACCTTGCTAAAATCTATCATCTGCCCATCGTCTATTTCGTGGTCAACAATCTATATGGCATGGGGCTGCGCGTTGAGCAAGGATCTGCCGTGAGTGAACTGTATCGCAAGGCATGTGCCTACGATATGCCCAGCTGGCGCGTGGACGGCAATGATTTGCTGGCCGTACGCGACGCGATGCGCACAGCAGCAAAGCTAGCGCGCGAAAAACATGAACCAAGTCTCGTCGAAGCCATTAGTTTCCGCTTCCGTGGTCACTCCGTAGTGGACCCGGATCGCTACCGCGACAAGGAGGAAGTGCAGAAAGGCCGTGGAAATGATCCTGTTGCAGCGTTCGCTGCCCGCCTCATGCACGCGGGTATGCTCGATGAGAAGGGTGCCCACGAAATCGAGGAACGGGTACAACACGAGGTGGAGGCGGCGGTCGCATTTGCCGAGGAAAGCCCCTATGCATCGGTGGAAGAATTCATGCAGCAACTCGAAGAGTATGTATACGCACCTGATGAAGCAGAGGGAAAAGGAGGAAACTAAACATGGCTCAGATTACCTATCGACAGGCGCTGCATGATGCGCTGCGCGAAGAACTGCTGCGTGATGAGAACGTCTTCCTCCTGGGAGAGGAGATCGGGATCTTCGAGGGGTCGTATAAGATCACGGCCGGGCTCCTTCAAGAGTTTGGCCCCAGGCGCGTAGTGGACACGCCGATCGTCGAAAATGGCTTTGTGGGAATGGCGATCGGTGCCGCAATGCTAGGGCTGCGGCCAATTGTAGAGATCATGACAATCAATTTTATTGTACTGGCGATGGATCAGATCGTCAATCATGCGGCCAAAATCTACGCTATGTTTGGTGGCCAGTGCCCGATCCCGCTGGTGATTCGCACACCTGGGGGCGGTGGTCAGCAATTGGCAGCCACACATTCGCAGAACCTGGAAGTCTGGTTCGCGCATGTGCCCGGCCTCAAAGTAGTTGCGCCCTCCACACCCGCCGATGCGAAGGGGCTGCTGCATGCATCTGTGCGCGACAACAATCCGGTGATTTTTCTGGAGAATTTGGCTCTCTACAATACCAAGGGTGAGGTCCCCAGCAATGGCGAAACGGTGCCGATTGGAAAGGCAAAGGTGACGAAAGAGGGCACCGACCTGACGGTGATTAGCTACTCACGCATGGCAGCGGTGGCTTTAGATGTTGCCCGGCGTTTGAAAGAGGAGAACAATCTTAGTATCGAGGTGGTGGACCTGCGTTCGCTGCGACCATTGGATCACGAGACGATTATCTCCTCGGTCAAGAAAACCAACCGAGCGATAGTCTTTGAAGAAGACTGGCGTTCGTTTGGCATTGGAGCGGAAATTGCCGCGACATTACAAGAGGAAGCTTTCGATGACCTGGATGCTCCTATCAAACGTGTGGCGAGCCTGGAAGTGCCGCTGCCCTACTCCAAACCGCTGGAGCTGGCAACGCTTACAGGGGCCAAGCAGTTGATAGATGCAATCAATGAACTGGCTCCGCGCCGTAGAAGAACAGCATCTTAACTATGTATGTAGAACATTTAGAGCACACTGTTGCGTTAACTAAGACGTACGCACACGCATGAAAGGAGTGAGAGAAACGATGAGTGAAGTCAATATGCCCCGCCTCAGCGATACCATGCAAGAGGGTACCATTGCCCGTTGGCTGAAGAAGCTCGGTGATGAGATTAAGAAGGGTGATACTCTGGCTGAGATCGAGACGGACAAGGCCACTATGGATTTGGAGGCATACGAAGAAGGCACCTTGCAAAAGATCCTGGTGCAGGAGGGCGAAACGGTGCCCATCGGACAGGCGGTAGCACTCATTGGAAGCGGCGCGGCGGATCAGACGCAGGCGCAAACTGAGACTTCAGATGCGAAGACAGGGGCCAACGGGGCAGCGGCGGCTCCAACTAAGACTGCAAGCCTACCGTCAAAGGAGGCGAATACGCAGAGCACTGAAAGGGGTACGATCAAGGCGTCCCCACTGGCCCGTCGAATCGCTGAAGAGCACAACATCGACTTACAGCAGATTCAAGGCACTGGCCCTGGTGGCCGTATTGTGCGCGATGATCTTGAGGACTTTCTTGAACATCGCAGTAGTGCTCCTTCCACTTCGGCCCCCACGCCAGTTGCGTCGGCTCAGGAGGTGCCAATACCTGTTGCTCAACCGAGTGCACCACCAGCGGATGCCGATGTGAGTAAGCTCTCACGGGTACGATTGCTCATTGCACGCCGTCTGACCGAGTCGAAACAGACGATCCCGCACTTCTATGTCAGTAGTGAGATCGATATGACTGACACCCTATTATTGCGCCAGACCTTCAATGCTACAGCGGGTGAAGAGGGAGTAAAGGTCACCGTCAACGACCTGATCGTCAAGGCCTGCGCCCTTGCGCTCGAAAAGTTCCCCGAGGTCAACAGTACGATCAAGGAGGAACAGCTCATCCGGTACAAGCACATCAATGTAGGTATTGCCGTTGACGTTCCAAGCGGGTTGGTGGTGCCGATCATCCGCGATACCAATAACAAAGGGGTGCGCTCGATCGCACGCGAAGCCAAAGCGCTCATTGCAAAGGCGCGGGAGAACAAGCTTGCGCCAGTCGATCTGGAGGGAGGGACATTCTCGGTCTCGAATCTGGGCATGATGGACGTAAGCGAGTTTATTGCCGTCATCAACCCACCTCAATCTGCAATTCTGGCGATAGCATCGACAAAGAAGCAATTTGTACCGATAGACGGGCAACCAGTGATCCGCGACCTGATGACCGTAACAATGTCTGCGGATCATCGTATCCTCTATGGCGCGACCGTCGCGCGCTTTCTCCAGGAGGTCAAGCGGTTGCTGCAGAACCCATATAGCTTGCTGGGGTAGCAAGGAAGCGTGTTCAAAACATCCTTTCTGACAGAGATGAAACACTTCCCTGTGTAGCGGGCACGCGATCGGCAGGAGTTCCATGTACTAGAGGCAGCGTAAGGGTAGCTGTTGTCCCCTGGTCAGGGATGCTCATCAAAATTAGTGTGCCGCTATGAGCCTGGGCGATGCTCTGGGCAATCGAAAGTCCGAGGCCCGTGCCTCCAGCCTCACGTGTACGAGCCTTGTCCACACGATAGAAGCGTTCGCCCAGGTGTGGCAGGTGCTCTTTAGCAATACCGACCCCTGTATCGCTAACCTCCAGAACAGCCTGTCCTTGTCGTACCGCCGTTCGCACCGTAACATGACCGCCGCGGTGATTGTATTTAATGGCGTTATCGAGCAGCACCAGTACTGCTTGTTCGAGCAGTGCCGGATCGCCAATCACCAACGCTGTTTCGCTGACTTCTAGCTGCAATCTGATTTCTGCCTGGTCTGCCAGGGCCTGGATACGCCGCCCGCCCGCACGAGCGACTTCAGCGAGGTTCAGCACCTCGTGCTCCCGGTGAGAAGAACTGTTGTCCAGGCGAGCAAGGGTCAGCATGTTGGTCGCCAGGGTTGCCATGTGGTTCGCTTCCGCAACGATGTCCTCCAGCAACGCCGCGTCCTCCGTTGCCAGCTGCTCACGGCCCCGTAGCAGGACTTCAGCATCCGCACGCAACAAAGTCAACGGCGTGCGGAGTTCGTGCGAAGCATCGGCGATAAAGCGCTGCTGGTTTGCCCAGGAGAACATTATTATGCACAGATTTGGACGCTCGTGGGTATATGAGCATATGCGAGGCGATGAGTTTGGCTGGTGGCCCGGAATGCTTCTATCAGTGCTGAGCACCGTATTCTTAGTAGCATTGTTCATAGGACTTGCCTGGGCACTGCTGAGATGGGTCTTCCCGTACATTCTACCCATCATGGCAGACATTTTTAGTAGTCCAGCAACAGAACCTGCCGCGTTAGAAATACTGCGCCAGCGCTATGCTGCTGGTGAGATCGATGCCGTCACATTCGAGCAGATGCGGGAGCGACTATAAGCATCCTATCAGCAAGAAAGCAACAGCATTCTTCATGATGACAATGGCTACCTATGTAAGACCCGGACTAACTACAACACCTTTTCTTCATCTGGCTCACGCGAGCAGGAAAACATCAGGATGGCAGCGCAGGAAGGATATCCATCTGAAACTGAACAATGAAGTGTCACCATACAACACAAAGATGGTGGCGAACAGGGCAGGCGTTAAAAGATGCCAACAGTGTTCAGCACACTGCCGGCATCCAACGCTAACGCGCCTCCCTGCTCCCATTCTCCTACTTGCTCTTAGAGTGCAGTTTCTGGCTGCTCCATTTGCTTCAGCCATGCGCCAAGCTTCAGCAGCAGCACACCTAGTTTACCGGCGACGCGCCTGCTCCGTCCTGTCCGCCTTGGCAAACGAGCGAGCAGCCGTCGCACCTCCATCTCGTGACGAAGATCCTGGCGATGCACTTCAAGCGCCTTCTCATACAGGTACAAGTTGGAACTCATGAGATTGACTCCTCTCTATGAAAACTATGTAAATTTCTACCTGTCTTATGTATTTCATATTCCGTTCGTTCTTTTGCATGTACAATGGACGTATCTCTTCAGTTGCCTTCATCTAAATCAACTTGATAGGCCATCTGGTCAAGCTCCTTGTCTCCCGCATCAACTGACGTGACCTCGCCTGCCTGCCAGCAGCCCAGACGTTCAATGATGGTACGCCTCATACAAGAGATTTCCTGCAGCGAATTGAACTCCTGCGGACACAAACGAACGATTTCCTCGGGTTGGAGTCCACAGTTGAAGAGCAAGTATGCCACGCGCTGTTCGCGTTCGGTGGGTAGCAGCTTGCATATGCGTTCCCACTCTGCTTGACTTCCCTTATAGGTCTTCTCCGTTGGCTCTCCCACCTCAACAGATCCCGGCAATAGCTTCACGCTAAACTGTGTGTGCGTTCGCAAGGCGTCTAGCATGACACCATTGAGGCTGGCGCGCATATAATGTAGGGCCGTTGAAAGTCGGTCCAAGGCCGGTTCCTGTTGTACCACCGCCTGCCAGAACTGTTCACAGGTCCGCACCGTATAATACGCTTCGGACTCTAGTCGGAATGCTGCCTCCTTTTTAGGATGACAGCCTATCCATGCTTGTACTACCAGACTGAGGTGGTGCAGAAGTACCTCACGGGCAGCAGTATCGCGTTGTATCGTAGAACGACGTAGCAACTCCTGCCAGTGCTGATCATTCTGAGCCTCTCCACGAGCAGCACAGTCAATCTCACGCATACATTGCGCTACAAGAGCCGCCAGGCCCATATTCCTTAAATGGTTCTCCATTTCGGTGCTCATCGCTCATATTCTCCATTCGAAGCGCCTTTTTCGCGCTTCATGGTAAGGACAATAAAAAAACCGTGGGACTGCAGATTGTTGCCAGTGCCCACGGCGGTGGAATTCTCTTCCCCTGTTCTCTTTTATCTTCAACAAGGCGATATTCCTCCAGAGATAGGCACACGCATGCTGGACATAATACAGAAAGCGGCCAGCAAAACGTCCAAAAGTTCGGCGTTGCTGAACAGGCCATGGGACATTGCACAGATGCGGAGGGTATTCTTATCCTCATCCTCATAGTGCCCATAGGGCAGGTCGAACCAGCGTCTTACAGTTGCCATTGGTGCCATCTCCTCTCGTGACTGGAGTGCTTTGAGCGCTACTCATTCTTTAAAAATTTGCAGTTGAAACGCAACTTTTATTTGCCTTTCTCATGCATAGACGAAAGCAACAGTGATTTTTAGGGGTTGGCTTTTGGGAAAGGGGTGATTTATATAGAATCCTCTTCAATCATGGCTTGCCGATACATGCTGCGTGCTACTTAGTGTGTTTGCTTCCTTGTGCATGTAATTGTCATTAGCTCATAGACACGATAGCGATGGGACGCACCGGTGAGCCTGTCGCACCCTGAATCTTGAGTGGCAAGGAGACGAAGGTAAATTCATAGCACTTGTCCCGTGCCAGTTCTTCTAGATTGAGATTTTCAATGATGTAGATGCCGTGGCGAACGAGCAGAATGAGATGACCTGGCAGGCTCACCTATTTGCATCCAGGTTCCCACAGATGAGACGATCAGGCTTATCCACAAAAGACGAAAGTTGCGGTACTGTAACGCCCGAAAGGTATGTAGGCGTGGTTTCTGCTCCGAAGGTGCTTCGGGGCCTTCAGTATGAGGAATGGTGCTACCCATTTGATGATAACCTATCTAACCTATAGCGAAATGTTGTGAACCCCGTCAAGATCCCACTTTCGCGGGATGTGGCCCGGAAGTTCCTGAGGGCTCACCTGGCGCCGGATTGTGCCAGCCTCCATCCTGTGCGGTCATCTTGTCAGACTCAGATGGACCCCAGGTATTGGGTGCATACTCCAGGACGGGAGTGGCGTTCCCCAGGATAGGATCGACTATCCTCCACTGCGCCTCGATAGAGTCCTCACGCACAAAAAGTGTTTCCTCGCCCCGCATGGCATCTCCGAGGAGCCGCTCATAAGGGGCCATCTCATCGGCAGTCAGGTGGGCCGCGACAAGCTCAACTTCTTCACCCCTCATGCTCTCGCCTGAAACTTTGGCGCGAGCACCAAGCGAGATCTTGACCACAGGGCTGATACGGAAGCGGTAATAATTGGAGCGGTCAGGCTCAATCTCCCCAAACACGGCCTGGGGCGGACGCTTGAGTTCAACCTCTATCTCCGTGGCCGTCACAGGCAGGCGCTTGCCAACCCGGATGTAGAACGGCACATCCGCCCAGCGCCACGTGTCGATAGCAAGTTTGACCGTGGCGAACGTCTCCACCTGCGAATCGGGAGCGACGCCATCCTCCTGACGATAGCCGCGGTATTGGCCTCGCACAACATGTAAAGGATCAAGGGGCCGCATTGCCTTGAGGATTCTGGTCTTCTCGTCACGAATGGCATCGGTATCTTCCCCCGAAGGGGCTTCCATAGTAAGGATCGCAACCAACTGCAACATGTGGTTTTGCACCACATCGCGGATCGCACCCGCCTCTTCGTAGAATTTCCCACGGCCAGACACGCCAAAGTTCTCAGCCATAGTGATCTGTACGCTCTCGACGTAGTTGCGGTTCCAGACCGGTTCAAGAAACGAGTTGGCGAAGCGGAAGTAGAGCACGTTCTGGACCGGCTCTTTGCCAAGGTAGTGGTCGATGCGGAAGATGGCCGACTCGGGAAAAGCGGAGTGCAGGATCGAATTTAGGGACTGCGCCGAGGCAAGATCACGCCCGAAAGGCTTCTCGACAATCACACGGGCATTGTTGACGATGCCTGCCTGCCCCAGTCCTTCTATGACGGCGCCGAACATGCTGGGTGGGATTGCCAGGTAGTATAGTGGGCGCTGAGCGGAACCGAGTGCTTGACGCAGTTTTGTATAGGTTGCCGGATCGTGGTAGTCTCCAGAGACGTACTGGAGCAGCGAGCACAGCTTCGCGAACGCGTCCTTGTCCACGTCACCATGCTCCCCAAGACTATCGTGGACATGCGATTGCAACTGTTCGATGGTCCAGGGTCTTCCCGCGACCCCGATGACCGGCATGTCAAGGTGTCCCCGTCGGATCATAGCTTGGAGGGCCGGGAAGATCTGCTTATACGCGAGATCTCCCGTGACACCAAAGAAGACAAACGCATCAGAATGCTCATCTGTCATGATGTACTTCCTGATGAAGAGTCGTCTTTTTCCAGGTGACCACCAAACTCGAACCGCATTGCAGATAACAACTTGTCGGCGAAATCGGCCTCACCACGTGAACTGAAGCGTTCGTAGAGTGCTGAACTCAGCACATGGGCTGGAATGGACTCGTCGATGGCGGCGGTAATGGTCCAGCGTCCTTCTCCAGAATCAGATACGCGGCCCTTGAAGTTGGCGAGGTCGGGACTCTTGAGGAGCGCGCTAGCTGTCAGGTCCAACAGCCACGAGCCGATCACGCTACCCCGACGCCAGACCTCGGCCACGTCGGGAAGATTGAGATCGTACTGGTAGTATTCTGGATTCCGCAGTGGGGAAGTCTCGGCATCGATCATTTGCTGCTGCTTACCAATGTTGGCATGGTGAAGGATGTTCAGACCCTCCGCGTAAGCAGCCATAATACCGTACTCAATGCCATTGTGGACCATCTTGACAAAGTGGCCAGCTCCATTAGGCCCACAGTGGAGGTAACCCTGCTCGGCAGTTCCCCCCATCTTTTCCCGTCCGGCAGTGCGTGATGCCGCATTGACGCCAGGAGCTAGCACAGAGAAAATAGGATCGAGATGCTTAACGACTTCGTCCTCCCCACCAATCATCAGGCAGTAACCGCGTTCGAGCCCCCAGACACCCCCACTCGTACCAACATCCACATAATGGATGCCTTGAGCCTTGAGCTCGGCGGCTCGCCGGATGTCATCGTGATAGTAGGAGTTGCCGCCATCGATGACGATATCACCAGGAACGAGGTGTGGCACAATATTGGCCAATGTCGCATCCACTGAAGCTGCTGGCACCATGAGCCAGATAGCACGTGGCGTGGAAAGCTTACCAACGAGATCTTCTAACGACGTTGCTCCCTGCGTGATTGCCCCTTCTTTCAGCAGTGCCTCTACAGTTTCCGCGTGACGGACATAGCCGCTAATGGTGTGACCCGCCCGTATCAACCGCTGTGCCATATAGGCGCCCATGCGCCCAAGCCCGATCATTCCGAGTTCCATATTATGTTCCTTTCCCTTTACCTCTGTTCGGTAGCTAGTACCGTTGTTGAATTATTTTCCAAGCTTACTATATCATAAGGTTCCTTCGAAGGCATAATATCTCTGTAGGGTGAGCGTCATTTTTTGCGAGAGAGAAAGGTGATAAGTAGGTGGATGTGTCAGAACTGAGAATGCAGGAGCCAACATGGTGTTGCTCGACACTCCTGCCCCTGTATGTGTGTGTTACGCCACCAGCACCAGGGAAACCGGTTGTGCGCATGGTGATACGGACCCGAAAGAACTGGCGCACGTCATCGAAGGCACGGCAAAAGCGTGAGGTTGAGGCCACGCTTCCGAACCCGCGCATGGGATCGTATCGCTGTTTGATCCCCTTATGGTCTTGCTCGAGTCGATGGTTGAGAGAGCGGTTGCTCCGGTGGAGGACGTCACTGCTCAGTGTCTCGCGGATGGCACGGGGGAGGAATCATGCCCATCGGTCGGCTTGAAGGGTGGCACCAAGTAGCCAACAGGATGCCACTGGTAGATGGAAGTTTGATCTGATGAAGAAGTTAGCTGGTGTTCATAGGATTGGGAGTTGTGTTACCTGCTCAGCAACCTCGTCAGCCTCTTGCTCATATTGGTCTCCAGATTCGTTCACTTCTAGTTTTGCCTGCACAGTGGGTGTGTTTGTATGTATCGCGACCTGGCTAAAATCGTGGGCGAAGCGCGACTCGCCAGAAGGGATGCTTGCTCTGGTGAGTCGCTTGTATTAGTGGTAAGGGAGTGGGTATTGGAAAAGGGTACGACGGTAGCATGTTCTCCTCCAAAGTCGCGGCTTTTGCGACATGCGTCGCATTCACCGCCAGCAACGGTGTGTTGCCCGCAGGCACAGCTTCGTTGCAGATGTGTGCTCTGCTGAGTGAGAATAGCTACAGGCTGTCGCTGTAGCTGCGTCGTACCCTTTGTTTCCATTAGAATGCAGCCCATCCTTGATTAATCTTACGCCGCAGGTTGATGATATCGGGGGTATTAGCGGCAGCACCGGGTTTGTCACCAATAGTCCCATCAGCTTTGAATGTCACCAGTGCTAGTGGGGCGTAGTGGTGGAAGACACCCTGTGGGAATAAAGGCAATGGCACGCGTTTCTTCGTCGTATCTTTCAGCATAGGCCACTCAAGTTCGCCTGTGCCGGTGCGAGCTGGAATGAGCCAGTAGTCGCCCGAGCGATAACTCGTCGTGCCTACTTCTTCAGTAAAGAACTCGACCTGCACACCCTCTTCGAGCGTTAACCAGTGGTTCTCTACGAGCGTAGCGGCTCCATCATTGGCAATGGTGATTGGCCTATCTTCTTGTTCCTTATCCTTCGGGTCGCCAGGTTTGTAGTCCCAACGACGCAACAGTAATGGTCCTGCACTACTCGTTGCTGGAGCTTTTTGCCCTTTCGCAATGGTTAGTGTGACTTGCATAGTAGCAGTGTTCACAGTCTCGACGCGAAACAAGAGACCAGGGGTTTCATCGGGTACAAGGCTCAGGTCGATCAATTCAACCCAGTTGCCGGGCTTGAGCGCGTAGCGACTATCGTCAGGGCCGAGATTTTTGAGTGTGACATTGACGGTCTCACTGATTGAGACCTTGCCATCGACTAAAAAGGTGATCGACGCATTCTCACGCGACCATTTAAAGGTGGCGTAATCTTGCTCTGTCCCATCAGCTTGTGCTTTACCCCCGCGCTGAATCTCGACACGGTAGAGCTGATTCTCCAGCCCTCGATAGGTTGATAAAGGTGATGTAACACAGGGATCAGTATACGTCGCGGTGGGGTCTGTACGCGCCTTGAGGAGTGCTGGCGATTGCACAAATGCCTGGTCATGCAGCAATTTTGTCCAGGCATTACTCACCTCATCCACGGTACCTTTGGGAAGGTTTTCAACAGAACCTCCTACCATATCTACTGCTTTTTTTGCGCTGATTCGCCACACAACCTCTGCGCGTGTCGCGGTATCTGGCCCACCGAGCGCACTCTCGCGGATAGCATCATCCTCTAGCGCAGTCACCTCGCGCTCCCAGATATCAAGGTAAAGCAGATATTGTGTAGAAGGGTTATCGTCTTTCACATTACTGACCATGTAATTACCCTCCATCGCCTCACAGAGGATACCGTCAACATAATAGTGTCCCGTACCGACATGAACAAATTTTTCATGATTCGTTATGAGTGGAACCGGATTAATAGGAACTCCAATCTTAAAGCCTGGCACGTTGTCTGTATCGTCTGCAGGTCCGGCGTGTGGCCCTATGATATCGATCAGTGCTGTGCGTTGCTGCTGGAGGAGAATATCTACCAGTTCATTCCAATCCGCGTCAAGATCAATACGCCCCTGTTGCTTGAGCACACGAGAGAAGTTCCTTCGATGCCCGTCCGGTTTCAGTCTATTTGTGATATTAAAGGAGTCGCGCGTGATATCGGTTTTGAAATCGCCATCCATGTCTGTGTTCTCCTAGTTCATGTATATGATACCCGCTTCCATACCAGCGGGAATAACATCATCAAGACGTGTACGCAGGTTAGCCTCACGTTGCGGTTGATAGAGATCGTGAAAGACGCCCATTTCTGACTCATCATCGGCTCCCCGCTTAATCTCAGGTGCACAACCACAGGCAAGCTGGCAATAAGCTGAGCTCCCATAGCGCATACTAGTGAATAGAGGAAGCACGCGGCTACGTTCACGTTGCTTCACAGCTTCACGTTCATCATCTGTGAAGTGCTTAAATTGCACATCTACGGCCTGTTCTACAAGATCGGGCTGACAATTATAGCGGCGCGGTGTACGTGAATGTTCGGCAATAGCACTGAAACGCATGCACCCAATCTGCCGACGCGCAACAGTGATCTGGCCCTGGAAGATACTGTTTTCGCCCAGGGTTATGGCATGTGTATAAATCTGACCGAGTACAGTACAACGGGTAATGGATAATATGGCATGCGCAAACTCACCATCTGAGTTACCGATAGCCGACAGGTCCACGCTGGTTGCGTCCACAATGCTGTCACTTATCGCAATATGGATGGGGTCCTCGCGCACTTCGTCGAGGTCAACGAAGATAGAGCCAAGTATACTATGCTCAATACTGACGCGCTGGCCGCCATTGTTTTCAAGAATCAAACTGGCTTTTTCGGGCTGCTGCGGCTGACAATTCCAGCTAATGCTCCAGCCCGGTACAAGGGTGCAATGCCGTATATAGACTTCGCTTAGCTCATCTTCAATAGAGACGGCGCGCCCAGCTATAAGCAAACCATCAAGCGTCATACGGCTACCAGACTCGCCACTTATTCTCAGTGCATCTTCACCGCCACTCTCCCAATCGATCAGGCGGATGATGGGCCGTTTGTGATCAGCAGCGCGAATGTGTAAGTTTTCATCCTCGCTCAATTCGATATCTAGCTGTTCGGTATAGACACCATTATCAAGAATTTCGATCACGCACTTGAATGGAAGCTCAGGGTGTTCTTCTTTCCAGGTATCCCAGGTATCAAGAGCCTCCTGTATCGTTTTGAATTGCGCCTCAAGTTTGGAGAGCTGCGCAACAGTATAGTGTTGTGCACCGATTGGTTCAATAAGTGGGCGATGATACTCGCCACCACCAATATCGGCACTGAAGGCATAATGATAGGAGACAATCACCGCCTCTGGCTCATGCCCAGGCGGGAAAACAATCCGTCCGCGCGTTGGATCAACTGCAACCTGCCCCCAAGCAGGACGATAATGCTTCCAATTGCTCAGATTAGTAGGAATGATGCGCTCAGCAGCTACCGCTTGTAGATCGTTAGCGGCCAGTAGATCGGCGAGCGACCTTGCATCACGATGTTTCTTCCTGGCATCATGATGGCTCTGCTGCTGATCGTGCCCGTGTCGATGGGAGTCACGATGACCCATATGATCTTGTTCGTCGTCGTCATTATCCCTTTTTCCACTAATATACGGATCATGAATAGTCCATATCTGGAAGCTATTGCCCTCTCCATAATAATCTGTCTTGTGCTTTTTGAAAGCACGCAGACCAATAGGGATAGGAAATTTGAACTCGTCAAAGGCTGCATTGGCATTCGGCAGCGTATACAGTTGCACATCATTGCCCAGAATGCTAAACGTATAGCTGTTATCACCCTCCTCATCGACATTATGGGCAAGCATACGCGTGACTGAATACGGCTTGAGCCGCCAGATAAAGAGGCCGACACTCGGAATATTGTAGCGACCCGTAGCCTGGTGCGAAGTGATGCGCCGTACATCAACCGTATGAGCTTCTTTAGCGAATGGACTACCCATGTAGTACAGTGCATTGCTATCGCGTACATCAATAGAGCGACCCCGTTCGTCATGCTCATAATTGCTGTTTTGTGTCGTGTTGAGCAGCTTATAAAATTCAATTATGGAGACATAGGGCCAGCCAGCAACATCAGTAGCAAGGGTTTTGAGCAGGGAAAGCGTTCCCTTACGACGGCGGTAGCGAATGGTGTTGGCAACCTCACGACGTGATATCAAGATTTTATTGCGTTGGATAGCGCGCGGCGTATTCACATCGCTCGGCTCACCAGCTTCGTGAACCTGCTGATAACCAATCAGGTCGCCAATATAGGGAACAACCCAGTCCTGGCAGGTTTCAATAAACCAGTTTTCATACAACTGCTTGATATCATCTTCAACATCCTGTACCTGTTCAGCAATGACACGCAGCAGGGCTTGCAGTTGCCAACCCGTTTCCGCGTCCTGTTGACGGTAGACTGCCGGCAATAGTTGATATAAGCGATCAGCGTTTTGGGTCATTATTTAACTCCGTCAGAATAAGCGTATCGGGTACATCTGGACTGAGAAACGCAAGTTGTGCCGGGTGAATGAGTGTGGGATCATCCGCGTCACGCATTGCCAGGCTAACTGGCACAACATTATTCGGTTCCAATTTCAGCAGGTCAGTCAGGTCCTTTGTAAGATCTGGCTTTGTACCAAATTGCGTCTGTGCCTTTAGCTCTTCCTGATGAATTTTGTCCAATGCATCGGTGAGCTTTAATTGATCTACCGCGTCGAGAATGTCCAGTTCCACATAAGAGACGCCCGCAACGCTCTGAATCACACTCAGCACCTCGCTTTGATACACTGGTTGCCCCAGAGCACGCTGCTCAAAACTAAAAGCGTCGAGCAGTGCGCTACGGATGTTGCGTGCGACTGCCTCCCATAAGAAGTCATCCAGGACACGCACATTCGCACTGATGACCAGCAACTTGACCTCGCAGAGAGCGATCAGCAGGGGCGTGCTGGGATTACCAAATTGGCGCAACGAGCGGAACAGGTTTTGATACAAGTCAGACGTTGTAGCAATCGGAATATTGTCTATACCGGCAATTGTGAGGTATACCAGCTGATTGCGCCCATCCGAAAGTTGCGCGACACTGGCCTTCCCAATACCTGCATAAGTACGTGCGAAATCGGCGTAGTCCTGCACGGAGACGAGACGATCCAGCGATAAGACCGCTAATGGCACATTACGCCTGGCCTGGTCGCGACTCTCTTTATCAGCACCACCCGTAGCGGGAAGTGGATTTACCACGCTCCTGACACCAAATGGGCGCGTGGTCAGAATGCTAATCTGGCCGCCGTCCACATTGCCAGGCTTACCAATGCCGTTACGGTATGTCGCGATAATATTCTCTGCTCCTGTCGGTGTGCGCGCACCAAAGATGATGGTAGTTTTATCATCATCGCCGGTATGCGTAATATAGACACGCTCTTGCTTGTCGGTCCCATCCAGGATAGCCGTCTCATGCCAGCGCAGGTCATTGACATACACCGCCAGCGTACTTTCTATACCCGAGGTGGTGGGGGCAGAGGTGTAGGTGAGCGGGAATTGGCGCAAGACAAACTGCTGCAAACGCTTGCTGGCATCGCCGCTACCAAGCACTTCGTTATGTGTCTCACCATGTGTCGCCTTCACCACATTCGCGGCGACTGTCACCGTCGCGCGTTTATAGGTAAACGAGAGCGGCTTAGCAAATTTGAGCACGGTATGAATGGTATCTCCCGGCAACGAGAGCGGAGGCGGACTCAGTGGCAGAGGAATCGGGTGTGGCAGAGGTGGCGGCGGTGCTCCTGCAGCGCCCAGTTCCGCTTCCGGTGGTGGTGCTGCATCTGCTGCTATACGCACTGCTTGCTTTTGCAGTGTAGCATCCTCTGGCATCTCCTGAGTGTTACGTGTGTTCTGTCTCACGCTTTCCAGCATCACCAGTTCACTGGTACGTAAGCCACTCGTATTGGGAATATCTGTCCGCTCGCCGGATACCACCGCCCAGCGCCCAGATTGTAAGCCGTTATAGAGGCCGTCCAGTTCGATCTCGCCGTCGCTAATATCATCGGTCAGTGGTTCCTCAGCTAGTGGCAATTCTTCACTCTGAGTATAAACGGTGATACCGCGCAAATCGCTTAACAATGTTGCTTTGCTGCTATCAAACCAGGGCTGATCGAGGGTTAAACGTGTCACCTGAGCAGACATACCAAAGCCAGCTCTTGTGTAGGTATCAACACTTAAAATTTTGCAAACCAGTGGAGCCTTGGGATGCAGTAAAGACGTGGGCGGATAATGGATCACAATCCATGTATGCGGCACAATCTGGTCATGTGTTGCATCCAAATCCAATACATTTGCTTCTGGGTTCTCCTGCCCAGAGTCATTGAGCATCCACTCGTCATAGGATGTAGTGAATTTATTGGCATCATCTTTATCTTTAGTTGTTGAAGCCTTCCGAGGGGCAGGAGTTCCGAATGGCACGGCCTTGACTCTGAATGCATAGACTTTTTGCAACGTTGGCTTCGTGGAGACAGCAGCATTGGCATAAGCTTGATAGACACTATCATCAACTGCGAGATTGAGCTTACTGATCAGTTGCGGTGCAATATCTCCTTTACGGGCAAATGTATCCTTTTTGTTACGTTGTAGGCGTGTACTATTCACTGGTTGCAACGATGAAGACTTACCAAGCGGTTTAACGAGTGCAGCAATGCTCGTGGTGACGACTGGTATACGAATGTAGGGTGTATAACTGGCGGCAGCAGAACCAAGCAACGTTATTATACCGATCTGGTCTTCCCTCGTATCTACCGCAGGTATAGTACTAACCTGTGCGTGCAAGTCAGAAATTAGCCCACCAACCCAGGTAGCCGCCTGTGTGTGCCCAGCAGTTACCGCATCATTGTATTGCTTATCCCACAGAGCAAGACTGGCGAGTATCAAAGTCCCGAGCGCATTTAATAAAATCACTATCACAGGTGTAAGGTCTGGAATAGAGGAATCACGCGTTCTACTAAAGGTAAGTTCTCTAGAGGTAAGTGTTCCCATGAACGCCTCAAAGAGGGGCGAGTTTACTATTTTAGTGGTTACATCACCTTCCTTGAGCGGTTGTATAAACAGTTGAAAGAGCGGATGATCTGATTTCGCGTTGCCGAGCAATTCCATAAGCTTCAGTACAGCAGTCTTTAATTGCTCCACAGTTTGCGTTGAGTCCAATTGTAGTTCCTGCAACTCAATCCACAATTCCACAAGCTGAAACAGATTCTGTAAAGCATTGAGTAAGGGCAAGACCGCCACGACCTGCGCGTCTTGCGCTGTAAGATTGAATTTCTCAAGTTCAAGGTAATACGCGAGTATATCTGAGATGGTATGCAGAAGGGTAAGCGGCGTCAATTCGAGCGGTAGCTCGACACGCGTGTATTGCTCTGCCGCATGGGCGTCAACCTTACGCACATGACCGAATACCTGTCCGCCGAACAGTTTTTTACGAAATTTATCAGGTCGTGTCTCATCAAAGACAAACAGCAGTGCATCATTGTCTCTGAGTTGTGTTGCTACACCATCCAGGTAGAGCGCACCATCAGCAGTATGCATATTGAGAAAGTTAAAACCAAAGCGGTTGAATTGCGTGATATACTGCGGCACGCTCATACGTGGTTTAATAGCATTCCACTCGGCACGCGCCTCAATATTGTCGGAGGTCTCGAAGGATTGGGGAAACTGCCCTGGTCCAGGCAGACTCTGAGAGCGACTCTCCTTTGGAATAGTTGTCGTCTGCCCAGGTTCTAGTGTATAGGCCAGGAAGACGCTGGCGGCAACGCCGGGGCGCAATGTATACCCAACGAGGCGTGCTAATTCAAGAATAGAACGGCGTTCGGTAGCGGTACGCAAGTAGCCCTCATTGGCAATGCGCTCTTGATAGAACGTGAGAATATCCGCGATGATGGCCCATGCATCCAGCAACGCAATCGCAGGGTCATCTGTTGAGCGTGTCGTCAGGCCCTTTAATGGATAGATGATTTCATCTTTTTGCGCGGGATCATAGAGCAGTACATCTAGTTCGCCCCTCGTGATACCGAGATTAGCCAGCCGTGCGAGCATGGTTTCTAAAAAGGTTGGATGAATACCGGTACGATATGCTAATGCGCTGAGACCAGGGCGGTTCGCGATAGCTGTCGGCGTAATCGCTTCTACTCCGGTGCAGCAACCACATGTATCAGTCATTACCGCCCTCCTGTCATAGTCAATGTGAGTGTACCGTGTTCTGGAAAACTGGGATCATTGTCCAGTTGAGCCACCTCTAAGGGGCCAATGAGCAAGACACTATTCCGTAATTCCTGGTTGGGTGGCTCGCCAAAACGTTGTAGCTTTTCTACTGACACGCTGAGTACCCCCGGCACCGCCTGTGCCTTAGCCACCACTGTGCTAACAGCAATATTGTCGCCGAACGAGAGATTATCAGGATGAAAGAAACCAGGTATGCCACTAGGCTGCATACGATTGCTGAATAGCTTGAGTAATGCAGCTTTGACGTGTCCACGTAGATAGTGCGGACGCACACAGACATTGAGAGCAATCTCAAGTGGTACATAATGGGCCTGGCGCACTAAGACATCATGTCCGATACGACGATACTGCTCCAGGTACTGTGCAACTTCGTCGAGGAGTGACTGATCAGCTTCCTCGCTACCTAGTAGGTCAATGGCGACCAGCACAGTATAACCGCTACCGTTCCAGCGTAGTGAGGCTGCGGCACGCTGCACTTTGGGATTATCCTGCGCCAGTTGCGCATAATCGTCAGCAGTGATGGCCCGCTCTAATTTGGTACGGAACGCGCTTGGAGCGAATAGCTTCGCGTCTGCGAGCGACTCCTGCGCTGTTCCACCCTGTGTTGGCAATGGGTTACATGGTGTAAACACAATGCCATCGAGTGTGACACCGCGTTGCACAACACGCGTGATAGATTCCGCGCCAACATTTCCGGCAGGACCAATGCCCGTGCGATAATGTGCGCTCAACACCTCATCTACCTGTGGTGCATGCCCTAATTCGTCATCGCCAAAGCGCAAGTGTGCGTAATCATCATTATTTATCTCAACCACGAAATGTCGCTCATCGCCATTGCTTTCAAGCAGATCAGGACGTGGCAGCCATTGCCACTTGCGCGGCGGCTCGCTACCTGGAATAGGGCTTGAGAGTGTGACACTCGGTAACGCTTTGTATACATCCTGCGTGAGCAAGCGTTTGGCCGCAACCTGAGTAGTAGGGAGCGGCTCGCTATAGGTGAGCGGCGTCCATTTCAGTTGCGTCCGATAGGGTAGGGCATTTATCGTCACGTCTGATAGACGGTCTGGACCTTCACAATAGGCGGTTGACTTCCCCACCTTGACAGCGTCCAATTGCTCATCTGGCTGAGTCAGGCCATGATCGACGAGCAGTATATTGCCCCTGGCGATACTGATATTCTCAAGTTGCTGACAATTGGGCGGACTACTAATTGCTGAGATGCACAATGGAAATGGCAGTGCATCCTCTAGCGACCACTCAATTTCAAGCACGTCCTTGTCATTGAGTGCATCGGTACACTTTATCACCTTCGTCAGGCACACAATATGACGATGACTTCTATCGGCATCTTGAGGAAGACCTGTTTTAGCGCCCATGACCTCTTCAAAGAGCAGATAATCACCTGCATCGAGATGTTCAACATATTCCAATGTCGCCGCTGTAGCACCTTTGGGCAGGCAACACTCGCTATCATCCCAGGTATAGAAGGGTATTTCGTTGTGCGCCTGGTAAAATTCGAGTTGTTGTGCCTGGTCTTGTTGCAGCACCTCGAACACTTCATAACTGCCAGCAGGAAGTCTATTCACGTCTTCCGGAGTCAGCATCGTACCCGTCAGTGCGACATCATCGCTGGAGCCTGTGATAAAGTAGAGATCCTTTGCATACAGTGCTGGATTTGACGTTGCCGTCTGATCGCCGCCCGATATATGCACAAAGAGCCAGGCGCGCGCATTACAACCTTCATGCAGTGTGTAATCTACCAAGCGTGCATGACGACGCACCGAGATTCGTTGCCGCGCGGTTTCAAGATATGCCTCGGTTGCTACTGCGTCTTGATAATAGCTCAGGTAGTCGCCAATGTACGCCAGTAGCTCGACCAGTGTGATACCAATATCCGGCACATGTCGCTCTTGCCAACCCGACAGAGTGACGGCCAGGCGGTCAAGGATAATCTGGCGAAAGCTCGCGTAGTCTTTGGCGAGATAGTTAATCTCTGGCTCGACTAGTGGTGCGGGTGGGCAAATATCATCAGTTTTACAATCCAGATCGCTTGCGCAGCCCGCTTTAAACGAGAATTTCAACCTGGTATAGCGTTTATCAAAGCCACGCAGGTCTTTATAGATCGGCACGCCTTTTTCATAACGGTCTAGCTCGACGACGCGCAGTGTATAGAATGAGAAGTCGCCTGCCTTATCAACCGTCACATCCATATAGTCGTCTATCTCTGGATTGGGATTGCGTATCACATCGGCATCAAATGCCTGGATATTGGTGATACGCCGCCCCCCTTCAACAATGACGTTGTTTTCGTCGATATCTGCGGGAGCCTTGCCCAGGAAGTAGACCCGCAAAGTACACTGATCCTCGCTGATGACTTCCAGGTAGTCCAGCCCGTTTAGATCAGGTTTCTCACGCACAGCAATGCGTCGTTGCTCATCTGTACATACTTCTGCACTGTTCATCTTCTTACACCATTCGCGTCAATCGTATTGCCTGTTGCTCATTGGTACGACGCACGAGATACTGAATAGAAATGCTGAGTGTCGACTCCTCGCTGGTAACTTCTAATGCCTGCAATTCGATGATATCACTCAGCCAGCGTTGTACCGCAGCTTTCAACGTGTATTGCAGTGCCGCCGCCAGTTCTGGACTGGTTGGAGCAAAGATCAGTTGTTGAATGCCACTCCCGAAATCGGGACGGTTCACACGCTCACCCGCGTTCGTGAATAATAATTGCTCTAACATATCGCTGATATGCTCATCGGTTGTCGTTACAGCAGTGCGACCTCGGCTATCAAAATGTAATGGATAATCAATAGAAAAGAGCTTTTGCATAGATTACATCCCCTTTACCCGTATCTGCGTCTTCGCTATAGTCACCGGCGTACCCGTCGGCGCGCAGATAGCTTGGCTATCTAGCAGCAACACCGGCTGTCCGTTCGCGCGCACACGTAGTGCTGCCTTCACCCATTGCGCACTCACACAGGGACCATTCGCGGCTGGCGGTGGCGGAAATGTACAGCCCGCCACAGTGTAAGGAGCAGGTTGTGTGGTGATAGGCTGTCCTCCCACCTTCACACGTGGATTAGAGACAGTCGGCTGTGCCTGTCCACCATGCGCACAGAGTACCGTCGCGCCAAGATGTAAGAGAAAGCCAGGCATTAAATCACCTCCAATGCGCCATCATTGATCGAAACATTGATGGGACCAATCTTCACCTTACCTTTAGCACAACTAATCTCAATACCCTGCGCACTCAGCGCGATTTTTGCTGACACTCCTGAGCTTGCTTCAATGGTGATGCCACCTATGCCAGGTGTATCATCCAGCGTGATCGTGCAGTTGGCAGTCTTGAGTACCTTTTTGTTGGGCAATAAGGGTGGGGCCGCCATCACCGGCAGATCAGTTGACTTATCCCAGAAGCCACCACTCCAGATGGGGCGGTCAGGGTTGCCATACTCGAACTCTATCCATACACTTGCTCCTTTAGGCGGAACAAGGAAGAGGCCAACGCCTTTTCCAACGTAGGGAGAGCACGGCAATGCCCATCCGCTTTCTTTATCACCCAGAATATCAGGTATTTTGGCTCGCACCCGTCCAAGCATCAACAGATCGACGTTGTCGCTCACGGTTCCTCTATATTTGCCATAAAATGGGGGACGTCTTTTTTCTTCTGGCATTGCGTTTTCTCCTATTCAGATGATGCTACAGCGTGTTTAGGGCACAACAAACGGGGAGAGCGGTATACGTCCTTCACGGCTGAGCGTGAAATTCTGTTTGTACTCACCACGTTTGATGGTATGGACTACCTTTTTGACATAATACAGGCCATCGTAATTCAGGCCAACCCCACGTACTCCTATCAGCCGACGCGATTGCATGGCGCGCCCATAGCGTACTGCGTCTATCGTTCCTGTCGCAGTAACGGCATCGGCGGAATCTGTGACCGACTCTGCCGCCTTCAAAATGGCATCCGCCATACTCAGTCCCGCTGCATCACGTGCGATAGTTTTGCGCAATGAGCTTGCGGGACGCGCCACCAGTGGCGGACGCAAACCACTAGGGACCGGTATCGCAATAGTGAGACCTAACAGAGGATCAACGATAGTGACCTGGGGTGTGGCTGGTCCCAGCGCGTTAAAGCTGAAATTAATCGGTGTATCCAAATTAGTATCCGGTCCCATATTCATAGTCAGCGCGGGTTGTGGCGAACCCAGGCGATTCTCTGGCCCCCAGTAGGCTGTACTGATGCCAGGGGCAAAGGTTGGCTCGGTATAGAAGACAAAACTGTTGCGCTTTGCCAAATCTTGAATATAATCAAGATTTGTACCCTGCTGTGTTGGTACGATCTGCATTTCTATCGGCACATTGGTGGTTGGTTTGACTTTAGGTAGCAGGCCGTTTTGCAACACAATCTGCGTTACAATGACTGAGTCTGGCCGATTGGCATAAGTGTCACTGCGTTCCTCCAGATCGAATTTCAGGCCGATATCCTCGCCTGTCACGTGTAGCCGTGACTCGCCTGGTTTGTTACTCGGCACAAACTGATGTTGTGTAATCATGCCGTTGATAAGTGCCTGGGGTAACGCGCCAATTGTGACCATGATCGTCACGATATTTGGCGGGTCAAGCAGGCCACTCGCCAGCAAGCTATAATCCATCAGTGTGTCTTTGCCCAGGCTAAACTCCAACTTGAAGCCGTCACGCTGCCGATCATCGTTTGTGACCTCCACGCTGACCAGTGAATCAGTAACGGGGTATGGCGCGGGTATCGGCACATTGGGTCCAATGAAAAGTTGTAAGTGTACACCGAGATCAGGCATAACCTACTCTCCCTGTGGCAACGGAATAATTAAGCGTCGCCCAATATGCGCGTCATCCGTAAGTTCCTGTGGTTGCATTGCATTATTGGCATCGCAGACACGCCAGAATTGCTCAGGGTCGCTGAGATAGCGCGCGGTGATATTGTCGAGCCGTTCACTCTGCGAGACAAGGTGTTCCGCGATGGGCACACTCTTTGCGCTATCCGGTAGAAATCGGCGGCGCAGATACACGACCTTCCTCCCCTCAAGCGTCTCAAGGGTAGCGGTCTCGGTGTTATAGTAGCGACTGGTGACAGGAAACATGCTCTACCTCTTGCAGTTCTATATTTTGAGCGATACACCGATATTTTGAATGCTGTTTATCACATTCGTTGTTGCCATCACTTCCTTCGCAACCTGGTGCGCCAGAAAGATCGTGTAACCTGGATTGGTGATCTTGAGATCGTAGTAGCTCAAGACTTGCATGCTCAGGTCAACCTTAGCGCGCATAGGATTAAGCAGCGCATCATACGCCTCCTCTGTGATGCTAAAGCTGGTGAGGCGTACAGGCAAGACACGTGCTGGCCCCCACACGAACAGCGTCAACGGTGCCTCCGGTGGAATAACCTCTATCGTGCCGACCTGCGCCGCGATAGCATTCCCGATCACTCTGAGGCTTTTTGGATACAGCAACACTTCCAATGCCGAAAGCGTGGGATAGACGCCGAGTGTAGTGGCGAGCGGGTTGCCCTCATCCAAGCCATCAGTTGCATCGACCTCAATGCTGACCGTAATCGTTTCCTTCGGTGGCCCCGTCAGACGAAACGCCTCCGATTTATCGGCTCCGTCTCCTCCACCGGACGAGCGGATATCCAGCTTACGCGTCATCGTGTCAGGGTTATACTGAAACACGACATTGCTAGCCAGCGGATTCAGCGGGTCTAGTCCGATCAGTGCGCCCTTGAGCAGGCGCGGCGAGCCAGGAAAACTAGTCATCTATATTGTCCTCTCTGTCAATTGAGCTGGATTCAAGGAGGTCACGGTTTGAACTTTTGCTCGTTGTATCTTCTCATTCATGATATGGCTTACCTATCCTGTGCTCTCGGTATCATTATTATCATTTTGTGTATCATTCTGTGCTATAGCAGTGGTATTATCAGAACTTCCATCTGGTCCATCAGTTGTTGATCCAGCATCTGATTGCTTCACAGGAGCAAGTTTTGGCTTAATACATCTACCCTGGTAGTTGAACTCCATTGGAGTACAACATCTACCTAACAAAATATCAACATTTTTCCAGGTACAACATTGATCTTTTGTACGAGCGGTGCCACGACAGCACATCCCTTTCACATCTCCAAACTGAGCTTTCTGCATACCAAACTTTGTGCAGAAACTATCGCTATCTGTTCCTGATCGTTTCCCCTGAAGCCGATCAATAGCCTTCTTGACATAGCTCAACTTAAACGTGCCACCACCTACTCCAGGAATGAAGTCAGGCACGATAACAAACGGGTCTAGCTGATCAAAAACAGGAATCGGTATGAGTGGTTTTTCGGACTCATCTTTTTTATCTGGCTGCGGAGTTGCAGGTTTATCCTCTTGCATTTGTAGGACTGGCTGATGATGTCTGCTTACCGCATTGTCTGTTCCCAATTGTGCAGTATTTGCTTTCAATACCTGAGATGCAATGGAGCTTGCTTCATGCTCGTAAGCATCACTCGCATTGCCTATCTGTAGCCTGCTGCTCGGTACTATATCTGTAGTTCTACTCGTCCCTTGCTGAATAGTATGTGTTAATTCATGGGCTAACAACCTTTTTCCCGCCATTGTCCCAGGTGCATATTGCCCTTGTCCAAACACAACATCTCGGCCTACTGTATAGGCCAGTGCATTCACAGACCTTGCCGACTCTGCTGCTTTCGCATCTGTATGCACTCTCACGCCGCTAAAATCATGGTCGAAGCGCGATTCCATGAATGCGCGTGTATCTGTTTCTAGCTGTTTACCAGGAGCCTGAAGGGTGTCATGGACAATTGGCGGCACAGTCTGCGCAGAAGTGGTATTGATGGCAGCACGGTGTAATGTGCCTTCATACTTCTTGCTACACTCGGAGCATTCTCCTTCACCATCAGTGTGCTGACCACAAGAACAGGTGCGTTGTAGTAAGCCGACTCGTACAGGGGTGAATGAATATGCTTGTGTTACATTTGTTTGACTTTGCACGAATGTACTCATACTTATATTCCTGTCAATTTAGAAGAAAGAAGAACACAGGTGAACCTCCACTATCATAGTTGAATCTCAATGATTGTTTGAACAGGTCGATTCTGCTCAGGGAGCGCACCAGGAGCAGGTTCTGTCATAGGAGGCAAAATACGAATACGTTGTCCTCCTGTCGCATCTATTCTGAACCGGCCACCGGGTGGGCCTTCTGTGATATCGAGAACCGAGGGTAGTAAAATTGGTTTGCGATTTGGTAGTTGATCAATAGCATTCCTCAATTTGGTTAGGATGGTCTGCAATGTATCGGCTGATCCAATGCTACCTAATTGGTTCGCTAGGGTTACTAACTCATCATCACGCAAACTAGTAGGTACAGTTGAGATAAAGCCGCGAACAAACTCTTCATTGATAGCGAGGCCACCTGATGTGCTCGACTGGGCAACCATTGTGTAGAACAATTTGCGTACATTAACAGGTTGCGCCTGTAAATCATGCAAAGCACGCTCCAACGGAGTAGCCTTTGCAGCGTCATAGATACCGCCTGCTGCCGCGCTGCCTAGCATTCCACCAGGAATGCCTACTAGGAAGGCACATCCAAGCAGTGACCAACCAAATGTCTCAATACCGAAAATGAGATTACAAACGAGATACCCAGATAACATGCCTCCAGCTAGACCCCCACCAGCTGTCACCAGGACTCGCGGACGTTGTTCTGGAGTAGCTTTTTTATACTGATATCCAGTAATGACGACAAACACCACCAAACCGGCCCAACCAATACCACGGGCCAGACTACTACCAGTTGCACTCGCGGCACCCTCTGTCCCAGCAGCTGCACCTGTGGCCCCTTCAGCTCCAGCAACAGCACGTGGTATGGAGGCCACCGCCTGACGCGCCACTGTCTCTGCTAATGCACTAGACTCACCTGTAAGAGATTCAACTGCTGTCAGTACTCCTTCCGGATTCAGTGTGATACGAATCACCATGCGTACCGGAAGTGTTTTTCCGCCGTTGGCGATGGCTGAACGATTTACTGCCTCTAATCCCTCTGTGAAAACTACCTCTATCTCAGAAACAATTGAACCCGCCTTCCTCACACTGGAAAGAACTTGAAACTTCGTCCCAACTTGAAATTCAGTCGGAGCTCCAGCACTCCCTTGATTCTGAGGTGTGCCTCCACTACCTGATTGTGGTTTGGTGGTAGTTTCAGGTGTCGTAGTTGGTTGTGTCCCTTGCGAGGGAGTTGGTCTTGCTGCTTCTGGTGGGGCTTCTACCGCTTGAGGCTTTGGTGGACGCGCTGCACCAGAGCGGAAATCATAGTATGGATCAGGAGGAATAACATCCTTTGGCAAGTTGTTAATTGCCTGTGCTGCCTGAGGTGAGTTTACACGAATCTCTGTGGATTGGAGTTGTCGTGAGAAACCGGGGTAGCCACGCTCAGAAACACTGTTGGTCTTTACTAGCTCATCCCACAATGCAGCTGATATTCTTACACGGATGACACCGCCGCTTTCTGGACCGGTTAATACAGGATCGCGACCAACATAATTAAAAATGGCATCATGGGCCGCGTCTATATTTCGTGATAGAGTACCACCTATATCACTTTCCCGCAAAACCTCGCTTAGACGTTGTAGTGCATTTCTAGCAACTCCTCGGTAAACAAATACATCTTTCCCGCCTGATAATGGTAAAGGATTTGCCCGCCAAATAGGAGGGATTGTCTCTGGATCAACAACAGGTAAAGCACTGGTTGAAGGAGCTGGGGCGCGTTGTAGTGCTTGCCTCCTCAAACCTATTCTCATAGCCTGTGCCGAACGAGCTATTTGTTGAGCTTCTCTTTCATGTTCAGGATTCGGATCAATCGTAAGAAGCCTTGATGCGAAAGGAGAAGCTTCACTTTGTTGCACCACATGCGTCAACTCATGTGCTAACAGCCTATTTCCTGTCATCGTCCCAGGCATATACTGCCCCGTCCCAAACACTACGTTTCTTCCAACGGTATATGCCAGCGCATTCACCGACCTTGCCGATTCCGCCGCCCTCGCATCTGTATGCACTCTCACTCCACTGAAATCATACCCGAAGCGTGGTTCCATAAACGAACGTGTACCAGCATCAAGGGGCTGCCCAGGTGAATTGAGCACGTCATGGACTATTGGTGATACTGCGGGGGCTGGTACAGCATTGACTGCGGCACGCTGCAGCGTTCCTTCACGTTGTTCGCGTTTCGCACGACATTCGGCACACTCGACTCCGTTGGAGCAGCGTTGTAGCACACCATGAGCAACAGGCGTAATAACAGCTCGCTGTAACACTCCCTGCAAGACAGGCAGAGACGCGACCGCATTTTGAGCTTTTGATGGTTGTACCTTCTCATTCATCGTCTATCCTACTCTCATGCTAACGTAGAAACATTTGACACATCTAAAACAGGTGACACAAGCAACACAAATGACACAAGTGACACAACTTTGCTCATTGACCAATCCCCCTGTATATTGCCTGCGCGAGTTTCTTGCCGAGCACCTGCGGAGCCTCATCTGGCCCCACTTCTAGAACGCCGCCTTGTATGGTCTTTTGCGTACCAATTGTCTGTAGCGCAAAGGATAAGCCGTCACTGGCAAGCAGGCGCGCCAATTCGGCCTCACACGCGCTTTGCAGCTGCGCACGCTGTCGCTGCGGAATGCTGATACCGTCGAAGATCAGCCGCTCAATGGTAATGGAGATGTTCATGCTTGCACTCCTTGCGCCTCTTGTTCGGATGGCACCAACTGCAAATCAGACTCATTGACGGGTCGTTCTAACTTGCGGAACTCGGCGCGCGCTGCGTCGAAAATGAACTTCACACTCACTTTTTTGTTAGTATGAGCAGCCATGAATGCAGCATTAAGGGCAACGTTATGAATGCTACCACCGGTCAAATTAAGGCGTGCCAGGCGAACATAGTCGAGCTTATCTTTGGGCATTTGTACGGGAAAAACACTCTCCCACATACGCTTACGCTCGGCTGGTCCTGGAAAAGGAAAATTGACGATAAAGCGTAAACGGCGCACAAAGGCAGTATCCAGCGCGCTTTTCATGTTGGTCGCCAGGATTGCGAGGCCACGATAGGCTTCAATACGCTGCAATAAGTAGTTAATCTCGATATTAGCGTAGCGATCATGGCTGTCCTTTACCTCGCTGCGTTTGCCGAACAGGGCATCGGCCTCATCAAAGAAGAGAATAGCCCCACCATCCTCGGCAGCATCGAATAGGCGACGCAGGTTCTTCTCGGTTTCTCCGATGTATTTGCTCACGACAGCTGAGAGGTCAATGCGGTACAGATTGAGGCGCAGCTTGTTGGCGAGCACCTCGGCTGCCATTGTCTTTCCTGTACCACTTTCACCCGCGAAGAGCACACTAATACCGAGACCGCGATTCATTTTGTTGGCAAAGCCCCATTCTTCATAGACCTTGCTGCGTTGTCCCACCTGATCGGCGATCTGCTCCAGCGTTTGCGTTTCGTCGCTGGGCAAAATCAGGTCTTCCCAGCTAGCTTTGAGATCAAGGCGTTGCGCAAGCACATCAAGTCGTGGACGCACTAACATACGACAAGCATCCCATAGGCAACGCGCAAGCACGTCAGGCTCATCCTCGCTGTGGGCTGCAAGTTCAGCTTCTGCAATGGTATAGATGGTCGGCAGGTTAAGGCTGAACTGACCCGCTAGCTTAGCTGGATTGTCAGCAGCCGCATCATCCAGTGCATCTTGCCACGCTGCAAGTTGTTCTCCATGTGTGGGCTTGTCAACGTCCAGCGCAATATAGGCACGCCCCACTCTTGTCCATATCTCCCGCACACCAAGAAAGAAGACTCCTTCACCACGTGCCAGGAAACGGCTGATGTGTTGTATATGACCATCTGCCGCGCTGCTATCGCTTTCTTGCATGTCAAGATAAAGTGCAATCGGCAGTAACAGACTTTCACGATGCCAGAGCCGGGCTAACGTTTCCAGGTCGGTAGATTGCGCGGGCAGCATATCAGCGGAAATACGATACAGCTCTCGCTGCAATGTTGTCGCTGCACAATTGGCGATCAGTTGCTTACTCAGTGCATCGGGGCCGACCAGTTGCAGGGCCGGTAGTGGAGATTGTGCGCGGCGCAGTTGCAGTTGCTGCACACAGTTGTCCGCTATTGCTTGTTGTGATGCCGGTAGACTATACTGCCCCGCATTTGCCTCTAAAGGAACAACGAGTGTAGCTAATCGATCATCGAGATAGTCCAGGCCATTGATGTAGTTCACAATACGCTCATCAGCGCGTAAAGCACTGCTCGTGAGCGGCTGTGCATTGGGCTGGTTGATTTCTATGAGCCGCCAGTAGCGTAGGGGGCGTTCTGGTGATACGACATCCCACCGCTCGTTATCGAAGAGCGCGAGCGCAAGGGCAAAGGTGGGATAGGGCCGATTGCTATCATCCTGCGCACGGGCACAGAGAGCGGCAATAGGCGTATCAAGTTCCATTACAGTACAAAGGAGCAGCACATCATGCTCGAAGGGAGAGAGGCCAAGCCGTTTGCAAAGTGTGACCAGCGCGGGAGGCACTTTTTGCGCTTCAGCCTCAGCCATCGCTCTGGCATGTTGCGCGATCTGCTCATCTAACGATACTTTGACGGCGGGGGTCTTCGCTAGTACTGCTGCTGACGCAGGTTCGTCTTCACCCCAGGAGAGAAAACTCCGTTTATGTTGCTCTGGTTTCTGTTGTATCTGTGTTGTTGGCACCGACACCGCTATCACTGGTGCTTGATGTTGCTGAATGAGATGCTCCAGGCGCAGGCGTAGCCAGGCTATCGCTTCCTTTAGATAGCGTTGATTAAATTCAGACCAGTTGTTTCTATCTACATCAGTCATGACTGCACCTGTTTCCTTCTGTGCTGCTGGCGAGCTTACGCTAGTATTTTGACGCTATTCAAGGCGGAATTATTACCCAGGACGCTTTCCGCGCCATCAACCTGAATACGTAGACTATAGGTTGCACTCTTAACCCGCGCAATCGGGATTTTTACAGATGGAACTGTTCTCACCTTAGCCAACGGATCGATAAACAACGAATTGATAATGAATGAATAGGATGCCGGGTCATTGAGATTATTTTGCTCGTTGAGCAGCAACACAATGCGTTGATTTTCCTCGAGTTCTGGTGTGACATCAATGGTAATGTTACCGCTAAAGAAGTTTTGCCCGTCGTCTACCAGATCTGTAGGTGTGATTTTCGTAATCACGGGATGCACAACAAACGGCATAACATTTGACTCGAAGCTTGAGTGAGGCTGCATGGAGCCTGCTATCTTGGGGTCGCCGAGTAGCATCTGCTGCACCACCTGTACGCCCTGAATGCCAGCCGTTGTCGTAGGAGGAATGGCTACACTTAATTGCGTATTACTGGCATCCTGGGGCACTGGTGGGACAAGCTCCTTGGCGATCCGAATAAAAGTCGTAATGCCAGCATCCCCCAGCAGTTGCTTGCCTTGCAGAACCAAAGTATCGCTCACCACCACAGGCTGATTAGCAGAGGGAAATGTGTCGCCAGGTTTTTGCGAGAGCAGTTGCTCGATAGTGGGATGGCGGAAAGGCAGCACCGTAACCACTGGCTCCTTGACTGGTAGGGCAATGCGTGGTGTCTCTTTGCTCTCAATGATGACCACAGTGGCGATATACACAATTGAAAGAGCATAGGGCGTCTGTATGAGTATCGACCAGAGCTTAGATAGCTCCTCCAATGAGAGTGGAAGAGGTGTGAACTTGACTAATTCTGGATCACTCTCAAGCCCCACATCGGCCAGTGCTCTAAGATTAGTGATGGTTTGCACAATTTTCGTACGCGGCAACTGTGGCACGGTATGTAGTGTACGTACGACACTCCCTAACAATAGTTGTGGTACAAAACTCCCCTCGTCTCCATAAAAGGAGAACAGGTAGTGCAGATCAAGAGCCACTTTGGGACGTTGTACTAATGAGCCATCGCTACTACGTGTTGGCAGATCCACATTGCGAAACGCGCTATTAGTCGTCACCTGATATAAAAAGACGTTGACGTTGGCGGTGTTGGCAGTGTTGCCAGCGATATCTGGGCGAACTGTGCTGACACCAGCCCCTGGTACATCAATCTCCACTGCTTGCTGTATAAGCTGGCTCAGCGTCGCAGTCACTGCGGCAATGGCGCGAAAATTAGCCATCAGCGTCCTCCTTTCGCCCGTTGGTTCAGGTAATCATCCAGGCTCATCACGGGCGGTGCTACCTGCTGTCGTTGCACTGGTGCATTGAGCGCGGGTGCTGTTGTTGCTCGCACCTCGATACGCCCTATCGTCACCTGTATTGTTGGTGCGACTGGTGCTTCCTTCGCTGTCCAACTATGCTGCCGTTCATACGGTCTATAGTATCCGTTGATCGCCTGGAGCGGGCTAGTAGCTCCATTACTAACAACTGTTTCTGCTGAGTGTGTGATGTGCATAACTGATGTAGGTGTATCTCTCTTAACGGCAGCGGGCGTGGAATTTAGATTGCTCATATGCCCATGCTCTAAATTACCACTAGATCTATCCTCTTGCGTAAGAGGTTTCGTAGTGGCTAGACGTTGCTCACTATTTTGAGAATGGCTATCTGCCTGTTCATGAGAGTCTCCACCATCGGCCATATGCGAGAGTGGGTTTTGGTCCGTTGTGTGACTGGCTGTATTTACTTTATTGTTACTAGTATACATAATTTGGGTCTTTGTAATAGTCTCAGATGTAACCTGTTGCTCTATGTTCGAGGCGGGTTGCTGTACAATGCGTTGCGGGACTGGATATGGTTGGGGCATAGTGTGTGTTTCTGTTTCCAGGATGTGTGGGGCATCTACGAGCGCTGGTGTCTTAGCTGCCTGTATTGGCTGCACTGCACTTTCGGGCGCAGAGGTAAACGAGTAAAGTTGTATTTCAGGTATGGTGACCTGGGTGCGTTGTGGCTCAGGCAGTAGTGCTGAGGCTTGTACATGCTGTGTTTTGGGCGTTGGCATAGTAGTAGATAGTGGATTCTGCCCCTCCTGTTCCTCCACGCTATCAAGCAAGCCATCCTCAATGTGCTGCGCTTCAGATGCATAGAGCGGGACAATCATTGGTTGTATGGTTGGAGCGATATTTAGTGCGCGCTCCGCAAGTCTGCTGAAAAAATCTGTCATGAGTCAGGACACCATTTCCAGGTAAAATTGTCGTCTCGTACTACTTAATGCGAGTATCTCGCTCTCATTCCAACCGTAAGCCTGTGCCAGCGTATGCACTTCGCATAATAGACGCCTGGCATGAGTCTGTATCTCGGACCAGAGAAATGCGCTAACATCAAATATGGCAGACCACTGCTGCGCACAATTTGGACAACGCAGGTCAATCAAGACCTCGGCTTGTGGGTCACTGACAAGCACCCTCTCCCCGAGTGTCTGCACTATACTGTCCGGTAACGATGTGACTTGAATATCATTGTGCGCGCACACCGCTTGTACGATGCAGCGTTGTAGCAAAAGTTCCTGTGCCGCCGCTACATCACGGCCCATCGCGGCGGCTAGCAGGTCAGCACTGGTGGGCAAGCGCACCAGCAGTTCATAGTTGTCTATGACATACTGGTACGTCTGCCCAACATGCTCTATGGGTGCAGTACCCATCCAGACATTCGCACTGTCAAAGCTGAACTCGAGACGCTCCTGGCATAACTGGCACTTGGCGAATCCGACGAACGTGGTGCCGAAGGTATGTTCACGTAATAGTAACAGGTAGGCGTCGCGTTGCCCAATACTTAGGTTGAGCAGGTTGCTGCGAGCAATTCCTGGTAGGGCTGCTGCGAGCAATGTTAGAGTACGCTCTAACGGCTGTTGCCGCAGCCCTCTCTCCCAGATAGCGATAATCTCTTGTTCAGTTAAACTAAGCATGCGTTGTCCATATTACTAAGCTAATTTTGGCTCGTCAGGCTCTGGTGCTTCGTTGTCGCGTTCCCAACCTTCGTTCTCTAGCTTAATATGCTGAATAGCAACGGCATTAGCGTTAGCATCGAGATCGGGTAGGGCCTGGTACTCAGAGACCCAGCAGCGATAGACTTTGTAGGAGATGGCGACCTGGCCAGCCTCGTTGTACACCTCAATGATCATATCCTTGCGGAAATCCTTGAGCGAGTTTTCCTTGCCCAGGTTGTGGTGAAAGTGCCAGACCTTCGATGCCCATTCCTCAAAATCGGTATCGTGAGTCACACCGCGTTCGAGCATGATCGCATCAAACTCGGTGCGACCAGGAGACTTGCGACTACTACTCGGATCACCGCCTTCACGGTGCTTGACAACTTCGGTGGTGCGCTTCAACATACCAACCTTGCTGACACCAGCGACATACTTACCGTCCCACTTGACGCGGAACTTGAAGTTCTTGTATGGGTCGAAGCGTTGTGCGTTAACAGTAAACTGTGGCATGAAAAAGCCCCCTTAGACCAGTATCTGACCAGCGATCTGCTGGAGCGAGATGATAACAAATTCCGCCGGTTTCAATGGCGCGAAACCGACAACGATATTCACAATACCCAGATTGATGTCATTCTGTGTGGTAGTTTCCTTGTCACATTTGACAAAGTAGGCGTCACGTGGTGTCGCACCCTGGAATGCGCCTTTGACGAACAGGTTATGCATAAACGCCCCGACGTTCAGGCGGATTTGTGCCCAGAGCGGCTCATCATTCGGCTCAAACACCACCCATTGCAGACCGCGATACAGACTCTCCTCAATGTACAGGGCGGTACGGCGCACCGGAACATATTTCCACTCAGAGGCTAACTGATCATTGCCTTGCAATGTACGCGCCCCCCAGACAACCGTCCCGGCAGCAGGGAAGATACGTAAGCAGTTGATGGCAAGCGGATTCAACAAACCATTTTCATTATCGGTGAGCGGAACATCTACACCAGAGACACCCGTGACACCAGCCTCAAGTCCGGCAGGAGCTTTCCAGACCCCACGCTGTGTATCGATACGTGCGAATATACCTGCCATCGCCCCGCATGGCACAAACGCCTCAATCTGATTGTTGCGCAGTATATTAGGCTCCTTGAGACGTGGAAAGTAAAACGCAGCATTCTTAGCGTTATCACTACCAATAGTAGTGAAGATCTCTTGAACGCCTGTTATGGCTTTGTCCCTATCTTCCCAATCGCTTTGCGGGTCGACCAGCAAGATAGCCCGTCGATCTGTACAATATTTTGCAGCGGCTGCGAGCAATGTTAAATCTATATCATAAACATCGCCCTTAAGAACAAAAGGTGGAATGCACAGGATGTTGAAGAGGTCAGCATGCTCCAAAGCATACAGCCCTATCTTCTGGTCAAAGAAGCCCGCTCCCGTAAAGTCTAGCACGGTAATTGCACTGCCATTTGTTGCCTGTGTCGCATTGAAAGCCGTCTTAGCTGCATCGCGATTAGTCTTAGCTGTATCGAGAGCAGTTTGTGCTGCCGCAATCTCACCTGCTGACTTGGGTGGATTTGCATTTTTCGCATCATCAAGTGCTTTTTGCTTTTTATCAACTTCTGCTTGTGTGTCTGCTACGGCCTGGTGCCTGGTTGAAGTAGTATCGTCCACCTTTTTGAGTGTTTTATCCGCCTTGAAGTTGTCACTCATAGTTTTCAATGCTGTTATGTCGGCAGGAGTTGGTGGAACAGAGCCAGCCCAACGTACCAACCTTGAATCAGTCTCAAGCACCTTGTCGATACGGCTTGAGCTATTTTTGAGTGTGAGATTACGAAACACCTCTGGCCGCCCATTGGGACCTTCCTGCACAGTCAGGTTAAAGAGGTCATCTGTGCTTAGTCCTATAGACGTTGCAAAGTCTGCCGACACATTGTTATCGATAGAGGCTGTAAGGGCGTTTCCCCAGCTTCCTTCGTAAGCAGCTTCTAAAGGTAGACCACCAACAGGAAGCGGTGTCTTAGTAAGAGGGACAGCAGAGTCAGTAGCAGCAGTTTGCTCATCTTGCACAGCTTTTACAATCTTTGCTTTGTCAGCACCAGGGACTGCTCCCGCATCTGCCCCGGCTTTTGCAACTGCTTTTGCCGCAGTTTTTGCTTCAGCTGAGCGGTTAGCGTCACCATCAATCTCCGTTGCTTTGTCAGTACCAGCTTTAGCAATCTCCGCAGGTGTTGCTGCCGCGCTGCCATTGATGGCGTCAATAACTTCCTGTGCGGCCTTTTTAGCGTCAGCTAGAATGGCGTCACGTGAAGCCTTGTCTTTATAGTAGGGCTTAAAGAGGCGCACAATAATGGCAGTGCTACCACCATTGAGGTAGAAATCATGCACCGCGTAGCCGAGCATGCTCTTGACCCACAGGCCACCGAAGATACGCTCAAAGTCGGAGTAGCTGGTAATGGTAATCGCCTTGTTGGTGGGGCCACGTAAAGCGCGCCCGATAAACGCGGTGATCGAGGTGGCGACGCCTGTGATAGTGCGTACACCACTGGGAATTTCCTGGACGTATACGCCAGGATAGGTTGGGTTAACCGGCATGAGAGACATCCTCCGTTCTCAAATCGCCATTGTTCTTAGAATACATTGGTTCAGTTACGTAAAGTTGACTATGACGACCACGCGGGGCGGTCATTCTTGCTTGTTTGTTTCATGTCGCTGACGTATCAGGAGCGTTATCGGATGGTAGCTCCCGCTGTTGTAATATGCAGTCGTTGATGAAGGCACGCAGGTGTGCTCCTCCATGAACATAGGCTTCACTTCCACTGACAATGTGACGAATAAAGCAACGCTCTACCTGTCCCTGTTCATCCTTCGCGATACGCAGTAGAAAGGCGCCATCACTCAGGCGAACTTCTGCAGCTGTATCGGTACGGATTATCCGTAAATGGGCAATATCAGTCTGCAGATCATGCCAATGCCAGACTAAGAAAGACAATGACACTTCATCGCTCATCATGTTTTCGCCAGCCAGGCGCTGAGCGGGGTACAAACAAGGTTAGAAAATGAAGCATAACATACCTTCCTGTATACTCTTCAATACATCTCTTTCATCAATGTAGCATAAGAGGCTATATTTTCACTATTTTTTTGCTTTACGCTTGATTGAGTTGCGTCTCACCTGCTGCTAGAGTCCGAAATTCTCTCGCTGTCTCAGGAGCGGGTTGCACCCCCAGTTCATCGCGTAGAATGCGTTCACAACGCTGGTACTGCTTGAACGCCTCGCTGCGCCGACCCTGGGCTTTGAAGACCTGAATAAGCTGCCTATGAGCAGCTTCGTCGCAGTGGTCCTCTTTGAGGATCGATGTTGCCCATCTTGCAGCCTCCTCATAATGGTTCATCTTCTGATAGTGATGCGCCAGCACTCTACACATTGCCAGGTACTTTTGACTCAATTGCTCGCGCTGAAGGAAAGACCAGTCGGCATAGATATCTTCTGGTAAGAAAGGGCCTGTGTACAAACTACAAGCTTGCTCGTAGAAAGCTACTCTCCCTTCACTCGTTCGTTGCCCCTGCTGAAAGTAGTGTAGAAAATTGTCCACATCAAGGTATATGGTGATTGCCTTGTTGAGATAATAGACGCTATTTTTGCAGACGATATATCCGCTACCTGCCTCATGCTCATATCCGGTATTGAGCGAACGACGTAGAGCGCATATGGCTATATGAAGTTTTCTCTGAGCTACTTCGGGTTCATCTTCTGGCCAAAACATAGCTTGTAGTGCGTCACTCGTTGCACAATGATCCGCCGTGGCAACTAAATAGCGGAAGATACGCTGTCCATTGCGACTCGAACAAAGAGCAATGGGAACGCCCAACCGTTTGACTTCAAAACGTCCAAAGCAAGTGATAAACAATTCAGGGAGAGCAACATCTTCCTTCATAAAGGGTTGTGGAAAAGGTGAGGTTGATTGGCTAGCCATAAAAAGCTGGATTGGAGCATTCTGTGGATTCATTTCTTCTGTGACTTTAAGTTGAATTGGCAAGTGATCCGAAGGGCAAAAACCTGTTTTAAGCAATGATAATCTTGAGCCAAAGGCTGCTACGAGTGCTTGTTGCTCGGAATGAGCCTTAACAAAAAGAGCACACGCCTTCTGGAACTCCTGCTGAACACGTTGATATTCGACACTACCTTGAATAAAATCATCCAGTAGTTCGGCAAGGTGAACTTGATCAAGAGGTAGATGTTCGCAAGCCAAAGTGAGCAAAGCTAGCCCTTCAGCATAACACCCTAGTTGAATAAAATGTAAACCTTGCTCTAAAAGGAAGGGAAGAGTGGGAGTTTCAAGGATACCTTCCGTTACACACTGTTCTGGTAATTTAGATATAGCCATCTGTTCCTCCTACGAATATTGGAGTTTAGACTCATTTTTACTATTCACTTGCTATCAGCAGCTACACTCTCATCCCAACCATGTAAAAAAAATCGCTTAGAAGAGTTGGGTCTGCATGAAAAGGACAATAGATGTAGAGAGAGCCACGCGTACTCCAAAGGATAGTATAACTAAAAAAACACAACAATACAGTGGTAGAAATGCCTATCCAAAATAGTTGATAGGAATAGCGCGAAAGAAGTACCCAGCAGATAGCCTTGATTTCGCTGAAGGTTCTTTAACTGGCTAAGTCTTTCTTGGTATCTTAAGAGCTTCTTCACTCATAAGAAAGCCTCTAGAAGCATGCCGAGAATGTTCATCGATCAAGGGAGCCCATTCTAAATGAGTAGAAACGTCAAATAAGTAATAGTGCATGTCAATTGACTTTTACACTTTATTATTAGAATTTGCTGATCTGCATCATTCTCTACCAGTGAAACGTTGCCCAATATATTTTTTAGAGGATAGAGTTTGGCGTAACAAGTGTAGGCAGTTGTAGGTGAGTCGCAAGTGCGCGGAGCACGGGAACTTTTGGACAGGCGTAGACGTCTTTTTCATAAGGTCATTTTATGAAAGAGCATTCACCTTTAATGAAAGAGGGTCTATCCTGATGCATATCTTTCAACGACGTTTTCTGCTAGGAGGCATCGTGGTCATGTTCCTCCTGATCGGGTGTGGAAACAATGCTGGAAGTGGTGCCTCCCCATCCCCCACGGGAATGCCTCCGACTCTCACCGTCACTTTGCAAGTGGGAGCGGCAAGCTATCAGACAGGAAGCTTAATAAGCGTGACGATCAAGAACCAGAGCACGCAGGCGATCTACTTTGCCGATCACCGGACAAACTGCACAGTGCTACTGCTGGAGAGGCAGGTTGCTAGCTCCTGGGAGACTGTTGCTCTTTGCAAGCTCATGATCATGACGCGCCTCCATTCCTTGAAAGCTGGAGAGGTCTTAGAGGTCAAGCTCACCACCTCTAATCAATGGGCTACAGGGATCTACCGGGCTCGATTGGACTATAGCTTCAAGTCGGAGACAGGGGTTGGTGCGCCAACAATTGTTTATTCTAGCTCGTTTCGCCTGGTCTGATACGTTGAAGTTGCCCGTCTCAAAGCCCGGGATCCACCGACATGCTGCTATACTATAGTCACCCCAGCGTGTCAGTGTGCCTGTCTGAGAGCCGCCGCCCACGATCACGCTGCTTTCGCCTTGCCCCATGGTTCCAGCGGGATCGCTCGCCAGGCGTCCAGTGTAGCTGATGCCCGGGTGCAACTAAATGTGCTATACGAGAGCAAATATCTTTTACTCTATGCTTAAATCACAAAATACCATACAGAAGATTTACAAAAGATACTTCCTTTATTGTATGCTGCCTACTTGAAATATTCTGTACTGTATGTTTTTCGCGCTGTTGGGATCAGATCCTCTCGCTAAGTCAGTAAAACATACAGTTGTTTCGCTTCCATTGGGGAGAAAACCTGATAAGAGAAACCTCTACCCCTCCTACACGCACTTAATAGTTGCTTCCCCTGTAAGCACTAATTTCCCTTGTTGATTCGTGCAGTCGGTACGCAGCATCACAAGTCGCTTCTCCTCGCGTATGGCGGTCACCTCGACACTCACCGTCACCGTATCACCAAGATGCACAGGGGCGAGAAATTTCAACGTCTGCCCCAGGTAGATACTCCCCGGACCCGGTAGATCATTGCCCAGCACAGCAGATATAAATGCTCCAGTGAGTAAGCCATGTACGATGCGCTCACCAAAAGGCGAACGCGCAGCATAGTCTGCATCCAGGTGAACGGGATTATGGTCACCACTGACTTCAGCAAAGCGCACAACATCTGCCTCGGTAACTATACGAACTCGTGTCGCTCGCGTTCCAACAGGTGGAAGTAATGCCGAGTTCCCGGTATAGTCGCTCATGCTCTTCGTCTCTCTCTCTTAATTCCAAACCAGTCAGCAAGGATATGGCGTAAACTCCTTTGAGAGATCACTCTACGGTTGACGCTACTCAGCGGATGAGCCATAAAAAAGTTGTACATCGCTAGACTGGCGTTAGGGCCTTGTGGGTCGGTGAAAGAACCGCCCGGATTACCTCCCGACCATGCATGTCCCATCCGCGCAATTTTCCAATAAGTTTGCACCTCGTCTCCATTGGTAGCATTCCACGTAGTAGTGATATAAGAACGCCCGTTTGGAACCTGTCCTGGCGTGACACTTGTGGGCTGAGTAAAGTCAGCGGTGTAGCTGCCATTTGACGCCAGTTGATCTGTTTGCATCCATTGTTGTATGACCTGGTCGCCATTGATGGGAGCGGCAACTTCGTCATTGGTGCCGTGAAATACAATCGTTGGAACGATACGGGAGAAGGTATTCATGGCAGTATAGGCTACACGGCCTTGCTGTAGAGGGTCTGGTCCACCACGTCGCATAGCCTTTAATCCGCTGCTGACGTTCGTTGCTGCTTGATACTCCAGGCCAGAATGAACCCCTATTGCCGCAAAGAGGTCAGGGTAGGTTGCCCCTAGAATAACAGCCATCGCCCCTCCGGCAGAGAGACCAGCAACATAGATGTGAGAAGGATCAATCGTCCAGTGGGTGGTATCCTGCTGAATAGCCTGTATCATTCCGACAATGCTTGCAGGTTCTCCACTACCTCGATATTGATTGGCCGGGGTAAACCAGTTCCAACAGAGGTTCTGGTTAGACGTGCTCGTCTGTTGAGGATATACAACAATAAAACCATAGTGCTCTGCCAACAGATTCATGGATGTACCGGTCGCGAAATCGAGAGCAGTCTGTGTACACCCATGTAACATAACGAGCAAAGGAACAGCTGTTCCGACCTGGTAGTTGACTGGAGTGTAGACAAAACACGGGCGCTTGCCGCCCGTGTCCTTATACGTATATTGTCGCCACATAGCAACTCCTAAACTGACATCCCTGTCTGATACCCGTTAAACCGAGTGAAACTTTCGCTCGGCCTTTCAAGCGGGTCTATCTGACGGTTAAAGCAACGAATGGTCATGAGTTACCTTGAACGTAACTCCAACCAACTTCGCATCTTGGGCCAGAGATTCTTCTTCGCATCCGACCCTGTCAGTAAGCCTATGTGTCCGGCATCTAGTACATAGAACTCTTTATCCTGACTTCCGATCAGGCTCATTGTGGCTTCGGCCTGTGGTAAAGTACAGATATGATCCTTTTTGCCTGCAATGTTGAGAACAGGGCAGGTGATGTTCGAGAGGTCTACGCGGCGCCCGCGCAGCTTGATTTCGCCCTTCACTAGCTTATTCTGCTGGTAGAAATCACGTATCCACTGCTTGAATGCCTCACCGGCAAATGGCACGCCATCATTGACCCACTTGTTCATGGCGAGCCATGTCTCCATAGGCTTGTCGTGCATGATGCGATCCCACATCGTGACATAGGTGCCAACGTAGTTCGTCACAGGCTTGATCATCCGGTTTCCAGTATCGACGAGTTCGCCCGGTACATTTCCAAATGCCTCCACTAGAAGATCAGGATTGAGGTATTTCTCACTCGTCATGATGCCATAAAGCCCCGTGGTCCCTGGCGTGAAATCTATGGGGGCAGTAAGCAGAATCAAGTTCTTGAGGGGTTTCCCTGGGAAGAGGGACGCGTACATCGCGCTCATTGTGCCACCCATGCAAAATCCTAAGATGGTCAACTCTTCTACCTGGGCATTCCTGAGCACCTTCTTTATAGCGCGAGGCATATAATCTAAGACATAGTGCTCGAACGTGAGATGCTTGTCCTCCTCGCCCGGCGTGCCCCAGTCAAGCATGTACACATCAAAGCCCTGATGCACCAGGTATTCCACAATACTATTGCCTGGCATCAGATCCATGACATAGGGACGATTGATAAGCGCGTAGATCAGGAGAATGGGAACAGGAAACCGTTTCTCAAGCGTTGGCTCATAGTGATAGAGTTTCGCTTTGTTCTTGGTCCAGATCACATCCTTGGGCGTCTGACCCGTCTCGGACTTTGCTCCCTCTAGCAGAATATGCATCCCCGCCTGGTACTTCTCGAAGGAACTTTCACTATCGGTCATAGAGGGTATAACATGCTCTTTTACCATTTAGCTCTCCTCTTTGCAGTAGCTATTACAGACTATCTTGAGCCTATTCAATTCCCAACTCAGTGTCTTTGGCCTCGTGAGACTCCTGGTTTTTCTTTTGTGCCTTACGGCCCCTGGATATGGTTGTGTCCGGGGGAACTCTGGTACCAATCTCCTCTAGAGCAAGAAGAAGCGTATCCAGTTTGTTCTCTACCCGGTCCAGGTGTCCCTCTAGACCTCTCAAAGCCTCGATCTTCTCTACAGCCGCCGGTAGTGTATCGAGTGTATTCAGCTTGCTTTCTACCCGGTCCAGACGTCCCTCTAGACCTCCCAAGGCCTCGATCTTCTCTACAGCCGCCGGAAGTGTATCGAGTGTACTCAGCTTGCTTTCTACCCGTTCCAGACGTCCTCCCAGACTCTCAATCGCCTCGCTCGTTGCCATCTTCGCGTAGCTACCCTCGAAATCCTCTAACACATCTTCTATCGTATCCACCTTTTCTTCAAGAGAGACGACGAGTTCCGCTACCCTGGCAATATCCGAACGCGTGGGAATTTGGAGGTTTTTGAGCGCCTCTTCGTTTACGCGATGAGACATCCTGACTGCGCTCGTATAGGTCTCTATGAACTTACGATTGGCCTCCATGAAGCGCTCCGAGCCGATCACCTCTCCGACAACCTGCGACCACGTCTCGCTCGTGGCATCGTACCACTGCTTAAGAAATGTGAAAGGGTCTGCCGAGCGAATCTCTCCACTCAGTATCTTGTCCCTTGTCTCTTCTACTATCTTCAGCCACTGCGTAGAGAGCGCGAGCGAGTCATTGCTCATCTCAGCAGATCTGCTCCACACCTCAGTTGTAGCATCAAACCACTGCTTCCAGACCTCCAGAGGGTTCATTATGCTTACTGGATCAGCCTTTAATTGCTCTTGAGCTTCTGCTATATTCTTCAGCCATAATTGATACAGGCCGTAGGGGTCCATAGGGGCTTCTTTGCCTCTTTCCAGGACTGTCGACCACATCTTTGAAGTCGTTTCGTTCCACTGCCTCCACAGTTCCATGGGGTCCATAGAGGTCTGGTGGTTTATTCCATCTGACACAGTAACCACTCCTTATCGTATGACTGGAATCATCGTTTGTTCTGCCACATCAGGCTAACCCTGACCGTTTATAAATAAAGATATTGCAAGGGGTCGGATTGTGCATTCCGACCCCCGTATTCTTGCTGAAAGTATGGTTATTCAGCAGTTGGCGGTTTCTGTCCCATGGCAGACTGGGCATGTTCCATTCCCTGTTGAGCAGCCTGCTGGACAGCTTCCATCCCTTGCCGTGCAGTCTTTTGAGCAATATCCATTGCCTGTCCAGTTACTGACTGCGCTGTCTCCAGCGCCTGCTTATAGTAGGTGAACGGAGCACTCAGTACGTTGAGGTACGCTTCCACAAAGGGCTGCGTCCAAAGCGCTTCTTGTTGCTCTTGAGTCTGTTTCACTACGGTCTGCATCAGAGAACGAGTGCTTTCGGCGTTGCTCTTGAGGACCTCAACGCCGTTCTCGAATACGCTCTGGGCAAACTTGATGTTGCGCTCCTGGGCCGCTGCTGTACTTGTCATCACTTCGCGAAGCACTTCCTGCGGGTCCTGCTGCGCTTCCGCTGCATGCATGAGTGAGCGCGTACCCTCCGCGTGGCTCTTGAGAACCTCGATGCCATTCTCGAATACGCTCTGGGCGAACCTGATGTTGCGCTCCTGAGCCGCTATAGTACTTTGCGCTACTGCCTGATTTGTCTCATGAATTATCCTGGCGACATTCAATGCTGCCTCGCCGGTCCTGTTTTCTGCCATTAGTTTGTTCCTTTCTTTCTTGCAGGTATCTGCAATATAAAACCACTCGTATGTTCGCTCGTTTACACGAGCATAAGCGCCTTGAGTAAACAGAGGATTCATCCCTCTTTCTGCTCTCTCACTGCCCATTCTCATTCTTCTTCTCTGAAGGTTGCCCCGTATAGAGACTGAAGAACGTGTTCATCATTTTCTGATATTGATCAAGAGATTCTGTCCAGAGCTTCAGGTACGCCTCGCCCGCCGCCGTGATCGAATACACACGACGTGCCGGTCCGTCCTCCGAAGTGTCCCAACTGGAACTCACGACTCCATCCTTCTCCATCTGCCGCAACGTCCGATAGAATGTCCCTGGATTCATTGCACTCAGCCCGAACGCCGACATTTTTTCCATCAACTCGTAGCCATAAGAATTCCATTGTCGCACCATTAAGAGAATGACAGGAACATGCCAATTCTTGGACCAGGCATCAGTGAGCGTGGTCTTTTGTCCATTGTTTCCGTTCGCTTCTGTCATATCGCACCTATATGCTTCTTATTTAACATGTTATTCAAGCATCTATATGCATTTTACATCTAAATGCAAGATTTGTCAAGGGGGGGGGAGAACAAAACATCCTTGTGTATGTACTGTCATGTTCATATTGACGAGACTTCAATGTTGCACAATTCTTCTCGCTCTGAAACAGAAGGCCTTGGAAGTGTCACTAACAGCCGCAGCGCTTGAACCGGGAAGTAGTCATTTCTCCAGTACATACATTCCCGGTGCAGCTGCAATCGGTTGATAGTTCTTGCTACCCATCGATCGAGGCTCTCTCTGCTCACCTGAGCGAAGCTTCAGCCACTCCGACCAGTCGGTCCACCAACTTCCTTTGTAACTCTGGGCGCTCTCAAACCACTGGTCAGCATCCGTGGCCTGCTTCTCGCTCGTCCAGTAGCCCTTGCTTTTACTGGGCGGATTGATAATGCCAGCAATATGGCCGCTGCCGCCTAGAACAAAGCGCACTTTACCGCTTGCAAGCTGCGTGATCTGCCAGGCCGACTTCCAGGGAACGATATGGTCCTGTTGCGTGCCAACAGCATAGACATCCTGACGAATCTCGCCAAGGTCTATAGGGATGCCCTTCAGAACAATCTTGTTGGGTTTGATGAGATTATTTTCCAAATAGGTATTGCGCAGGTAGAACGAGTGTGCATTTCTGGCCATACGCGTACCATCTGCATTCCAATAGAGCAGGTCGAAGGCAGGTGGCTCTTTGCCCAAAAGATAGTTGTTCACAACGTTGCTCCAGATCAGGTCGTTGGCACGCAGCATGTTGAACATCTTCGCCATTGAGCGACTATCCAGGTAGCCTCGCTCCAACATTTGCCCCTCTACATACGTCACCTGCGGCTCATCGATGAATACTTCAGTATCACCAACATTGGTAAAGTCCTGCATGGAGACAAATAAGGTTGCACAATGTACGGTTTCGTCCCCATTGGCCGCTAGATAGGGCAATGCCATAGAGAGCAGCGTACCACCAATACAGTAGCCAACGGGATTGACCTTCGGTGAGCCTGTAATCTCCTTCACCACGTCTAACGCCTTGAGTGGCCCCAATGTCAGATAATCCTCAAAGCTGGTGTTCTCCATGGAAGCATCGGGATTCTTCCAACTGATGACAAAGACAGTGAAACCCTGCTCCACCAGGAACTTGATGAGGCTGTTCTGCGGTTGCATGTCCAAAATGTAGTATTTGTTAATCCATGGTGGGATAAAGAGCAAGGGAATAGCGTAGACCTTTTCGGTGGTGGAATTATACTGGATCAGTTCAATCAGCTCGTTGCGAAAGACGACCTGCCCAGGCGTCAATGCTAGATTGCGCCCGGGCGCGAAGGCATCAGTGGCGGTCATCTTTATCTGCCCGGCTTTAAGGTCACGCAGGAGGTGCTCCACGCCAGTAACCAGGTTCTGGCCGCCGCTGGAAATGGATTCGTGGATAACCTGTGGATTTGTGAAGGCGAAGTTGGTCGGGCTGATGGCGTCCAGAAACTGGCGCAGGTAGAAGACGAGCTTGCGCTGCTCCTTTTCATCCAAATCCTGTACATCAGAAGCGGTCTTGAGCAAGGTGGTAGCGGCAAGCAAATAGCTTTGTTTGATAACATCGAAGACGGGATTTTGCTGCCAGTCCGGCGCGCTAAAGCGCTTATCGCCCTTCACAGGTGTGACAATTGGCTCGACATCTTTGCCAGCTCCCCAGAACTTGAGAGCAGCCGCGGTCATCAATTGCGAGTATTGTTGAACGAAATCGCTGTAGTTGCTCCAGGCACGGGCAGGGTTACTTACGGCATCAATCCAAATCCGCTGGAAGGCACGGGTAATCTCGGCAGAATCTACAGGCAGTAATGTGCTGAATGGGTTTTCCTGCCAGAGTTGCTCAATAAGAGCTATCCACGGATCTTTCCCGCTCTCCTTTGCAGAGTGGACGGCTGTTTTAAGCGCTGGTTGTCCCTTCATCGTGTTCTCGATCAGTTCGCTCCAGGTCTCCAAAAAGCCCTGTCTGTCCGATGATGAATCTACCACAGAAATAGCTCCTTTACTTCTTCGATTCTTTTTCGATCAAATGGCCGACTAAAAACCTTCCCGCGGAAGTTTGGGAGCACCCCATTTTACCATTTATCCCAAATCACCTGGAGGGTTGAGAACCCGCATCGTTATAGAGAATAGGTGATGTTCATTAAACGACTCTCGGGCAATCAACGTTCAACAATCATCGCCACTCCCTGGCCGCCGCCGATACACAGGGTTGCCAGGCCATAGTGAGCTTGACGGCGCTGCATTTCGTAGAGCAACGTGACCAGGATACGTGTACCACTGGCTCCAATGGGATGACCGAGGGCAATGGCTCCGCCGTTCACGTTAAGCTTCGACACGTCAAACCCTAGCTCTTTACCTACCGCAACCGACTGAGCAGCGAATGCCTCGTTTGCCTCGACCAGATCAAGGTCAGAGACCTTAAGCCCTGCTTTTTCCAGGGCATGCTTGGAGGCAGGTATAGGACCCAGACCCATAACGCGCGGATCAACGCCTGCCGAGGCATAGCTGCGAATCGTTGCCATGGGCTTCAAGCCAAGCTCATCAGCCTTTTTACGACTCATTACGACGACAGCGGCGCCGCCATCATTGACACCCGAAGAGTTGCCCGCGGTTACCAGACCGCCCTCAGCCATAAAAGCCGGACGCAATTTAGTAAGTGCCTCAATGGTTAATTCGGCTCGAGGTGCCTGGTCCCTCCTAAAAATTGTTGGTCCCTTTTTGCCAGGTATCTCTACTGGCACAATTTCCTGGTCGAACACGCCAGCTTCAACTGCGCGGGCGGCTTTCTGCTGACTTTGTAGCGCAAACTGATCGAGCTCGTCACGGCTTAAGTTGCAGTCAAGGCAGATATTCTCCGCTGTCATGCCCATATGACAATCGTAAAAAGCATCCCACAAGCCGTCCCGTATCATCTCATCGACCAGTTTTCCGTCACCCATACGGTAGCCAGTGCGTGCCTTATCTAACAAGTATGGAGCGCGGCTCATACTCTCCATACCACCGGCAACGACGATTTCCGCGTCACCAAGTCTGATGGACTGTGCCGCTAGTATGACAGCTTTCAAGCCGCTGCCGCAGACCTTGTTAATCGTCAACGCAGGAATTTCGAAAGGAAAGCCAGCATTGACAGCGGCCTGACGAGCAGGGTTCTGTCCTAGGCCAGCCTGAAGCACATTGCCCATAATCACCTCCTGAACCTGGTGAGGTTTGAGGTCGGCACGCTCCAATGCTGCCCGAATACAAATTTCGCCTAATTTTACTGCTGGTATCTCTGCCAGACCACCACCATACGTGCCGATCGCGGTACGCACACCACTCACAATAACTGCATCTTGCAATTCAGCCATAGCCCTTTGCTCCTTTGATTAGGAATGATTGAGCAGAATACGAACAAAGCGCATCCTGCTTTCTCCTTCGCGCTTTTATACATTCAGCAATCCATGAGTATATCTTTTCCACAGAACGGAGGTGACTACTACAACGTTGTTCATCTCCTTCATTGCCAATGATGTAAACACGACAGTAAGTACGACTACATGTAAATGCCACCATTGACGTTGAGCATCTGACCCGTGATGTAGTCGCCATCCACAACCAGGTACCGGACAGCACGAGCTATTTCCTGAGGGGAGCCAACGCGACCAAGAGGTATCCTTTTCAGAATCGTCTCTTTCACCTTCTCTGGAATCAGAGCAAACATGTCGGTCTCGATGAAACCAGGACAGATGACATTGGCCGTGACGTTGTACCGAGCCAGTTCGAGGGCTGCCGTTTTTGTGAAACCGATAATACCAGCTTTAGCTGCTGAATAGTTAGCCTGACCGAAGTTCCCCATCTGTCCCACAAAGGAGCTGATATTAATAATTTTGCCGCTTTTCTGCTGCATGAAATAGGATAGTGCAGCCTTTACCGTGTAATAGTAGCTGTTCAAGTCAACCTGTATCACGGTATTCCAGTCCTCAACGGTGAGATTCTTCATCGCCCGATCAATGTTTACGCCCGCGTTATTAACCAGTATGTCAATTCGATCAAACTGATGAACAGTCTCTTCGATGAGTCGGGTGGCCTGTCCAGCATCGGACACATCCGCCTGGATGGCTACTGCCTGCGGTGACCCGCTCTCTCTGAGCTTCGCTACCAACTCCTCAGCCGGTCCCTTGCTCTGAGAGTAGTTAACTACCACTTTCGCTCCACCAAGTGCCAATTCTTCTGCTATCGCCCGCCCGATGCCTCTTCCTGCACCTGTGACGACGACAACTGCGTCTTGCAAGGTTGCCATGAAAGAACTCCTTTCTTCTGCTAAACGGGGATTGATATTTCGAGATTGTTTACGACTGTAGTATCTCGAGGATGCTCAATAGCCACTAAGGTCCGTTTTTGATCTTGCCACAGAAACTTCAACGGGCGTAATCTAAAAATAGCCAGCAGTGACAGTAACGCGAGGGTCAAAGTGATTATGTAAGTAGCCACCAAAACCAGCACAGCGGTGATAGCCAGTGCTAGCAAAACAATACAGAACAGAACAGGCTTACCTTAAAAAGCCAGTCGACAAAGTCTTGGAAAGACCACAAATTACAGTATAGCATTACTACTAAAATAGATGCAAAGTCAGCATTAGCCTTATTTTCAGTTGGTACGAGGGTTTCTTTTATTTACTCCTCAATAGTGGTGAGATCACCCGGCTCTACACCTAACTCACGAGCCTTGAGTACGCGGCGCATGATTTTGCCAGAGCGCGTCTTGGGCAAACCTGCCACAAAATCTAGTTCGGCGGGAGTAGCAATAGGTCCAAGTTCGTGACGTACATGTTCTATTAAGCGCGCCTTGAGTTCATCGCTGGGGCTTTGACCCACCTTGAGCGTCACAAATGCTTTGATGGCCTCGCCTTTGATGGGATCAGGCTTGCTGATTACGCCCGCTTCAGCTACAGCAGGGTAGCTGACTAAGGCACTTTCAACATCGGATGTGCTGATGCGGTGTCCTGCTACATTCATTACATCGTCAGAGCGGCCTAACACAGAGATGTACCCATCATCATCCACAGTTGCAACATCACCGACTGTGTAGTAGGGAGGTAAAATTTGCCAGTATTCAAGGTAGCGTGCCTCATTGCCCCAAATGGTACGGAACATCTGCGGCCAGGCACCTTCCAGCACGAGCAGACCACCCTGGTTTGGTTGCACTGGCTGGCCAGTGCGATCCAGTACTTTCGCAGTATAACCGGGCAGCGGTTTCCCGGCACGCCCGGGACGCGCCTCCATACAAACAAGTGTGCCAATCGTAGGGCCAGCAGTTTCGGTCTGCCACCAGTTATCGCAGATGGGCACGCGTCCATTTCCACCGATATGCTCCCTGGCCCATAGCAATGCCTCTGGATTGAGTGGTTCACCTGCACAGACTATAAGGCGCAGGCTGTCAAGCTTGTGCGATCTGGGATAATCTGGGCCAAACTTCATGAACATGCGTATAGCTGTTGGAGCAGTAAAGATCTTGGTGACCCCATATTTCTCTACGATTTCCCAGGCAATACCAGGATTGGGAGTATCGGGTGAACCCTCGCGCACAAGGATGGTAGTCCCATTCGCCAACGGTCCGTAGACCATTGTGCTATGCCCGACAATCCAGCCAATATCGGACATGCACCAGTAGACATCGTCCTCTTTGATGTCGAAAGCCAGTTTGCTATAGTAGGCAGTGCCAACCATATAGCCACCATGCACATACACACAGCCTTTTGGCGCACCTGTAGAGCCGGATGTGTAGAGCATGAACAGGGGGTCTTCAGACTCCATGACCTCGGCAGAGCTGGTCGTTGGCTGGTTTCCACAGAGGTCGTACAAATCAACCTCACGGCTGGCGTCCAGGGAAATTGCTGGCCTCTCCCTTCTATGTACCACGACCTTTTCGACCATATCTAGCCCCTTCACCGCCTCATCAACAATGTTTTTCAGAGGCGTGGTTTTGCCGCGTCGATACCCAACATCAGTGGTTACCACGACACGAGCCTGGGCATCCTCAATACGAGCGCGCAGCGCACCGCTCCCTAACCCTGCATACACGACCGAATGAATGGCTCCCAGTCGTGCGCAGGCTAACATGGTAGCGATGCCTTCAGGAGTGAGTGGCATGTAAATACAGACCCGGTCGCCTTTCTTTACTCCCAGTGACTTTAAGCCGTTGGCAATTTGACAGGTCAGAGCGAGTAGCTCGCTAAAACTGTATATGCGCTCTTCACCATCTTCACCCACCCAGAGCAGAGCTGTCTTATGTGCACGGCTACCATGAGCGTGGCGATCAAGGCAGTTGCTCGTAATATTGAGTTGCCCTCCTACAAACCAACGTGCGCCTGGTGCCTGACCTTCGAACACACTATTCCAGGGCTTGATCCAGGTAAACTCGCGCGCAATCTTATCCCAAAAAGCTTCAGGATTGCTCTTTGCCTCGTCATACAGGGCCTGGTAATCTTTGACGTCGGCGGCAACGAGTGCCTCGGGGGAAGGTGGAAAGCGAACCTCCGTTGTCAGAAGTCGCTGGAAATCGGAGGTTGGAGCAGCATCGGCAGCATCGGTCGCAACGCCTGTGCCCTGCTGTCCGCTTTCAGATTGTGAAGCCATGATTGTCCCTCCTTGATAATCTTCAGAACTACATCGTCTTGCCGTCCCGCAATGATCTGTTATTTCGCCACGGTGTAACCGGTATCGTCCAGAACCTCTTCGATCTTTGTCAGCGTGACTTTCTGGGGATCGTAGTCGATATGCACGGCCTTCGTCGGAATAT
>JRHI01000308.1_pt1 | contig 55284 bp, 53 predicted proteins | sample 215371 | NCBI WGS metagenome assembly JRHI01 (sample SAMN02929681, study PRJNA255918) | sediment metagenome | biome: cave system; feature: Ice Cave; material: Sediment; isolation source: sediment from deep within a dark volcanic ice cave with no known source of... ...
TCTCCTGGAAAATGTGATGTACATCACATTTTCCAGGAGAGCTATTCCATCCATCATCATTGGCGTGCCCCTCGCCATGCTGTACCAGACAACACACGCACTAGCAGCAAAGCAGTCACAAGCATCCAAAAACAAAACGCGAGGTCTTGCTCTAAGAATGCGCTATCACCCATTCCCTGTACCAACGCAGCAAACATTGCTGCTCCCACGCCGACGATCATCCAACGTAGTTGCTCTTGCTTCTCGCTCGCTAGCACGCGTAAGTGCATGAGCATACGCACAAACAAGCGGTAAAAGAGAACAAGCACTGCAACAAAGGCGATCAGGCCAAAGATGCCCATACTGACCCACACATGTAAGAAAATGTTATGTGGATGTGATAGATTTGGCTCGTCACGTAAGCCAGTATCCGTCCCTAGATGTGGTGGATAGTTGACAATCCAGTAGTGAAAGGCGTGCGCATCACAAATCGTGTTTTTGCTATAGTAACAGAGCCAGTTGTCCATACCCACACCAAACCACGGGTAGGCGCGAATCATATTCCACGCACTCTCCCACAGGTAGAGCCGCCTCTGCAATGTACTGACCCCATGTGTATTGGTATGACCCGCAAAGATAAAATCGACCAGATGCGGAAACGCAATGACTATAAGCAACAAGACAATGACGACGACAGCAGCGTCAATCATAATTAGCCGCCTATTGCGTATGGCACAGGCCAGCACAAACAATGTAGTTGCCACAAAAGCGATCCAAGCTCCATGGGACTGGCTCAAATAAAGTGCGATAAGCAGAGGCAAGCACACTATAGCCGCCAGTATACGCGTGCGCCAGGACGTTGAGAGAAGTAACCATGCCAATGCAAGAGGAAGTGTATAATCCAGCAAGAGACCAATACTATTCGCACTTCCATAGACGGTGTGAACACGACGTATCCCATCTGCTTCCGGGGGGAGACTATGCCTGAAAAAGATATACTGCCCAATTGCTAGCACTGAAATGAGCAGCGCCATACTCATTAACGCACCAAGCAAACGTTGTACATCTTCACGCATACGCAAACAATACAAAGCCAGCACAAGATAGAGGAGCGGGTCTAACACCTCCTCGCGGAAGGAACGAAACGCAGTGTTATGTGCATACGCAACCATGATCGAAAAAGCGGCCATTCCCGAAAACAATAGAATGGGCAATGCAAATGGGCCAATACGTTCGCGAAATTCTGCCCATGTTAGCCAATAGCGCCAGCGTTGCCTATACCAGACAAGTTGTAGTAGTGCAACGGCAAGACATGTCCACAGTGTCACCTCTACCAAGCTAAAATCGAGCTTCGTATGTCCATAACGCAACACTTCTTTCTGAAAACCCGACAGATAGTATGGCAACGAAAGAGGCACCAGAGCCACAGCAAACGGAAGACGATACCAGCACAGGAGCGCAAAAATGAGCAGAAAAGGCAGTGAAACAACAGGATTTAGCTGTGAAAGAGGTCGCAAATGAATATTGAGATTAGGATTACCAACGATATAATAGAGGAGCATTGAAAGAATTAAACCGCCCTCAATCAAACGGTCGCGCCAGAACGGAGAAAGATTCGCAAACAGAGTACTCCTGCCAGCCGGAGGATACACTGGTGTGTGCGAAGTCGCGTCTGTAGAATTGCTTGTACCCTGCAAAGACAAGATCGTGTTTCGCCAGGATAGGGGGATCATCTGACTATTCATAAACAATAACCTGATCTGCACAGCGTGTGCGCAAAGAAATATATACTCGGACAGTTTCAGAAGGACCTATTTCGCGTCAGGACTAGAACAAACTACATCAATATCGTCTACTGCTTAGACGGTAAAAGGAATAAGAGAGTAACAGAATAGCCACGAGCGAGCGTGTGTATATATGCTCGCTCGTGGCTATTCTGTTACTCCGGATGCGTTTGTATGAAGCTTATGACTGGCTTGCCACCGCATTCCCTTGTTTTACGGGAACTGCTTGTCCACCACCGGGCTTACGTGTGATACGCAGAAAGAGCGCACCAACAATCGCCAGATAAGCAACATAAAAAGCGCCTTGTAGGATAGTGGGTGATTGAGCATAGCCCAGGAACGCGTGAAGAATATCTCCTAGTTGACTATCTTCAGGCAAAATGTGAGCGGTATTCCACAGAGGCATCAAGCCAAAGGGAATCCAGCTAAGCTCTTGCATGTTTTGTACCGCATCAGCGAGTAGAGCAGCAGCAAAAATAATCAGTACAATGCCCATGACACGGAAGAAGACGCGATAATCTAGCCGATAGCCCATGCGATAAATGAATACACAGAGCACAATCGAGGCCAGAATACCAAGTAAGCCACCGAGCAGAAGGAGAAGAGCATTCGTTTGAAAGGCAAAGGCCAATGTAAATATAGCTGTTTCTATTCCTTCGCGTCCAACGGTGCTAAAAGCTAACAAGCCGAGCGCAAAACCTGATGTCGCCATACTCGCCTTAGCAGCAAGCTCCTTCTTCATGGTGCGACTGTGGCTTTGCATCCAGAATGTCATTGTCGTAAGCAACATCACTGCTACCAAGTAGGTCACTGTCTCAAAGATCTTTTGAAAGTTTGAGCCTACAAAGTCCCGTATGGTAATGTAGAGAATAACACCCCCAAGCAATGAGCCAAGCACTGCTAGGCCGATACCAATCCATACAGCACGCACTTGATGTGTGAGTCCCAACTGGCGTAGCGCAGCAAACAACAAACTAACTATCAGACTGGCCTCTAATCCCTCGCGTAAGAAGAGTACAAACGCAGCAATCATAGCACTAAACACACTTTCCTAAATACAGGTGTGGCTTTTACCACATCATTTCCTACATCTCTACTCAGATATTAGCATCACCTAATATCCGATGTCAAGGGTAGGAATTAGAAGTGAGAGAATTTTTACCGCGTTACCCATAATTTGGCAGCAGACGCTTTACTAATAAAGACTTCACGCCCCTCCACTTGCAATTTCACCTGCTCTTGCTCTTGCGACTCTGTATCCTGGCTCCCTTGTACCACCATCGTTAATTGTGTACCTGGAGTCAAACCTTTATCATGCAGATAGAGAATGAACGCCACTTCGTCCTCCACGACCTCCGAAATGCACAGAATCGTTGCTCTTTCACCAACAGTGAGCGTGGAGAGACGCACCGCCTTATGGTCTTTGAGATAGTTACGAGCATCAGGCACCAGACCCGGAATAGGGTTTCCGTGCGGGCACGTGGTCGGATTTTTCAAGCTGGCAATAACACCGGCCTCAACTGCGCCAGAAATGAAATGCTCCAGGCGCCCCGCCTCTTCATGCACTTGATGCCACTGCATTCCTAACATATCTACCAGAAAACGCTCTGTCAAGCGGTGCCGCCGCAACACTGACTCAGCAGCCCGATTTCCTGCTTCAGTCAATGTAATCTGCCGCTTATTATCCATCTCCACATAGCCATCACGCACCAAGCGCTTCAACATTTCAGTGACAGTGGGTGGGGCGACACGAAATTTCTCTGCGAGGCGTGCGCCAATCACAACTTCGCCTTCCATACTCATATTATAGATCGTCTCTAAATATTCTTCGACAGTTGCGCTCAATACATCATCTGTTTTCATGGTAAGGTCCTTTTTCTGTGCATAGGGCATCGTCAAAAGACTTCTCCTCCCCCATCCCTACTATTTCAATATTTTCACATACATCGATTTTGCAGAGGTTTATAGTGGGAACAGAAAGGAGAGATAACCTATGCTCAATATACCGATACAGGAATATATCACACACACACCATTAGAACGTCAACAGAGAAAACCGTCTCGTTTTCGCTCCGATTTGTCTAGACACCTTATACTTCTTGTTTGCACAGCAACCCTGCTATTCGGCTCAGTGCTTGTTTCTCGCCAACAATCTTCCGTACAAGCTGCCAATCCAGGTGCGGGCAACGCTTGTACGTGGTATACAAACATGCTGGTGATACACTTAGTGGTATTGCATGGAGCTATCATACCACAGTACTCACCCTAGCTCGTGCCAACTATATTGCGAATATCAATTTGATTTTTATTGGGCAGAGCCTTTCAACCTACCTGCGCTGGCTCTGGATCAACTTTCACGGCAACCTCGCTGAAGTGATCAGCGCCTACAACGAAGGCGGCTGGGCCGTTATCCACCGCGGCATTTTTAACTGGGGCTATGTCAACAACGTCATGTATCTGATGAGAGTGTTTAGCTAGAGTAAAACAAGAGACAAGCACAACCATCAGTAGGGTGTACTTGTCTCTTGCTGCCTCTTTCTGATGATACTCACTTGTACTCGTCCAAGCAAGTCTGTTGGAAGACCACGCTAGCACAACCTCTAAATTGGGCAATTTTGCTCTTGACACATCCGCAATTACCCTCTATACTCTTCATAAGACAACTGCATAGCGAGAGCAACGAACAGGAAGAGTACATAGCCGCATATGGGTACAGAGAGTCGGAGTGGTGAAAACCGACACCAACTGGGTTATGGAATGGGCCTGCAAGCTAAAGAGCGAACATTCTTCTTCATGAAGAACTAGTAGGACTCTTTCGGAACGTCCCCCGTTACTGAGGACAGGATATACGCTCCCCTTCTTTTCTGGAACATGTGTGAGCACGTATCCGGAAAGAGGGAATATCTGTACGAGCAAAATAGTAAACAGATATTCTGAATGAGGGTGGTACCACGAAAGCTTCGCGCTTCTCGTCCCTGAGTGGGATGAGAGGCGTTTTTTATTGTTCTTTTTTCTTTGTCTTCCTGATGTTGAAGAAGGGAGTAGGGGCCCAATTCATTGCGCCCTCTCATGACAGTCGAAATGAATCAAGCAACCAAAGTAGGGGCCCAATTCATTGCGCCCTCTGCGCCCATGAAAAAGCGCGTCTTCTCTGGCATTCAACCAACTGGCAATCTGCACCTTGGTAACTACCTGGGTGCTCTGCGCAACTGGGTCGAGACGCAGGACGAGTATGATAACATCTTCTGTATTGTCGATCTGCACGCGATTACACTGCCGATTGACCCAAAAGAATTGCATGAGAGCATACGCCGCCTAGCTGCCATCTATATCGCCTGTGGTCTTGACCCCGATGTGAGCAAGATTTTTGTGCAATCACACGTGCATGAACACGCTGAAATGAGTTGGATTTTGAACTGCTACACGCCGATGGGCTGGCTGAACCGTATGACGCAGTTCAAGTCCAAGGCAGGCGACAATCTAGAATCGGTGGGCACTGGACTCTACTGCTATCCCGTGTTGATGGCATGTGACATTCTGCTCTATCAGACGCACTATGTTCCAGTTGGCGATGACCAGCGCCAACATATCGAGCTAACACGCGACCTAGCGCAGCGTTTCAATGCCTTGTATGGACAGCAGGTATTCACCATCCCAGAAGGGCAGATACGCGAGGTGGGAGCACGCATCATGTCGCTCGACGACCCAACAAAGAAGATGAGCAAGAGCGACCCAAATCCAGTGTCACGCATCAATCTCCTAGATGATCCCAAAACGATCAAACAGAAGATTGGCCGTGCCACCACGGACTCGGAGCGCCTTGTCAGATTCGACCCGCATCGCCCAGGCATCACAAACCTTCTCACCATCTATCAGACGCTCACAGGGCAATCACAGCAGGAAATCGAAGCCGCCTTCGCTGACAAAGGCTATGGCGATTTCAAAGCCGCCTTGACCGAGCAACTGGTAGCAACCCTGGCCCCGATTCAGAAACGCTATCACGAGTTGACCAGCGACATAACCGAATTGGAAAATATCCTGAAAAAAGGAGCCAACAGCGTGCGCCCACAAGCCACAACCACCCTGAACCACGTGAAGAACGTCATTGGATTAGGTTAATGGTGGGAATGTAATTGATGATGGTACGAAATTAATCACGTACCGTCGTGGTAATTGACTATGTCGGCGACGAGCGCAATTCATTGCGCCCCTACAACATCCTATAAACAGAGGAACAAATCATGTATTATCCGACGCTCAAAGATGTAAAATACCTACAAGAGGCTGTACGGGCGCAATTCATTGCGCCCCCTCCCAACGACCGTACGGGCGCAATTCATTGCGCCCCCCTGCTACCTCTCTATTGCGACATTCTGGCCGACATGGAGACGCCCGTCTCCGCGTACTGCAAGACAGCTCAACGCCCCTACAGCTTTCTCCTGGAGAGCGTCAGCGGCGGCGAGCAGGTGGCTCGTTACTCGTTCATTGGCATCGATCCCTATATGGTCATGACACACAAGGGCGATACAGCCATCGTTCGCAGGATGCATAGTGGGCATGCTACTATAGAGGAGGTGCCTTGCCACGACCCACTTGCATTTATTGAAGCTGAATTGGGTCAATATCGTCTTGTCATTCCGCAAGGAACACAGGATGCGTTGCCCATATTTCATGGTGGCGCGGTCGGCTATCTCTCCTATGAGTCCGCTTCACGCTTTGAACGCTTGCCCGTACCTGAAAAGAACCCACTTGGCCTGCCACTCGCCGTCTTCTGCTTCACAGAAACCGTGCTCGTCTTTGACCATGTCAAACATCGCGTCAGAATCGTCACCCACCTGCATCTGGATGCACCTGATCTTGAGGCAGAGTATCGACGAGGCATAGCGATCATCGACGAAGTACGACAGCGTTTACGCCAACCAGTTCGCCTTCCACAAGAACCAGAGCCGATTCATGATGCAACGGCCCTACGTGTGACCTCAAATCGCACGAAAGCCGAGTTCGAAGACATGGTACGACGCGCAATTGAGTACATTAAAGCTGGCGATATCTTTCAGACAGTTCCATCACAGCGCCTCAGCCGTCACGTCAATGCCTCACCCTTTACTGTTTACCGAGCACTCCGCGCTGTGAATCCTTCACCCTATATGTTTTACTTAGACCTGGAAGACTTCTACATTGTCGGTGCCTCACCGGAACTACAGGTCCGCTACGAGGAGAACGAGATCACCATACGCCCAATTGCCGGCACACGACCACGCGGCACCGACAAACACAGCGATGAACAACTCGCCGCGGAATTGAAAGCCGACCCCAAAGAACGCGCCGAACACGTCATGCTGATTGATCTTGCGCGTAACGACGTTGGGCGCGTGAGTATCCCTGGCAGCGTTAAAGTAGATGAGTTCATGGAAATCGAACGCTACTCACACGTGATGCACTTAGTCTCCAACATTAAAGGCGAGTTGCGTCCAGGTATCACACCCTATGACGCACAGCGTGCAGGCTTTCCCGCAGGCACCGTCTCCGGCGCTCCCAAGATACGCGCCATGGAGATTATCAGCGAATTAGAAGGCGAGCAGCGCGGTGTCTACGCTGGAGCAGTTGGCTATTTTAGTCATTCAGGCAACCAGGAAACAGCGATAGCGCTACGCACCATGGTCATCAAAGATGGCCGCTCCTACATCCAAGCAGGTTGTGGCGTCGTCGCAGACTCAGACCCCGACACCGAGTATCAGGAGAGCCTGAATAAAGCCAAAGCACTCCTACGTGCCCTAGACGAAGCCGAACTGCTCGCCTTAGGGACCAGCTTGAGCGCGTCCGCCGTGCCGTCGTAGGGGCCCGATTTATCGCGCCCGTCGTTGGGTGTGGATTGCTCGGCGACATTGACCATCGCCATGAGCGGGCGCCATAAATGTGGCCCCTACGACGGAGGAGCCCATTCATAAGAGAGGAATACCTAGATGCTGCTATTAATCGATAACTACGACAGCTTTACCTATAACCTCTATCAATACCTCGCCGAACTTGGCGCCGACATTCTCGTACGACGCAACGATGAGGTAACACTAGATGAGATAGAGGCTATGCAACCTGCCCAACTTGTGATCTCGCCAGGGCCATGCACGCCGAACGAAGCAGGTCTCTCCTGTCAGATCATTGAGACATTTGGCGCCCGCATTCCCACTTTGGGCGTGTGCCTGGGTCATCAAGCGATAGGGCAGGTCTATGGTGGGCGTGTCATTCGTGCGCCAGAACCGATGCACGGCAAAACATCGTTGATGTACCATCATGGGCAAGGCGTTTTTCAGGACCTACCTGCCCCATTTGAAGCAAACCGTTATCATAGCCTCATTGTCGAGCGCGATACCCTCCCGAATGAACTGGAGATTACGGCCGAAACGGCTGATGGATTGATTATGGGGATACGACATCGTACCTATCCAGTGGAAGGTGTGCAGTTTCATCCTGAATCGATCATGACCCCTGTTGGAAAGGACCTGTTACGCAATTTCTTGGACAAAGCAAAGGAGTACCTCCTCTCCGAGCACCTGAGCGAAGGTAGCACGAAGGGCGTTGGTGCTCGGAATAAGGAGTACGCACAATGATTCGAGATGCTATTACCCACGTCGCCGCAGGTGCCAAGCTCAGCGAGGAAGAGGCCGAGGCAGTTATGGAAGAAATTATGACGGGTCTCGCAACTCCGTCACAATTGGGGGCATTTCTCACCGCATTACGCCTCCGTCCAGGCGGCGAGACCGTCGCAGAGATTACGGGGCTGGCACGAGTGATGCGCGATAAAGCAGTACGTGTCCATCTAACAGGTGACATGGCAGAGCACGCGCTCGATACTTGTGGCACAGGTGGCGATGGTGCAGGCACATTCAACGTCTCTACGGGAGCAGGCATTATTAGCGCGGCAGCGGGTGCAGCAATTGCCAAACACGGCAACCGTTCAGCGACGAGCCGCTGTGGTAGCGCCGACGTCTTAGAAGCATTGGGGGCACGTATCGACCTTGGACCGGAACAAGTAGCGCATTGCGTACAACAGGTCGGCTTTGGCTTTATGTTCGCACCTGCCTATCATCCCGCCATGAAATATGTCGGCCCCACACGCCGCGAGATCGGCATCCGTACCGTCTTCAATATTCTAGGGCCATTGACGAATCCCGCTCGCACACGCTATCAAATGCTCGGTGTTGCCGATGGTTCTCTGTTACGCAAAATGGGCGAAGCCTTGTTACACCTTGGTTGCCGTCACGCCCTAATCGTTCATGGAGAAGATGGTATCGATGAATGCTCGCTAAGTGCGCCCACACGCATCTGCGAAGTACGCGACGGTCAGGAGCTACGCGAATACACGATTACACCAGAAGAGGTCGGCCTGACTCACATCACCGACACACAGGCATTTCAAGGTGGCGACCCTGCATACAACGCCAATATGCTCCGCGAACTGCTCTCAAGCTATGTTGATACACCCGCCACCGCTATGCTGTGCTTAAACGCAGGTGCCGCCCTACTTGCCAACGAGCAAGTTTCCTCGTTGGCGGACGGTATCAAGCTAGCACGTGCGACGTTGCGCGAGGGCAAGGCCAAACAGAAATTAGCCGATGTTGTCGCCTGTTCACAGAGCCTGGCGCGGGACCAAGAGTAGGAGACACTCATGTTTCTGCATCGCATTGTTGCCCAGACACGCATCGACCTGGAACAACATAAGCAAGAATGCTCTTTAGAAGAGATGCAGCGTCTTGCCTATGCTCAACTCCGTCCACGCGACCTGTTGGCAGCACTAAACATACCATCAAAAATTAGCTTGATTGCCGAGGTCAAACGCGCCTCTCCCTCAAAAGGCATGCTGGCACCACACCTTGATCCCGTCGCAACAGCAAGGCTATACGAAAAACACGGCGCAGCAGCCATCTCCGTATTGACCGAGCCACACTTTTTCCTGGGCGCACCGGAATATCTTACTGCCATTAAACAGGCGGTGCAGCTTCCGGTGTTACGCAAGGACTTTATCATAGACGAGTACCAAGTCTACGAGGCACGCGCCTGGGGAGCCGATGCTATTCTACTCATCTGCGCCATTTTAGATGATGAGCAACTACGCCACCTCTTAACCGTCGCCCATGACCTGAGTATGCATTGTCTAGTCGAGGTCCATAGCCGCGCAGAGGCACAACGCGCTGTCCAAGCCGAGGCAATACTTATTGGTGTCAATAGCCGCGACCTCGTCACCTTCCAGATGAATCCCTATCTCATACGTGAGATACGGCAGGAGCTTCCAGCAGACCGGGTTATTATCGCTGAAAGTGGCATTCATACAGCAGCAGATGCACGCCGACTCGCACGCTACAACGTCCAGGGCATGCTCGTAGGCGAGTCACTGGTCGTCTCGGACGATATCGCTGGGCAGATGCATATGCTCTTGCAGGCAGCAAACGAGGACACACAAATCAAGATTTGCGGACTACGCACCCCCGACACTATCAACACCTCTGTAGAAGCTGGCGCTGACCTACTAGGCTTCATCTTTTACGAACCAAGTCATCGTTATATTGCTCCAGCGGATGTTCGTTCAGTTATCAACGCCAGCGCACGCTATATGGAGCCATCAAAAGGACAGATATCACCCGATCTAGTCGGCGTCTTTGTCAACAAAGATGTCAGCTTTATTAATGACGCGATAGAACAGGCAGGCTTGCATTTTGTACAACTACACGGCACCGAGCCGCCTGAAGTGTGCCAACAGATTCAGCATCCCGTTATCAAGGCGCTACATCTCAAAGGCACAGAAGACCTTCAACGCATCAAAGAGTACAAAAACGTCGCATGGCGTCTCCTGCTGGACACTCCAACCCCAGCATGGGGCGGCATCGGCGCAACCCACGACTGGAGCCTAGCACGTCTCGCTGCCCAGGAAACACCCGTTTTCCTGGCTGGCGGCTTAACCATCGACAACGTAGCAGAAGCCATCCAACACGTCGCCCCTTGGGGAGTCGATGTCAGTAGCGGCGTAGAAACCAACAAACAGAAAGACATCGAAAAGATTCACGCATTCATCAGAAACGTGCGTCAAAACGATGTATCACGAAATAATTGAGCCGTACGGGCGCAATTCATTGCGCCCCCTCCGCGCACATATTCTATATTAAGGAAAGGCCATCACAATGCAAACATCCAGCACCCAGAGCACCAACACACCCACCTACCAACATAACGTCTATCCCGACGCACGCGGACGTTTCGGCAGCTATGGAGGCAAGTTCGTGCCAGAAAGCCTCATGGCGGCACTGGCAGAACTAGAAACCGCCTATCAGCAATCGTTGACCGACGAAGCATTCCAGACAGAGCTACATGCACAGTTGCATAGTTTCGTAGGACGCCCAACCACCTTACACTATGTACCACGCTTCTCAGCGCTTGTTGGGCAGAATGTTAAAGTCTACCTGAAACGTGAAGACTTGGCTCATACAGGGGCACACAAGATCAACAATGCACTCGGACAGGGCTTGCTAGCAAAGCGCATGGGCAAGAAGCGCATCATTGCCGAGACTGGGGCTGGTCAACATGGTGTTGCCGTCGCTACCGTCTGCGCCATGCTCGGCCTCGAATGTATTGTCTACATGGGCGAAGTCGATATTGAGCGGCAATCGCTGAATGTTTTCCGCATGAAACTGCTAGGAGCCGAGGTGCGTCCGGTCACAAGCGGTACCAAGACATTGAAAGACTCCATCAACGAGGCAATCCGCGATTGGGTCACAAACGTCGAAACCACCTTCTACCTGCTCGGCTCGGCAGTCGGACCACATCCCTACCCACGTATCGTGCGCGACTATCAATCCGTCATAGGCACAGAAGCACGCGCACAGATCGTACAACAAGCAGGGCGCTTGCCCGATATGGTCATGGCCTGCGTTGGCGGTGGGAGCAACGCCATCGGTATGTTCTATCCCTTCGCAGATGCTCTCTCGGTGAAACTCATTGGTGTAGAAGCTGGTGGGACAAGCATGGAACTGGGTAAGCATGCCGCAACGCTTGTCGCAGGCAAACCCGGCGTCTTGCACGGAGCACTTACCTATCTACTACAAAATGAAGACGGCCAAGTACTCGACACACAAAGCATCTCCGCTGGCCTCGACTATCCCGGTGTCGGCCCCGAACATAGCTACCTAAAAGATACTGGGCGTGCTACCTATGTTTCCGCCAGCGACGCAACAGCTCTGCGTGGTTTGCAAGCACTGAGCCACAGTGAGGGCATCATTCCCGCCCTAGAACCAGCACACGCCTTGGGCTACCTATTAGAGCAAGGCGAACAAGGCAATATACCAGAGGGTTCGCTGATTATACTCAACCTCTCAGGGCGTGGTGATAAAGATGTCATCACCGTCGCCAAAGCGTTGAAGGTCGATTTGAAAATGTAGTTTTCAATCCCCTCAAGTGGGTAGAAAAAGACGTCGTAGGGACTAGCTTCAGCGCGTCCGTCCGCGTCCGCCGTGGCACTCCCCTTGAGGACAAGCATACCTCTGCTATCCGAAAAGGTCAAGTCGGTATGCGTTAGGAAGGCATCATGTGTACATTTCAATATCATCCTGATATTCTGGCCCGCTATCCAGAGGTCGTTGGTGGTGTCATCCTCGCTCACGGTATGACCAATGGTCCCACACCTGATAGCCTACAAATCGCCTATCAAGCGGAGCAGCAAGCAGTTGTAAAGCGCATCGGGAACATACCATTAAGCCAGCTCCCAACGCTGTCAGCGTGGCGCGGTGCCTTTCGCGGCTTTGGTGTGGACCCAACACAATATCGCAGTGCCGCAGAAGCACTTCTGCGACGTCTGACTAAGAAAGGCGACATACCCAGCATCAACACACTTGTCGATATTGGCAACATGGTGAGCATTCGCTATGCCTTACCCGTAGCCGTCTTCGACACACGCACCCTACAAGGTCCCATCACCGTCCATTTCGCCGACGGCACAGAACGCTACACCACCCTCGGCCAAGACGAAGTCGAGCATCCAGAGCCGGGGGAAGTCGTGTTTTCCGATGAAACCGGACTAGTCATCGCCCGCCGTTGGTGCTGGCGACAAAGCGAACAAAGCGCAGCCCAGGCCGATACAAGCAATGCCATCATCACCATTGAGGCCCATCATCACAACGGTCGAGACACAATAGAGGCAGCGCTCAACGACCTGCTAGAACTACTCAGAAAATACGCCGGTGGCAACTTTGTCACAGGCATATTAGACAAAAACACAGCAGCAATATAAGGAACAATCATGCAAACCACAAATACACCAGTAGCAGCGAAAATTCCGCAAGCCTTTAAGCGAGCAAAACAAGAGGGACGCGGCGCCCTCATGCCTTATTTTATGTGTGGCTATCCTTCGGCCCAACAGAGTGTCGAGATTATCCTAGCAGCCGCCGAAGGAGGAGCCGACATCATGGAATTGGGCATGCCATTCAGTGATCCACTTGCGGACGGTGCCACGATTCAGCATGCCGGACATATTGCACTCGAACGCGGCATGAGCATCAACGGCTGCATGGAGGTGGCCCGCCAAGTCTCAGCAAAGAGCAATGTTCCCCTCCTGCTCATGGGCTACTACAATCCAGTTCTGGCCTATGGTCTTGAACGCTTCTGCGAAACCGCCAAGGCCAGTGGCGTCTGTGGACTGATCATACCAGACTTGCCCCCCGAAGAGGCAGCGCCCTTGCAGGCAGCCACACAACACCAGGGATTGGGCCTTGTCTTCCTGATTCCACCAACCACCCCTGATGCACGCATTGCCCTGATTGCCAAATCGACAGCCGAGAGTCCAGGCAGCTTCGTCTATTGCGTCTCCCTGAGCGGTGTCACAGGTTCTCGCACAGAGCTACCACCACATTTGCGTAGCTTCATCGCAAGAATTCGTGGCTATACGAAAGAATATGATCTGTCTATCGCAGTTGGCTTTGGCCTTTCAACACCCGCACATATCGCAGAAATCACGAGTTACGCCGATGGGGCCGTCGTTGGCAGTGCCCTCGTCAATCTGCTCGATAAGCACAGTGAACATGAGCAGGTTGACGCGGTAAGGCAGTATATCCAGAGTCTTTGTCAAAAATAGGATATTACGCACATAGCCGCTCCCATGAATAGAAGGTACACTAAGATTAGTACAACGAAGAGGTCGTAGGGATCGTCGTAGGGACCAGCTTTAGCGCGTCCGCTGGTGCGATTTATCGCAGCGTGTATAAAAACCCGTATTGTATGGAGCGAAGTCACGCTGCGATAAATCGCACCAGCGGACGCGCTAAAGCTGGTCCCTACCACAGCACAATACTCATATTGCCTTGCCATCATCAGATACAATAGAAACATATTTGTTCGGTCCTATAAACCATGGAGCGAACCGATTACGAAAGGGAAATTGATGATGATGTATTGCCGAGGTATTCGGGGAGCGACGACGGTAGAGCATAATGACAGAGACGAGATACTTGCCGCCACGACTGAGATGTTACAGTTGCTTATTGAGAAGAACGAGCTACAGACAGAAGATATTGTCAGTGCTCTATTTACCCTAACAGATGATCTAGACGCTGAATTTCCAGCGCTGGCGGCACGTTACCTGGGTTGGACAGAGATCGCACTAATGTGCGCTCGTGAGATTCCTGTTCCAGGAAGTTTAAGAAAATGCGTACGCGTCTTGTTACATGTCAATACGACACGCACAAACGCAGAGATACAACATATCTACATTCGAGGTGCAGTGAACCTGCGCCCTACGTTTAGCATGAGCCGTTAGTACGTTCTAGTAGTTCATTGTCCATTTCTTGCACCATAGAAGTGTGGAAGAAGCAATTGGTTCCAGGCAATCATGACGATGAAGTCACGATAGGCTGCAAGGCTAGCAACGGAGCGCCAGTACAAACCATGTGGACTCGATCAAAGGAGCTGTTTTTCAATGATTGTCGTAATGAAATCGTCCAGTAGTGAAGAAAACATCGAACACGTTTTAGATTTTCTGACGCGGCACGGCTTAACCGGCCACCCATCGCGGGGCGTCGAACGCACCGTCATCGGTGTCCTCGGTGGCGTTGGTCCTTCTGGCGTCGTTGGTGTCGTTGGCGGCATCAATCCAGGTATAGAAGAGTCGCTAGAGGGCTTAACAGGCGTCGAGAGCGTTTTACGCGTATCTAAACCGTACAAGCTAGCCAGCCGTGAGTTTCACCCTCAAGATACTGTTGTCGCCGTTCCCGCCGCTTGTGCAGCAGAGGGCTATGTACAAATCGGGGGGGCTGATATCGTCATGATGGCCGGCCCTTGTACTGTTGAGAGCGAGCAGCAGTTGATGCAAACCGCCCAAGCCGTGCGCAAAGAAGGAGCTGTCATCCTCCGTGGGGGTGCCTTCAAGCCTTCCACCTCACCCTATGGCTTCCGTGGCATGGGTGAAGAGGGTTTGAAACTACTAGCCAAAGCACGCTCCGAATTCGGTATGCCGATTATTACTGAGGTGATGACACCCACCGATGTAGCAATGGTGTGTGAATACGCTGATATTCTGCAGATCGGTACACGCAACATGCAGAACTACATGCTGCTCGACGAAGTGGGTCGCACCCGCAAACCAGTGGTACTCAAACGTGGTATGTCCTCGACTATCGAGGAATGGCTTCTAGCCGCCGAGTATATTCTCTCGCAAGGCAACCGCAACGTCATTCTGTGCGAGCGCGGTATTCGCACCTTTGAGAAGATCACGCGCAACACAATGGATATCAGTGCAATTCCGCTCATCAAGAAGCTTTCGCACCTGCCTATCATCTCTGACCCCAGCCAGGGTACCGGTCGGCGCGATCTCGTCGGCCCCATGTCCCTCGCCTCCATCGCAGCCGGTACCGATGCCCTCCTCATTGAGGTCCATCCTAACCCCGACGAAGCTCTCAAAGATGGCGCCCAATCTCTAACCTTGGAGCAATTCACAGAGTTGATGCCACAACTCCAAGCCGTCGCCAAGGCTATAGGTCGTGTACTCGTCACGAAATAACGTTGGTCTCATAAAAAAACGGCAGAACGGACGAGGCGCATATGCGCCTCGTCCGTTCTGCCGTTTTTTTACGGGGTCCTTTTGCTCAAGGAGATCGCTTGTAAGGGTGAATCCCATGCCTGCTTCAAGACTACGGTGAACATGCTTCCTTGCCCGCAACCCTGGCTGGAGGCTGTAATGGTTCCTCCATGACGCTCGACAATAACCTGAGCAATGGACAGTCCTAGTCCAGTTCCCGCTGATCCTTGTTCTTCAGCGATGGAAGCATGTGGAGTCCGCGCCTTGTCAACGCGATAGAAGCGTGTGAAGAGGTGAGGAAGATCGGTTGCTGCAATTCCTCGTCCTGTGTCTCGCACCACGATTGCGACGCGTTTTCCTCCAATCTGTTCTGCTTGCAGCCAGATCTGGCCTCCGGCAGGAGTATAGCTCATGGCATTGTCTAAGAGGATCAGGAAGAGGCGTCGTAATGTGGCCGAATCGCCCTCCACTGCCAACTGGTCCGCATCATCTGGCAAGAGGAGGTGAAAGGTCACGTGCGCCTGGGCGACCTGACCCTTCAGACGATCAGCAATGGAGGAGAGGAGCGGTGCGAGAGCAACCACCTGCTGGCCGGAAGGATGGACTCCAGCATCGTACCTAGCCAAGGTCAACAGGTCCGTCATCAGCGTGCTCATGTGCCCGATCTCTGCAGCCATCTCGTCTATCACTTCCACATCGGCTATGTTGAGAGACAGTACTGCTTTCTGGTCTTCCGATCCCTCTTGCAGTTGTGGAGTCGTGGAGAACGATGTGATGCCAAGTGCCCGCTTGAGCACCTCCAAATCAGCTTGGAGCAGTGTCAGCGGAGCGCGGAGCTCATGAGAGGCATCGGCGACGAACTGCTCCTGCTGTTCAAATGCGCGTCGGATGGGCTGAAGTGCGCGATGTGCCAGGAACCCTGCTGCCAACACTGACAGCGCGATTCCCAGCACACTGCAGGTGAGCAGGACGGACAGCAGTCGCTCAAGTTCCCTATCGCGTCCCTCAAGAGAGACATATACCTGGATCACCCCCGCGGGCCTGCCTGGTCAAGGATCGCCACCGTCGAAAGACGAAGGTGGAAGCCATCGATGGTGCCATCGCGCAGGTCGGCGGTTCCTGTTGCGAGCACCTGCTGGAACGCCGCCCGATCTGGCAGGCCTGGAAGCAGATAGGCAGCCCCCTCGTGGACCCGTCCCTGCATATCAACGAGCAGGAAAAAGGCCTGGAGTGGGGCCGGGCTGAATAGACGTGGAGGATCGATCACCGTCTGGGGACTCTTCAAACGTGCAACGAGGTCTTCCCCACGTTCCTGCTGCACCGTTTGCGCCAGGAGCCTGTTCATCTCCGCATCAGTGGTGACGACTTCGACCAGATAGAGGAAGGCGGTAATCGCCAGCAGAAGTGCGCAGAGGACAGCCGCATTGAGCAGCGTGAGACGCCACCACGTCGCAGGGAAAAGCGAGGAGTGAGGAGAGGTCGTCATTGTTTCTTGCCTCCTGTCTGAGGAGAACTCTCTTCGTTTATCTTGGGAGGGTGCGTGAGCATGTAGCCAACGCTGCGGATGGTACGCAGCTCTGGTGCGTCAGGATACGGCTCGATTTTGCTGCGCAGGTAATGAATGTAGGTATCCACGATGGTGCTGTTCACGTCCGTGTCACTGGGCCAGACAGCCGAGAGGATCTGGTTGCGGGTCACAGCCTGGTGTGGGTGACGTAGCAGGTACTCCAGCAGGGCAAACTCGCGGGCAGTCAACTCGATGGTCACCGTATCTGCCCGTACTTCGTGTGTTAGCAGGTGGAGCGAAAGCGACCCCAACTGCAGGTACGTGGTGACCTGAAGGCCAGCGTCCTTGCGGCGTTCCAGGGCGCGCAGTCGGGCCAGCAGCTCTTCAAAGGAAAAGGGCTTGGTCAGGTAATCATCCGCCCCGGTATCCAGGCCACGGACCTTGTCATGCACTGAACCCAGCGCGGTGAGCAAGAGAATGGGGGTCGTGATGCCGTGCTCGCGCAACCAACGGCACACCGCGATCCCATTCATTTCCGGCAGCAGAATATCCAGGATCAGGCAATCGAAGGTGCCGCCCTCCACCTGAAGGATGGCACTTTTGCCATCCCCGACGACCTCGACGGTGTGTCGTTCCTCACTGAGCACGCGTTGCATGCGTTTGGCCAGGCGTGAATCGTCTTCGACGAGTAAGATATGCATGGTCGGTTCCCCTTTGCTCTGTGTTGACCGTGGAGCGTTTTTTCCAATGCGCGTCCGTGTCCCTCTCACTATAGCAAAAAAAGCATGATGAATCATGAGAATTTTCCCATGTATTTCACAGGAATGCTGAAAGTTTCTGCTCTATACTCTTCTCTGGGGGCCGTGAACACAGAACGCGTGAGGCAAGCGGCCTCTCGACAACGATTCGAAGGAGAAGAAACACAAGGACCTATGGCAACACAACAGAAACAATCCTCATCCGATGTTCGATCCCGCCGCAGGAGACGCTCCAGACCGTGGGGGTGGCTGGTGACGTGCGGGATCGTGCTCGTGCTTGGAGGCAGTCTCTTCCTCTGGCACCTGTCCGCCAGCAGTCTGCCTGAACCCTCCTCGCGCGTAGACAAGGGGACGAGCAGGGGCTCAGCAGGCCATCTTGGTGGCTTTCAACAGATGGCGGATCACCCCGCCCTGGTCCAAGGCCGCGTGCCACTGCTCTTTGTCAGTGCGCAGTACTGCGTCTTCTGTGCCGCTGAGCGCTGGGCACTCGTCGATGCGCTCGGTCGCTTTGGGGCGCTCAGTCACATTGACCCTTCTCAAAGTGCGGCCACCGATGGGTTCTCCATTCCCATTCCCACCTACGACTTCACCCAGGCGCAATATGCGAGTACGGCGGTGGACTTCCAGCACGTGGATGTCGCTGACCGTGACGGGAATGCCTTGCAGCAACTCACCGCAGAACAGCAAGCCATCTTGAACACCTACGACCCACGGGGAGGCATCCCTTTTCTCATTATTGGTGATCAGTATGTTCAGTTGAGTTCTGGCTATTCACCGGCGCTCCTAGAGGGACTGTCATTTGCGCAGGTGAAGCAGGATCTCACTAATCCAAACAGTGCGGCCGCACAAGCAATTCACGCGGAGGGAACACGGATCACCGCACTTCTCTGCAAGATAGGCGGCAAGACCGCGATGGATGTCTGCCAGGATGGGGCGGTTCAGGCTGATCTGGCAGAGATACCGTGAGCGGGCGAGGAGAAGAGAAAGCAAAAGAGATGATGGTGAGAAACAGTCTTCAGCAGGTGCCTCTGGCACTCGGCATGGTGTATCGTGATTGGCGCTACCGGGGAGCAGCACTGCTGCTCAGCGTGCTGTCCACGCTCGTGTTCAGTTGGGCTACGCAATTGGTCAGCTATTTTCCTGGCAGTGGTCTCTTTTGGGACGTAACGCCTCTACGCCTGGTGCAGGTGCTTGTGGTGGCTTTCAGCCTTGGCTTGCTCGTGCCGATGCAGGTTTATGTGCTTGGGAAGGGAACGCGGACGAGGGAGCAGACCGGGGCAGGGGAACAACGATCAGGCCAGGGAGGTTTGGGGGCATTACGCCAGGCTATCGTGACGTCGCTGGGTGGTGGAGTAGGTGGAGTAGGGCTCGCGCTCGGCATTGCCTGTCTCACCTGCTGCGCGCCGCTCATCCTCCCAGCAGTGCTGGCCTTCTTTGGGATGTCGGGAGGCTTCATCCTCTCGTTCAATGTCCACCTGGTGCGCTGGAGCGGACTGCTTTTTCTGGGAAGCCTCCTGTTGTGTGGAGTGACCCTGCTCTTGCTCTCCTACAACGTGACCGCTCCCTGCGCGCTCCCTCACGCTCAGTCTATAGAGGAGACGACGGACCGCTTCTCACTACCGAGGTGAGAGGAGAAAACCATCAGTAGGAAAAGGATGGCCACCGCGTGTCATCTAGAAAGAAAGAGAACAAACATGCAACGCTTCGTATCAACCAATCCCATCTCACGAAAGATCCTCGTGCTCACCATCAGCTTGATAGTCATTTCCACGCTGCTCTTTATCGCGGGTGTGGTCATCGAGCGAAGTGGAGTGACAGTCCCTGCTCCGAGTACGAGCCAGCAGCATGCAACACAGGGATCGAACCCGTCACACGATGCCGATGGGGGTCATGAAGGCTCCGCGCCGACCGCCGTGTCGCATGGGAGCGTTCCCGACGCAATGCTCTTTGGCCTTGACCTGGAGAATCCCTGGGTTGTTGGTGCCTTTGCCTTCGTCTGGCTCGTGCTCATTGCGGCCCTCTTAAGCTTCGGACATAGCGCGTTTCTTGTGATCCTCCTCATTGCCATCATCACAACGGTGCTGGACGTGGGAGAGGTGATACGAAAAGCTGGGGCAGCGAACACACTTGTCCTAACGTTTGCAGTGCTGGTGGCTGTGGCTCACCTTGCCCTGGTGGGCGTGGCACTGCTGGTACTGCTTCCCAGCGTGCGGCGGAGAACCATTCAACCTATCTAAGTCACTGCTGGTGTATCACACGCTGACCATACTCATAGCACGATGTGATACACTCTGAGTATAGTAGGCGAAACTGGCTGTAACAGGAAACAAGAGTACCAATGAGCTTCTATAGCTCGCATACTGCACATAAAGAAGGGCAAGAAAGATGACTAATACACCTGAAAACGTCTACTGGAGTACCATCGAGTTTCAAACCTGGAAGCTGTACCTTGCTGCAACGAGTAAGGGACTGTGTTGTCTCATCTTCCCTGGTGAGTCGTTTGACACGCTCGCACATTGGGTGGACTCACACATTCTTCATGCTCGTTTGATAGAAGATGAAGAGGCGCTGGACATCTATAGGAAGCAAGTCCTCGAATATCTCCAGGGCAAACGCACAGTTTTTAGCTTCCCGCTGGATTTTCGTGGCACGCCATTTCAAGTCTCTGTCTGGCAAGCCTTGACTCGTATCCCTTTCGGCGAGACGCGCAGTTATACTGACATTGCTCAGGTCGTACAACGTCCAAAAGCCATTCGTGCCGTCGGTGCAGCCAACGGTGCCAACCCGATTCCTATCGTGGTTCCCTGTCATCGCGTCATTGGTAAGAACGGTAGCCTTACTGGCTACGGGGGAGGGTTGGATATCAAGGAAGAGCTGTTACGCTTTGAAGGAAGAGGAGGCTTGCTCCCCTCTCTTATACCCCAAACTCATACAACTGCTCAAATTGTAAATCCAGGTCATTAGTAGCTTGCCACATCGACATCAGTGCCCTGCGCACATTGCGCGCGGCACAGGGTGGCAGATCATCCTGTGCTGCCAGTTTCTTGAGCGCTTCATACACACTCAATAATTCTCGCTCTTGTTCCGTAAGCGGTTTACCCAGCAGATCAGTATCGGACGTAGCCATGTTATTTGCTCCTCTTTATCATTGGGGGCCTGGTGAATCTATAATCGCGCCCCACTATCGCTAATATTGTGCTACCGGACGAGCATCAACCAGGCGTTTTGCCTTAAGTTCAAAATGCGGCAGTATCCCGTAATCCATGTGCTCGATATTGAAGCGGAGACCTTCGTGTGCATGCGCCAGGTCTTTGGCTAGCTTATGTTGGAGCACAACCCACTCTGTTTCGTGCCCAGGTTTGAGTTCGAGTTTAATCGTAATCTCGTCCTGGACTTCTTCCTTGCGCCAGATATAGATTTGAAATTCGTCAATGGCAACATACTCGCGGATTATCGCTTCTACGGCGCGCGGATAGACGTTCGTGCCCCTGATAAGCTTCATGTCATCCCAGCGACCCCTGATACCGCCGCTGTAGAGATCCCAGGTGCGTCCGCAACTGCAGGTGCTCGCGGGTACCTTCATGACCATATCCCTGGTGCGGTAGCGGATAAGGGGGATGAAGCCGCGCCCGAAGGAGGTCACGACGCGTTCTCCTAGTTCGTTATAGCCCACCGGCTCGTCAGTTGAGGGGTTGAGTACCTCTTCAATGAAATGATCCTCAATGATATGCGTGCCGCCAGACTGGTGCGAACACTCGAATATCATAATAGTGCCGATCTCGGTCATGCCAGCGGTATCGCCGCATTTCGCGCCCCAGGCCTCTTCTAACTGCTGTTTTACCGCCGGTATGGAGCCTGCAGGCTCACCAGAGAGAATGAGTTTGTTGACTTTGCCCTCTTTCGCAAGATCAATACCCATCTCTTTAGCCTTTTGCCAGAGATGCAATGCGTAGGTGGGTGTAGAGCAGACCGTCGTGGCTCCCATCTCAATAATTTGATTGATGCGTGCCTCGGTTGTCTGAGCACCACCAGGAATCACCAGCGCTCCCATCTTTTCGCACGCATAGTGAGCGCCCCAGAAACCGATGAACGAGCCATAACCAAAGGCGAAATAGACGATATCTGCAGGGCGAACCCCAAATCCCCACATACCGTAGCACCACATTTCAGCGATCCAGTCCCAGTCTTTCATACTGTCGAGCACGCGAATGGGAGTTCGCCCTGTCGTACCCGAGGTGAGATGGTAGCGGATGGCGTTCTTCTGGTCGGTAGCGAGTATGTCACCAAAGAGAGGCTTCTCTAGCAGGGACTCCATCCACTCTTCCCTAGTCATAAAGGGAATGCGGCGTACATCGTCCAGAGTTTTCAGTTGCTCCAGTTTGAAGCCTGCCGCGTCAAACTTGCGCTGGTGAAATGGCGTGGTGGCGTAGGCCCACTCACACAAGCGGCGCAGTTTGAGCAGTTGCAACGCCTGTAATTGCTCGCGTGGTAGCGTTTCATTTTTAGGGTTCCAAAGCTCTGAATAGGCCATAGATATCTCCTCCATGAGCGCTTGAACGGCGATGGTCATATTGACCTATGATGGTCTTGTTTATCTAGCGCGCCCGACAAGTTCGCGGGCGATGATAAGGCGTTGAATATGGCTGGTTCCCTCGTAGATTTGCAGCCCCTTGATGTCGCGATAGTAGCGCTCTACAGGATATTCATTCGAATAGCCACGATTGCCGTGCATGAGCACAGCTTCCGACGCCGCTTTCATGGCAGCCTCTGTCGCGAAGAGCTTGGCTATAGATGTCGCTTTCGTCGTCGGTAGACCCTGGTCTTTTGCCCAGGCGGCGCGATAGACAAGCAGTCGCGCTGCCTCGACATCAGCTGCCATATCCGCCAGGGTCGCCTGGATCATCTGGAAGTCTGCGACGCGCTGCCCAAACTGGCGACGATCTTTGACGAATGCAATGCTGGCATCCAGGCAGGCCTGTGCCACACCGACGGCTCCTGCGGCAACACCTAGCCGCCCGCGATCCAGGGCAGACATCGCGACCTTAAAGCCCTCTCCTGCTGCACCCAGGAGCGCACTTTTCGGTACGCGGCACTCCCTAAATGTAATATGGACATGCTCGGATGCGCGGTGACCCAGTTCCTTGCCTTCCATCGGTTTACGTTGAAAGCCGGGCGTATCTGTTTCAACCACAAAGGCGCAGATACCTTTATGGCGCGCCGAGCGGTCACGGCTGGCGAAAACGATGGCGACGTGGGCGCTGGTGCCATTGGTAATCCAGATCTTCTCGCCATTCAGGACGTAACTGTCCCCATCTTCCCTGGCGGTCGCCTCCATGCTCGCCGCATCGGATCCGGCATTTGGCTCGGTTAAAGCGTAACAACCGATCCATTCGCCCGTTGCCAGGCGCGGCAGGTAGTGGCTTTTCTGTTCCTCGCTGCCCCAGTCGCGGATGCAAAGGGAGACCAGGCTGGTATGCACGGTCAGGAAACCACGCACAGAAGAATCGGCTCTTCCCAGTTCCTCGCATAGCAAAGCATAACTCACATAGTCCATGCCAGACCCACCATATTGCGGCTCAATCGGACCTGCCAGGAATCCTAGCTCACCCATGCGCTTCACCAGGTGTAGAGGAAATTCTCCCTTCTCGTCGGCCTCCCGCGCCACCGGGGCTACCTCTTGTTGCGCGAATTCTCTGGCGAGAGCCTGGATGCGTTCCTGCTCTTCTGTTAGCTCAAAGTTCATATGCTATCCTCTAGAGTTCTACTCTTCTGCGCCGATGACTGCCAGGCCCTCGATTTCGATCAGTGCCTCATCCTGGAAAAAGCGCGAAATCTCAAACAGCGCCGTCGCGGGGTAGTAGTCGCCAAAGAGGGATTTGTGTATCATCCCTAACGGCTTAAGATGTGCAAGATAATCGTCACGATCACGCACGAAAATATTGATCTTTGCGATATCCTGCATCTTTCCACCAGCCGCTTCGACCACTGCCTTGAGATTGCGCAGCACCTGCTCATACTGAGCAATCAGGTCACCTGGAGCGACAATTCGGCCTTCAGAGTCACTACCAGTCTGCCCCGACAGGAAGAGCAAGCGTCCACCTGTCACCAGGATACCGTGACTGAATCCGCTAGGACGCGCCAGGGTCGAAGGGTTGATAATTTCTTTTCTCATACATCCTACCTTCCCGTGAACGTGGGCTTTTCCTTCGCCTTGAATGCCTCATAGAAGCGCCGATGGTCCTCACCCATCAGCATCAGCGCCTGTGCTTGCGCCTCGGCTTCGATGGCAGAGACAAGGTCCATGCTCAGCTCGCGGTTCAGCATATGCTTGGTCATCGAAAGCGCCAGGGTTGGCCCCTGGGCCAGGCGTCTGGCCCACTCGTGAGCCTGCGGTAGCAGTTCTGCATGGGGAACGACCCGGTTCACCAGCCCATAGCGTTCGGCTGTGCTGGCATCGATGGTGTCGCCGAGCAGGAGCAATTCAAAGGCTCGGCCCATGCCAACGATGCGCGGTAATAAATAGCCTGCACCCATATCGGCTCCCGTCAAACCGACCTTTGTGAAGAGGAAGGCAAAGCGCGCTTTCTCCGAGGCGATGCGCAGGTCGGAGGCCAGCGCAATGACCGATCCAGCTCCGGCAGTCATACCATTGAGCGCTGCGATGATAGGTTTATCCAGCAGCCTCATATTCTGCACGACGGCCCCGGTCATGCGCGTAAATTCCAGGTGCGCTTTCATGTCGCGCTTCAGCAGTTCACCGATAATCTCGTGAACGTCGCCACCGGAACAGAAGTTGTCGCCCGCGCCAGTCAACACGACAGCGCGTACCTCTTCATCATAGCGCAATGTTTCGAATAGGTCGCGCAATTGTGCATATACCTCGAAGGTGAGAGCATTCATCACCTCGGGACGATTGAAGGTCAAGGTCGCAATGCCTTCGCTCACTTCGTAGAGAAAACCATAAGCCATAGTAGACCTCTTTTGTACCTATCACTATCACTCACCGCTCATATATTGTCTCGGTTAGCCCTTGCGGATCATCCCCTGGTTTCTCTCATGACATGACACCGCCGCCATCGATATTGATGGCCTGCCCGGTAATACCTTTACTGCTCTCCTGGGCCAGGAAGACAGCAACTGCGGCAATCTCTTCCGATTCGATTAAGCGGCGTTGCGGGCTGGTCTTTGCAAGGGCTTCGCGCGCCTGCACCTCCGTCATTCCTGTGCGAGCCACGATATTGTTGATGCTCGCATCGGTCATCGGCGTATTCACATAGCCGGGACAGATAGCATTGACGGTGATGTTGTTGGGTAGCAGTTCCACTGCCAGCGCGCGTGTCAGGCCAAGCACACCATGTTTGGCCGCCGTGTAGGCCGCGATATACTGGCCGCCGACACGAGAGGCAATCGAGGCGATGTTGATGATGCGACCAGCGCGCTGCTTCATTAGCGTTGGCACAAAGGCTTTGCTTACGTAGTAGACACTGGTCAGGTTGACCGACAACATGCGGTGCCAGAGTTCATCGGAATGGTTCAGGAATTTGTGGCTCCCGGCATTACCAGCGTTATTCACCAGGATATCTATTCCGCCTAACCCCTCAATGACCGTCGCCGCCATGTGCTCTACCTGCCCGGGGTCGGTCACATCGCAGGAAACCCCCAGGCTCTTACGTCCGGCCGCCTGTATCAGGGCGACGAGCAGGTCAATTTCGCTTGCTGTGCGTGCCGTCACCGCTACATCTGCTCCGGCCTCGGCAAGCGCCAGGGCAATACTGCGACCAATACCTCGTCCCGCCCCAGTCACCAGCGCGTGCTTTCCCGCGAGCGGGAGCTTATCGCTATGTACCATAAAAATAACTTTCCTCTCTTCGATGTGGATAGTTCGAGGCTTTCAATGGATATCTTCTGCTCCTCGAGGCCAATCACTTGAAAGAAATAAGTTGGCAGCTATAAAAAAGGTATACTTCCTCCTGTCCAACTTTTATAGAAGTGGTATATCCATGATGCACAGGTCGGCGCGGCCAGCAGCCAGAATAGTATTGACTTCATTGCTTGTAGTGAGGTAGCCGCCAACCAGTGTAGGAATGTGTGCCTCGTTGCGTATCCGCTCGCTGAATTGCGTCAGGAAAGCGCGGCCATAGGCGGGTTCGCTCTCAATAGTCGTCTGGCCTGCCTGCACCTCAAGTATATCACAACCGTGTTCCTTCAGGAATCCTGCAATTATGACTGCGTCCTCAACATCAAAACCTCCCCTGACGCAGTCTGTAGCGGAGATGGCGACCGAGATGGGTTTGTGCTCTGGCCAGATGGCGTGTACGGCATCAAACACCTCTAAGGGGAAACGCATGCGCTTCCCCAGGTTCCCTCCATACTCATCGCAGCGCAGATTGGTGAGTGGAGAGAGGAAGCTTGCCAGCAGATAGCCATGCGCAAAGTTCAGCTGGAGCAGGTCGAAGCCGGCTTCTTGCGCCATGTTGGCTGCACGGATGAAATCATGGCACACATGCTCCATATCGCTTCGGTTCATCTCTCGAGGCACCTGGCTTTGTGGGGTATAGGGAAGTGGAGACGCAGAGATGATTTGCCAACTTCCCTGACGCAGAGGTCTATCCAGGCCTTCTGATCTTGATTGGGTCGCGCCCCGCCGTCCAGCATGACCCAACTGGACCGCTATCTTCGCGGGCGTCTCGTCATGAACGGCCTGCACGATCTTTGCCCACTCTGAGACATGCTTATCATCATACATCCCCATACAGTCAGGTGTAATGCGTCCCTCGACAGAGACGGCCATTGTGCCGGTCATCACTAACCCGGCACCGCTGAGATAGCAGTTCTTGATGTGAGCCATGCTTTCATCGTTGGGCATGCCATCTTGCGCGCAAGCCTCCTGGGTGCCAGGAGACAAGGCAATGCGGTTCGTCAGCGTAAGGTCTCTTAACTCGAATGGTGTAAACATTGGCGGCGGCGCGAGGCTGAAACGACTTTTAGCGGCTTTTTGGGCAAACCACCTGTCTATCGTGTCGCCAAACCGTGGATCGCGCAGCCTGAGGTCATCATAGGAGATTCTACCGCTGCGGGTGAGCAACTGGAAGGTAAACGGCACCGGCTCCAGCCCCAGGTAGCGTTTGATCGTCTCGAAGTATGCCTGGCTCACCTGGGCAGCGTTCTGAAATATCTCGACAACGGGTTTGCGCTCCAGTTCATACTCGTTGAGGGCGTTCTCGATATCCGCTTGTTGTTCAAGTGCTGTGGCGAGTGCAATGGCATCCTCCATTGCCAACTTGGTGCCAGAACCGATAGAAAAGTGTGCCGTGTGCACGGCGTCACCAAGCAAGACCATGTTCTGATAGTGCCAGGCTTTGGTCTTTAGCGTGGGGAAGTTCATCCACCTGGAGTTATTCGATAAGAGGGGCGCTCCGCCCAGATCAGGGGCAAAGAGGTGCTGGCAATAGGCGAGACTCTGCTCCTCGTTGGCTTCATTTAGCCCTGCTTTTAGCCACGTTGCTTCGTCGCATTCGACGATAAACGTGCTGGTCGTGCCGCTAAAGGGATAGGCATGGACCTGGAAGAGGCCGTGTTCATTCTCGCGAAAAATAAAGGTAAAAGCGTCAAGGACTTTCTGTGCACCTAGCCAGATATACCTGGCTTGGCCCGGTTCTACACTCGGCTTGAAGTGGCTCGCGTGAATCTTGCGCACGGTACTATTCAACCCGTCGCTAGCGATCAGGAGGTCATAGCCGCCGAGATCAGCAAAGTTATGTATCTCCTTGTTGAATATCAGGGTGATCCCAACCTCTTCGCAGCGTCTCTGCAAAATGTTGAGTAAGTCCTTTCGTGAGATGCTGGCGATGACATGTCCTCCACAGCGTATGATTTCATCGCGGTAATGGACATCTATAGCATCCCAGATAACAAATCTGCTGGTGATTTGCTCATAGCTTCTGTAATCGGCTCTCTGGAAAGAAGCTAGCGTGCGATCAGAAAAAACAACTCCCCAACCATACGTCACATTGGCCGGGTTGCGTTCGATAATCGTGATATCGTGCGTGGGATGCGCTTTTTTGATCAGCAGAGCGGCATAAAGACCCGCTGGCCCGGCACCAAGGATGACAATCTTCACAGTGGCCTCCACAAGAGATGTTCAAGCTGCAAGTGTCTCAGTAATCCCTCCCTAGCCCTCTGAGAATATCGGCCAGTTGATCGACCTGGGTAAGATCGGGTACTGTGGGAAAGAGGACGAGTTCATCACAGCCAGCCTCTTCATAGCCTCGCATGAACTGGGCAATTGCCTGAGGGCTGGTGAGGAGGCCCGCGGCAATTCTTTCGGCGAAAGGACCGGTGAAAGCGTAATAATTCCTGAGATAATCCGAGCCAGCAGCATGTATATCATCGCTGCCCAACGCGAAGTAGCCCTGCGCCCAGAGTTGTGGTTTACCGGGTCGCCCGGCGTCGCACCATGCCGCGCGAGCTTTGTCTGCTGCGCGTGCAAATGCCTTTGGAGGTCCACCACCATGTACATAGCCATCAGCATAACGCGCTACACGTGCGAATCCATGGTCGCTCAACCCTCCAACAAGTAATTGTGGTCCTCTTGGACGAGCCGCTTTTGGACTGATAGAGCCATCTTCCCAAAGAGAACGCAGCGTGGCGAGTTGCTCAGAGAGCCGCTTCCCCCGAGTCCCATATGGAATCCCCGCGACATCGTAATCTTCTTTACGCGCCCCCACCGCCAGCCCGAGCACCAGGCGGCCACCTGACAGGGCGTCAATAGAAGCTGCCGCTTTAGCCAGTAGCGCGTTGTTATGCAGGGGACCAATAACGATGGTCGTGGCAAGTAAGACGCGCTGGGTGACGGCGGCAGCGGCGGCAAGAGCAGTAAGAGGCTCATAGCTGTCAAAGACGAGCCTATCGATCACCCCCAGGCTCGAAAACGGACCTGCATCGGCACGCCTGGCCCATTCAATCACAATCTGTCCATCCACCCCCGCAACGCCTGTAGGAAGTCCAACTCCGACTCTCATACGCGCAACCCCCTCGTTGCTTTCTCTTTTTTGCCCTCTTTACGAAATATCGCTGGAAAACCTGCAAAAGCCAGCAACATTACTGACCCTTACAGGTTCTAAGCTTCAACCTACAATCTTAATCGTACTGTGTGAAACGTCGCCTTCTCCTATTTTCTAAGAAAGATCTAAAGAAGAACAGCCCGCCTAACAAAAACAACACTCGTCTTATCATGCTTCTTTCCTCCAGTTTATATAACCGATACTTATCCCTGTCCGTAGCTTTCAGGTACATTTTGACCACAAAATGTACCTCTTTTTATAATACGGTTATTATGCATGAGGGTTACGGTTGATGTTGCTAAACAAGAACAGAGACGTTATTCCAGCTAGCTACGCAGTTTTACTCCTCCTGTCTATGACATAATAGAATAACATATTTTTGATCAAAACCGGACCTTGGACGTTACATTTCCACGTGAGACTATAATAGAGAGCATCGAAGGCACAAAGCTGTGCTTAAGTACCTACTTGGAGGAATATGCAATGCCACGAGCAATAGATTTTCATGTTCACCTTCCTACTACAGAGTTCATGCAGGTCACGCTAGGTCCGTACGCCAAGGCCGCCGAACGCTATTTCCGCACCGAGGTGAAACTGAAGGATATCGAGCAGATAGCTGCTGACTATGTGGAATTAGATATGATCGGTGTACTGCTGGCATGGGATGCTGAAACAGCCACGGGCCTGCCTCCACTGGGCAATGACTATATCGCAGAGATCGTCAAACGTTACCCGCAGCAATTTATCGGCTTTGCCAGCGTTGACCCGCACAAAGGGAAGGTAGCCATCAATGAAATGGAGCGCGCCATCAAAGAATTGGGGCTGGCAGGGGCGAAATTTCATCCCGGCGTCCAGGCTTTCTATCCCAATGACCCGCAATTTTATCCCTTGATGGAGAAAATTCAGGAGTTGGGCATCCCTGCACTCTTCCATACTGGCACTAATGGTTTGGGAGCAGGCACTCCGGGGGGTATGGGCATCAAGTTGGATTATACACGTCCGATTTACCTGGATTCGCTAGCGGCAGATTTTCCTGGCCTGACCATCATTGGTGCGCACCCCTCGTGGCCATGGCACGAGGAGATGATTGCTTCCATGCAGCACAAAACCAATATGTTCAATGATCTCTCCGGATGGTCGCCCAAATATATTCCAGAATCGCTGTTACGAGAGGCCGCTACACGTTTACAGGACCGTTTCTTGTTTGGCTCAGACTACCCTTTTATTACTCCACAGCGCTGGATGAAAGACTTTGAGGCGCTGGACTATTTCAAGCCGGAAGTACGCGAGAAAATCCTGTGGCGCAACGCCCAAAAGCTGCTGGCCCATACCAGCGTTGGGAAAATGCACTTCTCCTCGTAACAGTGCTTGCCCCGCCTATGCACCTTTCAGAAATGCTGAATGGGTATACCCGGGATTCCAGATGATCAATATGACGACTACTATCAGTAGTATGATTGCCGAAACCACTCGAAACTTGCGAGTGACACGTGGATAGGTTGAGAGGAGCGTCGACTATGGCGCAAGCCCATATATGGATGGATAGAGCACTACGTCCCGAGGCCATGGCTGTACTTGAGGGCCTGGCCTCTATTTCTGCTAGTACTGTAGGTGAGCGAAACGATTGGTACGCGGAAGCATCACTAGCTGATGTGATCATTGTTGCGGGGGAAACATTTATGACCGGTGAAGTGATGGATCGCATTGGTCCCCAGCTGCATATCATTGCTCGTACAGGCATTGGCGTGGATCGCATTGATCTGGGCGCTGCAACCTTCCGTGGTATCATGGTCGTGAATACCCCTGATGGACCGACCGAATCTACGGCTGAACATGCAATTGCACTGCTGCTCAATCTCTGCAAGCGGGTTATGGTTGGTGATCGCATCTTACGTTCGGGACAGCCTTTCCCGGCGCTAACGGATTTGACACCTGGATTTGAGGTATCCGGTGCCGTGCTGGGGCTGGTAGGCCTGGGACGTATTGGCAGCCGTGTCGCGGCTATAGCACGAATTTTGGGGATGAAGGTTCTCGCGTTTGACCCTTTCGTCGCACCTGATCGAGCCGACATGCTGGGAGTGGATCTGGTTCCCTCACTCATGGAATTACTACTGCGCGCTCAAGTCGTCTCTCTTCATTGCCCTTCCACACCTGAAACGTACCATCTCATGAATGCTGGGATGCTGGGTCTTATGCCGAGAGGAAGCTATCTGATCAATGTTGCGCGTGGGGCGTTGATCGACGAGATCGCCTTGCTGGAGGCATTACGTTCAGGTCATTTGGCAGGTGCAGCCCTGGATGTGTATGATCCGGAGCCGCCGATGACCAATCATGCTCTTTTCACGCTGCCGAATACCATTTGCACGCCGCATATTGGCTCGTACACCAGCGCCAGCGTGCTACGTATGCAGGTGATGGCCTGTGAGCAGATTGCCAGCGCGTTACGAGGCGAACGACCAACAAACCTTGTGAATGCTCAAGTATGGGGACGGCAACGTAGTTGAACTAGACAATCTTAAGGATCCTTTCATTTTCGACCACATAGAAGAGAAATGGGAGGGACTTGAAGACCATATCCACCACGTCTACACGAAATTCGGCTCCCCCATGCCCGCCACACACGCATCCGATGGCTTCTGCATGGGAGTATCGTCAAAGGCAGAAATGATGGCATTCACACATGGCGAATTGTATTCTGCTCCGTGACCGAGGCCAGGGAAAAGGAAATAGTAGCTGTTCTTGAGCGTTTGCGCCGCAAGCTTCCCATTTGCAGGCGGAGTGATCGGGTCATACTCATCGGAGAGCACCAGCGTCGGGATAGCGCTCACGACCGGCTGCTTCTGGACCGAAGGTGCCTGTTGCACACGCCAGAGTTGGCAAAAGTCATACTCCTGTTGCAGTTCATTCTGTAGTGCGGGTTGAATTTGTGGTGCGATCCCCTGCATAGCAGCCGCGATGTCATGCCGCGTCAGAAAATCCCAATCCTCGCTGCATTCATCTGAATAGAACATGCCATCACTAAACGTGTTATCGAACGTAACGCTCCCATAAATTTGCGTGAGTAGCTCATAGTTGTGGTCACGCATCTGAAAGATCATCCGCGGTAGCAGGGGGATGGCTTGTGTCACATAGAGGGCACTGAACAGCATAAACACAAAATCATCACCTCCCATCGCTACATTATAGCTCTTGCCTGTTGTGGCATCGGTTGTTTGAAAGTGAGCGGGCCTGGCGTTGAGGTCCGTGACAAGCTGGTAGAAAACGCTGTCCAGATGCGGATAAAGATGATCACAGTGTGCATCAGCAGCACAGCCATGAAAGAGCACATTGAAGGCATGCTGCGCTGCGCTCGGCAAATCGGTACGGTTCATCTGCGGCGGATACACTGAGTCCAGTACTACGCTGCGAATCACCGATGGGAACAGGCGCATAGCGGTGAGAGCCAGGCGCGTGCCATACGAGACTCCATATAGGTTCGCCTGCTTGTACCCCAGAGCCAGGATCAGATCATGCACATCCGCTGCATTTTCCAACGAATTAAACGCATTCAGGTCAATGCCTGACCTCACCAGGCGATCATGGCAGGTGCGAAGCGCTTGCAATTGCAACCGCTCGGAATCAGCTGCACTCAAGTGCTTATCCAGGGTCTCATATTGAAGCTGCCGCGTCTCAGAACACTTGAGCGAAGGTGTGGAGTAGCCCGTTCCACGCTGGTCGAACATGATCAAGTCATGATTGAATACAAATGTTGTGTACTTTGAGCTTGTGATATAGTGTGCCCAATTATCCAACGACGAACCGCCAGGTCCACCTTCAAGGCGAACGACAGGGGAAGAATCATGCTGGACGTTTGGCGACTTGAAGATCGCTACCGCCAGTTGCACTTTAGCTCCATTGGGGTTACTACGGCTCTCGGGGACCATGACATAGCCACATTTGACCGTCTGCCCATCCACCATGCCGTCACCAAGCTGAAATGGACAGGAGGTCGAGCGAAAATTGGCAGTCGGTATGGCCAGGTGCGTGGGCACATGTTGAGGCAATGTTGTGCTAGGCGCCTTCGGGGGCATGGCTTGACGGAAGAGCACTTGTGAGAGACCTGACAGGAATACCACCACAACTACGAGAACCACACTTACAGCCGCTACAATGAGCTGCAAACCCCTGCTGCGCGACCGTTCCGGTAGCTCAGGGGGTTGTGGTGGTGATGGTGGCAACGGCGGAGAGATCAATCGCCGCGCTGGACGCCACTCAGATGCGTAATCATAGTAGGGGATAGTGTCCTCTGCATACGGATTCTGTTTATCTCTATGTGATGAGGTATCTTCCAAACAATACCCACCTTTTCTCGCTCTATCCTATGCTTTTACACATAGCCAACCTGGATGTGATAGCCATTACTCATTGGCACACACTAGTAGCGGCTTCTATACTGAGCATATTATAGCAGCAAAAGGGACAAAGCAAAGAGTCGGAAGAGCGTGCGGGAAAATAACACATCTCACATAAATCGGCTCTAATACGTTATAATATCAGCAGTGAACTGCCGTTGCCGTGTATTTATCCTGGCAGTTCATCGGAACTTATCTCTCTCAATTTTTGAGCAAGGAGTGCGTGAATGCCAATTGAAGAACGTTTACCTGAAGCTGGACATGTTCCACCCGTATTTGAACTCGGCCAGGAAGTCATTGACAAAGATGGAAAAAAGCTTGGGAAGATACAGGCTCGTTTCAGTCACTACATCCTCGTCGAGCGTGGCGGCCTGTTTGTGAAAGCATACTATGTTCCTCATAGCACTATTAAAAGCAATGAGAGGAATTCTTTACGCCTCTCGTACACTGAAGAGGATTTACGCAACAAGGGATTTAATCGCGTGCCCGATGACCTGTATATCGAGTCACCGGAACTGGGCGTGAATGATCTCAGTGGGGTTGCACAGTTTGCGCGCGGGCCTCTCTCACCCGCGGAGACCGGTCACTACAATCATGGTAAACACTCGCCCGGCATGAATACCGATGCCAGCGGCTCCTACCATCGTGATGAGGTACTCCAAAGGCCGCAGCAATACGTAGGAGAGAGCACGACCATCTTCTCGACCGATCTACCGATCGAGTCAAGAGATATCAACCCGGATTAACAACCTGGTCCCTCCATTCCTTCCCTACTGATAATCGTAGAAGCCCTTGCCGCTCTTTTTACCAAACATGCCAGATACCACCATACGGCGCAGCAGGGGAGGCGGTGCATAGAGCGGGTCTTTATATTCCTCATAAATGGCTTCAGCTGCCCACAGCGTGGTGTCCAGCCCAACGTAATCAAGTAAGGTAAACGGACCCATTGGATAGCCGCAGCCAAGTTTCATAGCCGTGTCGATATCTTCTTTTGTTGCCATACCATTTTCTAACATCCTTATTGCTGCTAAAAGGTATGGAATTAAGAGGAAGTTGACGATAAACCCTGCTGTGTCCTTCGCAAGCACAGGTGTTTTCCCTAACGAAAGCGCGAATTGCCTGACAGTCTCAATTGTGGCCTGAGACGTGGATAGTGTTTGGACTATTTCTACAAGCTTCATGACAGGAGCAGGATTAAAAAAGTGCAATCCACACACTTTATCAGGTCTTTTCGTTATCGCACCCATTTGGGTAACGCTCAAGGATGACGTGTTGCTGAGGATAAGCGCGTCAGCTTTGAGAATACCATCAAGTTTAGGGAAGAGGTGCAATTTCTCTTCCATGTTTTCGAGAACCGCCTCTATCACCAGGTCGCAAGCGCTAAAATCGGCAAGATCGAGCGTCCCGTGTAAACGTACCCGGTTTTCATCCACCAGACCCTGAGAAAGTTTGCCCTTACTCACCATCGTGTCCCAGGCACTATAAATGCGGGTCATCCCTTTATCCAAAAATTGTTGGTTTACCTCAAGCACAATCGTCTCAAAGCCAGATTGCGCGCACGTCTGTGCGATACCTCCACCCATCAATCCACAGCCGACAACACCGACTCTTCTTATAGCCATTGACTCTATTTCTCCTTATCTACGAAAATGCGAATCTCTTCTGCTGGCCCACTCTCTACTCCAAACAGTATCGTGTAGTGATTCAAGGTAGGGAAATTCACGTAGCGGCAGCTCTGTATCTCACGTTGAGCTGCTGCGGCTGCTTCAACTGGCAGTAGTTGATCATTGTCAAAGAACAAACCTTGACCCGCTCGCAGCAGCAGGGTAGGTACCTGGACTTTAGCCCACTGCTCTTCTGGCCGGGCCTCGTTGTAACGCTGGCCCTCCTCGAGTATCCCTTCACGATAGCACTTGGAGGCAACTGACCCATCGCTATTTCTGCGCACATCATGCTCGAAATACAGGTCAAAGTACTCGTTCCAATAAGGACCTAGAAAGGGCGCTAGTTTTAGGCGCTGCGTGTATTCTTCTAATGAGGGTACAGTAGTACCGAGCCGGTTGATCGAGGCAGTGAGCCAGGCAGGCTGCTCTTCTGGCGTGCTCCAGGGTAGCGGTGCCCCAGCATCCACTAAAACGAGCTTACTGAGCTTGTCTGGATAATGGGTCGAGAAGTAGAGCGCGATTAGCGCACCTAGCGAGTGCCCAATCAATACAGGTCGCTCCAACCCCAATGCGTCTATCAGACCTGCCAGGTCTGCGGCGTGGATGGGAACGCTATATCCCTTTGCCGGCTTGTCACTGTCTCCCCGCCCTCGTAAATCATAGGCGAACAACTGGTGGTCGTCAGATAGTTTGTCGGCAAAAGCTTGAAAGCAAGAGGCATTGGCGGTAAGTCCGTGAATACCAACAATCGGCGTGCCTCGCTCTCCCCATTTGACATAATGCAAAGTAAGATCATTAGCGACGACAAACTCATCACTAACTGGTTTTATCGGCATAGGTTGCTCCTTCACCTTGATATTCGTGCCACTTATTACTCGTTGCAGCGATCAGTGGCGCACCTTCTTCTTGGCGTTGCTGCTGCGAACGCCATTGTGTTTGATGGCTGCGAGCAGAAACACCGTGCCATAAGACATCCTTTATCACTTGCACATAAAGGTCCATGCCCGGTGCAAAGAGGAGAGATTTGACCGTGTCCTCCAAATAGAAGTAGTGGCCGTGAGCCGTATACCAGGCTCGTACATCATCTTGTGAGTGCACGACGAGTGTATGTAGTGGTGTTGTGATGTCATATATTGTTTCCCCAAAGGGAAAGCAGTGGAGGTGAGCATGATACACGGTCTGACGGAAGACACCGTGCTCCCAGAAGATGGCAGGGGCATAGTATCGGTTAAAGAAATCTCGTACTTCTTGCTTCAAACTAGCCAATTCCTCGTCCAGTTCAGCAGGAACAGCCCCATAACAGGCATAGTGGCGTTTGGGAATGATCAGAATATGGCCTTCAACGAGCGGGGCATGGTCGGCAACGACGAAAAACGCATTAGTCTCTTTCAGAATATTTGCAGCAAAATCACCAGGCCGACAAAATGCACAGTTGATATTATTTGCTTCAGCATCCAAGGAGGCATGGCTCCCATTCTGCATCCAGGTAGCTCCTTACTGATAAACATGGCTTAGCCAACGCTAATTTGAGTATAGCCCAGGGTGAATCATGATGGCAAGTGAGCAAATTCGGTATAGCGGCACCTGGGGTTATCCCTCAACCAGCGTGCTTGAAACCGGCTTCAGCCATGGTCAAAGGCTGACCCTCGCCCAGCATTCCTACATCTACGACCTCACCTACGACAAGCTTTGAATCTCCTGTTTCAGTCGCGTGGCGTACTTCGCATGCTACCCATGCCAGGACTTCGTGCAGAATAGGGCATCCATTCGCCCCGATATCAAACCCGATACTGGCCAGTTTATCGGGATGCTGCATGGCAGATTTACCCAGCTTTCCTGCCAGTTCGCGTCCACCTGCGCGCAATACATTGATGGTAAAGATGCGACTGCGCAGGATCATCGGCAACGACTTCGATGTGTTCTCGATGGAGACAGCGATTAAAGGCGGATCGAAGGACACCTGCGTCAGCCAGTTGGCCGTAAATATGTTGACCTCGCCCTCGTTTGCGCATGAAATAGCATAGAGTCCATAGGTGAAGGTGCGTAATACCTGCTTTTTTGCGTTTGCGTCCAATATTTTACCTCTTTCTTATTCTCTGTTGTAATTTGTAGTGTACCTTCGAAATGCATATATCATCCTTGCAAACAATGGTAGCATAGTTTTCCGATTCTGACCAATAAAGCACCTTCTTGCAAATACACTTGTTCACCTCGTAAGAAATACCTTAACCGTCGTGTGGTACTTTCATACCAGTTAGAGCACGATCTATGCGAATATGCGCCGGAAGCTATCGTACAATCGCAAGTGTAAAGATATGTCATCAGCATTCAAATGGGTTCGTGGTATAAACATGCACAATTCACCAGAGTGGGCGGATATCGTCATCATAGGAAATGGCATTACAGGTCTTACCGCGGCAATCGAGGCTCGTTGCCTCGCGCCCACCGCGCGTATAGCTATCATTACCGAGCAGTGTCATCCTACCATCAATACACCTGCACTCAAGCAGTTCGCTATAGGGAAACTTGCACAGGAGCAACTCCTGGCGTATCCCGCTGGCACAGAACGTGGTCAGAGAATCCGTGTGATCAAAACACGCGTTGAGGGGATCAATGCTCAAGGGAAGTTCCTGGTTTTGTGTGGTGGATATACCTTTGGGTATGGCTCGCTCCTCATTGCCACTGGTAGTCGCCCTAACGGACTACCTGCTCACTTGCCCGGACGTGATTTCGATGGAGTTCTCACGCTGCACTGCTTGCAGGATTACCTGGATTTACGCCGACGCCTCGACAGCGTTGACTCCGCGGTGGTAATCGGAGGGGGAGCTCATGCCATTGAAACGGTAATGAACCTCCTACATCACGGCATCGAGGTCCACTGGCTTATTCGCAGTGAAACCTTTCTGCCGCACATACTCGACCGCACTGCATCTTCAATGGTGCTGGAAAACACGCGCAACGCCGGTGCAAAAATCGTCACGAAGACCGAGGTTATCGGTATTGTCGGAAGAGTAGGATCTGCCGTTGGTGTAATCACAAACAACAATAAAATGATTCCTTGCCAGTTAGTGCTGGTGTGTACCGGTACATCGCCGGTCACCACCCTGGCAGAACAGTGTACTACTCCAATGATGTATGGGCGCGGCATATATGTCGATGAGCAGTTCCGTACCAGCGTACCCGATATCTATGCCGCCGGTGATGTTGCTGCACGCAAAAATCCTCAGACAGAAGCCTATGAGACACAGGCCCAATGGTATGCCGCGGTGCTACAAGGGCGCTCCGCGGCAGCAGTGATGACAGGATATCACGAATTAGCTGCTCAATCGATGGGCGTACCATGGCACGCGACACACTTAGGGGATCTATGTATGCTAACGGTAGGCAATCCCCTCCATAAATTTGCAGGCTCTACGATATGTACTGATCGAAGTAAGAAAAAGTATTGTCGTATGTCTATCATCGGCGATAGGTTAGTAAGCTACCTCTCTATCGGTTCTGTTCAACCTGATAGCCTGGCCATTAAAAGTATTATCGATGAGGGTCTGTCAATTCATCACATTAAAAAGGTCTTGCTCACAGGAGATTTTGACGCTCGTAAATACCTCTCTCGATGGAGATCACAAGAAGCTCTGGATATGGTAACTTCAGGTAAGATACCTGCCGTAAAACCGCTGTATTATCCTGTGACACCTGTTCGGTCGTTACCCGTAGTGTCTCGTACAGCGACTATCGCAGCCGTTCAGCGTAGCTCAATTGTACACTCCTCCAATACGCCAGAACCCACTTTCAATACCATTGCAAGGATGGAGACGCTCCACGGCGAACTAGTTCACAAACCGAAATATGTGCTTTCATCCCTTGCTGATCGATCGACCATTCATGGTTGGGAGACAGACGCGAGACCATCTACCGGGAAGCTACCTGTACCTATGTCAAAGGATATGGAATCCATCTTGTTGTCTCTTCCCTCGCGTCCTATCGCACGTAGTCTTTGGTCCTACAGTGAGAAAATACCGGCAGTCAAGGCTCGTGAATCCTCTTTCCAGGATGCTGGGCAGGGGCAGTCAGAAAAAGCCAACTTTCTGCTCTGAATATGTTGCAAGCAGAAAGCGTAAAAAAGACTGTGTCGCTTGAAAGGTGACTGTATCATTTTGAAATCAGCTCTTCTCCATAAAACAGCCCCACAGGTAGTCCAGGAAATACATGCTTGTATTGGCTGCAATGAATGCTTGTTCGCGTGCCCTGCCGTGGCTGAAGCTATTTCGATCGATGTATTGAACCACGAGACGCTCTCGGGCGCTATTTCTGCTCCCATAGCGCGTTTTGCCCGGTCATGCTATCAATGTGGCGCCTGTGTCGCGCCCTGTCCTGTAGGATTACATCGTGATGCAATGATGATGTGGATAAAAGTGCGCCTATTGCGTTCTGAGAGAGGAGAATAACAGCCTTCATGTCTATGCGCCACCCTCCCCAAGAACGCCCATTCTCCAATAACAGGCCTTCGCAACAGGGAGAAAAGGGCTATCCCTGGCTATTTCTTCATATGAGAAGCTCATGGGTCATCGGTCTCGCTGTAGTCTTCGTAGTCTGCGGTTTGGGCGGAGCCTTTTATATTTGGTATAGCCAATCTGGCTTCGATACCTCTCCTGATAGTTGGGCAGGCCTGAGTTATGCCGTCATAGGGACACTATGCTTGTTTCTGGCTGTAACGCTGTACAGTCTACGTCGTCGCTTACGAAAGGGAGTGGTAGTAGGTCAACTCAACAGTTCCTTGAAGTGGCATATGCTCCTGGCAGTAATGGGAATGATTGTGCTCACCATGCATGCATTTGGTCATTTTGCACCAATCTCAGGTACTTTTGCTCTGTATAGCGTGATTATTCTGGTGATCAGCGGCTTTGTGGGTCGTGCTTTAGATCATTATCTGCCTCGCTTGATCACCCGCGAGGTAGATAAGGTTCTTACGCTGCAGGGCGGCGATCGCATCGACTCGGTCTCACAGAAGTTGCAAGCAATCGTCGTGCATAACACACAAGAGAATCGGGGTATCCCGGCGAACCCTTCTCACTCTGCTGATATGAGTCTATCACTACGTACACCAGCTCCAAACGGTCTTCCTTTTGTCACCAATGGTCGGTCATTGGGTGCTTCGTGGGATCTGGCATATATTTCGCTAGAGCCGACTCAGCAAGAGCTTGATCATAATGCTCCCCAGTATCGGTTTATTCCTGATAAGAAAAGTGTGCTCAATCGTCCAGGAGCGTTCATGCCTGGCGCTGAGGAGCATCTTTTAGAACTACAAGAGATGCAGCTTGCCATGCGACGTGAGCAGCTTTATCGCTATATTATTCGCTACTGGCGTGTGCTGCATATCTTGCTAGCTTTCATTACCATTGGCCTGGTAACCTGGCATATCATATTTGCTTCTACGTTACTGGTGCCACGCTTCTTTCACTAGCGCAACGTTGCCAGTCTTATGATCTTAGGTTAAGAAATCTTCACCAGGACGTGGTACTTTTCAGCTATTTCATGAGCTTGATAAACAAAAAAGGAAAAGAGGCTGTGATAGTATCGAAGCATACCAGAGAAGTTCAACACATGCCAGAAACTTTCACTTCAGTTCACGATGCTTCCATAGGTGTGCAGCATCGGGCCTGATTACCTTTTACGATCCCATGGGGGAGTGTATTTCATCCTGTTACACACGTAAACATGAAAGGACTTAGGATATTTATGCGAAAGCTACACCACCGTCCGTACAGTTATCGGCCTGCTCGACACAGGTTGTTCTCACCGTTTGCTCTCGTCGGGGTATTGGTGCCAGTCGTTCTTGCACTGCTAGCAGTAGGGTTCACCTTCGGCTTGTCACACCTGTCATCGCGTGCAGCTGCAAACGTCAATGGTGATTGCGCGCTTATCGTGCCACCCAATCCGCTGTCGGCACAAGGGCTGGCCACACCCTATCAATTAGTAGCCACCGATCCAGCGAACGGCCCATGCCAAGAAGTGAACCCTGCTCAGTCCGCTTTTATCCAGGGAGCGGTAATTAATCCTGCAACAGGTCACATTTCGATCTACAACCCCCTTGTGATAGACCAGGACACCAGGCCCGCCGCCGCCCCAGTGGTTCCAACGCTGCCCATTGGAGCTGTGGTAGGGCTCTGGTTCGGTTCCAATGGCAATACCCTTACACTTAAGGGTTCGGGTGGTAGCTTGCACCAGGGCCATTGTGTCAATGGTCTCCATGGCTCCATCTTTGGGCAGGTTTCCTATTGCAATGCTCCCGCTTTTTTCCAGGCAGCCAACCAGGCAATTCAAGCAGGCAAACTTGTTCCACCGGCGCTAGGGAAGGCCAGAGATGGATTGTCCTGTCCAACTACGCGCGACTTCTCAATCGTCGATCAGGATCAGAGCGATAATGTGACCACCTTTTACCTCATTACCCCTTCAGGTAAGGTCGCGCAAGACACGAAAGCTAATGTTACTGCCCTGGGAGGGCAGGTTCAGAAAAATGGCAGTGATGAGCGCCTGATTACTGTGGTAGATAGTGCGCTGGGTTGTACCCCCTGGACCGCCCCCGACCTCGCAGACCCGGGCCAGAATGTCCCTGCTCTCCCACTTAACGAACTACAGGCAGCGGCACTTCAGCAAGCACCGATAGGGCTTGTCCCGAGTCGCGATCCGATGGTCCTGGTAAACAATAAAAGCAACCTGGATAAGATCAATGCTTACCGGGCGGGAGTTGATCAGCCCCTCGCGGCGAATCTGCAGGCTGCCAGTACCCGTCTCTACTGCACCAATCTGTTGGCGGTTGCTCCGCAACGCTTGCTGCTCGATGCTCGCTTTACAAAGGTCCAGCCTCCCGTTGACCCTGCAGTGGCCAACAATCTGTTCACCTTCCTGGCACAACGTTTTGTCTTCACCTATGAAAAGAACGGCTTCAACTGTATGAAGCTGTTGGACCAGCCTGATCCTGTGACGCTGAAGAAGGATGCCAATGGTGTGGCCATTGACGCAACGATCAATGGCATAAAAGTCTACACCCCCATCGACTGCTCGGTGAATGGGACATTGCTTGTTGGGTGTTCAGGGACAACCACCATCAAAGGTCAAACGTGTAGCTTCACTATGGATAAAAATGCTCGTAAGGACATCACCTGTCCGGCAGCAGGTCAGTAGTGAGGAAAACGAGGAGTGTTATCGAAACTCCTTCCTGAGCAACAATAATTGAGTAAGATACAGCCAGGGAAACAGGAATTCTGTGAAGCAGAATTTCAACCTGATGACCAAGGGCGTGCAGAGTTCTAGAGACTTTACCTCCTCGTTGGCTTAGCTTCTGATCTCTATGTCCAGCGAGCGGACAAGCAGAGCGACTTTGCTCTACTTGTCCGCTCGCTCGCTTCTCAATGCCAGGCGGACAAGCAGAGCGACTCGACGAGTTTCGTTTCGAGTTGCCAAAACACTCACTTGCATTTGGGATATATTTGTGATGTACTGACTATATTTTTAATTTCATATAGCCATTTCCTACATACAAACCAAAGAAACACCACATCCCCCTCAAGAGACCACTTACAAAGGGACTTGACAGAAGCGCTATATACCACTACTCTTAGGCATATTCTGAAGAAGGTACATAAGCCTTATTTACATCACCACACAATTAAAAACATACGCGGTAGCTATTTTACTTTTTAGGAGGGTGGGGTAACAATGAAACCACCACGATTTCACTATTGCGCTCCAGGCATGTTGGACGAAGCGCTAGCTCTCCTCGATCAATATGGAGAAGATGTAAAGATACTCGCAGGAGGCCAGAGCCTGATCCCATTGCTCAACATGCGCCTGGCCAGGCCACAATATTTGATAGACATCAACCATATTTCAGAACTGAACTACATTGAACCCGAAGATGGTTACCTGGCAATAGGTGCAAACGTCCGTCAGCGGCAGGTAGAACGTTCACCTCTAGTGAGAGAGAAACATCCATTGCTTGCTGAAGTGGTCCAGTATATTGGCCACATGCAGATACGCAACCGTGGAACTATCGTCGGCAGCATCGCTCATGCAGATCCCGCGGCTGAATTGCCAGCTCTGCTTACCTGCCTCAAGGGGGAAGTAGTAGCACAAAGCATCCACGGAGAGCGGGTCATGAAGGCAGAAGAGTTCTTTATCGGCTACCTCTCAACAGGTTTGAACCCGGGTGAAATGCTGACCGAGGTACGTTTCCCCTGGATTTCCCCACAATCAGGTTGGGCATTTTTAGAGTTTGCGCGCCGTTCAGGTGACTATGCTCTGGTAGGAACTGCCGCGGTAGTTACCCCTTCCCTCGATGATCATTGTATGTCTGCCCACATCGCCTATCTGGGCATAGCTGGTCTCCCCTTACGCGTGCGCGAAATCGAAAGTATCCTCATTGGCACGACGCTAGATGAGCAAATCCTCAACCAGGCCGCTGAACTAGCACAGACATTCGTCAGCGATGACATGGAAGATGTTCATGCAACTGTTGATTACCGCCGCGCTCTTACCACAGAAATAACAAAGCGCGTCTTACGAGCCGCCTGGGCACGGCGTGAGCATTAAATAGAAAGAGCATGCTCTATGCAAGAACAAGATGAAACACCCACTTTCAGTGAGGAAAACCTTATCTCTGTGACCGTTAACGGCCATCTCTATGAACAGCAGGTATCTGTGAGAATGCTGCTTTCAGATTTTCTACGCCATGTACTCCATTTGACTGGAACACACGTCGGCTGTGAGCATGGTGTCTGTGGTTGTTGTACTGTATTACTCAACGGCGAAGCAGTGCGCTCCTGCCTCATGTTGGCAGTACAATCCGATGGCATGGCACTTACCACCATTGAGGGTATGGCTGGCACCAACAGCGAATTGCATCCCATTCAACAGGCTTTTCAAGAAAAACACGGCTTGCAATGCGGGTTCTGTACCCCCGGTATCATCATGTCGGTTCACGCTATGCTCCATGAGAATCCCAATCCTACTGAAGAAGAGATTCGTCATGAACTCTCAGGGAACCTCTGCCGCTGTACAGGTTATCAAAATATCGTGGAGGCGGTCAAACTAGCCGCGGAACGTTTACATGCATCTCACATGGAGGTCAAATAATGGCAACACGTTGGTTTGGTGCTCCTGTTCAAAGGTTAGAAGACCCGCGCTTACTTCGTGGCAAAGGCAACTATGTCGATGATATTGATCTACCAGGTATGCTGCAAGCGGCAGTACTACGCAGCCCACATGCTCACGCACGAATAGTCAGCATCGACCCAGGTCCAGCTCTGAGTCTGTCAGGAGTCCACTTAGTAATCACCGCCGCGGATCTTGGAGAGGTACTCGAACCTTCCCCACTCCTTATACCTCATTCCGCTTTGACACAACCTCGCACACAGCTACCTCTCGCCCTTGACGAGGTCCATTATGTTGGGCAGGCGATAGCCTTCGTCGTAGCAGATGACCGCTATATTGCTGAGGATGCACTTGAACTGATCGACGTTGAATATGAGCCTCTCCCAGTTGTCCACAGCTTGCAAGTTGCTTCAGCAGACAATGCCCCTCTAGTTCACACAGATGTTCCCGGAAATGTTGCCGCCCATTTTGTACAAAGTGTGGGCGATCCAGATCGTATATTTGCCTCTGCTCCATATTCAATTTGCGAGACCATGAGCATAGAACGTGGGGCTGCTATGCCAATGGAATGCCGGGGCGTATTGGCACGTTGGGAGGCCCATGAGAGCATGCTTACCTGCTGGATCTCGACCCAGGGGCCTATTCCTATACGCAATGGCCTCGCCGCCATCTTCCATCTTCCTGAACATAAAGTGCGGGTCGTTGCGCCCGACGTGGGTGGTGGCTTCGGAGCAAAGATCATGCTGTTCTATCCAGAAGAAATTCTCACCCCTTTTGCTGCTATCAAATTGGGCAGATCAGTGAAATGGATCGAGGATAGACGTGAAAACTTCATTTCATCGAACCAGGAACGCGGCCAAACTCATGAAGTGGAATACGCCTTCGACGATCAGGGTGTACTGTTAGCTGTCCGCGATACATTTGTGCACGATACGGGAGCATATACCCCCTATGGCATCATCGTCCCCATTATTACAGCCTGTAGCCTGCCTGGACCATACCGCATGAAGCACTACTACAGCGAATTTACCGTCCTCTACACCAACAAGGTACCCGTCAGTCCCTATCGTGGAGCAGGACGTCCCCAGGCCGTCTTTGTTATGGAACGCATCATGGATCGTATAGCTAAAGAGCTGAAAATGGATCGTTGCGAGGTGCGTTCGCGCAATTTCATCCAACCAGATGAGTTCCCGTGGGATGTTGGCTTCGTCTATCAGGATGGTGGACCCACGAAATATGATAGCGGAAACTACCAGGTCGGCCTCGACAAATTGAAAGTCCTCCTGGATTACGACAATTTCCCAAGGTTACAAGCCGAGGCGCGCGAGCAGGGGCGCTTCCTTGGAATCGGCGTCGGCTATTATGTCGAAGGCACATCAATTGGTCCATATGAAGGCGGGAGCGTGCGTGTTGAATCGGATGGTCGAGTCTTTGCCACGACAGGCGTCACTTCTCAAGGGCAAGCACATGCAACCACGTTTGCGCAAATTGTTGCCGATCAGCTAGGCATTCACCCAAGTGAAGTGTTACTTACTGAAGGGGACTCACAGTCATTCAATTGGGGTGTTGGTACCTTCGCCAGCCGCGCTGCCACCGTCGCTGGATCTGCCTTACACCTGGCTGCTGTTAAGGTACGAGAAAAGGCAAAGCAGGTGGCTGCCGATCTTTTTGAAGCGGCCCCGGAAGACATCGAACTTGTAGATGGCAAGGTATTTGTTAAAGATGCCCCACATCGCTCACTCACACTTGGGCAGCTAGCTATCTCTGCGAACCCATTACGCTATGCATACAGTGAAAATGCACGGCAACTGATGTCGATGAAATTAGCCGATTCCCGTCAAGGACCTGCCTTACCAGCAGAACGCAGCGCACCAGGTCTTGAGGCCACAGAGTTTTATAGCCCAGCGCATGCCAGTTTTGCCAGTGGCGTTCATGGAGCCATCATAGAGGTTGATACAAAAACGTGCATGGTTTCATTTGTGAAATATGCCGCGGTTCACGATTGTGGGCGCGTGATAAACCCCATGGTCGTGGACGGGCAGGTACATGGTGGCGTGGCTCAAGGGATTGGTGGCGCTTTCTATGAACGACTCGTATACAATGAAGATGGGCAGATCATTAATGCCAGCTTTATGGATTATCTTATCCCTACTTCAGCAGAGATCCCATCTATCACCGTTGATCATGTCGAGACACCCTCGCCTCTCAGCCCTCTCGGTATGAAGGGGGCGGGTGAAGCGGGTGTCATACCGGTACCTGCTCTCTTCGCTTCAGCTATCGACGACGCGCTCTCGCCATTTAGCTTACGCGTACTCGAAATGCCACTCCATCCATGTAAAGTATATGAATTACTAAAAGAAATACAAAGTACATAGAGGCAGATGTAAGGAGAGAAAAAACAGATATGCATTAGTTTTATCCAAAAATACTATGCGAGTAGACGTTCAAATAGTAATATGAGATACTCATCAGCAAGTATCACCGTTTATTATTGGAGGGTTTCTCTATGTCCTTGATCTATCCATCCTATGGTAGCGCTCCCGTACAGCTTTGCCAACGCTGTGGTAGGCAACTTCCTCCTAATGAAGTCTATTGTGGCAATTGTGGTCTGGTTAATGTACCACTTCAACCAAACAATACTTTCGCTCAGACGCCCTCTAACATGCCCTGGGGAGGTACTCCACCACCAACACCAGCTGGAATCGGCCAATTTGGAGGAAAACCATGGATACAGTCTCCAGTTCAACCCACATCAAATAGCTCCTCTAGCGGTTCTTCGGTACCTCAACAGGCATTCAGCCCGCCCAATCAGTATCAGACGGGAACTAATACACCCTCCGGAACTTTTGGCCAACAATCTAGCCCAAACAACTTTTATGGGCCCCCAGTACAACAACAGCAGTTTTATGCTCAACCCTCCCAACAGCCAACAGCAGGTGGATTTCAACCAGGCAATTTGAATAACTTTCAGCAATCTGGTTTCATGCAAGCACCAACTATAAATAGTTATAATCAATCTGGTTATGCTCAATTTCCAGGTGCGAGCAGCTATCCATCAAACGGTTTCACGCAGCAAGCAGAAGAACAAAAGCGCAACCCAAAAATCGCTATGATTATCATCATCGTCGTAATCCTACTCGTCGTCGTAGGAGGAAGTATTGGTGGGTATTTGTATGTACAGAAAAATGCTGCCACCTCGACTATCCAGGTACCAGCTACGATGGCTCCGACATCTGTTCCCAGAGGGAAACCTTTATTCAGTGATACTCTGGCAAATAATAACTCAGGATGGGACTTGACAAGCAAACCCGGTGAATTTTCCGTCAAAATTGGTAATGGCTCAATGGTTTTAGAGGATGATAACAATAAATTGTTCTCCGAGTTACTACCAGGTGGCAGAAACTTCAGCAACTTCTTCTTTACAGCTGATGCCATTCTTTCAAAAGGATCTCAAAACAATGGGTATGGCATTTATATCCGCGGCGCATCAAATCAGTCATTTGATATAGCAACATATTACCGTTTCGAACTGTACGGTGACGGAACTTTTGCCATTTTCAAAGGGTCTGTCGATGGCACAGGAACATCGACAAGCAGCTTCATTGTAAATTATTTACAATCTACCGCCATACAAAAGCAGGGAAAAATCAATCATATTGCCATCAACACACAGGGTCCAACGATGACTTTCAGCGTCAATGGGCAGGTTCTGAAGACTGTCACGGATAATACATATTCCAGTGGATCAATTGCCTTTTTCATCTCCAATCTCCCTCGTTCGGCCCCTGGTGCCCAGGCAACTTTCTCGAATATCGACGTCTACCCGCCTCAGTCTTAACAAGAATGAAAACAAGAGGAGAGGTTCGATGAGACATTCATCGAACCTCTCCTCTTGTTTTCTGCCTGAATCCTTTTTTTACTTGTCTACCAGAAGAGCTTGCACAAACACAGAAGGATCAACATTGCCGCCGCTTACTACACAACATACCCGTTTACCATAAAAGTGTTCGGGCTGGGTCAGTAGAGCACCAAGAGCCAGAGCTCCGGTTGGTTCAACTTTGAGGTTCACGTACCGGAAGTAGCGGCGTAAAGCATCCAGAATGATTTCATCTGGAACTTCAATGATATCACTCAACCCATTCCGTAAAATCTCCCAATTGAGATGACCTAGACTTAAAGTACGCGCCCCGTCGGCTATAGTAACAGGTTCTTGCTCATTTGCAACTAGCTGTCTGCTGCGAAAAGATCGAGCAGCATCATTACCAAGCAAAGGTTCAGCTCCAACGATTTTTGTCTGTGCTTGCAAGTGATCACGTGCGACAACCAGCCCCGAGCAGAGGCCACCACCACCCACGGGTACCACAATCATATCGAAATGAGCGGCATTGAAAATCTCTTTACCCAGCGTCGAGTTGCCTGCAATCACGCGATAATCGTCAAAAGCCGGCGCGACGAATGCTTCAGGATACTCCGCAAGCAGTTGGTGTATTCGCTCAACCCGACTCACTTCGCGTACATCAATCAGATCAACAATGCCACCATAAGATTGTACAGCCTCTATCTTTACCTGGGCAGAGGTACTCGGCATGGTGACAATACACTGTTTTCCCAACAACTTGCTGGCATAAGCAACAGCCTGCCCAAAGTTTCCTGACGAGGCCGCAATAATCTGTTGATGGGGAATGCTGGAGAGGAGATTATAAGCCGCACGAAACTTAAAGCTACCAGTATACTGAAATGTTTCACTCGCGACCGTCAATTCACAGCCAAGTTGAGCTGAAAGTGCTTCATTGGGGAGAATCAGCGTAGATCGTACATGGTGAGGAAGGACCTCCCAAACGCTACTAATATAATCGGTGGTCAATTCCGGAGCCAAAGAGTAGTATGGCATGGTACAACTCCACGTACTTGTTACATATTCACCAGTACATCATATTGTATCACGCCATATAGGCGTCACCATAATTTTTCGGGGAAAACATACGCTAAGGAGAATGCAAAGAAATGAGAGCCTCATTTGAGTACGCTAAGGCCTTTCAAACTATGTTGACTTGGTTCGCAGCGGCCGAAGTTGCCCTGCTGGAGGAAGCTGCTTCATGTTCCACTGGAAGTCACCCGTCAGGTTAATATGTTCCCAGCCGAGGGGAGAGAGATGCTGGAGATACTCCTCTTTGACCTCAACCCCTTTGTTCTTGAGCGTTTCCACTGCTTCAGCCAGGTACACCGTGTTCCACAGGATAATCGCCGCCACCACCAGATTGAGTCCGCTGGCTCGATAGCGTTGATCTTCGTAGGAACGATCGCGTATCTCGCCCAGGCGGTTGGAGAAAACCGCTCGTGCCAGCCCATTGCGCGCTTCGCCTTTGTTGAGTCCCACTTGTACCCGTCGGCGCAGGGGTGGACTCTGCAGCCACGCTAAGTCGAAGAGGCTTTTCTCAACCCGCCCGACCTCTCGAAGCGCCCACGCTAAACCATTTTGCCGGGGGTAGGAGGCTAACTTCCCCAATCTGCAAGTCGGTCTCGTGGTAGAGCAAGCCGTCTATCATATGCGGCGCATCACGCACCGTCGAACTGATGACTTTCACCCGATAGGGACCGTATTGATCCGACAGGTGCGTATAAAAGGTCACACCTGGCTCGGTCCCATAGCGCAGATTGACTTGTGCGGTGGCTTCCGGTCGTCCTCCAGCCTTGAAGCGCTGGCCATCAGACGAGGACGTAGTGCCGTCTCCCCAGTACGCGGCAAAAGGGACGCGGTGATGATAGTTGATAATTTCGGCCAGGGCTTTGGTGTAGGTTTCGTCTCGCACATGCCAATCCACCACCCAGGCCAGTCGATTGAAGGTCATGCCCGCGCAGGCCTCGGCCATCTTGGTGAGCCCCAGGTTGATGGCATCGGCCAGCAGTGCGGCGAAGAGCGCCGTTCGGTCTTTGGCAGGATCGCCGATTTGCAGGTGGGTGAAGTGCCGACTGTACGGCGCCCAGGTATCGACTTCCAGCAGGAGATCCGGGAGTTTGATGCGTGGCAGCAGGTCATAGGCCTGTCGGGTGAGTACGTCCACCTCATCAAGCACCGCTTTGACGAGCACTGACCAGGATTTCGACGGTATCAACCTCGGTGGTGGTGATGAGTTGTTCCGCCTCTTGTACGGTGCCCACAAAGCACTCCCAGGGCAGGACCGACTCGATAGCCACATAGGCATCCTGCGTGGCTTCCTTCGCAGTGATGAGTGCCTTCCCAACGCGAGCGTAGAGGCGTACCTTTTCGTTGATAGCTTTGCGACTCTTCTTGATCTGGTCTTCCTGCTTCCGCTCGCCTTTCTTGAATTGCTGTCCCAGGAGTTTGTCATGCATGTCGAGGGCTTGATCGACGAGGTCCTCCGCGGTGGACAGCAGAAAGGCGACGAGCGTGGCATCACGTCGCGCCACGTCGAACTCGCCCAGGCGCTGTGCCATCATGCGCGCGCCCTCACGCGCCAGTTGTTGTAGGCGGTTCTGATGCACGCGCGAGATCACCTGTGGATCGAGTCCCAATTCACGAATCCAACGCAGCCGCTCCACCACCTTGAGAAAGTTGGCGGGAGAGGCAGCACCAGGCGGCTGTCGAAGCCAGACGAGCAGGGTTTGACGGGAGGCAGCGGGGACGGTAAGGAGCGCCTGGAGTTGTGCGCGTTGGAGATCGGTTAATCCTTCCGTGAGCAGGCGAAAGACCTGCCCCTGAGCGCGACGGCGCACTTCCCATCCGAGCCGTTCTACTGTCGTGATGCCAGGAATGATGATCTGGCGGTCACGCATTTCCTCGATGAGGGCGCCGACCAGGGCTGGGCCAACATCAGTCGAGAGCGCGAGCGGTATGAGCCACGCGGAGAGTTCGCGGTAGTCGCGAGTGCTGAACTGGCGAAACCTATACGCCTTCTGCAGCTCTGCCAGATGCTCGAACCGGGTGGCCTCCCGCTCAGCAGCATACTGCACAATGCCCATCGGATTGACCTTGAGCTGGTTGGCGATGTAGGAGACGACCAGAGGCGAAGCCTCTTCGCTCGCCGTCCAGGTTCGCCCTGGAAAACGCAGATAGGCAAGCTGAACAGCAAAGCCCAGCTTATTATGCGACCGACGGTGACGGCGAATCCGTACCAGGTCTTCAGATGAGAGTGTGTAGTAGCGAGCCAGCATCTGCTCGCTCATCTCGGCAGGAAGGCTGAGAAATTGAGCGCGTTGGGCCGGGGAGAGCAATTCGCGTGTGGGCATGCATCGTAATCCCCAATAGGCGTCAAGTTAAGCCGACCTGACCGGAAGCCAGCAAGAGGCGAGAGGTGCTGGGACGATCGGAGCGTCCAGCGATGGAGCGCCCAGCGGCCTGCCTAATCGCCTCACACATCAGACGCAGCGCCTGCGTCAACGACAGGCGTCCAGCGAAGCCGTGGGCGAGTACGACGGTTTGATCGCGCACGATCTCGGAGACGCAGATCCAACTGCGATGGGGATCCTCCCAACACGTGAGCAGCATCACCCAATGTTGCAGCAGCAGCCCCAGCAATTTGGCATACACCTCACAGAGAATGCGCTCCTCGTTGGAGGTGTGCCACTCGTCCACCAGGCCTTGCATTTTCCACAGTTTCCAGAGTAACTCGATTTGCCAGCGGCAACGCAGCAAGACGAAGGCTTCGGCCAGCGTCAAGAGGGTGGCAGGGACATTGGTGATCACGATCGTCCAGCACGCCCAGTCGCGTTGGCGCTGACTGACGGTCGTCCCATGCTTGCGCGCATACTCATCCTGCTTCTTGTGCCGACGTGTGACCTGGGCCTCGCTCGCTCGCCGCGCCAGCACGCGACATAGCACTTGCTTGGCGCCTCCCAAGTCCACCTCATACGCTTGCTCATCGGCTCCACAGGCTTGCAGCACGCTGAGCACATCCGCTCGCTTGCCTGCCAGCCACATTATCACCCCATCCTTCAGTGGCATCAGAAAATAGGCCCCAGCTTGACTGACCTGCACTAAGCGCACCAGCGCAAAGTAGCCCATATCCGCAATCCAGAGCACTCCTTTGGCTAATGGCACGCTCTGCAACAGGCTTTGGCTCTCATAGGCCCGTCCATCTTGCAGCATCGGTCCTTGCAACGTCCCCTGCACCAGATCCAGCCGCAGCGTCAACTTGACCCCTGCTTTCGTCCCCTCACTGCTTCCGTTGCCGCCACGACATCCCCGCCACGACCGCTCTAACGCATCGGGCAGCACCACGCTGCTGCCATCTTCCAGATAGACGCTGGTGAACCGCCGCAAGAGCGGCACGGCGACCGCTTTGGCGCTGAGCAGCGAGCCAATGGCTCGCAGCAGCACCTCGTAGAGCCACTGCGCTGTCTGGGAGGTCCAATGCTCTTCTAGCCCCTGCTTGCTGATCGAGACGCCCAGCGTTCCCGCAAAGCGCGCTAAGGCACTTGACCCTGCTTGCGGGTGATGCAACCAGCCCAGCACCAACACCAGGGCCAACGTCGTTCCAGTGAGCTTACGCTCTCGCTGGATCACTCCCATGCTGCGCGCCAGTTCCCGCGCTTCGGTTTCAAACACCTTGCGTAATACCTTGGCCATTCGTGGTAGAGTGAGCATCCCTACCCTCCCTGTGAGTTGATCTGAGACAGAGTTCTTTGCTCTATCTTCTCACAGATGGGCGGCGCTGTCACTTCTCTTCTCCCTCGGTTCTCCCTCCTTAACTTGACGCCTATTGGGCAGGGCTTGCCCCTGCCCTGGGCTTGCCCCCAATACATCTCACTTAAGGACAAAAGGGGGAGAGAAAAGACAAGAAAGCTCCCGATCTGGCACACTACCAGAAAGCAAAAAAAGAAGGAGCTTTCTGATGGACAGATTACGGCACATGGACGTGGATGACAAGGTGTGTGAACAAGTGGATCTAGCACTGTTGGGACAGGTGTATCCTAAAGAAGAGATCGAGAGGTGTGTGAGGCAAAGTCAGCCGTGGGCGAGCAAAGCCCGACGGGTACGCCAGAGTACGATGCTGGCCTTAGTGTGGTTTGTGATCGGGATGGCGTTGTGGAGTCGTCTGAGCCAAAGCCTGGTGTGGCAAAAACTGGTAGGAAAGCGAAGCTCTCTGCATCCAGGCGAGCCGGAGGGCAATCTGAGCGATTCGGGTCTGAGCGGACGACGCAAGGAACTGGGGAGCGCGTGCTTGCAGGCACTCATGCAAGCACGGTGCCGGCTCATTGCGCAGCAGCAGCAGATGCCCAGCGCCTTCTTTGGTCGCTACCGCCTCATGGCCATCGACGGGACGCTGTTCAACACAGCAGATACCTGCGCGAACGTGGCGGCCTTTGGTGGCAGTAGGAATCAGTATGGGCCAGGAGCCTATCCGCAGGTGCGGTGTGCGTTGTTGGCAGAGTGTGGGAGCCATGCGGTGGTCGGGCTGGAGATGAGCCGCTATGACGTCTCAGAAGTGCATGGAGCTCACCACTTGCTCGCTCAGATTGGCCCAAACATGCTCGTGCTGGTGGATGCTGGCATCACCTCGGGAGGGTTTTTTGAGCACGTGCGTCAACACGGAGGGCATGTCCTGGGAGCATTACAAGCAGGCACGTGGGACCACCTGACGAAGCAACGGCGTCTGGCGGATGGTTCGGTGCTGGCATGGGTTGAGCCGACCCGCAATGCCCAGTATCCCTTGCGTCGTGGGATGTGGGTGCGCATCATCTCCTATCGGGTGACCGATGAGCGCTTAGGAGAAGTGGACAAGGTGTATCGCGTGGTGACGACCCTGCTCAATCCGCAGGCAGCCCCGGCACGCGCGTTGATCGCCCTGTATCATGAGCGCTGGGAAATCGAACTGGTGATCGACGAGATCAAAACGCACGAGCGAGCCCAACGCAAGGTCTTGCGCTCCAAGACTCCTGAAGGGGTCTGCCAAGAGATCTACGGGATCTTCCTGGCCCATTACGCGGTGCGCGTGTTGATGGCTCAAGCGGCCATAGAGGCCGAGCTGGACCCAGATCGCCTCAGCTTTACCGAAGGACTCTTTCAGCTGACGGAGATGATCGATCTGGCGCTCCTGTTGGAGCCAGAGAAGGCGACCGAGTCGCTGCTTCGGCGTTTGCGACACAAGCTGGCACGCCAGGTCTTGCCGCCACGTCGCTTGCGTATCAACCGTCGTGAGGTCAAGCAGATCTACAATAAGTTCAAACCCAAGAAGCGCAACGTGCCTCCTCCTGCACCGTTTGAGCCTGATGATCAGTTTCTTGACTTTGTCGATCTGCTCGATCCCCTCGCCTTGCTCGTCACGACGGAGGCCCTTAAGTGAGATGTATTGGGGCTTGCCCCTGCCCTGGGCTTGCCCCTGCCCTGGGCTTGCCCCTGCCCTGGGCTCGTTTTGCACCACTGTGTCACCTACCTCTTGGCTCCATCTTGCTCAAATACACTCAACAATCCTGAAGTTCGCGCTTTTGGGCCAGACGCCGCCCCACCCCAGGGTTGAACGCCAGTGAATGGATTACCCTCACCACCCAACGATGGTGGTAATCCATACATTGGCGGTCTCCAGGCATGCGCCAGTTTTCAGACGGGCTTAGGCCATTTCATAGTCGAGGGTGAAAATGGCTTCCCCATCGCCGCCACAACCACCCGAACCTCGCAGTCCGCTCAACGCACCTGTCGCGGAACCGGGCACTACGGTCACGCTGTCTTTGATGACTCCTCCCTCGTAGGTGCCGTTGTGTTGCAGCACGAAGCTGCCGGAGCGCCCACCCAGGCGGCCTGTCACCTGCTCGTAGCCGATAAAATAGGCGATGGTGTTGCTGGAATAGCACATCAGATAGGCGATGGTGCCCTCACCCTCAAGATCTCCATGGTACGCGTAAACCACGTCGGCACGGGTAAGTTTGGGTTGACCATCGCTTTCACGACTTTGTTGGCGAATGACACAATCAATGGAA
>JRHI01000309.1_pt1 | contig 55247 bp, 68 predicted proteins | sample 215371 | NCBI WGS metagenome assembly JRHI01 (sample SAMN02929681, study PRJNA255918) | sediment metagenome | biome: cave system; feature: Ice Cave; material: Sediment; isolation source: sediment from deep within a dark volcanic ice cave with no known source of... ...
ACTGCACACAACGGGAGTGGTGTCCCGTGCTCAGCAGTTTCCCCTGCGGCTGCCATTGGCGCCCAGGCGAGCAGAAACACTTACCAGATTGGATTACACCGCGGCAGCAAGAACGAACGCTTTATGACGATTTTGGCAGCTCTAAGGAAAGGAATTGACTGGAGGCCCCGATGCGCGACTTGAACTACGACTTGAAGCAGCTCTGCCGGCATAACCGCGATGGCAGCTATGCCACCCAGGCGGATCGGGAACACATCCTCGATTTGATCGCCGACCAGCTCCACGAGATGGGGTTCCGGCATATGAACGCCCACAGCTTGAAGCCCAAGCATGTCGAGAAGCTGGTTGAGCGCTGGCTTGCCGAGCAGCTCTCGCCGGGGACCATCAAGAACCGCATGTCGGCGCTTAGGTGGTGGGCCGAGAAGATTGGCAAGGAAAACATTATCGCCCGCACTAATGCCGCTTACGGCATCTCGGATCGGGTCTACGTCACCAACATTAGCAAAGCAAAGGAACTCGATATGGACAAGCTCAGGCAAATTCCGGATCTCTTCATTCATGTGTCGCTCTGCCTACAGGCACTGTTTGGCCTACGCCGCGAGGAGTCGATCAAGATCGTCCCGAAGTGGGCAGATCGTGGAGATCGACTGGTACTCAAGGATTCCTGGACCAAGGGCGGGCGGGAACGCGAGATTCCGATCCGTACCGCGGAACAGCGAGCACTGATCGAACAGGCGAAGGCCTTGGCCAAAGGCAAGAGTCTCGTCGCGCCCCGCTACACCACCTACCGCGACTATCTCAAATATTTTCGTTATCAATGCGAGCGGGTCGGCATTCACGCCTTCCACGGCCATCGTCATTTCTATGCGCAGACGCGCTACCTGGAATTGACTGGCTGGGCGTGTCCCGCACGCGGCGGCATTAAGTCAAAGCAACTCACGCCGAAGCAGAAGGAAATCGATCGCCGGGCTCGGGGGGTCATCAGCCGTGAGATGGGCCACGGTCGCGAGCAGGTTACCGCGGTGTACCTAGGGCGCTGAACGCGTGCGGCGACATGACCAGGTCCGCGCCAATTGATCGCCCTGCCGTCGCGGCCCCCATGCGAACGCTTTCGCTGTCGGAGGCCGCTGCCTTCCTGCGCATGCATCCCGAGGAGGTTCGGCGCCGGGCGAAATGTGGCGCTATCCCGGGGGCGAAGCCCGGCCGTTGCTGGATCTTCATCGAAGACGACCTTGCCGAGTACGTCCGTTCGCTTTACGCTTCTCCTCGGCAAGCGTTGCAAGTGACCCTTAGAAAGGAGATGGAATGTCACTTCGCAAACGCGGCGGTATCTGGTGGGTCGACGTCGTTGCTCCCAACGGGGAGCGAATACGCCGCACTGCTGGGACTGCCAACAAAGCCCTAGCACAAGAGTTTCACGACCGGTTGAAGTCGGAGCTGTGGCGGATCGCCAAGTTGGGTGAGAAGCCGCAGCGGACGTGGAACGACGCGGTGGTGCGGTGGTTGAAGGAAAAGTCGCACAAGGCCACCCTCAGGGGAGATGTCAACCTGCTGCGCAGGCTCGACCCCTTCCTCGGCGGTAAAGACCTCGCCACCATCACGCGTACCACGCTTGACAAGATTGCGGACGAGAAGCTCGCGCGGGGCTGCAGCAATGCAACGGTGAATCGGACGCTGGCGTTAGTACGCGCGATTTTGCGCCAGTGCGTCAACGAGTGGGAATGGCTAGCGAGGGCCCCGCAAGTTCGTCTGTTGCGGGAGCCGACCCGGCGCATTCGCTTTTTGACGCATGTTGAAGCAGAGCGCCTGCTGGCCGAACTGCCCGAGCATCTGGCAGACATGGCGACGTTCTCGCTCGCGACGGGCCTGCGGGCAGCGAATGTCACGGGTCTGCAATGGCAGCAAGTGGATTTGACGCGACAGTTGGCGTGGATACATCCCGACCAGGCGAAGGCGCGCAAGGCCATCCCCGTGCCGCTTAACGGCGAAGCGATGGCGCTGGTGCGTAAGCAAGTTGGGAAGCATTCGACGTGCGTGTTCAGCTTCCGCGGGCAGCCGATCAAGCAACTCAGCACCAAAGCCTGGTATCAGGCGCTCAAGCGCGCCGGCATCCAGGATTTTCGCTGGCATGATCTGCGGCACTGCTGGGCGTCGTGGCACGTACAGAACGGCACGCCGCTGTTCGCGTTGCAGGAGTTGGGCGGCTGGCAGAGCCCGGAGATGGTGCGCCGTTATGCGCACCTCGCGGCCGATCACCTCGCGCCTTACGCGGAACGCCTGGGTGCCGTTCGTGCCGTTGCGATCGAAAACATGGCACAAATAAGGCACAGTGGTGAAAGCGAGTGAGGAGTTGCTATCTCGCAGAACCACGTAGGGATTGGTGCCGGCAGTAGGAATCGAACCCACGACCAACGGTTTACAAAACCGCTGCTCTACCAACTGAGCTATGCCGGCGCGTGAGACTCGGTGAAGCGGATTATTTTACAACTTGAAGGTGCTTGGGCCGCTCGCGCGGCTTCTTGTCCGTGGCCGTCGCTTCGCCGTCCGGCGCCTCGATCGGCGCGGTGGCTGCGTGAAGGGATGTCACGGGATCCGACGGGACCGTAAATGCGAACCCGTACCCCGATTCCTTGGCGAAGACGCCGGCGATCGCCGCGACCGGCACGGCGACCTCCTGCGATGTGCCGTTGAAGCGCGCGGTGAACTGCACCCACTCGTTGTCGATCGTCAGCCGGCGCGTCGCCCCGCGGCTGATATTGAGCACGATCTCACCGTTCTTCACGAATGCCGCGGGCACCCGTGTCTGCGAATTCACCTTGACGGCGATATACGGCGTCAGGCCGTTGTCGGCACACCACTCGCAGATCGCGCGGACCAGATAGGGCTTTGCGGATTGTTCGGACATGGGGGAAAGGATACTACAGGGCGCCGCGGGCGCAAACGAGCGCGCTTGCTAACACGACACTGGATCCCCGCTCAGTTACCCAAATGAGCGGGGATGACGAAGCTGTTCCCGGTCGCCGCGACCCTTCGGGTCTAGCTCCCGGACAGCTTAGTCACTTCCGCATCCCGCGCTCGGCGCTGGTCAGCGCCTCGATAAACGCCGGCCGGGAGAACAGGCGCTCAGCGTACTTCATCAATGGCGCCGCCTGCTTGGGCACCTGGATGCCATAGTAGTCGAGGCGCCACAAGAGCGGCGTAATCGCGACATCGAGCATCGAGAATTCTTCGCCCAGCATGTATTTGTGCTTGGCGAACACCGGCGCGATCTGCAGCAGGCTGTCGCGAACCAGGCCCCGCGCCTTTTCGAGCTGCCGCTGGTTGTTCCCTTCGAGCGTATCGATGTGCGAAAAGAGCTCTTTTTCGAAGCGATGCAGGAACAGTCGCGCTCGCGCACGCATGACCGGGTCGGCGGGCATCAGTTGCGGATGAGGAAAACGCTCGTCGATATACTCGTTGATGATGTTCGATTCGTGCAGGACCAGGTCTCGCTCGACCAGCACCGGCACCTGGTTGTAAGGATTCATCACGGCCAGATCCTCGGGCTTGTGATCGAGGTCGACGTCGATGATCTGAAAGTCCATGCCTTTTTCGTGCAGCACGATGCGGCAGCGTTGGCTGAACGGGTCCGTAGTCCCGGAATAGAGTGTCATCATGATTTTTTCTCCCGTAGCGAGCCTTGTTGGTGCGCGCCCAAATGCAAGGGGCAGAAGCGTTGCTCCTGCCCCCGGCGGTTCCGTGCAGCGGACACCGATGTCAGTGGACGTCTTTCCAGTAAGCGCGTTTCAATGCGTAGGCGAACATCAGCAGTATGACTAGATAGATCAGGACGCCGATGCCGATGTTGATCCGCTCGTTGCGCACCGGTTCGCCCATATAGTCCAGATAGTTCACCAGGTCGGCGACGAAGGCCTTGTACTCCACCGGCGGCAACGTTCCGGGCTCCTCCAACGCAAGTGTCTTGACCACGAACTTGCGGTCGTTGAGCCGCTCGGCCAATGCAAGGCCCTTCACCGCGATGGCTGCTGCTTCGGCCTTTCCCTCATCTTCGTATTCGGTCTCGACCAGCTTCTGCACGCCGGAAAGCTTCCAGAGCGCGTGCGGCATGCTCACATTGTTGAAAACGAGATTGTTCCACCCGGTAACCGTCTTTTCGTCCCGATAAAAACCGAGCAGGTAACTGTAAAGCCAGTCTATGCCGCGAATGCGGGCTTCCACCGACAAGTCCGGCGGCACCGTGCCGAACCATGCGGTCGCGTCGGCCTTGGATATCCCCGAGTTCATGGTCGAGCCCACCTTGTCGGTCGCGAACATCAGGTTGTCCCGAATCTCCTTCTCGCTGATCGCCAGATCCGTCAGCCGGTTGTAACGCATGTACTGAGCGCTGTGGCAGCCCAGGCAGTAGTTGACGAAGTTGCGCGCGCCTCTTTGCAGCGATTCCACATCGAGGCGGCGTGCCGGCGCCGGCTCCAGGTGCAGGCCCTCCTCCTCCGCCGACACGGTGAGCGTCGCCGCGAGCAGGATGGAACCCAGCATTGCCGTCAACGGTTTCATTTACGCGGTCACCCTTGCCGGCACCGGCTTGGTCTTGTCGCGCGCCGTATACCAGGGCATGAGGATAAAAAACAGGAAGTAAATGATGGTGAGAACACGCACGACGACCGTTGCCTTGTCTGCGGTGCCCAGCAGCGGGACCTTTTCGCCGAACTGGCCCCACACCGTCACCGGCACGACGCCCAGATACCCGAGAATCAGAAAACTGATCACGAACGCGGCCAACCATCCCTTGTACAGCAGGCCGCGGTAACGAATCGACTTGACCTTGCCGCGATCGAGCCACGGCAGAAAAAACAGGATCACCACCGCGGCGCCCATGACCAGCACGCCCCAGAATTGCGAGTTCAAGAACGACGGCACCGCGCGCAACATGGCGTAGTACGGCGTGAAATACCAGACCGGCGCGATGTGCTCGGGTGTCTGCAGCGGATTCGCCGGAATGAAATTGTTCGATTCGATGAAGTAGCCGCCGCCGTCGGGCCAGAAGAAGACCACGATCGAGAAAAATATCAGGAACACGACGACCCCGACCAGATCCTTGACCGTGTAGTACGGATGAAAAGGAATGCCGTCGACGGGGTGGCCGGTCACCGGGTCGATCGTGTCCTTGATCTCGACGCCGTCCGGATTGTTGGAGCCGACTTCGTGCAGCGCCATGAGGTGCACGGCGACCAGGAGCAGCAGCACCAGCGGCACCGCGATCACGTGAAAGGCAAAGAAGCGGTTCAGCGTGACGTCCGAGATGGTGTAGTCGCCACGGATCCATGTTCCCAGATCGTCGCCGATGAGGGGTACGGTCGAGAACAGGTTGACGATCACCTGCGCCCCCCAGTACGACATCTGGCCCCACGGCAGCAGGTAGCCGAAGAACGCCTCGGCCATCAGCGCCAGGTAGATGAAGCAGCCGACGATCCACAAGAGCTCGCGTGGTCGGCGATAGCTGCCGTAGAGCAGCGCACGAAACATGTGCAGATAGACGACGAGGAAAAAAGCCGACGCGCCGGTCGAGTGCGCATAGCGGATGAACCACCCGCCCGCGACGTCGCGCATGATGTATTCGATCGACTCGAAAGCCTTGGTCGCATCGGCCTTGTAACTCATGGTCAGGAAAATGCCGGTGAGAATCTGCATCACCAGGACCACCAGCGCCAGCGAGCCGAAGAAATACCAGAAGTTGAAATTCCTCGGCGCGTAATACTCCGAGACTTGCGATTTCCACAACGCGGTCAGCGGAAATCGGGCGTCGATCCAGTTCAGAATTTTTTGCATCGGTGCGCCTGGCTCACGCCGTCTTGGTTTCGTCTTCGCCGATCACGATCCTGGTGTCGGACACGAATCGATACGGCGGAATGATGAGGTTGGTCGGCGCGGGTACACCCTTGTAAACACGACCGGCAAGATCGAACTTGGATTGATGACACGGGCAAAAAAAGCCGCCCAGCCAATCCGGGCCGAGATCCCCCGGTGCGACTTCCGGTCGAAAAGTGGGCGAGCAACCGAGGTGCGTGCAAATGCCCACTGCGACGAAAATCTCCGGCTTTCTCGCACGGTTCTCGTTTTTCGCGTAGGGGGGCTGGTTATTGACGTCTGACTTGGGGTCAGCGACCCGGTCATCGAGCTTGGGCAGCGTCGCCAGCATCGCCGGCGTGCGATTGATGATCCATACGACTTTGCCGCGCCATTCGACCTTGATCTGCTGGCCGGGCTCGAGTTTGGCGATGTCCTGCTCGACGGGCGCTCCGGCCGCTTTCGCCCGCTCGCTCGGCCAGAAGCTCATCGCGAAGGGAACCGCGGCCGCCGCGGCGCCGATGCCGCCAACTACCGACGTGGCGCCGATCAGGAAGCGGCGCTTCTTGTTGTCCACATTCCCGTTCTCTGACATGACGCTTCAGGCCCTTCGAGGCAAATCCGCAACCCGCGCGAGTATAAATGATTTGGCCCCTGCGCCGGAAGCCTTTGTTCAAAAAAACGTCGAAAAGTTACAATAAAACAATCTATTAGCGGGCGTACTCGTTTTAGTCAGATTCCCGACCGGAGGCCCATTGCTGCATTGCGACAGCGGCCGTCTATAATCGCAATCTCGTCCCTTTGTCTTGACCGGGCCTCTCGTGCTACGACGTTTCTGGCTGCTATTCGCGCAGGTCGCGACCATCTGTCTCGCGGTGCTGTTCGTCGTAACGACGTTGCGGCCGGACCTGCTTGCGCGCTACACGGGCAGGAACAACGTCGTGCTGATGCAGGAAGCTCCGGTGACCGTCACCGCCGCCGTCAAGATCGACAGCCTGGCCGATGCCGCCAAGAAGGCGATGCCGTCGGTCGTCAACGTCTACACCAGCAAGGAAGTCCGCCAGCGGCGTCCGCTGATGGACGATCCGGTGCTTCGCCGCTTCTTCCCGGGCCTCGGCGAACCGGAGACGCGGCGCGCCACCAGTCTCGGATCGGGTGTCATCGTCAGCAGCGAAGGTTATGTGCTGACCAACAATCATGTGATCGAGGAGGCCGACGAAATCCAGATCGTGCTGTCCGACGGCCGGCGCTTGCGCGCGAAAGTGCGCGGCAGCGACCCTGAATCCGATCTGGCGGTGCTGAAAACCGACGCCACCGATCTGCCCGCGATCACCTTCGGCAAGCTCGACTCGGTCCAAGTCGGCGATACCGTGCTCGCCATCGGCAGCCCGTTCGGCTTCGGCAACACCGTTACTCATGGCATCATTAGCGCGCTGGGCCGCAACCAACTGGGCATCAACCGCTTCGAGGATTTCATTCAGACCGATGCAGCGGTGAACCCGGGCAATTCCGGCGGCGCGCTGGTCGACAGCGGCGGCAATCTGATCGGCATCAACAGTGCCATCTTCTCCCAAAGCGGCGGCTCGCAGGGCATCGGCTTCGCCATTCCGGTTTCGCTGGCGAAAAGCGTGCTCGAACAAATCATCCGTGACGGCGAAGTCACGCGCGGATGGCTCGGTATCGAGCCGCAGGAGCTGACCCCGGAGCTCGCGAGCGCGCTCACGCTCCCGAGCGGCGAAGGAGTGCTGATCCGAGGCGTGATGAAGAGTGGCCCGGCCGATCGCGGAGGAATGCTCGCGCGCGACGTGGTGCAGGAGATCGACGGCAAACCGACGCACGACGTGACAGCCCTGCTGTCGCAGATCGCGGCGCTAACGCCGGGCAGTCTGGCGAAGCTCCGAGTGCTGCGGGAAAGGAAATCGGTCGATCTGGAAGTTACCGTCGGCAAACGGCCCAAGGCGCGCGCTTCTTAGTAAACACGAACGTGCGCAACGCCTAATCGAGATCGTCATTCCCTCGAAAGCGGGAATCCAGTGTCTTTCGACGCACGCCGCTGGGTCCCCGCTTTCGCGGGGATGAAGCCACCGCTAAGCTGCGGCTTCACCTTCCTTGTCGCGCTTCGGGACTGTTATGAACCGCGCGCACAGCAGTCCCAGCTCGTAGAGCAGCCAAAGCGGAACTGCCAGCATCACCTGTGACAGGATATCCGGCGGAGTGAATACCGCGCCGACCACGAACGCGCCGACAATCACGTAGCCGCGAATCGAACGCAGTTTTTCCAGGCTGACCACGCCGAGGCGCACCAGCACGATGACCACCACCGGCACCTCGAACGTGATGCCGAACGCGATGAACATGGTCAGCACGAAGGAAAGATATTTGTCGATGTCGGTCATCATCTGCACGCCCACGGGCGCGTAGTTGGCGAAGAACCCGAAGGCGATCGGGAACACGGCAAAGTAGGCGAAGGCCATCCCCAGCGCGAAAAACACCACGCTCGACATGATCACGGGTATCGCAAGCCGTTTTTCCTGGTGATAGAGCCCGGGGGCGACAAACGCCCACATCTGAAACAGCACGTACGGCAGCGCGACCAGAAACGCCGCCATCAAGGTCACCTTCAGCGGCACCAGGAAAGTACCGGTGACATCGGTGGCGATCATCGTTCCACCGAGCGGCAAGGCCTTGAGCAGCGGCGCCGCCAGCAACGCGTAGATGTCTTTTGCCCATGGGAACAGGCACAGCAGGACGATCACGATCGCGATGATCGAGCGCATCAGTCGGCTTCTCAGCTCGATCAAATGCGAGATGAAAGTGTCTTGCGTACCGTCGGGGTCGGGTGTTTGATCGCTCATCGGTGGGCTGGCAATGACCGCGGCTGCTTCCGCTCTGAAACGCGCCGCTAGCCTAGGGATCGTCAGATACGATCGAACCCCGGCAGCGCACCCTGGCGTGGCGGTTCGCCGGCCGCTGCGGATGCAGGCGATGACGAGGACGTCGTGGTGGTGGAAACGACCGCGGGAGCCGGAGCGCTTGCCCCGACTTCTGCCTCGGCCACTGCGTCGGGGCTAGCCGCGGAAGGGCTGCCGGCCTCGTTCAGCTGGGTCTCGACCGACCGCACGCCGCCTTCCACCTCGCGCGCCGCACTCGTCACCGAAGATTCGAGATCGCGTGCCGCGGTCTGAACATCGCTTTGCAGCTTGCGCAGCTCGTCGAGCTCCAACTCGCGGTTGATGTCGGCCTTGACGTCGTTTACGTAGCGTTGCAGGCGACCGAACATGTGGCCGAGCGTCTTTGCTACCCTGGGCAGGCGCTCAGGGCCGATCACCACCAGGGCCACCACGCCGATGACGACGATTTCGCTGAATGCTATGTCGAACACGGTTCGAGCACGATAATGAGTGCCGCTTGCGTGGGAAATGTGCCGCCGCGGCGAGAGCAGCGAAGATTAGACCTTGGTCGAGGTCTCCTTGGTGACCTCGCCCTCGATGGTCTTGCCGCCCAGCTGCGCCGAGGATTGCTTCGAAGGCGCGTCCGTGCCCGGAGGAGCGGGTTCGTCGTCCTGGCTCTTCATGCCTTCTTTGAACCCCTTCACCGCGCCGCCGAGATCCTGCCCCATGTTGCGCAGCTTCTTGGTGCCGAATATCAAGACGACGACCAGCAGCACGATCAGCCAGTGCCAGATGCTCAGTCCGCCCATGACGGGTCTCCTTCAAACATTGGATTTGGGCATCATCGCGCCCAACGGTTCCGGGCCGCCGATGACGTGCATGTGTAAATGCATCACGTCCTGCCGGCCGATACGCCCGGAATTGATGATGGTACGGAAGCCTTCCGCCGAGCCCTGCTCGCGCGCCAGCTTTCCGGAGAGTGTCAGCATCCGCCCGAGCACGCCCGCATCTTCTGCCCCCGCGTCGGCGAGAGACGCGATGTGCTTTTTCGGCACTAGCATGAAATGCACCGGCGCCAGCGGTCGAATGTCATGGAATCCAAGAATCTCGTCGTCCTCGTAGACTTTCTTCGACGGCACGTCGCCGCGCACAATCTTGCAGAATATGCACTCGTCCATTATGTCGCCGGTTATCGCGAGCCGGTTGTGGCGAAATCGTCGCGGCCGGAAAGCCGCACGCGGATGCCGGTCGCTTTTCTCGCGTCAGCCGCGCGACGCTTTTTCGTCGAGGCCGGAGACGCCCTCCCGCCGCTCGAGCTCCGCGAGCACGTCTTCCGGTCCCATGCCATGGCGCTCGAGCAATACCAGGCAGTGGAACCAGAGGTCCGCGATCTCGGCTGTCAACCGGATCTTATCACCATCCTTGGCGGCCATCACGGCCTCGGTAGCCTCCTCGCCGATCTTCTTGATGATCGCGTCCTCACCTTTGGCGAAAAGTGTCGCGACGTAGGACTTCACGGGATCGACGTTGCGGTGTTCACCGATCGTCGTCGCAATGCGCTGCAAAATATCGTCATGTCTGGCCATAGATGACTTTCGGATCCTTGATGATGGGCTCGACCGTGTGCCAGGCGCCGTTGTCGAGCCGCTGAAAAAAACACCGGTGCCTGCCGGTATGACAGGCAATCCCGCCCGTCTGTTCGACGATCAGCAGAATTGCGTCGTTGTCGCAGTCGAGGCGAATTTCACGGACTCGTTGAACATGACCCGAGCTTTCGCCTTTCTGCCACAGGCGACGGCGCGAACGCGACCAGTAATGCGCAAGGCCCGTGGCCGCGGTGCGCGAAAGCGCCTCGCGGTCCATCCACGCCAGCGTCAGCACCGCGCCGCCCCCCTCCTGGGCAATGGCCGGCACCAGGCCATCGGCGTTCCAGAGTACGGTATCGAGCCAGTCGCTCATCGTTGCCTTTTCGGATTCATTTACTTCGTGTCCGGGTGGCCTGCAACAAGCGCTTGCAGGCAGGAGCGCGCATTAATCCCTGATCTCGATCCCGGCGGCGCTCATGGCATCCTTGGCCTGCCTGACCGTGAATTCGCCATAGTGGAAGATCGACGCGGCGAGCACGGCGTCGGCGCCGCCGATCACGATGCCGTCCACCAGGTCCTGCAGTGCACCGACGCCTCCCGATGCGATCACCGGCACATCGACCGCGTCCGCGACCGCGCGGGTCAGACCAAGGTCGAAGCCGCTGCGCGCGCCATCGCGGTCCATGCTGGTGAGCAGGATTTCGCCCGCGCCGAGCCTGACCGCCTCGCGCGCCCAGAGGACGGCGTCGCGGCCGGTCGCGGTCCTGCCTCCATGCGTGTAGACCTCCCATCGCCCCGGCGCAACCCCTTTGGCGTCGATGGCGGCGACGATGCACTGAGCGCCGTAGCGTGCCGCCGCTTGCTTAATGAGCGCGGGATTGTTCACGGCGGCAGTATTGATGCTCACCTTGTCGGCGCCGGCGTTGAGCAGCGCGCGGATATCGTCGACGTGGCTCACCCCTCCTCCGACCGTCAGCGGAATGAACACCTGGTCGGCTACCGCACCGACCATCTCGTAGAGCAGGCCCCGCGTTTCCACGCTTGCGCGGATATCGAGGAAGGCGAGCTCGTCGGCTCCTTGGCTGTCGTAGCGCCGGGCGACCTCGACCGGGTCGCCGGCATCGCGCAAGTTGATGAAATTGACGCCTTTAACGACGCGGCCCTCGGCGACGTCGAGACAGGGAATGATGCGCTTGGCGAGACCCATGGCAGGGGTCAGTCTGACCCCTATTTGCCTTTGGCCGCCTTGAGTGCGGCCTTGAAATCGAGCGTGCCCTCGTAGAGCGAGCGCCCGGCAATGGCGCCGATGACGCCTTCGCTTTCAAAGCTCGCGAGTTCCTTGATGTCCTTCAAGCTGTTGATTCCGCCGCTGGCGATCACCGGGATCCTGAGCTCGCGCGCAAGCTTGGCGGTGGCTTCGATATTGACACCGGTGAGCATGCCGTCGCGTCCGATGTCGGTGTAGATCAGCGCCTCGACACCGTAGTCCTCGAATTTCTTGGCCAGATCGACTACGTCGTGCCCGGTCATCTTCGACCAGCCGTTGGTCGCGACCTTGCCTTCACGCGCGTCGAGCCCGACGATGATGTGTCCGGGAAACGCGTAGCACGCGTCATGCAAGAACCCCGGATTTTTCACCGCGGCCGTGCCGATGATGACAAAGGTAACGCCGTCATCGAGATAGCGCTCGATGGTGTCGAGATCGCGTATGCCTCCTCCAAGCTGGATCGGGATCTCCTCGCCAATGACGCTGACGATCTCGCGGATCGCCATCTCGTTCTTGGGCTTGCCGGCAAAAGCGCCGTTGAGATCGACCAGATGCAGCCGCTCCGCGCCAAGATCGCGCCAATGGCGGGCCATCGCCGCCGGATCCTCGGAAAATACCGTGGCCGACTGCATCTCACCTTGCTTCAGGCGGACGCAGTTACCATCCTTGATATCGATCGCGGGAATGATCTGCATGTCGGCGGGTGTGCGACTGCTTCAGACGCCACCGTGGTAATGCGCGGATAGTATTAGGCGCGGCCGTCCCAGGTGACGAAGTTGGCAAGCAACTGGAGTCCGGCGCTATGACTCTTCTCAGGATGGAACTGCACGGCAAAGATATTAGCGCTTGCAATCGCGCAAGTAAACGCCGCCGGGTATTCGACCGATGCGGCGGTCAGCCCCGGATCGTCTGGCACCGGATAGTAGCTGTGCGCAAAATAGAATCTTGTGTGATCGGGGACGCCATGCCACAAGGGATGGCCCTGCTTTTGGGCCACCGGGCTCCAACCCATGTGCGGAACCTTGAGCCGGTGCCCGGCGGGGTCTTGCATCCGCTCATCGCGGAATCGAACGACACGTCCGGGGAGCGCACCGAGACACGAAGTGGGTCCTTCCTCGCTGTTATCGAACAGCATTTGCAGGCCCAGGCAGATCCCCAGAAAGGGGCGGTCGCGGACAACTTCCATGACTACTTGCCGCAGACCGCTCTGGTCGAGGGCGCGCATGCAGTCGGGCATCGCGCTCTGACCGGGCAGCACCACTCGGCTCGCGCTCTTTATGGTCGCCGGATCGGAGCTCACCACGATGGTGCGCTCGGGCGCAACGTGCACCAGTGCCTTGGCGACCGAACGCAGGTTGCCCGTTCCGTAGTCGACGACGGCGATATCGGGCATTCAGGGATCAGGGATCAGGAATCAGAAGACCGAGGACAGGAGTCAGGGCAACGGAGGGCTACGCTTTCGTCTGATCCCTGATCCCTGATTCCTGATCCCTATAGCGCGCCTTTGGTCGACGGCACCTTGCCTCCGGCGCGAGGATCGAGCTCGACCGCCATCCTGAGCGCGCGCGCAAATGCCTTGAATACCGTCTCCGCCTGATGATGCGCGTTGTCGCCGCGGAGATTGTCGATATGGAGCGTCGCCAGGGCGTGATTGACGAACCCCTGAAAGAACTCGTGGGTGAGATCGACATCGAAGGCACCGATCATCGGCCGCGTGAACGAAACGTGGTATTCGAGCCCGGGACGGCCTGAGAGGTCGACCACGACCCGGGACAGCGCCTCGTCCAGCGGCACGTAAGCGTAACCATAGCGCGTCAAGCCGGCCTTGTCGCCGAGCGCCTGCTTGACCGCCTGGCCGAAGGTAATGCCGACGTCTTCGACCGTGTGATGACCGTCGATGTGCAGATCGCCCTTGGCCGAAACCGCGAGGTCGATCATCCCGTGGCGGGCAACCTGATCGAGCATGTGGTCGAGAAACGGCACGCCGGTGGCAAGCTCGGCACGGCCGGTGCCGTCCAGATTCACCTCGACGCTGATCGAAGTCTCGCGCGTGACGCGCTCGATGCGCGCCGTACGCGCCGCGCCCGTTGCCGCCGTTTTCAACGAGGTGGTCACCGGGTCGGCCCGCGGGTTGACCCACTGGCTGACCCCAATGGGGGCCGGAGCTCGGCCAGCACCGAAAGCAGCAAATCGTTCTCTGCCGGCGTGCCCACGGTCATTCGCAGGCAGTTTGTCAGCAGCGGATGCCAGCCATGGAGGTTTTTGATCAAGATGCGTCGCGCCTTGAGGCCGTCGAAAATTCGGTTTGCGTCGTTCACGCGCACCAGCACGAAATTGGTCTGCGTCGGGTACACGCGAAACTCCGGCAGTCGCGCCAATGCGCGTTCAAGCCGCGCGCGTTCGGCGCGGATCGCTTGAGCCTGCTCGGCAATCCAGCCCGTATCGAAGAGCAGCGCCCCGACCGCGGCTTGCGTCAGCGCGTTCACATTATACGGCTGACGGACTTTGTTCAGCTCTGCGATCCAGGCGGGCGCCGCGACGGCGTAGCCCAGCCGGATGCCGGCCATGCCGACTTTCGACAGCGTGCGCAGGACCAGCAGATTGGGGATCTCGGGTACGCGGGCGAGAAAACTCGCGTCGGCAAACGCGTAGTACGCCTCATCGACCACCACCAATCCTGGCGAGGCTTCGATGACGGCTTCGATATCGGCATCGGCAAAGAGATTGCCGGTGGGATTGTTGGGATAGGCGAGAAAGATCACCGCCGGAGACTCGCGCTCGATCGCCGCGAGCATCGCGTCGCGGTCGAGGCTGAAATCCGGGTTGAGCGGCACGCCGACAAAGGGCGTCGACGCATACAAGGCGTCCATGCGGTACATCACGAACGAGGGGTCGGGCGCGAGCATCACGGCACCCGGTTTGGCGAGCGCCGAGACGATGATCTGTATCAACTCGTCGGAGCCGTTGCCGAGCAAGAGTCCGGCATCTTCAGGAATCGCCAATGCGCGACGCAGCGCGCGCTTGGCTCCCTCGCCGCTCGCGTCGGGATAGCGGTTGATCGCTACGCCCGCGAGCGCGTCGGACAACCGCGCCTTGACGGCGTCCGGCAGCGGATGGGGGTTCTCCATCGCATCGAGCTTCACCCACGCATTGGCGTTGTCATTGGCATCGAGCTTGGCGACGGCGTAGGCTGAAAGCGCGCGGATCTCGGGTCGAACGACGCTGGCGACGGTCTCCTCTGCCGGAGTGCCACGCCCGCCATCGGTCATATTGTTTCCGTATCGGCGATGTACAGGTCGACGCCGCCGGTGGCGAAATTGCCCAAATCTGTCGCGACCGCCTGGCCTTGGGGCGAAACCAGCGCGGCGTTGATGGCGACCAGCGACGAAAAAGTCAGCGCTGCGATCAGGTGATACGGCACCGAACCGCCACCCACGCTGGCAATGGGTCCGCGCGTCACTTCATAGCCCGTGAGCCCGGGCAGGGTCTTCGCCAGAGGCACGTGCACGCCGTAATAGTAGCGGTCGAAAGCCGCTGCATCGGCGGGATGCTTGTACATCGCATAAATCTTGGCCACGGTTCCCCTCTCTGTAGTTATTTGTCGAGACGATACTCGGCGCTCGCCGCATGCGCCGGCAATCCTTCGCCGCGCGCCAGCGTCGACGCCAGGCGGCCGAGCGTTTGAGCGCCCTGACGCGAAACCGCGATCACGCTGGTGCGCTTCTGGAAATCGTACACACCCAGCGGCGACGAAAAGCGCGCGCTGCGCGCGGTCGGCAGCACGTGGTTGGGTCCGGCGCAGTAATCGCCCACCGCCTCGGAGCTGAAATGGCCGACGAAGATTGCGCCGGCGTTACGAATCTTCGCAACCAAGTCCTCCGGTTTGGCGACCGCCAACTCGAGATGCTCCGGGGCAAGCTCATTGGCGATGGTGCAGGCTTCGGCAAGATCGCGCACTCGCACCAGGGCGCCGCGGCTGGCGAGCGATGCCGCAATGATCTCCTTGCGTGCCATGTCCGGGAGCTGGCGCGCCATGCTCTTCGCGACCGCGTCGATCAGGCCGGCATCGGGCGACAGCAGCATGGCTCGCGCGGCTTCGTCGTGCTCAGCCTGGGAAAACAGATCCATCGCAATCCAATCCGGATTGGCGCTGCCGTCGGCAATGACGATGATCTCGGAAGGGCCGGCGATCATGTCGATACCGACCACGCCGAATACCCTGCGCTTGGCCGCCGCGACGTAGGCATTGCCCGGTCCCACGATCTTGTCGACGGCCGGAATCGTCGCGGTGCCGTAGGCAAGCGCGGCGATCGCCTGCGCGCCGCCGATCGTGAACGCCCGTGTCACTTGGGCGACGTGCGCCGCGGCCAGCACCAGCGGGCTTGGGGCGCCGTTCGGGATCGGCACGACCATCACGATCTCGCGCACTCCCGCGACCTGCGCCGGAAGCGCGTTCATGAGCACTGACGACGGGTAGGCCGCCTTGCCGCCCGGGACGTAGATTCCAACGCGGTCCAGCGGTGTGACCTGCTGGCCGAGACGCGTGCCGTCGGCTTCGGTGAACGACCATGATTTGACGCGCTGATGCCGATGGTAGGTCCGCACCCGATCAGCCGCGGTGACCAGCGCGTTGTGTTGCTCGGCGCCCAGAGCATCGAACGCCGCTTCGAAGGCGGCGGGCCCGAGCTCCAGCGCGGCGACCGAGGGCGCCTTGATGCGGTCGAGCAAGTAAGTGTATTCGAGCACGGCGGCGTCGCCGCGCGCCCGCACGTCGACGATGATATTGGCGACCGAGGTGTCGATCGCCTCGTCCTGGGCGGTATTGACCGCCGTCAGCCGAGCAAGCGCCGCGGCGAAATCCGCGGCCGACGAATCGAGGCGGCGCATTTCGGTCACCGCAGTCAGGCGCTGCTGGGTGTTCTGGCGGTGCTGGGAGCGTCCGCGGTGCCTGGTGCGCTCCGCGCGCTTCGGGCGAGGGCGTCGAGCACCGGCTGCACCGTGTCGCGCTTGAGCTTGAGCGCCGCTGGATTGACGATCAGGCGCGCGCTGATCGCCATGATTTCTTCCACCGCGACCAGACCATTGGCCTTGAGCGTCTTGCCGCTGCTGACGAGATCGACGATGGCGTCGGCAAGCCCCACCAGCGGCGCGAGCTCCATCGATCCGTAGAGCTTGATCAGGTCGACATGCATGCCCTTGGCCGCGAAATGCTCGCGTGCCGTTATCACATACTTGGTCGCCACCGAGAGTCGCGCGCCGCGCTTGAGCGCACCCTCGTAGTCGAAGCTGGCTTTCGCGGCGACGACCATCCGGCAGCGGCCGATGCCGAGATCGACCGGCTGATACAGCCCCTCCCCGCCGTGCTCCAGAAGCACGTCCTTGCCGGAGACGCCCAAGTCGGCGGCGCCCCGCTGAACGTAGGTCGGCACGTCCGACGCGCGGACGATGATGAATCGAACGTCGGGACGGTTGCTGTCGATGATGAGCTTGCGCGAGGTTTCGGGGTCCTCGGCCGGAGCGATGCCCGCCGCGGCGAGCAGCGGCAAGGTCTCATCGAAGACTCGACCTTTGGACAGCGCGATAGTGAGCATGGCCATGGGCGTATAACGCAACTGAGCGCAACTGCGCTCAAACGCGTGCAAACGCGCATTCTAGCAGTCGGCCGCGGGCGAGCACGCCGGCGCGGCGCACGCATCTAGGACACGCGATGAATGCGCGCGCCCAGCGCCGCGAGCTTTTCCTCGATCCGCTCATAACCACGATCGAGGTGATAGATGCGATCGATCACCGTCTCCCCTTCCGCGATCAGACCGGCGATGACCAGGCAAGCGGATGCGCGCAGATCGGTCGCCATGACCGTGGCGCCGGTGAGCGCACGCACGCCCTTGATGATCGCGGTGTTGCCTTCGACCTCGATGTCCGCGCCGAGACGCTTCAACTCCTGCACGTGCATCATGCGGTTCTCGAAAATGGTTTCGGTAATGACCGCGGTGTCGTCGGCGATGGTCATAGGCGCCATCAGCTGCGCCTGCATGTCGGTCGGAAAACCCGGATACGGCATGGTGCGAAGCGCCACCGACTTGAGCAATTTGGGGCCATTCTGGCGCTTGATGCGAATTCGCGTCGGCTCGATAGCGATCTCGGCGCCGGCCTCGATCAGTTTATCGATCACGGCCTCGAGCGTATCCGGGCGCACGCCCGCCAGCGAGACGTCGCCGCCGGCCGCCGCCGCCGCCGCGAGGAAGGTGCCCGTCTCGATGCGGTCGGGCATGATCGCGTGTCGCGCACCATGCAGCGCCGCGACGCCTTCGATGACGATGCGATCGCTGCCGGCGCCGGTGATTCTCGCCCCCATCGCAATGAGGCAGTCGGCGAGGTCGCCGATCTCCGGCTCGCGTGCCGCGTTTTCCAGAACCGTCGTCCCGGCCGCCAAGGTCGCCGCCATCATCAGATTCTCGGTGCCGGTCACCGTGACGACATCGAACACGAAGCGTGCCCCGGTCAGACGCGTCGCCTTGGCGTCGATGTAACCGTGATCCAGATCGATCTCCGCGCCCATCGCCTGCAGGCCCTTGACGTGCTGATCGACCGGCCGCAGTCCGATGGCGCATCCTCCGGGCAGCGATACACGCGCCTCGCCGCACCGCGCGAGCAGCGGCCCGAGCGCCAGAATCGACGCGCGCATCGTCTTCACCATCTCGTACGGGGCCAGCGGCCAGTCCACCTGCTTTGCGGACAGCGTCAGCGCTCCGTTGTGCGCTTCCATCCGCACGCCCATCTGCGAGAGCAGCGAGCGCATGGTGCGAACGTCGTTCAGCTGCGGCAGATTGTCGAGCGTAAGCGGTTCCGGCGTGAGCAGCGCCGCGCACAGGATCGGCAGCGCCGCGTTTTTCGCGCCGGAAATGACGACCTCGCCGTTGAGCGCGTCACCGCCCTCGATCGCAAGCTTGTCCACTACTGCGCGGATCCGAGCGCGGACCACTGCGCCGGCGTCAGCGTCTGCATCGACAGCGCGTGGATTTCCTCACGCATCCTGTCACCGAGCGCGCTGTACACGAGCTGATGCTGCTTGACCTTGGGCAGGCCCGCGAAGGCGGCGCTTACGATCACGGCCTGGAAATGCTGGCCGTCGCCGGCAACTTCGACATGCTCGCAGGCGAGGCCGGCTTGAATCGCGCGTTCGATGTATTCCGGGGTGACCACGACTTGCTCCAGAGATAGATGCGTTCGCTTCGTATTGTCGTATCGAGTGCCGTACTCGTCGTCGTGCTCAGCGCGATACCGGGTGTCGTACTCGGTGGCGTACTCAGTGTCGTAACTTATAGCCGCGCTTGAGTACCCAAAGCGTCAAGGCGCTCAGCGCGCCGCAGGACCCGGCAATGACCGCGAGGCTCAAGCTCGGCTCGATGTCGGAAAGCCCGAAAAAGCCGTAGCGAAAGCCGTCGATCATATAGAAGAACGGATTGAAATGCGACAGCGTTTGCCAGAACGGCGGCAGGGTGTGGATCGAGTAGAAAACGCCCGACAAGAACGTCAGCGGCATGATCAGGAAATTCTGAAACGCGGCGAGCTGGTCGAACTTGTCCGCCCAGATGCCGGCAAGGAGTCCGAGCACGCCGAGGATCATGCTGCCGAGCAAGGCAAATGCGAGCGCCCACAACGGGTGCACCGGCGCGATCGGCGCGAACCACAGGGTGACGAGGAACACACCGAGACCGACCGAGATTCCACGCACCATCGCACCGACCACATACGCCGCGAACAGATCGAGAGGCGACAAGGGCGGGAGCAGCACGAAAATCAGATTGCCCGTGATCTTCGACTGGATCAGCGAGGACGAGCTGTTGGCGAACGCGTTCTGCAGCACCGACATCATCACCAGACCGGGAATGAGAAACGCCGTGTAGCGGACGCGTCCGTCGAATACAGAAACGTGCGACTCCAGCACGTGCGAGAAAATCAACAAGTATAGGAGCGACGTCAGCACCGGCGCGAGGATGGTCTGAAAGCTCACCTTCCAGAATCGCAGCAGCTCCTTGTAGAGCAGCGTCTGCCAGCCGGAGCGGTGCCGGATCGGCTCCGAGCTCAGGTTCGTCCTCATTTCCGTGCTCACTTTCGTGCTCATTCTTTCTACGCGGTCCGCTTCATGATTCTGAGAAAGACCTGCTCCAGATCGGCTTCCTGCAGCGCGAGCTCGGCAATAGCGATGCCGCGCTCACGCAAGGCCGAGAGCAGACTCTCGAGCTCGGCGTAACTGGCTAGCGACAACAGGTAGGTCGCGCCTTCGTTCCTCAGGACACGCTCGCGCCACGCGTCGGGCAAGGCGGCGGCGGTGAGCCGCACCGTCAGGCCAGCGAAACTCGACAGCAGATTCTGCGTGGTGTCGAGCGCGACAACTTTTCCGGCCTTGAGCATCGCGATCCTGCCGCACAAGGCCTCGGCCTCCTCCAGATAGTGCGTGGTGAGGATGATCGTGTGCCCGTCACGGTTGAGCTTGCGGATGAATCCCCACAGGCTTTGGCGCAGCTCGACGTCGACGCCCGCGGTGGGCTCGTCGAGAACGATCACCGGCGGCTTGTGCACCAGCGCTTGTCCGACCAGGACCCGGCGCTTCATGCCGCCGGACAGCGCGCGCATATTGGCGTCGGCCTTGGAGGCGAGGTCGAGGTGATGGAGGATCTCGTCGATCCAGGCATCGTTGTTGCGCAAACCGAAGTAGCCTGCCTGGATTCTGAGTGTTTCGCGGACGGTGAAAAACGGATCGAATACCAGCTCCTGCGGCACCACACCAAGGAGCCTCCGCGCCCGGCGATAGTCGGTCACCACGTCGTGACCGAGCACCCGCGCCGTCCCGCGGTCCGCGCGAGTGAGCCCGGCGACGATCGAGATCAGCGTGGTTTTGCCGGCGCCGTTGGGTCCGAGCAAGCCGAAGAATTCGCCCTCCTCGACGACGAGATCGACGCCGGAGAGCGCCTGCACGGCGCCGAAGCGGCGCGCGACATCGACGATTTCAACCGCGGCGCCCATCAGGGCCAGGGCGGCAAAAGGATCCGTCCCGAGCGCGCAGCCGGGTGCGAGGTCAGGTCGGTTCCGCCACCAGGAGCTCTTCGACGCCGTAGAGCTGCGAGAGCGAATCGAGGCTCGTCGGAATATGGGCAAACGAGAGCGACTTGCCCTCGGCCGCCGCCCGGCGCTTCCAGGCGAGCAAAAGTGCCACACCGGCCGAGTCGACCGCCTCGACACGTTCGAGATCGACGACGCCGGTCGCGGGAAGTGGCGCTTCGGTGCTTGCCGCGAGCACGTTGGCGACGCTGTCCATGGTCAGCGGACCGGTGGGAATCCAACGGTCGCTCTCCAGCTGAAACGCGGTCGTGACCTCGCTCATTTGGCAGGCAGCGGTGCCGGGCCTTTGTTCTTGCTGTCGAGCGTCTTGATCAGCCCGTCGATGCCGGAGCTCTTCACGATATCGTTGAACTCACCGCGGTAATTGGTCACCAGGCTTACACCCGCAACGGACACGTCGTAGGCCTTCCAGCCGTCCGGCGTCTTGGCCATGTTGTAGTCGATCTGCACCGGTACCTGTCCGGGACGCCGCACTTCCGTACGGACGATGACTTCGCTGTCGCCGGGGTTCATGCGTAGCGGCTTGTAGTCCATGGTGTTGTCGCGATAGCCCGCCAGCGCTCCCGAATAGGTGCGTACCAGCAGCGTACGGAACTGGTCCGTGAGCTGCTTTTGCTGCTCGGGGGTCGCGCTCGCCCAGTTGCGGCCAACCGCCAGCGCGGTCATGCGCCCGAAGTCGAAATTCGGCGCGAGCTTTGTCTCGATCAACTGCTTGACCTTGGCCTGATTGCCCGCCTGGAGGTCCTTGTCGGAACGAATCGTCGTAAGCACGTCTTCGGCCACGCGCTTGACCAGGGCATCCGGCGCTTCCTGTGCCAATGCCGGCTGCATCGAGAGAGCGAGTGGCAGCAAAATCAGAGTCGACAACAATGTGCGTAGCATGGTGATCCTCATCGAGTTCATGGCGAGTGAACCATGGACAACGTAAACGGACCGCGGTTCTTCAGGTTGACCGCGGCTTGAGGCGCCGGCTGCTTGTCGAAGTTGCAGTAAGGCGCCGCCTCGACATCGCGGCATCATTCTTCCTCGAGTTCCGGCGGCGGCTTGCCCTCGTAGAGCTGGTAGCGGCGGGCCCTCAAATACGCGTTGCGCAGGAAGCGGTACTTGTCGAGGGCGGCGGTGTCGAGCACGTCTTCGCTCTGGAGCGCTTGCGCGCGAGTGTCCAAGTAATTGAGCCCCCAAACTGAATTGCGGAGCCCAATGTTGTCGATATATCCGGTCGGACTGGCGTAGATCCGCACCAGAACACCGGTGCCGTCGCGCACGGTTGTCGGACCGAACAGGGGAATGAAAAGGTATGCCCCCTCGGGCGCGCCCCACTTGCCGAAGGTTAGGCCGAAATCGTTCTTGTCCTTGATAATGCCCATCATCGACGCGAGATCGAAGATTCCTCCCACTCCGAAGGTCGAATTCAGCAACACGCGGCCGAACGCGTCTCCGGCGCGATTGCCGTTGCCCTGCAGCACGTCGTTGATCCCGGTAAATAAGTCGTCGATGTTACCGAAGAAATTCGAAACACCGGTGCGTACCAGCTCCGGCATATTCTGAACGTACGCCTTGGCGACGGGCTTGACGACGTTGCCGTCAACGACCTCGTGCACGGAGTACATTGCGCGGTTCCATGGCTCCAGCGGGTCGACCTTCGACGGTGCGGCGGCACATCCGGCGAGGACCGCCGCGCAGAGCGCGAGTGCGATTCTGAGATTCAGTGCATTCATTTTTTGGCCCCTGCGTCCGATGCCTTGTCGAAAAGAAACTGTCCGATCAGCTTCTCGATCACCACCGCGGACTGTGTCTTGACGATGTGCTCGCCATCCTTGAGCATCACCGTATCGCCGCCGGCGTCGAGCCCGATATACACCTCGCCAAGGAGGCCCGAGGTGTTGATCGAAGCGATCGTGTCCTTGGTAAACGCAACATCGCGATCGACGCGCATGACGACGATCGCTTCGTAGTTCTTCGGATCGAGCCGGATGGATTCGACCCGGCCCACGACGACGCCCGCCGCCTTGACTGGCGCACGCTGCTTGAGGCCGCCGATATTGTCGAAGTTCGCAGACAGATGATAGCCCGGCGCCCGGTCCAGCGTCAGCAGATTTCCCACCTTCAACGCCAGGAAAAGAATCGCGCCAAACCCGACGGCGACAAAAATACCGACCCAAAGGTCGATCGTGGAACGATTCACGAGCCAACTCCCCTGAACATGAATACGGTCAAAACAAAATCGAGGGCGAGAATCGCCAGCGAGGACACCACGACGGTACGCGTGGTCGCGATGGAAACGCCTTCAGCGGTCGGCTTCGCATCATAGCCATTGAGCACCGCGATCAGCGATACGGCGGTGCCGAAGACGAGGCTCTTGATGATGCCGTTGCTCACGTCGGGCCACACTTTGACGCCTGCCTGCATCTGTCCCCAGAACGCCCCTGCGTCGACGCCGAGCACCCGGACGCCGATGAGATAGGCGCCGAAGATCCCCAAAGCGGAAAAAAGTGCAGCCAGCAGCGGCATCGAAATGACGCCCGCCCAGAAACGCGGCGCCACGACCCGCGCGATCGGATCGACTGCCATCATTTCCATCGCCGAGAGCTGCTCGGTCGCTTTCATCAAACCTATCTCGGCGGTGATTGCGGAACCTGCCCGGCTCGCGAACAGAAGCCCAGCCAGCACAGGCCCGAGCTCCCTGACCAACGACAGCGCGACCACGATTCCAAGCTGCTCGTCGGCGCCGTAACGCACCAGCACTTCGTAGCCTTGCAGCGAGAGCACCATCCCGACGAACAAGCCCGATGTCAGGATGATCACCAGCGACAGAACGCCGGAAAAGTAAATCTCGCGCAGCGTCAGATGCAAGCGCCGGAACGCCCCTGGCGAGTGCCAGAGTATCGCTACAAAGAAGCGTGCGGCGTAACCCAGCCAGGCGATGCCGCCCGTCACCGCTCCACCGAGGCGGCGCAGGCCCTGCCCCAGCTCGTCTAGCGCTTCAAGGGCCATCAGGCTTCGACATCGGCGAAAAGCGTGTCGCGATAGGGCGGAGCCGGATAGTGAAACGGCACCGGGCCGTCGGGCTGGCCATCGACGAACTGGCGAACGTAAAGGTCGGTTGACGCGCGGACTTCGTCGGGAGTGCCCTCGGCCACAATCTTTCCCTCCGACACGAAGTACAGGTAGTCGACGATTTTCAACGATTCATAGACATCGTGGGTCACCACCACCGAGGTAATGCCCAGCGCATCGTTCAGCCGTCGTATGAGCTGTCCCACGACGCCGAGGGAGATCGGATCCAGCCCGGCAAAGGGCTCGTCGTACATCACCAGCATCGGATCGAGTGCGATCGCGCGCGCCAGCGCGACGCGGCGACCCATGCCTCCCGACAGCTCGGAGGGCATAAGTTGCGCGGCGCCGCGCAAGCCGACGGCGTGAAGCTTCATCAGCACCAGGTCGCGAATGATCTCCTCGGGCAGCTCGGTGTGCTCGCGCATGGGAAACGCGATGTTCTCGAATACGCTCATGTCGGTGAACAGCGCGCCGAACTGAAACAGCATGCCACAGCGGCGCCGCAACGCGTACAAGGCGTCGGGCTCGAGGTCGGGCACCGATTGGCCGCCGACGCGAACCTGGCCCGAGGCGGGCTTGAGCTGCCCGCCGATGAGCCGCAGGATGGTGGTCTTGCCGCTGCCGCTGGCGCCCATGATGGCAACGATCTTGCCGCGGGGCACCGACATCGTGATGCCTTTCAGGATCTCGCGCCTGTCATACGCAAAATGCACGTCGACGAGTTCGATGGCCGCGGCGGCGGGATCGAGCCGGCGCGTCGGGGTCAGCGCGGCATGCGATGCCGCGGTGGTTGCAACTGGCATTTCCGTGATGAGCCTGTTTCGAAGGGACGTTGATTGTAGCGGGTTCACCACCACCCAACAACGACCGTTACGGACCGTTACGTCTTGAGATCAGCCTCGCAACAGTTTCTTCTCGGCCAACGCCAGACCCTCGGGGCGGCCCAGCAGGACGAGTATGTCGCCGGCTTCGAATCGATACTCCGGCTGCGGTACTTCCGATCGCGCACCGCGGCGGCGCACGCCCGTCACCTCGACGCTGTTGCCGAGCGCGATTGCGCCGAGTGACTTGCCGACGGCGGAGGAGCGCTCGGTCAATCGCACCGAGTGCAACCGCGGCTGAACGTTTTCCGCGGCGTCAGCGGTGTCGGTCGCACCGTGAAAGAATCCGCGGAAAAGGCTGTAACGCTCCTCGCGGATGGCGCGAATGCGCAACAGCACGCGGTTGAGCGGCACCCCGACCAGGAGCAGCGAATGCGACGCGAGCATCAAGCTGCCCTCGAGCACTTCGGGCACGACTTCGGCGGCGCCCGCCTTGAGCAGTTGGTCGAGCTCGGTGTCGTCCAGGGTGCGCACGATCACAGGCACCTCCGGACGCGCCTCGTGCACGTGGTGCAGAATCCTGAGCGCGGTCGGCGTGTCGGCAAAGGTCACCACGACCGCGCGCGCTTTGGAGAGGCCGGCTGCCATCAGGGCCTCGCGGCGCCCTGCGTCGCCGTAGACCACGCTGCCGCCGTCTGCCGCGGCCTCGCGCACCCGTTGCGGATCGGAATCGAGCGCGAGAAAGGAAATCTCCTCGGCTTCCAGCAGGCGCGCGAGGTTTTGTCCGCTACGCCCATAGCCGCAGATGATGATGTGCTCCTGCCGAGCCAGTGTTCGCGCCGCGATGTTGGTGAGCTGGGTGGCGCGCATGAGCCAGTCGTTGGCGGTCAAACGGCGCGCGAGAGGCTCGGCGAACTGGATCAGGAACGGTGCCGACAACATCGAAAGCACCATCGCCGCCAGCACCAGCTGCGACAGCGTTTTATCGATGATGCCCAAGTCGGTCGACAAGGCGAGCAACACGATGGCGAACTCGCCGGCCTGCGCGAGATAGAAACCGGTCCGCAGCGCGGTGCCGAGCGGCGCGCCGAAGACTCTGGCCAACAGCACGATCAGCGCAAGCTTTGCCAGCACCGGGCCCAACAGCAACAGGCACACCCAGCGGAAATGTTGCCCGACCACGGTCAGGTCGAGATACATGCCGACGGTCACGAAAAACAGTCCCAGGAGCACGTCGCGAAACGGCTTGATGTCCTCCTCGACCTGGTAGCGGTATTCGGTTTCCGCGATCAGCATCCCGGCGAGAAACGCGCCGAGCGCAAAAGAGAGTCCCGCAAGTTGGGTGAGCGCGGCCAAACCGAGCGTGACCAGCAGAATGTTGAGCATGAAAAGCTCGGACGAGCGCTGTCGCGCGACGAGATGAAACCAGGCTCGGGTCGGCCCCTGGCCGAAAAAAAGGATCACCGCCAGCGCCAGGGCGGCTTTGACGCCGGCCAGCGCAAGCGTCGTCCAGAGATCGGCCCCGCCTGCGGCGAGTGTCGGGATCGCGATCAGGAACGCCACCACGGCGAGATCCTGAAACAGAAGAATGCCCATCGCATCGCGGCCGTGCGCGGTGTTGAGCTCGGTGCGCTCGGCAAGTATCTTGGATACGATTGCGGTCGAGCTCATCGCCACGGCGCCGCCAAGCGCGAGTCCCGCCAGCCATCGGTAGCCCAGGAAATGCGACACGGACATGGCGACCGCGGTCGTGATCGCTACCTGCGCGAGGCCCAGTCCGAACACCGCGCGGCGCATCGCCTTCAGCTGCGGCAGGCTGAACTCGAGGCCGATGGAGAACATGAGGAACACAATGCCGAACTCGGCGAGATCGCGGACGTCGGCATTGTCAGGCACCCATCCCAGCGCATGCGGTCCGACCGCAATGCCAACGACGAGATAGCCGAGGATCGGTGGGAGCCGCAGGAGACGGCAGGCGACGACCACGACGACGGCCGAGGCCAGCAGCAACAAAATGAGCTGCAGTGTCTGGGGCACTGGTGGTCCGTGAACACGCCGAAGACGTGATGCGAATGTAGCACAGCGTCCGAGCCGGCCCGTCGAGCGTTCGGCTATACTTGGCCGCATGTCCACGCCGATCCGAGCAGCCGAACCGGTGCCTGCTGTCGGCATCGATCCCGAACGCGTGCTTACGCTCGCTCGCGATGTGCTCGCGACCGAAGCAGCGGCCATCCGTGCGCTCGAAGGACGCCTCGGCTCCGCATTTCTTGCCGCCGCCCGTGCGCTGTTCGAGTGCCGCGGGCGAGTGGTCGTTACCGGCATCGGCAAATCCGGCCATATCGCGCGCAAGCTTGCGGCGACGCTTGCTTCGACCGGAACGCCGGCGTTTTTCGTGCATGCGGCCGAGGCGAGTCACGGCGACCTCGGCATGATCACCGCCGACGACATCGTGCTGCTGCTTTCGAACTCGGGCGAGACCGACGAGCTGGTGTCGCTGGTACCGCACTTCAAACGCCAAGGCGCCAAATTGATCGCGCTCACCGGCAACGAGCAGTCGTCGCTCGCGTTCGCCGCTGATGTGCATCTCGACGCCAGCGTCGACACCGAGGCCTGCCCACTCGGACTGGCGCCGACCGCGAGCACCACCGCCGCGCTCGCGCTTGGCGACGCTCTCGCGCTCACATTGCTCGATGCGCGCGGTTTTTCGGTGGAAGACTTCGCGCGCGCGCATCCCGGCGGCTCGCTCGGCCGCAAGCTGCTCACTCATGTTCGCGACGTCATGCGCACCGGCGCCGCGCTGCCCACGGTGCCGCTGACCGCGACCTTCGCCGATGCGATCGTGGAAATGAGCGGCAAGGGCATGGGAATGACTGCGGTCATCGATGGGAATCGCCGCGTCGCCGGCATCTTCACCGATGGCGACCTGCGGCGATGTATTCCAAGGATCCGCGATTTCGGCACCGCGAACGTCGCCGAGCTGATGACGGCCAATCCGCGCACCATCGGCCCCGAGCGGCTGGCGATCGACTGCGTGGAGCTGATGGAAGCGCCGCCGAAGGTCAGCCAGCTTTTGATCGTCGACGATGAAGGACTATTGGTCGGCGCGCTGCACCTGCACGATCTTTTCAGGGCGAAGGTGGTATGACGCGCCGTTGGAACACGCGATGACCACACCCGATCTCTTGGCACGAGCGCGCGCGGTGCGGATGCTTTCCTGCGATGTCGACGGCGTCCTCACTGACGGCAAGCTCTACTACGCCGACGATGGCAGTGAAATGAAGGCGTTTTCGACGCTCGACGGGCTTGGTCTCAAGATGTTGCACGAGGCCGGCATCGTCGTGGCGTGGATCACGGGCAGCTCCGCGCCCGCGATAACGAGGCGCGCGAAAACACTGTCCGTCGCCCACGTGGTTCTGGGCGCGGAGAACAAGCTTGCGCCCTGGGAGCGTCTGCGCTCGGAACTCGGCATGGCCGTGGAGGAGTGCGCGCACATCGGCGACGATCTTCCCGATCTGCCACTGCTCATGCGTTGCGGATTGAGCACGACCGTGCCGCATGCACCCGAGGTGGTCAAGCGGCGGGCGCATTACGTCACGCGCGCGGATGGAGGCGCCGGTGCGGTGCGGGAAGTCTGCGAGCTCATTCTCGGCGCGCGCGGCGATCTCGCGCAACGCATCGCGCAATTCGAATCATGACCCGCGGCCGCTCCTGGCTGGATCGGATGATCGCTTGGTCTCCGGTGTTCCTCCTGGGGGCATTCACGGCCTTGACCTATTGGCTGAACGCTCAGGTGCAACCCGGCATCGGGGCGTTCGATGGCTCCGGCCGCCACGATACCGACCTTTACATCGAGGATTTCAAGGCCCAGAGCCTCGACCCTCAAGGGCGGGTCCGGCAATCGATCTCCGCCAGGATTGCGCGTCATTACCCGGATGACGACACGACCGAATTCGAGTCGCCGCTGATCACCTTCAGCGATCCCGGCAAGCCGCCGGTGACCATCTCCGCCGATCGCGGCATGATTACCGGCGACCAGAAAGACGCGTACTTCACCGGCAACGTCAAGGGCATCCGTGCGGCGGCGGCGGAAGAGCGTGACAAGGGCCCCGTCATCGTAACGAGCGAATACCTTCATGTCCTGCCAAAGGAGGATAAGATCGAGACCGACAAGCCGGTGACGATCTCCGACCCCCGTGGGATAATCAGTGCCACCGGAATGGAATTCGACAACAAAGCCAAGACCTTCAAGTTCAAGTCCCGCGTCAGCGGACAGTTGCAACCGAACAAGTAGCGTGATGCCCCGCCCGACCACCCCCACCTCGTCTTTCGCGCGCGCCGTCCTGCCATCGCTCTGCGCATTGCTATACGCATTCGTCTGTCATGTTCCGTGCGCCCTCGCGGAGAAGGCGGATCGTGACAAGCCGATCAATTTCCAGGGCGACTCTCTCGGTGGCAACACTGACACCAAGATCAGCGATTTGATCGGCAACGTCGTCATCACCCAGGGAACGCTGACGATCCACGCCGATCGGATCCAGTTCCATCAGAATCCCGATAACTCGGTGTCGGCGACGGCGACCGGTAACCCGGTCAGTTTTCGCGAAAAGCGCGATGGCGCCGATGAATACTACGAGGGCTACGCACAGCGCATCGTGTACGACGGCACCAAGCGCATCGTCGAGCTGTTCGACCGCGCACTGCTCAAGAGAACCGGCGACGAGCTCCGCGGCAACTACATCTCTTATAACGCGGAGACCAACGTCTACAAAGCCGAAGGTCGCCCTGACAGCAAGCCTGCCACCGCCGGCGAGCCCTCGCTGGGTTCGCGCGTCCGGGGCGTTTTCCTGCCGCAGCCGAAAGAGGGCAAGGATGCAAAGGATACGAAGGACTCGAAGGACGGCAAGACAGCGCCGCAGAAATCCAACGAACCAGTCCCGCTCAAGCCCGCAGCGTCGTTGAAGCTCGAGCCGGTCAAGTGAGCGCCAAGTGACTGCCGCGGCCAGCACTCTCTCGGTCGCCAAGCTGAACAAGCGCTACAAGTCACGCATTGTCGTACACGATGTGTCACTGTCCGTGGGCAGCGGAGAAGTGATCGGCCTTCTCGGCCCGAACGGCGCGGGCAAGACGACCTGCTTTTACATGATCGTCGGCCTCGTTGCGACCGACGGCGGAACCATCGAGCTCGACGGCGACGATCTGACCCGCATGCCGATTCACGTGCGGGCGCGGCTCGGGCTATCGTACCTGCCACAGGAAGCGTCGATATTCCGGAAGCTTTCCGTGGCCGAGAATGTCCAGGCCATCCTCGAGCTTCAGGGAGTCGATGGCGACGAGATCGCCAATCGCCTCGACGCGCTCCTCGAAGACCTGTCGATCTCGCATCTTCGCGACGCGTCCGCCGTCAGCCTGTCCGGCGGCGAGCGCCGGCGAGTCGAAATCGCCCGCGCCCTGGCGACCCGGCCAAGGTTCATACTGCTTGACGAGCCGTTTGCGGGTATCGACCCGATCGCGGTGCTCGACATCCAGAAGATCATCGGTTTCCTGAAAGAACGCGACATCGGCGTCATGATCACCGACCACAACGTGCGGGAAACGCTCGGCATCTGCGATCGCGCGTACATCATTAATGAAGGGCGGGTGCTTGCCTCGGGAACGCCGGACGAAATTGTTTATAATGAAAGTGTGAGAAAGGTCTATTTAGGGGAGCACTTCCGGCTTTGATGTTGGCTGCGAAAGTGCCTCACCATGAAGCCAACCCTCCAGCTCAAGCTTTCGCAACATCTAACGCTCACTCCGCAGCTGCAGCAGTCGATTCGCCTGCTGCAACTTTCGACGCTCGAGCTCAATGCCGAGGTCGAGCGCCTGCTGCAGGAAAATCCGCTGCTGGAAAAAGCCGACGAGGACGAGACGCCGGCGCCGCCGCCTGAGTTTTCGATGGAGGCGAGCACCGCAACGGTGAGCACCGAGTCGTCGTCCAGCGATGAGCGAGACGAGCGGTCGGCGGGCGACTTCGATCTGCTCGCCAATGCGGGAGGCGACTGGGGCTCGGCCTCGGGCGACGACGACGATGAGAGTTTTTCCCCGCAACAAGTGGCGACCAGCTCCTTGCGCGATCACCTCAACGCGCAACTCGCGCTGTGCAATCTTCCGCTTCGCGATCGGCAGATCGTATCCGCGCTGATCGACGCTCTGGACGAGGACGGCTACCTACAGACTTCGCTCGAGGAGCTGGTGGAGTTGTTCCCCGAGGACCTCGGCCTCGAAGCCGACGAGCTTTCCGATGAGCTTTCCATAGCCCTCCGCCGCGTGCAGAACATGGAGCCTGCAGGAGTCGGCGCCCGCGACGCGGCAGAATGTCTCGGCCTGCAGCTGAAAGCGAAGCCCCCCACGACGCCGTTCAGGGCGGAGGCGATGAAATTGGTGGAGCAACATCTGCCTTTGCTTGCCGCGCGCGATTTCGGCAAACTGAAACGTCTGCTTCACATAGACGATGCGGAGCTGCGTTGCGTGCGCACACTGATCACAAGCCTCAATCCACGTCCCGGCGCAGCGTTTTCCAAGACCGAGGCGAACTATGTCATCCCCGACGTGGTCGTACGGAAAGTAAGGGGCAAGTGGGTTGCGACGCTCAACGATGCCGCAATGCCCAAGCTGCGGCTGAACCGGATCTATGCCGACATCCTCACCCGGAATCGCGACTCGTCGAATCAGCAGCTCGCGGCGCAGTTGCAGGAGGCGAAATGGCTGATTCGCAACGTCCAGCAGCGATTCGAAACCATCCTGCGCGTGTCGCAGGCCATCGTCGACCGGCAGCGGCATTTCTTCGACCATGGTGACGTGGCGATGCGGCCGATGGTGCTGCGGGAAATTGCCGAAATCCTGAGCCTGCACGAATCGACGATTTCACGCGTAACCACGCAAAAATACATGCTTACCGCGCGCGGAACGTACGAGCTCAAGTATTTCTTCGGCAGCCACGTCGCGACCGATACCGGTGGCGCGGCATCCGCGACCGCAATTCGCGCTCTGATCAAGCAGCTCATCGCCGCCGAGGACCGTAACACACCGCTCACCGACAGCCGCATCGCGGACCTCCTCGGCGACCAGGGGATCGTGGTCGCGCGGAGGACGATCGCAAAATATCGTGAAGCGCTGCAAATACCGCCAGTCAATCTGCGCAAGACGATGTAGCACTATGCAGCTCACTTATGTAGATCAGACACCGCAACCACAAGGAGCGTTGAATGAATCTAAACCTGACCGGCCATCACCTGCTGATCACCCCCGCCATTCGCGAATACGTGACGTCCAAGCTCGAGCGCGTGACGCGTCACTTTGACCATGTGATCGACGTAAATGTCGTGCTGTCGGTCGACAAGCTCAGGCAACAAATCACCGCCAACCTTCACATCCGAGGCAAGGAAATCCACGCCGAGTGTGTCGAGGCCGATATGTACGCGGCAATCGATGCCCTCGCGGACAAGCTCGATCGGCAAGTACTGCGGCACAAGGAGAAACGCAACGGCAGCCGGCACGAGCCGGCGGTGATCAAGCGTGCCGCCGATGCGCCTGCCACGGGCAAGACACGTTCGCGCTAGCTTTAGCACGCTCTCATATCATCGATGACCCACATCGCGGATCTCCTGCCCGAGTCGAATATCGCGCTCGACGTGGAGGCGACGAGCAAAAAGCGGCTATTCGAGCAGATCGGCCAGTTGTTCGAGAACCACGCACAAATCGCGCGCTCGGTCGTGTTCGACAGCTTGTTCGCGCGAGAGCGTCTCGGGTCGACCGGTTTGGGTCAAGGCATTGCCATTCCTCACGGTCGGATTAAGGGTCTTCCTCGAGCGCTCGGAGCGTTTGTTCGACCGCTGCAGCCGATTCCGTTCGATGCTCCCGACGGCAAGCCCGTCGAGCAGGTGTTCGTGTTGCTGGTGCCGGAGCAGGCGACCGAAGAGCATCTCGAGCTCTTGTCCGAGCTCGCTCAGATGTTCAGTGAAAAGACTTTTCGCGACCAGGTTGCCACCGCGACCGACGCGGTTGGCATTCATCGCCTGTTCTCGAGCTGGGCTCCCGCGCCGCGATGAACGACGACCGCGCCATGCGGCAAGTGAGCTTCGAGCGCGTGTTCGAGGACAACCATGAGCGTCTCGGACTCGAGTGGATTGCTGGTCGTCAGGGCGGTAACCGCATCTTGGTCGGCGAAGCGGCGCTGAAACCGACCATCGGGCAAGTCGGGCACATGAATTTCATCCATCCCTTTCGTGTCCAGCTCATCGGCGCGGCAGAGTCCGCGCACTTGCGCGCCTTGCCGGAGGACGCGCTCCAGGCCTCGATCTCGCGACTGTTCACGACCGAGCTGGTGGCGATCATCGTTGCCAACGGCGAGGACGTGCCGCCGCACGTGCGGGAAGAGTGCGAGAGGCACAACGTTGCTTTGCTGACCTCGCCACAGCCGTCGCCGCACCTGGTCGACGTGATACGGCTGTATCTGTCGCGGGTGCTCGCGGAATCGACCTCGCTGCACGGCGTCTTCCTCGACGTGCTGGAGATGGGCGTTCTCATCACCGGCGATTCCGCGATCGGCAAGAGCGAGCTGGCGCTGGAGCTCATCTCCCGCGGCAATGGCCTGGTCGCCGACGATATCGTCGAGCTGTATCGCATCTCGCCCGACACGCTGGAGGGCCGCTGCCCCGCCGTGCTCAAGGATTTCCTCGAGGTGCGGGGCATCGGCGTGCTCAACATCCGCACCATCTTCGGTGAGACAGCGGTGCGTCCGCGAAAACTGCTCAAGCTCATGGTCCACCTCGAGGACCATAGCAACGAACAATTCTCCGAGCTCGACCGTCTGCAGGTCAGCGCGACCTACCAGGAGATTCTTGCCGTGCCTATTCGCAAGGTGACCATTCCCGTCGCGGCCGGCCGCAACCTTGCGGTGCTGGTCGAGGCCGCGGTGCGCAACTTCGTCCTCAACCAACGCGGCATCGACAGCACCAAGGAATTCATCGAGCGGCAGCAAAAACTGATGGAAGAGGGCGGCTGACGCCGGCGATGGGCGAAGACCGCCCGGCTTGCCGCGGCGAGCTGCCGCGGTCGGCGCGGACCAAGCCTCCCGAAGTGCGACCGACCGTGCCACGACGACGATGGACCTGCTGCTGATCGGCGGTGTATCGGGTTCCGGCAAGAGCGTCGCGCTCGCCGCGCTCGAGGACAGCGGCTATTACGCGGTCTCGAACCTCCCGCTCTCTCAACTGCCGCCGCTCCTCGCGACACTCAAGGCTACGGCGCAGGATCGGGTCGCGATCGTGCCGGACGCGAAGACCGAGCCCGGGCTCAATGAACTATCCAGTGTCATCGACGCCGCGGATGCACAAGGCTGGACGGTTCGCTTTCTGTACCTCGATGCCAAGACCGATACGCTGGTCAAGCGCTTTTCGGAGACCCGTCGCCGGCATCCATTTTCGAGCGACGATCGCACGCTGACCGAGGCGATCGAGGTCGAGCGCGAACGGCTGGCGGAGGTCCGCTCGCTCGGCTACAGCTTCGACACCAGCGACCTGTCGGCGGCGGCGCTGCGTTCCTGGATCAAGGATTTCGTCAGCGTCGATCCTTCACGCTTGACCGTGCTGTTCCAGTCCTTCGGCTACAAACACGGCATTCCGCTCGATGCCGATCTCGTGTTCGACGTCCGCTGCCTGCCCAATCCGCATTACGAGCCGCTGCTGGCGCCAAAGTCCGGCAAGGACGTCGCGGTCGTCGATTATCTCGAGGGGCATCCGCAAGTCGAGCGGATGTACGCCGACATTCATCATTTTGTCTCCACCTGGCTGCCCGAGTATGCGCGCGACAATCGCAATTACCTGACAGTCGCGATCGGCTGCACCGGAGGCCAGCATCGCTCGGTCTATCTGGCCCAGCGCCTGGCGCGCGCGTTTACCGACCAGTATCAGGTGCTGACGCGCCACCGCGAGCTGCCCTAAGCACCAGCGTCGAATTGGATCCTCATTGCACTCTTTCGCGCGACGCCTTGCGCGCCAGGGTCGAGGCGTGGATACGCTAGAATCGACCAATGAATCGCCCCGAGACCGTCACGCTTGCATGGACCGGCGCGTCCGGCATGCCCTACGGCCTGCGCCTGCTCCAATGCCTGCTCGCGGCAAAAGTTCGCGTGTTTTTGCTCTACTCGACTGCCGCGCAGATCGTCGCAAAACAAGAGCTCGATCTCACGCTGCCGACTCAACCCGCCGCAGCCGCCGCGCTGTTCGCCGAGCGCTTCGGCGCCGACCCTGGTCAGCTCACCGTATTCGGGCGAGAGGATTGGATGTCGCCGGTCGCATCAGGGTCAAACCCCGCCGACGCCATGGCGATCTGCCCGTGCAGTCTCGGCACGCTGGGCGCGGTCGCGGCAGGCCTCGCCGACAACCTGATCGAGCGCGCCGCCGACGTGATGCTCAAGGAGCGCCGGCCGCTGGTGCTCGTTCCACGTGAGACGCCGCTTTCCGCGATTCACCTCGAGAATATGCTCAAGCTTGCCCGTGCCGGCGCGGTCATTCTTCCGCCTTCTCCGGGCTTCTATGGCCACCCGCAGTCCATCGGCGATCTGGTCGATTTCGTCGTCGCCCGGATACTCGACCAGCTCCGCGTCGGCCACACCCTCGGCCCGCGCTGGGGTGCCCGGGGCGGCCAAGCGCCTTTTGTCGAGCGTGCCTAAGAGCAAGCGGTCACAACGTCGGATGCCGCAAATGTTTCCCTTTCTTCGCGCCGGTTCGCGTTCGCCGACGACGCTGCCGCTTTTTCCGTTGAAGACTGTCCTGTTTCCGGGCCGACTGCTGCCGCTTAAGGTGTTCGAGCAGCGATATATCGACATGACCAAGACGTGCCTCAAGGACGAGCAGCCGTTCGGTGTGTGCCTCCTCACCCGCGGCGAGGAGGTTGCACCGCGGGTCGGAGAGCGCGATCAGATTGTCGCCGGCGCACCCGTCGACTTCGCCCTTATCGGAACGCAGGCGCGAATCGTGTCGTGGGACATGCCCCAGCTCGGCATACTTCATCTGCAGACCGAGGGCGGCACGCGATTTCAGGTGCAATCGAGCAGCGTCGCCGACGATGGACTCGTCGTCGCTCAGGTGACGCTTCTGCCGCCGGAGCCGGAGGTCAAGCTTCCGGAATCGTTCGCGTCGCTCGCCAGCCTGCTCGAGCTCATGATCAACCGCGCCGGGCCCGAGAATTTTTCGGCACAGCTCGCATTGGACGATGCATCCTGGGTCGGCTACCGACTTGCCGAATTGCTTCCGCTGCCGTTGGCGATCAAGCAAAGCATGCTGGAGATCAACGACAGCGTCGTTCGCTTGAAGGTCCTCGCGCAATTCCTCAAGCAGCAAGGTCTTGTCTGAGCGCCGCCGGCTCGTCGCGCCGGCTCATCGCACGCGATTCGCAAAATGAGACGTTTACTGTCGCCGGCGGCGCCGATTCGCGGGCGCTCGCACCCCATTCGCTTCGCGAACGTCGTCCGCTCCTTGGACGCAATCCGCAGTGCGCCGTCTCGCGTCGCGGACGGGCGCCGACTCGCGGGCGCTCGCACCCCATTCGCTTCGCGAACGGGACCTAGCTCGCTGCTCACGGCGCCACCTGCCTCGCTGCTCACAGCGCCGCGTATAATTCTGCCATCTTCATCGACTGTTTCCCGTCATGGCCGGCCACAGCAAGTGGGCGAACATCAAGCACAAGAAGGCTGCGACCGACTCCAAGCGCGGCAAGATCTTCACTCGCCTCATCCGGGAAATCACCGTCTCGGCCAAGCTTGGCGGCAGCGATGTCTCGACCAACCCGCGGCTGCGGCTCGCGGTCGACAAGGCAGCGGCCAACAACATGCCGAAGGACACGGTCGATCGCGCCATCAAGCGCGGCGCCGGCGAGCTCGAAGGCATCAACTACGAGGAAGTGCGATATGAAGGCTACGGCATCAACGGCGCCGCGGTGATCGTCGATTGCCTCACCGACAATCGCGTTCGAACGGTCGCCGATGTCCGTCATGCATTTTCCAAATACGGCGGCAATCTGGGGACCGACGGCTCGGTTGCATTTCTATTCAGGCATTGCGGCCAGCTCGTCTTCGCGCCGGGTACCGACGAGAACAAGCTGATGAGCGTGGCGCTGGATTCCGGCGCCGACGACGTCGTCAATCACGATGACGGCTCGATCGAGGTCATCACCGCGCCGAACGATTTCGTTGCGGTCAAGGACGCTCTGGCAAAGGCGAAGCTCGAACCCGAGTTTGCCGAGGTGACGATGAAGCCGATCACGGAAATCGATTTCAGCGGCGACGAGGCTGCCAGGATGCAAAAGCTGCTCGATGCGCTCGAGGCGATCGACGACGTTCAGGATGTCTACACTACGGCGATCATGGAAAACGCATGAGAGCGCCACGCTTGCACAAGGCGCGATCCGGTTGACCATACGCCGCATCCTCGGCATCGATCCCGGCCTGCGCGTCACCGGGTTCGGCGTCATCATCGCTTCCGGCGGCAAGCTCAAGTACGTGGCCAGCGGCTGCATCCGCAATACCCAAGGCGAATTGCCTGAGCGGCTGGAGCTTATCCTGCGCGACTTGGCGAGCGTTATCCTCGCCCACCAACCGAGCGAAGTCGCGGTCGAGAAAGTTTTCGTGAACGTCAATCCGCACTCGACGCTGCTCCTCGGCCAGGCGCGCGGCGCCGCCATTTCGGCCGCGGTGCTCGCCCACCTGCCGGTCTCCGAATACACGGCCCTGCAGGTCAAGCAGGCGGTAGTGGGCCATGGCAAGGCCGCGAAGCAGCAGGTGCAGGCGATGGTGATGCGGCTGCTCGCGCTGCCTTCGGCGCCTTCCGCCGACGCCGCCGACGCGCTCGCATGCGCCATCTGCCACGCCCACGGGAGCGAGGGCATGGGCGGCTTGCGCCGGGCGGGCTATCGCGTGCGCCGCGGGCGGATCCTGTGATCGGCCGCCTTTCCGGCAAGCTGATCGAGAAGAACCCGCCGCAGATTCTGCTCGACGTGCAAGGTGTCGCCTACGAAATCGACGTGCCGATGAGCACCTTCTACAATCTGCCGAACGTCGGCGAGAATGTCGTGCTGTTCACGCATCTGGTCGTGCGCGAGGACGCTCACCTCCTCTTCGGATTCGGATCGGAAAACGAGCGGCGCGCATTCCGACAGCTGATCAAGATCAGCGGCATCGGCGCGCGCATCGCGCTCTCGGTCTTGTCGGGCCTGTCCGTCGCCGAGCTCGCGCAGGCGGTGACGATGCAGGAGTCGGGCCGCCTCACCAAGATACCGGGCATCGGCAAGAAAACCGCCGAACGCCTCCTGTTGGAGCTCAAGGACAAGCTGGGCGCCGATCTCACCACCGCGGTTGGGATTCATCGTCCCGCGCCGGTCGCATCTGACGTCCTGCACGCATTGATCTCTCTGGGCTACAGCGACAAGGAAGCGGTTAATGCGGTCAAACAGCTGCCCGACGGTATCGCGCTCGCCGACGGCATCCGGCAGGCGCTGAAGCTGCTGGCGAAGGCATAATAGCCCGATGATCGAAGCCGACCGCCTCGTCGCCCCCGCGCCGGTTAACCCGCAGGAGGAAGTGCTCGACCGCACGCTGCGGCCACGCGCGCTGGAGGAATACATCGGTCAGGAGAAAATCCGCGGCCAGTTCTCGATCTTCATTGAGGCCGCGAAGAAGCGAAAGGAATCGCTCGATCATGTGCTGCTGTTCGGTCCGCCGGGACTCGGCAAGACAACGCTCTCCCATATCATCGCGTACGAGCTCGGGGTCAATCTGCGCCAGACTTCCGGCCCGGTGCTGGAGCGCGCGGGCGACCTCGCCGCCTTGCTCACCAACCTCGAGCCGAACGACGTATTGTTCATCGATGAGATCCACCGTTTGTCGCCGGTCGTCGAAGAAATTCTGTATCCCGCGCTCGAGGATTTCAAGATCGACATCATGATCGGCGAGGGGCCCAGCGCTCGCAGCGTCAAGCTCGATCTGCAGCCGTTCACGCTGGTCGGCGCGACCACGCGCGCGGGCATGTTGACCAATCCGCTGCGCGACCGCTTCGGCATCGTCGCTCGGCTGGAGTTCTATTCCGCCGAGGAGCTCACCCGCATTGTCACGCGCTCGGCCAGACTGCTGGAGATCGCCATCGAGCCCGAGGGCGCGGTCGAGATCGCGCGCCGCTCGCGCGGCACGCCGCGTATCGCCAACCGGCTTTTGCGCCGGGTGCGCGATTTTGCCGAGGTTCGCGCAGCCGGACAGATCACGCGGGCGGTCGCCGATGCCGCCCTGAAAATGCTCGACGTCGACGGCTCGGGTCTCGACGTCATGGACCGCAAGCTACTGCAATGCGTCCTCGACAAGTTCGGCGGCGGTCCGGTCGGCATCGACAACCTTGCCGCGGCCATCGGCGAGGAGCGCGACACCATCGAGGACGTGCTCGAGCCGTTTCTCATCCAGCAGGGATTTCTCCAGCGGACCAATCGCGGCCGCATCGCGACTCCCCTCGCCTACCGTCACTTCGGGATCGTTCCTCCGGCCGCCGCCGGCCAGCTGTTCACCGAATGAAAGCGGCGGCAACGCAACCCTACTTCTGGAACGTGCGCGTTTACTACGAAGACACCGACGCCGCGGGAGTCGTGTATTACGCCAACTACCTCAAGTATCTCGAACGCGCCCGCACCGAGTGGCTGGCGGCGGCCGGTGTCACCTTGAGCGCTCTGGAAATCGAACATAACGCGGTTTTCGTGGTCCATCGCCTGGAGATCGATTACCGCCGGCCGGCGCGCCTGGGCGACTCGCTGACGATAAGGCTTGCGCCTGTCGAACGCACGCGCGTCCGCCTGGTCGTCGCGCAGGATATTTTGCGCAGCGACGAACTGATCTCGAGTGCGCGCGTTTCGCTTGCCTGCCTGGACAGGCGGACATGGCGCCCGGTCGTCATCCCCGAATGCATTCCGGGTCACGCCCGCCGCATCGGACGCACAGGGTCGACAGCGCCCAGGGAGAAGCTTAGTTGAACCTGCACCCCGATCTGTCGTTTGTTTCCATGGTCGCCCACGCCAGCGTGGTGGTGCAGGCAGTGATGTTGCTGCTCCTGCTGCTTTCGCTGTGGTCGTGGTGGCAGATTTTTCTTAAAATGTTCGCGCTCAAGCGCGCGGCGTCGAAGACCGACGCCTTCGAGGATGAATTCTGGAAAGGCGGAGATCTGAACGCCCTCTTCCAGCGCGCGAGCCAGAGTCGCGAAAACGCTGCGCTGGAGCGCATCTTCTCGGCGGGCTTTCGCGAATTCGCCAAGCATCGCAAGCAGGGGACATCGTCGGCCGCGACGATGGACAGCGCGCGGCGCGCGATGCGGGCGTCCTACCAGCGTGAGATCGACGCGCTCGAGGCCAACCTCGCCGGGTTGGCTACCGTCGGCTCGGTGAGCCCCTACATCGGGCTGTTCGGCACCGTGTGGGGGATCATGAACGCCTTTCGAGGCCTTTCCAACGTCAGCCAGGCAACGCTGGCGCAGGTCGCGCCGGGCATCGCCGAGGCGTTGATTGCGACCGCCATCGGTCTGTTCGCGGCGATTCCGGCGGTCGTCGCCTATAACCGCTACACCCACGATGTCGATCGCCTGGCCACGCGGTTCGAGACATTCATCGAAGAGTTCTCGAACATCCTGCAGCGGCAGGGATGATTTTCCAGAACCAAGCGTGACATGCGCCGCCCCCGCAAATCGATCAACCAGATCAACGTCGTCCCGTACATCGACGTGATGCTGGTGCTGCTGGTGATCTTCATGGTCACCGCGCCGCTGATCAACCCCGGCGAGATGCAGCTGCCAAGCGTCGGCAGCAAGCTCACGACGCCGATCTCGCCGCTGGAAATCACGGTCAAGCGCGATCTATCGCTCACCTTGCGCGAGGGCGCGGCGCCGCCGTCGCCCGTCTCTCGCGACGTGCTGCTGGCGCGGATCCGCGACCGCCAGGCGAAGAATCCCGAACAGGCGGTGGTGATCTACGCCGACGGCGACGTGCCTTACAAAGCAGTGATGGGCGTGCTCGACATGCTGCAGACGAACAATGTGCGCAAGGTCGGCCTGATGGCGCGTCCGCAGTCCTGACCGGCAATGCCTCCGTCGCGAACGGCCACGCGCTGGTCGACCGGGAAGTGGATCGCGGCCATCCTTGCGGTTGCAGTTCACTTAGGTTTCATCGTCTTTCTGATTTTTAGCGTCACCTGGCAGAACCCCACGCCCGAAGCGGTGAGCGTCGAGCTCTATGCTCCGCCGGCACCGGAAAAGATCCCGCCGAAGCCTGCGCCGGATCCGCAACCTCCACCCGAGCCGCCCAGGCCGCCACCGGAGCCGCCGAAGCCTGCGCCCAAGGTCGAGCCTCCCCAGCCGACCAAGGCGGACATCGCGCTGAAGGAAAAACAGGAGCGCGAACGCAAGCAAAAGGAGGAGAAAGAACGCAAGGACGTCGAAAAGCGCGAAGCGGACAAGCGCGACGCGGAAAAGCGCGACGCGGAAAAGCGCGACGCGGAAAAGAAGAAACAGGAAGAAAAACGGCTGGCCGAGGTCCGCGATCGGCAGACGCGCGAAGCCGAAGCGCTCAAGGCGCAGGCAGACAGAGAGCGGCTGATGGCCAAGCAGGCATCGGATGCCATGCGCATCAAGGCGAACGACGCGTACATCCGGGCGATTCAGTCAAAGATCAAGGGCAACGTTCTGGTCCCACCGGACATCGCCGGCAACCCGGAAGCGATCTTCGACGTGGTGCAGCTGCCCACGGGCGAAATCATCGACGCGCAGTTACGAAAATCCAGTGGGGTGCGGGCCTACGACGAAGCGGTGCAGCGCGCGATCATCAAATCTTCGCCATTGCCGAGGCCGGAAACGCCGGAGTTGTTTCAACGCAGCCTGACGCTGAGATTCCGCCCTCTCGATCAATAGCCCGCTCGCCGACTCCTGGCGTGCGGACCTGAGCGCCGGCTCCATCATCGTATTACGGAAGTGTATGTCACGTGTCGCCGGCTGGCGCTGATTCGCGGGCGCTCGCACCCCACTCGCTACGCGAGCGGCGCCGGCTCGCTGCTCACAGCGCCACCTGGCTCGCTGCTCACAGCGCTAGGCCTCGCGCGACTTCTTTTCGACGATTTGAATCGTCGCCCAGCTCCAGTCGGGACGCTGCTCGACCAAGTGCCGCAGCGAAACGGTGTACACGGAATGGGTCGTGGTCAGGATAACGTTGCGCCCTTCGGCGTATTCGGATGTCGGCACGATGACCGTTTTCATCGCTAGCGGCTTGTCCGGTCGCGAAGGCGGAGGAAGATAAAGCCCCTCGAAGCGCTCGCCCATGGTCGACATGTCCAGGCCGTTGACGACGTAGCCCATCTCCTCGTTCGCCCGGCGCTTCGCCGACAGCGTGACCGCGACCATGCGCTCGGCGATGATATTGACGCCCACTTCGACTTCCTCGTTGGACACCTTGTTCAGGCGGCGAACAACGCCGAGCAGCCAGCCTTCGGCATCGGATTGCCTTACGGCCACCAGCGCGCCCAAGGTCAGGCTCTGGCCGATGCCTCCGGTGGCCGCGATTCTCAAGCCCGCAACGCTGCGATCCTTGACCTCCCACATTGGATCGCTCCACGACGACAGACTGGCAGCGAGCGAGTCGTCCTCGACCATCGCCTTGCGCTTGGGACGCGGCGCTCCGGCGACCGGATAGACCTCGATCTGCTCGGTACCCGATTCCACCGAAGCGTCTTCCGCTTTGCTGCCGATGTCGACGCAGATCCGCGAGAGTCCGATGCGCACCCGCGCCGAAACCGCCACCGCGGTCCGCGGATCGCGGCGCAACTCGGTGTGAAACGTTGGCGCCAGCGCCGGCTGAATCTTGCGCAGTACGCCGAGCCGCTGCTGGTTGATCGCCGCAATCGGGCCCTGGTCCGTCATTTCCGCATCGCGGAGCGCATTGATTGCGCGGTCCATGCCCTCCGCCAGCGGCGTGGTGTTCAGATAGCGCAGCATCGAGCCGCGGTCGTTGCCGGTGCGGCGCACGATCCCTTCGCGGCCCGCGAGATCGACGAAAAAACCTTCCATCGACTTTGGAATTTGCTCCAGCGAAAGGCGGCGGCTCCACGCCCGCAGCTGCGAGCTCGCCCAGTCGATTTCGGTGGGACTCAAGTTGCCGGTATTGAGCTGGTGCACCAGCAGCACATAGAGATATTCCTGTTCGACCGACCACGGCTGCGCGGCGGAGCCGGCCGCGGGAAGCGCCATCGGTTCCCGGTCGCATTGCATCTCACACGAGCGCACGTAGGTGCCGTGCATTTCGATCCATTTAGCGGGAATCCAACGCTCGTACTTGAACACGCGCAGCTTCGCATCCGTGCCGTGAAAATGGACCAGCCGCACGAACAGCAGCGGAAGAGCGGCTTTCCAGCGCGCGTTGTCGGCCTGCTGCACCGCAGTCTCGAGGGCGGACTGGTACGCCAGCGTGAACGACTGGCTCATCTCCCACAAGGCCTGCCAGATCCGGTCTGCCAGCTTGGGCGCACTCTCGGAATTTTCGATGTACTGCTTGATCAACTGGCGCCGGTCGGCGCCGAGTGCTGCATCGACGAATTGGATGGCATTGATGCGGTTCAGGTCCGGCGCGCGCTGCGCCTTGCGCATGGCGTCCAGGACGGCAATGACCTGCTGCTGCCTGCCGATGACGTCGAGGGACGGCAACTGGCGCAACCACACCGCCGCTGCCTTGGCGTTCTGCAGTGGGTCGGACAAATCTTTCGCCTGCGGTGTCAGAAATCCGAACATCGCTTTCATCGGGGTTGCCTGTCGGCGGTGGGTTTGCCCATGGCGCACGCCGGAAACCGTAGTCACTGCGGCTCCGTAGGACACGGATTCGTTCGGAAACGAACGAGCCCAAACTTATAGCCCAAAACTGCCTCCAGCGCAAAAACCTCCGCGGATTAGGTTAATATTCGCGTCTCTCGAAACCAGGCCCGCGAGCCTCCGCTGCCGCGGCGTCGATGCGTGAGGTCAAAATGACGATCAATGCAGTTTCGTACCGGGTCTGTCTGGTGGCGCTCTTAACCGCCTTCGCTTACCTCGAAACCGGCGATCCGGCGCACGCTCAACCGACCGGATCTCCTCCCGCAGCCGTACCAAGCAAGTTGGATGCCAAGGGGAAAGAATTGCAAAAGATCGATGTCAAAGTGGGCTCCGGCACCGAAGCGGTTAAGGGAAAGGCCGTGATTGTTCACTACACGGGCTGGCTTTACGATCCCGCGACAAGCCAAAAAGGCGCCAAATTTGACTCCTCGCGCGACCGCAACCAGCCATTCGGATTCCCTCTCGGGGAGGGACGCGTCATTCGCGGCTGGGAGGAAGGCGTGCAGGGAATGAAGGTCGGTGGGCAACGAACCTTGATCATTCCACCCGAGATGGGCTACGGTGAACGGGGCGCAGGCGGAGTCATTCCGCCCAATGCGACGCTGATTTTCGACGTGGAACTGATCGAGGTCAAGGGCTGAGGGGATGCCGATCGAAGTCCGGAGCGCCTGGATCGCCGAACGTTCGCCGCTCGAGAACATCGGTAAATAGAGAGTGTGCGCCCGCTAACCATAGGGCGTTGGGATACCCCGACACCAAGTTTCGCGTTACCAATAGGTTTCCAAGGTGAAATGGCCGGGCTCGCGGCGGCGGTGACGCCGCATGCCGCGTCCCTCGAGCACTTGTTGCGTTTCGCGCACCATCTCCGGATTCCCGCATAGCATGGCGTGGGCGTTTTCGGCGCCGATCGGCACTCCTGCCCAAGCTTCCAGCCGCCCATCGCTGATCGCGGCTGGAATCCGTCCTTGTAGTGCACCGCGATGGGGTTCCCGGCTGACGAAGGGAATGAAGCTAAAGCGTCCGGTTTGCGCGGCAGCGACCCTGGCAATCTCGTCGGCATAGGAAAGGTCCCGCGCGTATCGCACCGCATGGACCAGGACCACACGCTCGAATTTTTCCCAGGGATCGGCGGTACGCAAGATCGACAGGAAGGGCCCCAGGCCGGTGCCGGTCGCGAGGCACCACAGCGCCGCGGCTGACGGCACCTCCGGCATGCTGAAAAAGCCGTTAGCGCGATCGAGCAGCCACACCGGATCGTCCGGATTGAGGGCGGCAAGCCTCGGCGAAAGAGGGCCCTCGGGCAGCACGTTGAAGTAAAACTCGTGCGGAGCGTCCTGAGGCGCGTTGACGAAGGAATACGGGCGGCCGAGCATCGGCTCTTTCGAGCCCTCGGGTGCGGGCAACGCGAGGCGCGCGAATTGTCCCGCGACGAACGCGACTTCGGGCGCAGCGACTTGCAGCGAGAACAGCCTTTCGGACCATTGCCGCTTGCCTGCCACTCGACCTTGCACCCATTTGCTCATCGCCGTGCCAGTATGCTTGTTAGCGCTCGTCAGATTTGAGTCACGGACATTATGCCAGCGACCCGAACAGTGCTCGCCCGGGGCACACTCGTTTACCTGCGTCGACCGATTCAGCGTGACGCCGCGCCATTCCTGACTGCCGTCGAGTCCAGCAAGCGCCTGCACAAGCTCTGGGTGCAGCCGCCATCGACGCCGTCCCGCTTCACAACTTACGTGCGCCGCTTTTCAGGCCCGAGATCGCACGACTCCAAGCATGCAACGCACGTCGGCATGCTCGTTTGCCGACGAGAAGACGATGCGCCGGTCGGTGTATTCAACTTCAGCGAGATCGCCCGCGGCGCGTTTCAAAGCGCCTATCTTGGCTATTACGGATTCGCGGAACATGCCGGCCAAGGTTACATGAGCGAGGGACTCGCGCTCGTGTTGCGGGTCGGTTTTGGGACCTTGCGGCTGCATCGAATCGAGGTCAACGTCCAACCGGGGAACACGCCATCGATTTCGCTGGTCCGGCACGGAGGCTTCACGCGCGAAGGCTTCTCCCGCCGGTACGTCAAGATTGCCGGCCGCTGGCGCGACCATGAGCGCTGGGCGCTCCTGGTGGAGGACTGGCGCGGCGCTCGCACGCGCGGCAGAACCGGGCGCGTTTTAAAGTGAGCTACCGCCTTCGCGCACTTCACGGCGCGGTGTTCTGGCTGGCGGTGGTGGCAGGTTGCGCTTCCGCTCCCGGCCGCCTGCCGGCCCCCAAAGCGGTGTCCGGTGTCGGGCTTGCTCCGTACGGCATCCTCGAGGAATGCGTCGCGCTCGAACCCGGCGAGCGCATTGCCTATCGATTCGAGTCGCGGCTGCCGGTGGCGTTCAACATTCACTTCCACGAGGATAACGCGGTGATCATGCCGGTAAGCCGCGATGGCACGACCGCGGAATCGGGGGATTTCACCGCCGATCGCAAAGAGGTCTACTGCCTCATGTGGGAAGCGGGAGCAGGAGGCAGCGTTCTCGACTACCGGGTCAGTCCCTGGCCTCGGCAGCAATGAGCGACCTGCGTTTGCTGCGCTTCGGCCTGAGCTTCGAGCGCGGCCCCATGCATCGGCAAGGCGCCGAGAAGATCATCCCTCCATGCTGACTGCATTCTGAGTAGACCGGTCGTCGTCAGAGCTCACGGTAATTGTACGTGCGGCCCTGCTCGACGTCGCTCAAGACGAGCTTGTCGACGATCTTGCCCGCGACTGTTTCCGGCGCGACGAGGCGATGCTCGCGGTGGAAACCCTTGAATAGATCGATGCTCGGCAACGTTTCCTTCGTCTGCGAGCGCATGAATGTCTGCATATCGGTGTCGATCACGCCGGGGCGCACGGTAATTGCTCGAAACGTCGCCGCGTCGTGTTCGGCGGCGAGCTGTCGAGTCAGCATCTCGAGCCCCGCCTTGGCGATCGAATAAGGCCCACCGCCGGGAAGCGGTGAATCCGCGGCGCCGGATGAGACATTGATGATTCGTCGCACCTGCGCCGGATCGACGAACATGCGGCAGAACAGATTTGCGACGGCGATGGGTGCAACCAGGTTTGCCGCCATCGATGCTGCCAACGCTTCGCTATCGAGCGAGCCGATCGTGCCGACGGGGCCTGCGGTCGCAGCGTTGTTGATCAGACACAAGAACTCGGGCCGCGCATCGACAATGGCGCGAAAGGCCGGCGTCAGCGCGGCGTCGATGTTGATCGTGTCCGCAAGATCGCAGACCACGAAGCGATAGTTCGGTGCGGTCAGCGCCGCGCCGCTCGCACGGCCGATGCCGGTCACCGCGAAGCCGCCGGCGAGCAGCGTGCGGGCGAGCGCTTCACCCAGGCCGCGCGATACGCCGGTAACAATGGCAGTCTTCATGCGATCTCCGCGTTCCGGGCGCCTTTAGCGATGGCTGCCGAGCGAGAGCGCAATGACCAGAACGATGATGGCGGCGAGGACGAGCAAGGTGACCCTGACCCAGCTCTTGGGATACTCGCCAGCGACGGTTCCGGTAACGCCGTTTATGACTGCCTGAAACGCCCTGGTGCCGAAGTGATAACTGAGCAACCACACCGGCGCAAGAATGTGCTTGAAGGTCTGCCCGGAATAGTTCGCGCGGACGTCGAGGTTGCGATAGGTGTCGCCCGGAATCTGCGCGGCGCACATCTGACGGAGCTTCGCATCCATATCGTCGCGCGCCGCCTGCGCGGCGGCAACCAGGTCGATCTGATATCGCTCGACGACCCAGCCCGCCACATAACCCGCGTCGTAGGCTTTGAGCTCGCCCGTCGGAAAGGGCTCGATCCCGCGCAGCAGCGGCGCATGCACGCCCACCGACGCGCAGATGAGATCGTCGTCGAAGAAATGCTGGAGCTGCCCTGACGCGCTCTCCCAGCGCACGTGCTGCACCTGCCGCGTCTGCGATCGCCCGCTGCTATCGGTATACGATTCCGTCGTGTAGTAGTAGAACCCGGCCTCTGCCGTCCACGCCGCATCCACCTTGGCATCGAAAGTCCAGTACGGCAGATAGATGCCCTTGACGGTGTCGGTGAGGGCCGTGCGCTTGAGCTTGTTCGGCGCGAGCCACAACCTGCCGTACCAGGCGCGGATCCCGTCGCGCGCCTTGTCCTCGGTGACCTTGAACGGCAGCAGGCTCTCCGGCCGGAACGCGTCCTTGGTCTGCTCGTAGGGCACCAGTTGCGCCGACCCGCAGAAGTCGCAGCGCTGCGCCTGACGTTGCGGATCGAGCACCGAAATCGCCTGACAGCTCTGGCACTTGACGTAACGCTTTTCGGTTTGCCAGCCGCGCTTGTCATCGGTGATGCCGCGCAGCGCGGTGACCAGATCGTGCTCGACGATGCCGCCAGTGTCGGCGTCGAGTTTCGCCGGCGAAGTCGTGCCGCAGAACGGACAGACCAGCGCTTGCTTTGATGGGTTCCAGATCGCCTCCGCTCCGCATGCGGGACAGGAGAACTTCTCTCGGGCTAGTTCCTCGGCGGCCATGGGCGCTGATGATAGCGTGATTTCATCGCGGGCCTTCGCCGGCAACGCCGGCAACGCGTTGCCGCGCGACCGCTCCCTCCCGCCGGCGTCAGTGCATGAAGTAGCCGATCACCCGCCAGGCGTCGTCGGCCTCGCGCTCCAGCGTCACCGTCTCGCGACTGCTGGTCTTCTTGGCGAAGCTGGCGCGAAACTCCAGCAGCGCATAGTCACCGTCAGGAGCGCCCGGAATTTGCTTCGTGAATTGAGTCGACATCACGGTGCGTTCGACCAGCTCGCCCAGTGGCGGCCGCACCTCCCGCAACGACTCGGTCCATCGATCGGCGGTGATGGCGTTCTGAAACTTTTTGCCCGCGGCGCGCCAGCTCGCGGCGGCGTCGCCATGATCGGTCAGCGCGAGCCAGCCGCGCGCCTCTTTTTGCGCGGTCGTGGCCCGCGGGTCCTGTGCCAATGCCGAGCCGATACCAGCCGCGGAAAAGCAACAAGCGATGACGACGCGCAATGCGCCGCGGCGGGTCATGCGCACGGTGGCTCCTGGTGTATTAAGAATGGATGAATTGGTCGACGGCGGTCTTGGTGACGCGCCACTGGCTGCCGATTTTCTTGCCCTTCAAGTCGCCCGAGTCGAGACTGGCGACGACGTCGGATTCGGCAACGCCCAAGAGCTGTGCGACCTGGGCCGGGGTCATCAGCTCCGAAGCGGCCGCCGGCGATGGCGCCGCGGCCGGTCCGGCAACGCCGGGAGTCGCCTGCGCGCCCATGATGCCGCCAGGCTGATTCATCATCTGCTGCGCCATCGCCATGCCGACCGCCATTTCGGCTCCGACGCCGGCGATCCCGCCCCCTCCGCCTTGCGCGCCGAGTCCCTGGGCCAACTGGAACTTGACGTAGTCGTTCAAGTTCCCCACCGCGGCCATGCTCGAGCGCTTGTCGATCGCCTGCTCGACCTCCGCGGGAACCGACACGTTTTCGACGATGAAGCTTTGGACCTCGATCCCGTACTTCGAGATCATTTGCGGGTTGATCAGCGGTCGCAGCGCTTCGCCCAGCTCGCCGTAGCGCGCCGCGACGTCGAGCGCCGGAATCTTCGACTGTGCCAGCGCCTCCGAGAATACGCTGACGACACGCGAGCGCATGGTGTCGCTGAACTCGTCCAGCCGGAAGTGATCGTCGGTGCCGGCGACCTCCTTCAGAAACAGCTTCGGGTCGACTACCTTGAAGTCGAAGATCCCGTACGCCCTCATGCGCACGATGCCAAAGTCCTGGTCGCGCATCATGATCGGATTGGCGGTTCCCCATTTGTTGCCGGTGAAAACGCGGGTGATGACGTAATAGACGTCAGCCTTGAACGGCGATTCCAGTCCGTATTTCCAACCCTTCAGATCGGAGAGAATCGGAATATTGTCGGTGACCAGGTCGTATTTTCCCGGCCCGAAGGTGTCGCCGAACTGACCGAGGTAGATGAACTGGGCGACCTGCGATTCGCGCACAATGAGCTGTGCGCCGCGCTTGATTTCCTTGTCTTCGTCCGGGAAGCGATAGGAAAGCGTGTCGCGCGAATCGTCAGTCCATTCGATGATGTCGATGAACTGTTTTTTGATGAAGTCGAGTATTGCCATGTTTTGTCCCCTTGAGTTGTCCGGGATCGCGTTCTTGCGCGCTCGCTCTTGCACTACTTCCGCGCCGTGGGAAGTTTTTTGACTTCGGCCGCTGCCTGTTTCATTTCCGCCTCGATCCGGTCCAGCGGCAGCGCTCCCGGGGTGATCGAGCCATCCGCGAATACCAGCGTCGGCGTCGCGTTGACGTTGTACTTCTGGCCAAGCACCGCGGTTTGGGCGATCGGCGTCACGCAGTCGCCCTTGTTGTCGGGCAGCTTGCCGGCGTCGAACCATTCGTCCCATGCCTTGACCCTGTCGGGCGAGCACCAGATCATCGCGGATTTGCGCGCCGAATCCGGGTGCAATTGATCGATCGGAAACAAAAACGTGTAGATGGTCACGTTGTCGAGGCCCTTCATCTCGGTCTCGAGGCGCTTGCAATACGGACAATCGGCGTCGGAAAAAATCGCCAGCTTGCGCGATCCGTCGCCCTTGACTTTCTTGATCGCGAGCTCCAGTGGCAGGGAATCCCACGCGACGCGGTTCATCCGCCTCATGCGCTGCTCGGTGAGATTGGTCCTGGTCGCGGTGTCGTACACCGAGCCGACAATCACGTAGTTCACCTTGCCGTCGGTGTACAACATGCGATCGTCGAGCTGTGCCTCGAAAAGCCCGAAGTACGGAGATCTGGACACGTTTCTGATCGGTGCGCCGGGAAATTTCGCTTCCAGCGCTTGTTTGACCGCGGCGAGCTCCCTGACAGCGGCGTCGGACTTCGTCGCGTCCTGGGCCGACAGTGGCACTGCAAGCGCCAGGCACAAGCCGGCGACTGACAACTGGCGCAAAAAGGTTCGCATTACGGCGACTCCGGAAACATGGGTGGCGATTGGACAGTTTACCGCAGCGCTGGTTGCGCCAGCAGTCGCTTGAGCGGTCCGACGGATCCGACCAGGCTCATGCCGCGATTGCGCAGCGCGCCGATCCACGGTGACCGGCTGCCGAACAGGCGCACCAATCCATCGGTGACGCCCTGCATCGCCGATACCGGCTCTAGACGACGCCTCGCATAGCGCTGAAGCAACAGCGACGACCCCGGATCGCGGACGCTGCCGCGGTCGGACAATATGGAGCTCAGCACGGCCGCATCGCCGAAACCGAGATTGACCCCCTGGCCCGCCAGCGGATGTACGCCGTGCGCCGCGTCTCCCACCAGCGCCAGGCGTTGCGCGATCACCGACGGCAGCCTGAGCAAGGACAGCGGAAAGGACGCCGGCGCAGTGAGCGTCGTCAGCTCGCCCAGCGCCCGCGCGCCCGCCAATGCGACTCGCTCCGCCAGCGCTCCGCCATCGAGCGCGAGCAACTCGTGCGCGAGCGACTCGGGCGCCGACCAGACCATCGAGATTCGGCGGCCCGGAAGGGGCAGCCAAGCGAGCACGCCGCCGTCGGGCAAGAACCACTGGAAGGCGCGGCCGCGATGCGCGCGTTCGCTGGCGAAATTAGCTACCACCGCGGTCTGTGCGTACGGTCGTGGATCGTGGTGCATCCCGGCCTGCGCTCGCGTCCATGATCGCACACCGTCGGCCCCCACGATCAGTCGCGACGATAGCGCGTCGCCACTGTCGAAGCGCAACTCCGCGGCACCGGCGCTGAATGCGATGCTTGCAGGCGCTCGCGGCGCCAGCACGTCGATGCCCGGCGTATCGCGAACGCAAGCTAGAAGCGCGGCATGAATCTCTCGGTTCTCGACGATCCATGCCAGCGCCCGCTCGCCGAGCTCATACGCCGAGAAAGTGAGCCTGCCGCCCGCATCGCCGCGAACGTCCATCGATTCGATCGCGCAAAGACGATCCGCTCGCAGCCGTTGCCACGCGCCGATACTGCTCAGGAACGTAATGCTGCCCGGGCTGATGGCGTAGACGCGCGCATCCCAATCTTCATCGGTCGAAGAAAGAGCGGCCGCATCGACATTCGAGCGATCGACGATCGCCACCCGCATCCCCGCGCGCGCCAGCGACGCGGCGAGCGACAAACCGACGAGGCCCGCGCCGAGAACGGCGACGTCGTAGTCTCGGGTGCCGCCGTCCATTGGGGCCTAATCCAGAACTTCGATGACGTGATTCTGGTTAGTGTAGATGCAGATCTCGCCGGCAATGGTCAACGCTTGCTTGACGACGTCCGCCGCGGAAAGCTCGGTGTTGCTCAGCAACGCTCGCGCAGCGGCTTGCGCATATGCGCCCCCCGAGCCGATGGCGACGATGCCGTGCTCGGGCTCCAGAACGTCGCCCGTGCCGGTGATGACCAGCGAGGTAGTGTTGTCGGCGACCGCGAGCATAGCCTCGAGCCGGCGCAAGATGCGGTCGGAGCGCCAGTCTTTGGCCAGTTCCACCGCAGCGCGCTGTAGTTGACCCTGATGCTTGTCGAGCTTCGCCTCGAAGCGCTCGAACAGCGTGAATGCGTCCGCGGTGGCGCCCGCAAAACCGGCCAGAACGCGGTCGTTGAACAGCCGGCGAACTTTACGCGCAGTCGACTTGATGACGACGTTGCCGAGAGTCACCTGGCCATCGCCGCCCAGTGCCACGCTGGCGCCGCGCCGGACCGACAATATGGTAGTGCCGTGAAAGATTTCCATAATCGGAATGGGTGCGAAATTCGACGGCGAGGGCGGCGGAACCGTTATTTCAACAGCGCAGGCGTATTGACTACCTGCCGCGCAAACGCTTGACTGGCATGTCCTGCGTGGCGCGCGGTAAAGCCGGATCGCGACGCCGCCGCATTTCGGTCAATGAGTCACCGGCGCTTACTGCGCCTTCTTGACGAAATGCCGCGGCGAAATGCCGATGAGCAACAGCAGCGCGCGAATGATCGGTGACGCGCCGATGATCTGGACGCCCTTGCGTTGCGACTCCGCGCGAATGATCGCGTTGGAAAGGGCACCCGCACAAACAAAATCGATGCGATCGACCGCGCTCATGTCGATCGGAATGGTATGACGACCCTCGCGAAACACGATGAACTTGGCGAGCTGCGGGTCGGAGGAGCCGGTAAGCACTCCGTGCCAACAAAGCTGGTCGGCATTTTCCGACGCGGCGCTAGGGGTGGCCGGCTCCTCGGCTTCCGCGGCAGCAAGCGCGGCGTCCGGCGGCGGCTCCCAGGATGGAGGCGAAACTTCGAACGCCACCGCGTATTCGACTGCGCGATCCTCGAACACCTTGAAATCGTGCTGCCACTGCAGCAGTTCCAGCAGCAGGAGCCAGTAGCCCTCCGCCGCGTCACGACCCTGGGTTGCCGATTGCTCGAGGGCGCGGCGTATTTTTTCCGGGTGTTGCAGAACCAAAGTGTAATGGCGCTTGCGAAGCTGCGCCAGGGCGTTGGCCAGCAGCGTGGCGCCGGCGTCGTCGGCGCCGGTGATCGAGCCCAGATCGAGTCGCATCTGCGGCTGCTTCAGCGAAGACGCCATCATGCCGGCGATCTGCTGTGCATGCCCCGCCGCCAATTTACCGGTCAATCCGACATAACCGCCGGCGACGGGCCGCGCCCCCGGGGGAACATGCCCGCCGCGGTCTTCCCAAGCCGGCGCCGAGCGCTCGAACGCCACCACGTAGCGCAACGCAAGCTGGTCGAACGCGGTTCGATCGTTCGCGCGCTGCAGCAGGTCGAACAGCGCCAGCCAGGCCAGTGGCGAGTTCTTGGTGTCGTCGTCCCTGACGATGCCCGTTTCGAGCACTTCGCGCGCCTGCGGCGCTTGCCCGTTGGCATAATGGAGCGCGGCATTTTCGAGATCCGCGCACAAACCAGGGTTGGCCTCGCCAACCTGGATTTTCTTGTTCGCCGCCGGACTCCATTCGATCATGCTGTGAGGCCCGGTGAGCGTGATTTCGCGCTCCCCGGCCCCCGTTTCGTTCGCTCCCCGCGGCGACGTCCCGCTGGAGCGCGTCTTGACCGAAGCGGCAAGCTCGCGTGCCGATGCCGACCGCGCGACAGGTCTGGATCCGGCGACCGGCTGGGCTTTGGGTTCCGGAGGCTTCGCCTCGCCTGGCTTACCCTTGATCGGTGGCTTGGGGAACAGGTTGAATGCCATTGCGACCGCTATGGGCTTCTACGATCAAAGGGGACAATTATGTTCCGATCGTCATGGAGCAACAAGCTGAGGGCCGGACCGGCGCCAAGCCAAGGCGAAGCACTACGCCTTGTCCAGATTTGCGGCGGCAAAATCCCAGTTGAGCAGCTTGTCGATCACGGCGTTGACGTGATCAGGTCGCCGATTCTGGTAATCGAGGTAATACGCGTGCTCCCAGACATCGATAGTCAGTAACGGCGTCTGGCCCTTGGTGAGCGGGTCTTCGGCGTCTCCGGTTTTGACCACCTTGAGCAAACCGGCGTCCGCGACCAGCCAGGCCCAGCCGGTACCGAATTGCGTCACCGCAGCTTCGGCGAACTCGGACTTGAACTTGTCGTAGCTTCCGAAAGCAGCGGCGATTTTCTGCCCAAGCGCGCCTGGGGCGGGACCGCCGCCTTTGGGCTTCAGCGAGTTCCAGTAAAACGTATGGTTCCACGTTTGTGCTGCGTTGTTGAAGATGCCGGTCTTGTCCGCCTTCCCTGCCGTGGCTTTGATGATCGCCTCCAGCGACTGCCCCTCGAACTCCGACCCCGCGACCAGCTTGTTGAGGGTTTCGACGTACGTCTTGTGATGTTTGCCGTAATGGAAGCCAATGGTTTGCGCAGAAATGACGGGCGCGAGCGCGCCCTCGGCAAACGGAAGAGGCGGGAGCGTGAACGGCTGTGCCATGGTGAATTCTCCTTTGATTGACCGGTCGGGCTGGTAAGTTCTACCGACCGGGGTAAACGCCGGCGGAGCTGCGAATTCGCCGCACAGCGGTTTTCGCCGCGGCTCCAAGTATAGTGACGTTACTTGTTTCTTGCGCGCCTGCTACAATTTCAACGACACTGTAACCAAGCCAAAGTTTCAGCCAGCCGGTTTCCGCCGGATGGCAGCGCAGGGGGAGGAGATCATGAAGAATCCGCTAGATTCTCTTTGGGGAACGGTCATCTGCGGGGTGCTGCTTACCGCGGTCCTTTACTTCGTCGTCAAGAGCCTTCTTACCTAAAGGAGTGCCACCATGGATTGGGTTCCCGCGATTTCTCGATGGTTGCACTTTTTGTCCGGTGTGATGTGGATCGGCCTGCTGTATTACTTCAATTTCGTACAGGCCGCCGCGCTCAAGGCAGCGACCGCCGACGGCACTGCGGCAGGCATCACCAAGCACGTCGCACCGCGCGCACTGCTTTACTTCCGATGGGCCGCCGTCGTCACCTGGCTGACTGGTGCCGCGTTGCTCGGCAATCAGTTTGTTCCTGCGTTCACGCTCTCGAAGGGCGTGGCGGGCATCGGCGTGGGCGCCTGGCTCGGGACCATCATGCTGATCAATGTGTGGGCGCTTATCTGGCCCAACCAGCAAAAAATTCTCGGGCTCAAGCCTGCTACCGACGAGGAAAAGGTCAAGGCGCGCCGGGTCGCGTTTCTCACCTCGCGGGTCAACACCATGTTATCGATTCCGCTGTTGTTTTTCATGGCGGCGGGCTTGACGCACCGCGGGACGTTCGGTCTCTAGTGTACTGAGTCTTAAAT
>JRHI01000310.1_pt1 | contig 55194 bp, 37 predicted proteins | sample 215371 | NCBI WGS metagenome assembly JRHI01 (sample SAMN02929681, study PRJNA255918) | sediment metagenome | biome: cave system; feature: Ice Cave; material: Sediment; isolation source: sediment from deep within a dark volcanic ice cave with no known source of... ...
TGGCAACCCCCTTCTGCATTTAGTTGGAGTAGGTGGGCTTGCCCCTGCCCAATCTCATGCCCCTACCTTCCTTCGCGCCTTGTTGATCGAAGGGCAGGCAGATCAGCGCTGGGAAGTAACTACTGCTGCGGTGGAGTGGCGTGACAACATCCTGCGGCTCCGCCATTCGGTCGAGCAATTAGCCCTGGTCTCAACTGAAAAATCGTCACAGGAAATAAGCCTGGCAGAGGACATACTCGATAAGCAGGTCATCGATATCGAGCGTAAAAAAGCGGTGCGCGTCAATGATGTCTGCCTGGGTGATGATTGGCAATTGCTGGCTATTGATAACAGTACTCTTGGCCTCGTGCGCCGCCTTGCTCCTAACTGGCTGTTAGGTACAAAGAACAGACGCACCCCCACGAATTTGATTCCCTGGGAACAGATTGAACTCATCGGCGCGCAGCGTCATGTAGAGGATCGAGAGATGGCAGCAGCAATAACGCGTCTTGCAACGGCGCGACCACTGAGTGGTCATCTCGCTGAAATGCACCCCGCCGACATCGCCGAAATAGTGCATCAATTGACGCCTGGACAGGGTGCGCGGCTGATTGAAGGGCTGGACGACGAAACCGCTGCTGATGCCATGGAGGAGATCGATACTGAGCGGCAGCGCCACATCCTTGAGAATATCCAGGCCGACCGCGCCGCCGACATATTAGAAGCGATGGGGCCGGACGAGGCCGCCGATTTACTTGCTCAATTGCCGGAGGAGCGTGCCCAGGAACTCCTGGGATTGATGAAGCGGGAAGAGTCAGAGGATGTACAGGATCTGCTGGAATATGAAGCGGATACGGCAGGTGGCCTCATGACGACCGACTACGTGGCTCTCAATCAGACGAAAAGTGTTGCCGAGGCGCTGGAATCAGTACGCTTGAATATCCGAGAACACGATATTCGTGTCGCCTACGTCTACTGTGTCAGCGATGAAACGCAGGACGAGTGTACGTTGTTGGGCGTGGTCTCGCTCTGGGACCTGCTCGCCGCATCTCCCGCGCAGTCCTTGCAGGAACTGATGGAGGATGACTTGATTACTGTGCATCCCGATACAGATGCTCGCACTGTCGCCCAGATCATAGCAAAGTATAATCTTCTGGCCGTGCCGGTGGTGAGCGAAGATGGTAATATCCTCGCAGGCGTTGTCACTGTCGATGATGCCCTGGATGTCTTGCTGCCTGCCGATAGACAGCGCAGGCCTACGCGGATGTACTAAATCGAGATGGTCTGCCCTACCCAGAGCAGCGCAAAGTTGCGATTGATGAACAGCCTAGCTTTCATAACGACAGTAGACTCCATTCTCACGCGCCAGCAACTTCTCACCAATCAACTCGCGGCGTAGCCATGCTGTGTCGCTGTGATGACGCTCAATGATCTCGTTCACCTCAGACTCTTTGTATAGTACTCCAGGTTCAAACTGGTTAGCCAACCATTTCAGGATCACCGAACGCTTTTTGCGACTGGCCGGTATCTCATTGAGGCGCGTTCCCGCAAAGAAATCCTTCAGTACCTTGCGTTCCCACGCTTCACCTTCTACATTATCAACCAACGAAGCCATCTTCTCTGAGGAAAGCATCCCTTTACTCGTCCTTCGTAAAGACTCAGCATTGAGATAGTAGATGTGCGTATTTCCCTCGGAGCGCATGCCCACCAGGTCTAGCTCCTTCAATTTGGCCAGGTGGTGCGATACCGTCGGCGTCTTGAGTTGGAGTTGTGCGGCCAGTTCTTCCACGCTCTGCTCGCGGTTCGCCAGGATACCCAGCAACTTAAGCCTGTTCTCATCTCCCAGCGCCTTAAAAAATTGTAACAACATCTGGAACTCCTCTTCTGGCATATCCTTTTCTCCTATTTCGATATACTTCTATGTAGCTATTAATCTACATAGAAATATATCGAAATAGATTTGTTTTGTCAAGTGTTCTCGTTAAAAACCATAGGGGTGTACAAGGTACCGGCGTTAGGGGCAACCCAAATATTTTCTTTTCCTTGTGCTAAGATATAAACAAGAAGATTGCTACGCCTGGGCTTCACCAATAAATTAAAGATAGGGCAGTTTCCTATGGAACAGAAAACGAATGTACAATCACATGCCCCCTTTATTCTTTCATTGGATGTCGGCACCTCTTCGACTCGTGCCTTATTGTTTGCAGCAAACGGATCGGCCGTACCGGGCATACAGGCCCAGGAAACCTATGAACTTACCCTGTCTAACGATGGAGAGGTCTCGGTTGATGCCGATACGCTTGTTGCCGCCGTTGCCTCTACGATTGATACTGCTTTGAAAGCAGCTGGCCCACTGACCTCCTCAATCGGGGCAGTGGCAACCGACACATTCTGGCATAGCATCGTCGGAGTAGATACCGATGGTCATCCTGTTACGCCACTTATTACCTGGGAAGATACACGCCCGCGCCAGGCCGCCGCTGAACTGAGCGCGCAATTGGATGGGAAAGCCATTCATGAGCGCACGGGCGCGCGCCTTCACGCCAGCTATTGGCCCGCGAAATTGCGCTTTTTGGTGCAGACACAGCCCGACGCTTTTTCATGTGCGGCGCAATGGCTCTCTTTCGGCGAGTATCTGCATCGCCAACTCCTGGGACATTCAATCTGCAGTCTCTCGATGGCATCAGGGACAGGCATGCTTGTGATCCGCGAGCGCGCCTGGGATAAGGAGTTGATGAATGTGCTCGGAATCCGGCCCGAACAACTTCCCCAGTTGGGCGATTTGCATGAAGCAATACACGGACTAAAATCGGAGTATGCCGAACGCTGGCCAACTCTCCGCGACATTCCCTGGTATCCCGCCATCGGTGATGGAGCGGCTGCCAATGTCGGTTCAGGCTGCGCAACCGAGGGGAACTGGGCGCTCACTATCGGCACATCAAGTGCCATCCGCGTCGTTGTATCGCCCGAACAGGTCGTTCCACCTTCTGGCCTCTGGCTTTATCTCGTAGATGGCAAACGTGCGTTGCTTGGTGGTGCGCTGAGCGAAGGTGGTAATGTCTTAGCGTGGATGGATAAGACCTTAAAACTGCCCTCTTTGAAAGATGCGGAGCCGCAGGTTGCCGCTTTATCTCCTGATGGGCATGGCCTGACTATTTTGCCCTTTATATCTGGCGAACGCAGCCCTGGTTGGCACGCAGAGGCACGTGCGGTGGTGGCTGGTATTCAGACCCATACTACGCCTGTAGATATCTTGCGCGCATCTATGGAGGCCCTGGCTTATCAGCTCGATGCTGTCTACCAACAACTTATCGGTGTATTGGATGTTCATGAAACGAAGCCAAAATTGATCGGCAGCGGCGGCGCACTGCTTAGTTCTTCTGTGATGCAGCAGATCGTGGTAGATACCCTTGGAACGATGCTCTATCCTTCAAGCGAGCCCGAAGCATCTGCCCGTGGAGTCGCTCTTCTCGCGCTCGAGGCATTGGGTATCTTACCCGATGTGGCCACGGTTATTCCCTCCCTCGCTGAGCCGATACAGCCCGATGCTAAACGAGGGGAGATCTATCAGCAGGCGGCATCGCGTCAAATGCAGCTGTATAAAGCGCTCTTGGGAGAGATGAAGGAGTAGCCCTTTTGAATATACTTGCTATGCTTCCATATGGGGCACCAGCCATCTCAAACGGTGTGGTCTACGTTGACAGTACCAATGCCAACCTCTTCGATCCCTGTGCGCCAGGCCTCTGACTTACCTGCTTTGGTAAGTAATTCTTTGAAGGCTGATACAAACGCGTCAGCCTTCTCCTCTTTAAAAACACCGAAGATATAACGGTCAGGGCGCACAACAATGAACACGTCCCGGTGGCTGCGCAGGAAATTCGTGTCATTTGATTGAACCACCGCCAGGAGCATAGAACCTATTCTCATCGCTTCTTTCGGTTCGTTGTAATAGAGTCCCTTGTGAATAGCGTTGTATCCTTCTTTGCGCGGGAGTTCTGACTGTATACACACAAAACGTGTTCCCAGGCGCTCCCAAAAATCGGTCTTTAACGAGGTGAAAGCCTCTGCTGGATTGTGATGAAAACGGAGCAATGCAAAGCCTGGCCCCAGGATCTCATCGAGCAGTGCATGCCGTCCCCCGGTTGTTATCACTTCTGGTTGGGGCAGCATCTGGCCAGCTAGCGTTTTATGTTTTCGTTCTTCAGCGGAGAGTAAGAAGCCGCTCTTATACTTTGGCTGTGGCTTGATACGAGCCTCCGTCAAGAATTCGCGCATGATAGGCACCAGGTTGAACAGCTGGAACAACATATCGCGACAGTAAGCCACAGGCTTTCTGGTTGACATAACAATATTGCCTAATAAAGAAGAGAAGCGAAGCATTTGTGCTACATGCCTGTACCGTTCTTCATGGTAGCTATCGAGCAATTGGTCACTGGCAAGGCCATGCACCACCAGCGCCAGTTTCCAGGACAAATTATGTGCATCGCGCAGCCCGCTATTTAACCCCTGTCCGCCGAAGGGGGGCATCATATGGGCAGCATCTCCCAGCAAGAAAACGCGCCCCTTTGAGAAGTTCTTAGCTAGTGTTGAGTGAAAGGTATAGACCGTCTTGCGGATAATCGTGGAATTGGCAGGACCACCAGCTTGCTGGATCAGGGCGGCAATACTTTCTTTTCTTAACATCTCATTCTCCGTCTCTCCCGGAAGCAGCATAAATTCCCAGCGTCTACCTTTATGCGGAGACGGAACGGTCACGGCTGGCCGCCCTGGATTACAGAAAAACATCGCGATTGAAGGGGGGTCTTCGCCGGAAATTGCATCGATCACCAGCCATTTTTGCGCAAAGGTTGTGCCTTTCATGGGAATATTCAGCTTTTGACGGACAGTACTTCTGCCGCCGTCACAGGCCAGTAGGTAGGAGCACGTGACTGTTTGCAGCGTCCCAGCAGGGGTGCGAATGGTGACAATTACCCTGCTATCGGTTTGCTCAAATGATTCGACAATAGACTGAAAGCGGACGTTGACGCATTCGAAGCGCTTCAGTCCCTCTAAAAGAGCGGTTTCAAACTCAGGCTGGTTAAATGTGGAGATCAGGGGGTGCCCATTGCGCTTGCTAGAAGGTGCTACCTTTGCCAGCAAACGTCCTGCTGACACGTAATGAGCATTGATATTCAATAGTATGCTTTTGCTCATAGCAGACTCCAGGCCAAGGGCCTGGCAAATGCGCAATCCTTCGTCATCAAGTGAAATTGCTTTGGGATAGTCGCTTAAAGAGGCATTCCGTTCGACAATCAGCGTATCAATGCCGGCCATCCCTAACAAATTGCTGACGGTCAGGCCAGTTGGACCAGCTCCTACGATAACGACAGATACAGCCTCACTTTCCTGGTTTCCCGTGGTAGCAGCATGGCGTTGGCTGGTGAAAGTATCCCTCATGTAAAACGTACCCTCTATATGCATCAACAAATTGTGCCTATATAGAGGATACAGTAATGAGATACAGGGGGGCAATAATATGTGACTCTACACTTTTTTCACTGCCAGCACGCTATTCATCCCACCAATGCCGCGTCCACCGATAAGGATGGCGGAGCCGGACAATGATTGAGCTTCATCTCGCACCATTGCTAACCCAAAGCGAGGGTCCAGCTCCTCGCAATTGATTGTTGGTGGAATAAGCTTATCTTGTAAGGCTAGCAGCGCGGTTATCGTGTCAATTGCTCCCGCTGCCGCATAGCTGTGGCCTTGTGTGGTACGTGGAACACTGACTGGAAGTCGTTCCATAGCAGAGCCAAAGGCCAGGCGTAACGCTTCCGCTTCTCCCTGATCCGAAGGAGGAAGCGCGCGCCCATCCAGGCTAAAGTACGCGATATCCTGGGGAGATAATGCGCCCTCCTGCATTGCAAGGCGCATAGCGCGAGCGTATTGCTTGCCATTAGAGGAGGGAACCGTAGGCCCATTCGCGTCGTTTGTCTGGCCATAGCCAACGATCTCCCCATAGATGGTGGCCCCGCGTCTCCGTGCATGTTCGTATTCCTCTAGAATGCATATCCCCGCCCCCTCTGCCAAAATGAGACCGGCGGCACGCTGGTCGAACGGACGATAAGCGCTCGGGTCAGCTCCTACCACACAATAGCTGTATTCATTGAGTTGACCGAGTAGGGTGAGACTGAAAGGATGCAAGAAGGCTTCACATCCACCACTGATCAGGACATCTGCCGCGCCCCGTCGGATCGCTCCATAGGCCATACTCAGCGCCTCTAGACCGCCAACCGTATCGTTAATAGGCGTTTTGCAGTATCCTTGAAGTCCGTAGCGAATGGATGTCTGCCCCACGTTGGCTACCTGAAGCCAGGCTATAGCCGTAAACGCGCTCATATAGCGTGGTCCACGGACGTGCAAGGATTTGATCTGCTCCACCGCAAATTCAATTCCGCCCAGGGTATTTGCTATGACACTGCCTGTACGCTGTAGATTCTCTTCCTCCAGAATAATATTCGCATCGTTCAATGCTTCCTCAATGGCAGCAAGGACAAAATGAGTCATACGGTCGGTGCGATTCATCAGTTTGCGGTCGATATAGTCACTCGCTAAGAAATTGTTTACCTCACCTGCTACCTGGATCGATAAGTTAGCGGTAGAGAAGCGTTGAATAGCCTTAATGCCTGAGGTGCCTTTGCTGGTTGCCTGCCAGAAGGCATTTTTCCCAATACCGTTTGCCGCCACCACACCTATTCCTGTAATAACCACTCGTCGCTCTGTAGTATGCTTCATAGTTGTTAGCCTCTTCGTGAACTTTGTGCATAAGAGAAGTGTTACGGGAGAACGGATCTACTGTTTCTTTAGCAGGAGTCACAGTTTCTGTTCTTCATGACTCCAGGCATTCTTCTACATGTGTGTATCAAGCCAATCAGGTTGTGCGAGGACGAGCGCACTATTCACGCCGCCAAAACCGCTCGAATGTGTCAGGGCCACGTGAACTGTCGCAGGGCGTGCCACATTTGGCACATAATCCAGGTCACATTGCGGGTCGGCTACCTCCTGGTTGATCGTTGGTGGAATGATCTGCTGTTCCAATACCAATGCCGTTACAATGGTTTCGATGGCACTGGCGGCTCCTTGTGAGTGGCCGATCATAGACTTTGTCGCGCTGATAGGAATATGATAAGCGTGATCTCCAAAGACAGCCTTGTATGCAACTGTCTCCGCGGCCTCGTTGTACGGCGTCGAACTTCCGTGTGAATTGATGTAATCCAGCTCCTTTGCGCTGATCTGTACCTCGTCCAGCGCTTGCCTCAGAATGTGCTGGAGTGGCGCTCCATCGGGAGGAAGAGCAGTCATATGGTAGGCATTACTATTCGAGGTGAAGGCGATCAGTTCCGCGTAAATGTGCGCGTTGCGAGCCAGAGCCAGCTCTCGTTCTTCCAGCACAAGCACGCCCGCTCCCTCCGCCATCACAAAGCCATCCCGGTTAAGGTCATATGGACGTGAAGCTCGCTCTGGATCATCGTTGCGCGTACTCAATGCGCCTAGAACACAGAAACAATTTAAACCCGCATAGCTTATGGCGGAATCGGATCCTCCCGTCAGCATGCGATCTGCTCGGCCTTCCTGGATTGCCCAGTAACTCTGTCCGATAGCATCCGCTCCCGCGGAGCATCCTGTTGAAAGCACCATGCATGGCCCATGTAGTTGATGATGCGTGGCAATGGCTGCAGCTGGTGCGTGGGTCATCAACATTGTGAGTGGAATGAATTCGTCGGTAGTAACGCGTGGAATATGTTCTCCGTGATTGGTCATCCTCGCCCACAGCCGCTCCCCTTCTTCGCTGGAGGCCATCGCTGATCCCATGTATACCCCTACCCGGTCGCGCTCCTCTTCACTCAATGTATAGAGCAGCCCTGCATCTTGTAAGGCGAGATTGGCCGCGGCGAGAGCAAGCTGTGTGTTACGGTCAGTCAGGTGGCACTCTATAGGCGTCAGGCCTAATGCCTCCGAGTTGAAGTCTACGATTTCCCCCGCAATCTGCGATGATAATGTGCTGGCATCGAAGCGTGTGATACGGCGTATACCTGAACGGCCAGCAACGCAAGCATTCCAAAAATCTTCTTTTCCAATGCCATTGCAGGCCAGTACACCCAACCCTGTGATCACGACACGGCGTAGCATGTAACCCTCCTTTGGTAGGATCAGATCCTATCCACTCATAATCTTACTCCTCTAAGTATGAAGCAAAATGAAGAGGTTGCCTATGAATTGCCTGGCTTTGATTGTATGAATTGCCTCACAATCTACTTTTTTTGAGCAAAAACCCCCCTCTCCTCACATAATTGATGCAGAAAGTATTAAAGATGAGATTGTAAGGGGGCTTTCGTCCGCGCCGGGATTTGGGCGTAGCCCTCGAGCTATTTCCAAATCTTTACGTTCGAATATCCTTTCGCTTTAAACCGATGCAGATCAAGATGGCAAGTACTACTATGAGTACCCCCAATGCTCCCCAGGAGAGCAATATGCGGTGTATAGAGTCTGTCTGACTATAGATGGAGAAGAGTTGCCCCTGGAAGGTATAGTTATCTCCAAACAGTTTGTCCCCACCCAATTTGTCGCTATGTAGACCAATTGACGTGCCCAGTGCGGCCATTGCCCAGCGCGTTGGGAATATCATGGCGGCAATCTGTAGGAAGTAATCCTTCAGCGGAATTTCGACACCGGCAAAGACTACCTGTGGGATGAGCAAGAATGGGAGCAGGCTATTGGCGCTGTCCTCGTTGGCGGCAAAGGCTGAAGCCGTCAATCCTATCATCAACCCTGCCAGGCCTGTGAGCACCAGCGTGATATAGGTTTCCAGGACCACCGGTAGGATGATACCCTGTTGCAATGGCTCAAAGAGATTGACGATAATCAACAGAGCGCCGCTCTGAACCAGGGCCAATATTCCTAGCACAAGAAACTTCGAAGCAACGTAGGGGATGATTCCCAGGTTCACTGTACGTTCGCGGCGGTAGATGGACGCTTCCTTGACGATCTCTCGTGTGCCATTGATACAGCCAAAAAGTACGGCTACAAAAGAAACAATGAACAGCGCGCGCTGCGCATTGATGCTTTCGCCTATGACGATAAAGTCTTGCAGTGCCGCTTTTTGCCTGGTATTGAGGTCTCCAGTGAAAGTATTTACGTACTGTTTGCCTGTAGCGTCACTCTTAAGATAGGTGAATACCCTGTTACAATCAACAACGTCGTTTTTCCCTGTGTTCAGACCGATGATGCCGCCAGTCTGAGGGGGCAGCGCGATTTTGGTCGTGCTGATACGAGGCGCACATTGCACAACCTTGTTGGCATCAAAGATATTCGCTCCAACCTCAAATCTGATCAAGAGCATCAACAGTAGCGCGATAAGTGGTGCCTGTAAGAGCAAGATAATCAGGTTGCTCGTATCGTTTTTCAGTAATTCAAGGTTGCGCTGATTCAGTAGAAGGAACTGCTGCAAGGGGTTACCACGTTTAGGCCGCTTCACCTCCCTGGTTTCTACTTTTGGCGTCGCGCCGGTGATTTTTCCTGTTTCAGCTGGTCCACTTCTGAGTGGTGCAACGACATACTGCCTATATTGCTCCGAGACCTTAAAGCGCGCTGCCGCCTCTTCCGGTATATTTGGATTCTCATCCGACGGTTCCAGGCTGCTGTAAATTTCCGCGAAGTCGGTTTTACCAAAATATGTTTTTGCCTCTTCAGGAGGTCCGAAAAAGGCCAGGCGTCCTCCCTGACAAAGGAAACAGACGTAGTCGCAGGTATTGATATTGTTGGTCGCGTGCGTCACCAGCACGATGGTATGCCCTTTGTCGGCGAGTCTGCGCAGCAGAAACATCATCTTGCGGTCCAGGCCTGGATCCAGGCCCGATGTTGGCTCATCCAGGAAGAAAAGGCTGGGATTGGCAAGGAGCTCCAGGGCAATCGAGACACGTTTTCGCTGTCCTCCTGAGAGTTTTTTGACCAGGAGTTTGCGCCTTCCGGTCATCTCGACATCATCTAATACCTCATTGATGCGCTGCTTGATCTGTGCTGAAGTGAAGTCGCTGGGCAGGCGTAGTTTAGCGGCATAGAAGAGTGCTCGTTCAACAGTCAAGTCACGGTGCACGATATCATCTTGCGGCACATAACCAAGTTGCGAGCTAAAGGCAGCCAGGTTGTGGTAGTAGTCCTTGCCATTGTAGAGAACTTTGCCCTGCTGAGCTGGCCGTAACCCGTTCAGCGCATCCATAAGCGTTGATTTACCGGCGCCAGAACCGCCAACCAGTGCGACGAATTTGCGCGGAGGGATAGTAAAAGAGAGATCATTGAGCAAGACATAATTGTTGTTGCCGGTCTTTTTGAGGTTGAGAGCGTCAATGCGAATAAAGTTACTCTCGTCGTATTGCGTCAACTGGTTGGCTTCGTAGACCAGTTTGTAGGGACCAATACGGATTTCGTCCCCCAACTTCAGGAGATGGTTGGTAGTTAGCTCCGAGTTCACATAGACATGGTTAGTACTATTCATGTCGAGTACGCGATAGGTGCCCTCCTCGCGCACAAGGCGTGCATGATGCGAGGAGACCTGCGGGTGGTTGAGTACCACTGTATTACCCGGTGCTCGTCCAATAGTGAGTTCAGGAGCGTCCAGCTTGATTGGCTGCACCGGAGCTAACATCTCCTCTTGCACTCCCGTGCCATCGTTGAAAGCAAGTGTGATGAGCGTGCCATTCTCATCGCCGATACGAAAAATATCACCTCGTACGAGCGTATGACGGAATGGCTCATCCCCCCGTATTTTTCTGCCCTGGTATAACAGCCCATTGAGCGTGCGTGGTTTATCCGGGTGAGGATGGATGAGCACAAATTGATTGCCTTGCCGTAAGAGCTGGATATGCTGGTTAGAGACGATACCGCCATCTCGTATGGCGATATCGTTGCTGGCGTCGCGCCCAATACTGATGGCATCTTTTGTAAGCAGATAGCTCTGCTTGCTTCCAAAGATGTTGCTGCTCACTTCAAGCGAAGGTAAGCCTGTTGTACCGGGTGCTGCAATTTGTGTTTCATCAGGTCGGCCAACTAGCCCGGCCGTGCGCAAGCCAGGAAACTGCTGCTGCGGTGGCCCTGCTTGATACTGCTGCGGAGATGATCCCATTGGGTATTGTTGCGGCGGTGGCGGAGGTTGATACTGTTGCGGCGGAAGCGTCCTCGGGTACTGCTGTTCAGGTCGAACGGCATACTGTGGTGAGGAAGCTTGCTGCTGATATGGCGGTACTACAGGTGGCGGCTGAACTGCTTCCGGCACTTCAGAACGAATTTGAAAGAGGAATGTAGAATCCTCACCCAGGCCGATGGTATTTCCGTCACTGAGGTTTGCTTGTTGCACCTGCTGCTGGTTTACGGTCAGCGTATTCTGTGGAGAGAGCTTCTCGATACTCCACTGGTTGCTATTCCAAATAATGCGGGCATGTGACCTGGAAACTTTCTGATCACCTTTAATCACGATGTCATTGGTTGCTTCTCGGCCAATGGTCGTAATTGGCTTATTGATGGGGAATATTTTACCTGCGAGTGGACCTGTGAGGAATTTGATTGAGCCTGATAATGGCGGTTTATTTGCTGCGTTCACACTCTATCTCCTGTCTACCTGGTAGTGCTAGACTTCTTGAAGTAAGGTTAAAATTGTAACCTCTAGCATCTCGCATACAATTATATGCTAGCTGTGAATAACTTGCAATGCCTCAACAATACACAATACGCAAGCGGGTATCTCCCTTCTTTTAGCCAGTCAATTTTTGTAAGCTTAACTGTTTCTTCCACAATGGATTGGTACGACCATACATCCACTCGAAGAGCGGTGAAGCGATGAGGGTCGTAATAATGGCCATGAGTACCATGATGGTGAAGAGTGTCGGAGTAATGATGTTTTCTTGCAGGCCGATGTTCAACATAATCAACTCGATTAAACCCCGGGAATTCATCAACGTTCCAACAGTAGCTGACCCAAACCATGTTTCACCTGTAAAGCGCGTTGCCAATGTGCAAGCGCCACCTTTACCGACAATCGCAACCAGGATGATCAAGCCAGTAATTAGCCACAAAGTTGGGGTGTTCACCAGTCTCAGTTGAGTATTGATACCGGAGAAGACGAAGAAGACTGGGAGGAGGACTGATACGGTCAATGGCTCAAGCTGCTTACGCAATTCTTCAGTGAGGCGACCTCGCGGCATTGCGACACCCATGATAAAGGCTCCGAAGACCTGGTAGATGCCAATAACCGTTGTAAACCACGAACAAAGCATCAGAATCAGTAGGACGATAACCAGTGTTTGTTTGGTTAAACGATTGGCTTGTTCAGTACTATTGGCTAGAAAACCGAGCGTACGCCTACCTACTGTGAGCATCGTAGCAGCGTAGAGGATGCCGCCGCCTATGGCAAATAATGCGATGAGCAGAGAACCCTTAAAACTGGCAAGTACAATGGCTAACAGACACCAGCAGGCAGCATCATCAATCGAAGCGGCTACAATCACCAGCGTGCCCAATCTCGTGGAAGTAATTTTATACTCCTGGAGCATGCGCGCCAACATGGGAAATGCAGTAATCGACATCGCAGCTCCGAAAAACAATGCAGCCATCCACAAGGTAATACCAACTCCGAAAAGGCCTTTGTATTGGAACAACACAATGGTTACCGCGGCACCCAATAAGAATGGCACAATAATACCAGAACCCGCGAGAAGACCAGCGTTACTGATTTGTCCACGCATGAGTTTTGTGTCAAATTCCAGTCCAACAAGGAACATGTAGATGGCTAACCCGACCTGGCTGGTAGCGTACAGAATTGCCATAGAAGGGTGATTGATGGTCACAGTTCCGCTACCCACAGCAATAAGCGCTACTTTAGGGAAGAGAAATTGCTGCACACCAGGTGCGACCCAGCCCAATAACGATGGACCAAGAAGTACTCCTGCTATCATTTCACAAACAACCTGTGATTGACCAATACGGCGTCCAACCAGGCCAACGAGATGGCACGCGGTTAAAATGACTGCCAGTTGGAGAAAAAAACGTAGCACCAGGTCAAAGTAAGACATAGTCGAGCCTCCAAACTAGGGTACTGAGTACAGCCACTCATACGTTTGTTCTGAGTACTATGATAGACGTGAGATGAGAGATGTAGTAGACTGCCAACAACTGAAATGTTGTTCAGATAGCCTTTACTACGTTGTCATGACCTGTTCATTTTGTCCCACTGTTAACCCTAATCTTGGTTTCGTTGTCACATATATACCGTCGATTGCCGTTTCTGCCGACATCGAGGAACGCAAGAAAACCTTGTTATAAACCTGGTACATGGCCATGGCTCGCTCAGCTTCTGCAGCGGGCAAGTGCGCTGCCATATTTGCTACAGGAAGTTCCTGAGGAGCATCGTTGATATCTTTCAGATCCTCAATACCCGATACGACGAACATGAAGGCCTCATTGAGTGCAATCGGGTCATTGTAGTCGCTATGGCTGAGTTGTTGGGCTTGCCAGAAGTACGTGTCTTTTCCGTTATACTGCTGATAGAGACCCGAAATAATTACCATAAGGCGCAGGTAGGCATGGCGGTAGCTATGCTCAAAGAAACCCAGGGCTTGCTCTTCTGTGACTTCGCCCCGGATCATACTGGCAATACTTGCTGCCGCTAGCATAGAGCCATGAGTGGCCAGATGTACTCCTGTCGAGAGGAGGGGATCAATAAAACAAGCGGCATCTCCTACCATGAAGAAACCAGGTCCCGATATGCAGTCGGACATATACGAGAAGTCTTGTTCAGTTTTAATGTCTTTTGTGATGAAGGTGGCAGGTTCCACCAGTTTAGCAATCAATGGGCATTCATTAATTGCGGCCATATATATCTGCTCAAGGCTGCCAATTTCTTGCCTTTTCTCCTTGAAGGTTGTCTTGTGAAGGACCAGGCCGACGCTCATGGTGTCGTCATGCAGGGGGATGCCCCAGAGCCAGCCATAAGGGACAGAACCAACGGCGATAGCGCCATTGGGAGCAAAAGACATTCTTCCTGCCCCTTGCCAATATCCCCAGAGCGCGACGTTTTGGAAAGAATCGTGGTAATGCCGGTTTTTCAGGTAACGCATCGCCATAATACCTGCTCGACCAGAGGAATCAACCAGATAATCGAAAGCTATTTCGCCAGTATTTTTTGAATTGGCTACTTCGCACCAGGTGGCGCTCTTTGGTTGATCACCTTCGAAAGTGATACCACGGATTTCTGTCCCCTCGTAGACCTTTACTCCCTGGCTCTTCGCATGTTCTAAAAGTAAGTGATCAAATTCCGAGCGGACAACCTGGAAGCCATATGGATGACGCAGCTTAGCAAAATTCAGCACCCACGAATCTTTTCCCCAATCAAAATAGCCTCCATCTTTTCGTTCAAAACCGTACGCTTCAATTTTTTCGCGTGCCCCGATCAAATCGAAAATCTCCAGACATGAAGGAAGGAGCGACTCGCCAACATGATAACGTGGGAAGAACTCTTTCTCCATAAGTGTGACATCGAAACCTTCACGCGCCAACAAGGTGGCAGTGGTTGAACCGGCTGGCCCCCCGCCGATTACGAGAATCTGGGTAGTCGTTTTCATGTTTTCTCCTTCTCAAATAGTGCGGAATAACTCGAGGACACCTCGTCCTTACTGACTATAGAATACCATATGAATGGCACAGTTTCCGTTACTTCAATCACAATTGGGGAGTGATGCTATTCACAGGGGTGCAGTTTCTCTTGTTAGAAACTGCTCAATCAGCGGCGTAACGACTTCAGCTTGTGAATACATAAAAAACCGTTCTCCACCCGAAACGAGGTGGTAACCAGCGCAATTGGGCAGTTGCTGCGACAACCAGTACGTTTTTGCTTCGGGAGAAAGGGCATCGTCATAGCGATTGATCAGCAGGATGGGCATTGTCAGCGCATCCAGGCGATTCCGCATGTTGAAGTAGTGGATGACAGGCAGTACCGAGAATTTGTACACAAAAGGCCACAGCTGTATCTTGCAAAACTGCTCCTCGATCAGGTGACGAGGGAGACTGGGCGTTACTGTGGGAGTTGCCAGCCCCGGAGCCATGATATAGTTAACAACAGTGCGGCGCAGGAACCAGGCAGGCAGAAAATGTTCAACCGGCAAGCGCACGAAAAGTTCGTGCAATAGCCAGATAAAAGGATGTGGCGCGATTTCGTAATCAGCGCCTTGCGCGATGATTACGAGCGAGCGGCAGCGCTGGGGGTAGCGTACAGCAAATTCGAAGAGCACCATGGCCGCATCTCCATGTGCAACGAAATCAACAGCCTCCAACCCTACATAATCCAGCACCTCGCGAAGCTCCTCGGCTCGTTCCACCAGGCCAACAGGGTGTGTGTGCGTCTCGTGACGTCGATACATAATGACGCGCCGTGATGGGCTGAAAGCGCGTACCTGGCGCGCGTAGACAAATTCGAGGTGTTCGAGAATAGGCACAAAGACCAGCGGCGCACCCTGGCCAATGTCTATCAACGGCACATCCGTTGCGCCAATAGCCTTCCTCTGCCAGAGCCTTTCTATATACTGCACATCGGCATGAAACGTGTCTTCGTCGATGTAGGGTGTAGTACTGGTAGTGGTTATTGTGCTCAACATAGCCTCCCGTGACATCTGCGCCCGATAATTGAAAATCGGCTATATCTCATGGCACAGTGTATAATATGACAACATCCTTTTGAAGGGCATTTGCCAAACTGCTAGTATTGTTATCAATGTAAACGCAAGGAACAAACATGCCTATACAAGAAAACGAAAACCGGGTAAGCCTGCATCGTACAGTGGTCAATCAATGGATAGAAGCCTTTAATGGGCACAATGTGCAGGCTATAGTCTCATTGTACGCTGATAATGCTGAGTTATATGACTCTGGTATGAAACATCCACGACAAGGGCGGACTGAAATAGAACAATGGTTTACCACCCGTTTTCGGACCATGCCCTCAATTACTTATACACCGGCAAGCCAACTCTTCACAGAAACTCAGGCCGCCGTTACCTGGACGGTTCGCGGACGCGGCCATCGTCTGTTAGGCCAGTCCTGGCTAGCACGCCCTTTTCAGGTTGAAGGGGTCAGCATCTTTACCCTGGAAGATGGGTGTATCCAGCGGCAGCGCGGCTACTATGACCACCTCTCGGCGCTGGAGCAGATTCTTCCTCCGTTGAGATGGCTTCTCCCTCCGCGCTTGTAAGATGTCTACCCCAGGTATATCTGTCACCATTTTCCCTCGGTATGCAGCAGAAGGCGTCAAGATAAAGAAATCTGAACAGTTACAACTAGTTACAGTGATCCTTGAGGCCGCAACACAATACACGTCGTCGTCCCATGCGCATACAATTTTCCGTCGGCATCGGTAATCCGCCCCTCGGCGGTAGCCACTCGCCCACCTACGTGAATAACTGTGCCCTCGCTGTACACCACGTCGGTCTTGCTTGTCATCGAACGCAGGTAGTTTACCTTGATTTCTAGAGTGGTATATCCTGTACCAGCAGGAAGCATAGATTGCACCGCGCAGCCCATTGCCGAGTCGAGCAGCGTTGCAGCCACACCACCGTGTACCGTGCCGAGCGGGTTATATTGATACTCTGCCGGTTCTGCTGCAAAAACGATACGTCCTTCGCTTACCTCGGTAATCCACATTCCCATCAGTTCAGCTATCGGCGGCGCGGGCAGTTCCCCCGCTTGTAATGCCTTCAAATACTGGATACCGCTCATCGTTTTACTTTTCTGAACGGCGTGTGTTTGGTCTTTCCAGGTGATGGTGCGGGTGCGGCTACTCTGCGTATCGCTCACGTTGTGTCACTTTCTTTCTGTACAGGTTAACAGGCTGAATAACCTGTTCTTATCTGAATCATACTAGGCGTTACTTTGCTCTTCCATCTCCTCTGCAGGTCCCAGCGGTGGCACGAGCAGATAGCTCAACACCAGTCCAACAATTCCGGCCATAACGCACGAACCAAGCCACAGGTGAATGGACCACACGATGCCGCGCGTAAAGATCAAGTCCAGGAAGTAGAAAAGGTATAAGACCAGCGGTGTTAGAAAAGCAAAGACTCGCAAACTGTCTTGTCGCTCTACAGATGGTCTCAGCCATTTGTACAATATGTCAGCAACTACACCAGCCGCTACAACGGCAGGAATCAGCCTGTATTGATCTGCTAACACACTGATTAATGCTACATTCAGCGTAAAGATCATGGTCAATGCGCCGAATGGCAGTGTCCAGCGGCGCATGACCAGCAGTATTACTCCCATGAGCACACCTGACTGCAGTAGGATACTTGCCACCCCTATAGCCTGGGCAAGATTTTCATAGCTGAATCTACTTGTCACCACCCACGAGCGTACAAAGGGATTGACGAACTCAGTGAAGAAGGCGAACATCAACAACATTGCGACGAGCGAAAGCAACATGGGCAGTAGTTTCGCCCAACTTCTCGCATCTTGCATATCAGAGCGGCGCATTGCCGCACGCATTGGGCCAGTCATGATCAGAATGCCACTGAATGCCAGCAGTAAATGGGTTGGGCTTAGCAACTGATCGATGCCGATCTCGAAGCCGAAGAGGGTATGCCAGATGGCGTCACCTATTCCAGCTAGCGCGAAGAGCGGCGCGCCTAGCAAGGACAACTCGTAGCCCCCTGGTGTCGCTCTGCGCCAGGAATAACCTCGCGTATGATTGATATAGGCTGTCCCAATAAGGAGAAGCGCGTTGATAAGATAGCCGGAATAGAGCACAGCGTGCCAGGGAGTAAAAAACGTGTTGTCGACCTTACCATGAGCGTGTGCCCATCCATCCAGGTATAGCCCGGCCACAAATATAAACCCCATCATACTCATTAGCCAGTCGAAACGTAGCCCACCGATAGGTTGCTTCGCCACAGGTGCCTTTGCTGATGTTTGATCCTTTGTTGTACATACTGAGCTCGCCACACAATTTCTCCTTTGATATAAGGTAAAGTTCTGAAATGATCATCGTATTTTATTTTTCTATTCATTTTTTCTTCTCTGCCTGTCTATTTCGTATAGCATGATCGAGGTCGCGCAGGCCACGTTCAGAGAAGAAGCAGAACCGTAGATGGGTATTTTAACAGTAACATCATAGAGTTCCTGGTAACTTGTGCTGAGGCCCCATGTTTCGTTACCAACAAGCAATACCGTAGGAGGAGTAAAATCGTGTGCTGAGATTTCCTTTTCGGCTTTCTCACTACTTCCAACTATCTGCAAGGCACCAAGCCTGGTTTGCATCATTTCAAACCATGGCAACAGCTCTTTATGCGAAGGCATTCTGACTACTGGCAGGGCAAATAAAGAACCTGTGGTGGCACTGATGGTCACTGGATCATACAGGTCTACCGCATGACCCGTAATAATCATGCCAGCCACTTTTAATGCGTCGCACGAACGAATGATTGTCCCCAGATTCCCAGGGCTAGCGGGTCTATCGAAAACCACGACGAGCAAATTTTCATCGATGGGGATACGTGACAGGTTATCTTCAGGCATAGCAACAAGCGCGAGGAGTTCCGACGGTTCTGCTTTGTTACTCAGCTTTTCCAATAGTGGTAGAGGTACTTCAAAATGGGTTTTTGCCGGCGCACGTGTAAGAATATTTTGGGCCCAATCTGATAACCCCTTATCTCTTGCATAGACAAAAGCATTGATGGTCCAATTGTACTTGATGGCCTGATTGATCGGGCGCACCCCTTCGATAAAGAACTCTTTCTGCTTTTGCCGCTTTTCTCGTTTCCTGCGCAGGGTTTCAATATACTGGAAATCATTGTTTTCTGAGTAAATTCTGACAACTTTCGGCTTCATCTACCATGAATCTCCACTCGATACGGTGGTATCTGCTGGAAGGCTAAGAGTGGTCCACTGTGATTGTTCGGCATGTGGCCACGGATGTGGGTGCCGTTTGCCTCGTAACTTTCATCTTCAATTGTGCCAAACTGGTGGAATTGTGCCACTAACTCACCTCGATCGTAGGGGATCAGTACGTCGAGCGCGACAAACTGCAACATGAGATTGTCACTGATACAGTGCAGCAGTTCATCGATACCTATCCCTTTCAGGGCAGATACGCGTATTTTTGGTAGTTCCGCGGCAATGCCCGTTAACTGTGTGATATCCGTAGAGAGCAGATCTGCTTTATTCAGAGCTACGACCACCGGGCGACCACCGGCGCCAATCTCTTCCAATATCTGCTCGACGGCCTTAACCTGGTTGAGCATGTTGGGACTCGATGCATCGACGACGTGGACGAGCAGGTCTGCCTCGGCAACCTCTTCAAGTGTGGCACGGAAGGCCGCCACCAGGACGGTAGGCAGGCGTTGTACAAACCCTACAGTATCGGTCAGGAGAAATTCCTGGCCGCCAGTCAGCCGTACGCGCCGCGTCATCGGGTCAAGTGTGGCGAACAGCTTATTCTCAGCCAGGCTGTTTGAACTTGCAAGGCGATTGAGTAATGTGGATTTGCCCGCGTTGGTATAGCCAACCAGCGCCACCACTGGCGCTCCTACGTCTTTGCGCCGGTCGCGGTGGAGTTGTCGCTGCGTGCGCACCTGCTCCAACTCTTCCTGGAGCTGTTCTTTCTCACGCCGTAATATTCGCCGGTCTACCTCGATCTGCTTTTCACCTTCACCGCGCTGCTGCACGCTGCCTTTCTGACGTGATAGATGCGACCATTGGCGTGCTATGCGCGGCAGATCATACTCGATCTGCGCCATCTCAACCTGTAAACGGCCCTCTTTCGTCTGTGCGCGTTGACCAAAAATGATCAGGATCAACGCGGTACGATCGAGTACCTGTGTCTCCATCGCTCGCTCCAGGGTGCGATGCTGTCCCGGCGTCAGCTCAAGATCAAAGATCACACCGTCGCAATCGTGAAAGCGCAGCAGTTCAGCGATCTCCTGGACTTTGCCGGAGCCGAGCAGTGTTCCTGAGTGGGGACGGGTCAACTTTTGCGTTACACGATCGACGCAGACAACACCCGCAGTTGCTGCCAGCTGCGCCAGTTCATCGAGCGATTCTTCAATCGGCCAATCAGTTCCGGGCATATCGACTCCAACCAGGATAGCACGCCGAGGCGCTCGGGAAAGGAGTGTACTCGATTGATTGTCAACGCTCATGGTGGGTATGGATTGTTCGGACATAATGTACTCCAATTCTTCGTTGTCTTGAGTAATGGAATTTTTAGGGATGCTATGGAACGCCAGGCTACCTGGCAAAGCTGCAAGCCGAAGACTGGATGAAGGCCGATCCGAAATCGTGGGGAAGATGTTGAGCAGATACCATAATCTACTGTAGTCAACAACAATGGAAAGACCTTCACCGTCATCTACCATTCGCGTCGAACATCGTACAGCAAGAACCGCTATTCAAATAGGTAGCGTCTTGATGTAACTGGATGCGTTCCGCGAATTGAGTAAAATTAGATAAAGGTTATCACTGTATGTTTTCTCCTATGGATTACCTGGTACTACCCAAAGGTACACCAGGCGCTTCAAAAAGTCAAGGGTAAAAGATCACGCTCTCTTCAAGAGTTCATCATGCTCCGTCTTATACGCCATGATGCGGCCTTCGGGCATCAATAGCAGCGTATCCGGTTGCAGGTAGCGCACAAAGTCGATATCATGCGTCACTGCGATAATCGTGCCGTTGTAATCGCCTAGCGCCTCGCCAATAAGAGTGCGCGATAGCACATCGAGGTGGGTTGTAGGCTCGTCGAGCACGAGCAAGTTGGGGCCATCCAGCACCATTTTTGCCAGCGCCAACCGTGTCTTCTCACCGCCACTGAGCGTGCCTATCTGCTGAAACACCCTGCTGCCACTGAATAAGAAGCGTCCCAGTATGCTGCGTACCCGTTTAGGGTCTGCTGGCAACACCTCTGTTGCCTCGCTTAAAAGGGTGTTGTCATAGCCAAGCCCCTCGTTTTCCTGGGCGTAATAGCCCAAACGAACGCGGTCACCCATCGTTACCGTCCCAGCGTCGAAGGTTGTGATGTTCAGCAGCGTACGCAAGAGCGTTGTTTTTCCTGCACCGTTCAACCCGACAACTACGAGACGCTGTCCCCGTTCGATCTGAAAACTGATGTTGCGAAAGATCTCCTTTGTGCCGTAACGCTTAGCCAGGCGCTCAGCACGCAGGACGATCTGCGCGCTCTGCTGGCGCACTGGAAAGTCTATCTTGATCCGTCGACTAGCCTGCGGTAGATTGGGTTTGCTCGCTTCAAGCGTGGCGATGCGCTTGTCCACATTAATGCGCTGGCTCACACGCGTTGCGCCATACCCTCGTAGTTTCTCGGAAGTCTTGCGCAGCCGCGCGATTTCGCGTTCCTGCTGTGACTTTGTGCGCTCCATCAGGGCAAGGGCGTCTCCTGCCAGAGTGAGGTAACTGCTGTAGTTCCCGCGGTATTCTTCCAGTTTATGGGTAAATTCGTTGAGACGCAGCACTTTGTTGATACTGCGGTCAAGCAGGTCCAGATCGTGCGATATGATTAGCAGCGCGCCGCTATATTTGGCCAGGAAGTCCATCAGCCATTCCGTCGCATCAATATCCAGGAAGTTGGTCGGCTCGTCAAGCAACAGGAGATCGGGAGCCTGGAAGAGCAAACGCGCCAATGCAAGCTTCGTCTTTTGACCACCGCTCAATGTCTGTACCAGCCGCTCGAGCGTCACCCCTCCCAGCTTCAAGCCAGCCACCAACTGCTCTGCGCGTGCGTCGGCATCGTAGTAGCCCAGGCGGTCAAGCGCGTCCTGTGCCTGCTCAAAATGCTTTAATAGTATTGGCAAATGGGCCTCATTGGTCGTTTGGGCGGCTTCCGCGATCTTATTGGTCAATGTCTCATACGCTTCGATAGCCGTATCAAGTCCGATGCTATTAAAGATGAAATCGCGGACAGTCGTGCCATCGGCCACTGATGTCTCGTGCGCTACATCCTGTGAGAGGTATCCATAGGTGCGCGGTAACATTACCTTTCCGCCGTCAGCTTCCTGAATACCCGCTACTATCTTGAGTAGCGAGCTTTTGCCCGCGCCATTGACCCCAATCAGCCCGGCCTTTTCTCCAGGTGCTACCGTAAACGATACATTATCCAGCACAAGACGTGGTCCATATGAAAGTGAAATGCTATTAACCTGTAACATAGCTAGTTTATCCTTCGATCCTTGTCGTATATTTCTTGTTTTCTGCTTCCAATGAAGCAATGCTGCTAAACCGCGCCTGGGTGCTCATGCCAGTAGTGTATACAAAAGCAGGCGCACTAGATGGGTGTTGGACGGTAATTGGATGGTAGTGGGCACACACTCTCGCATAATTGAAATGGTCTATGCGATGCCTGAAGGCTTGGCGTGCGTTGTACACGGAATAGTCAGCAACGAGGTACCCGTGCGATACACGCCAGTAGGTGAGAGTTGAGGAAGGAAGGAAACAACATCTTTTTGTTCTCTTGAAGAGGCTACCCTGACTTTTAGGGTTGCCCAAACGAAACGAATATAAAAGTACTCTCTTGCTCGCTCAGCTTCTTATGAACTGCCAGTGAGCAAAATGCTTCGTCGGGGTAACAGACATCTCGTCTCTACCCTGTGCCACTTCCTGCCGCATAAGCCCGGCGTTATCGCTCATGCGGCAGGATTGATCATCTGGATGCTAACACCTATAAACATTGTCGTGAAGTTCCTACTATCCACTAATCTGTATTGCTACTTCTATATGCAATAGTATCATGCTGTCAGGGTTACTGTCAAATAAGTTCACCGTTTGCCTCCATTCTCTATTCACTTTTCTTGTAGAGCATGCGGAACAGGTTCACAATTTCCTCTAGCGAAAGATCGAGGGTGGCCTCTCCCACCACAAACTCACATTTCTGATAAGTTGGTAGGGAGGTGGGCATAAGCCTATAAAAGAGCCACACCCTCTACTCTCTCCCAATGCTTCTATCGATCTTCCCCCCATTTGTCAGCAAAATAGCGCGGGCGCGCGACTTGCGCGTCATATTTTCTGCATCAGGTAAACGCACCGCCACTACTGTCTTCTCCTCCTGCCCAGTTTTTTTACTGACTGTGACTGTATTGACCTTCGTCATATCCTGCCCAATCGCTCCTCGCACTGGTCCGCGTCGCAACAGCCCTATTGTTGCTCCCAGGATAATGCCAACCACAATCCCTGCCACTACGCCTATCAACTCCGGTATAACAGGAAAGGCGAAGTGTGCCACCAGCATCAGTCCTCCCAGTACCAATCCAAAGATGACCGCAAGCAGGACGATTAAGACGGGGTTGGGACCCGAGCGCGTCGTCTGCAAGAACACTGAACCGCGATCCCTGTTCGGCCCATGTTCGCGAAACTCCCCGTTGGCGATCACATCAGACGCCAGTCGAAAGACTTCTTCCTCGCTAAATCCCTCTTTATGCAGTTTTGTCTCTGCTGACGTCGCCTTCGCTTCATCACTGAAAACCGCCAGTAGGTCAAGGTCAGAGTATTGTTGTCGCTGTTGTTGCATGAAAAAAAGCTCCTTTTCTCAATCTATCCTTTTCTCAATCTATATGTACGGGCAGGGCTTGCCCTGTTTTACTACCCAATCTATTATAACAAACTTCACGACAATGCAACGCGTGCATAACATAAATGAGATGGACCGGGCTGTTTGCAGTTGAACCACAAACAGCCCGGTCCATCTCATACATTATAGTGAGGGACTTTGAGACCCTTCTATCTTTGCCTCAACATCTCCAACAGCCTCGCGACCTCGCGGCGCGTCTGATCATTATTCTTCATTTCGGCCTGCACTTTCTCCCAGCCATGAATGATGGTCGTGTGGTCGCGACCGCCCAGCGCGCCTCCGATTTGCAGCAGCGAAGCGCCTGTCTCCTCGCGCATCACATACATCGCTACCTGGCGCGGCCACGCAATTTCGCGGTCGCGCTGTTTCCCTCGCAGGCGTTCGGCCTCAACATTATAGTAACGGCAGACTCCTTCGATGATCTCCTCAATGGTCAACACTGAGGTTTGCTTGCTCAAGGTATACAGGTGTTCAAGCGCCCTGGCTGCCAGGCTGACCGAGAGTGGAGCATCATTCAGTGTAGCGTAGGCGATGACGCGATTGAGCGAACCCTCAAGCTCTCGTACGTTGCTGCACTCTGGACGCGCAATATACTCGATTACCGATGCCGGAATGACGAAGCGCATCAATTCGGCCTTCGAACGTAGAATCGCCAGGCGATGCTCGTACTCCGGCTGCTGCACATCCGCCAGGAGCCCCCACTCGAAGCGCGATCGCAGGCGATCCTGTAAACTGTGAATGGCTTTGGGGGGTCGATCACTGGTGACGACGATCTGCTTATTGGCATCGTAGAGCGTATTGAACGTGTGAAAAAATTCTTCCTCGGTGGCTTCTTTTCCAGCAATAAACTGGATATCATCGACGAGCAGAATATCAATCTGGCGGTATTTCATGCGAAATTCGGCAGTTTTCTGTGAGCGAATCGCGTTTATGATCTCATTCGTGAATTTTTCTGATGTCACATACAGCACATTCAGCCCGGCCAATTCACCCATGTGACCGACCGCGTGCAACAGGTGCGTCTTGCCCAAACCAACGCCGCCATAGAAGAATAGTGGATTGTAGATACGTCCTGGATTTTCTGCCACCGCCATTGATGCTGCGTGAGCCAGTTGATTGGATTTGCCCACGATAAATGCATCGAAAGTATAGCGAGGAATTAACAATCCCTCCCTGTTTCGTGGGGGCGATACTGGCTCTGGTCTTCTCTGACCCTGTCCTGGCGTTTCAGTGTAGCTCTGAAATCCCTCTGGACTCGGGTCAAAGCTATCTGCACTCCGATGTGCGTTTGGGCGGGTAGGGTTTGGCGCGACAGAGTTCATCACAATAGGTGAAATCACTGTGTCTTCTAGTCCGCTAATGATCGAACTATATTTGTCCTGCTTCAACTTGACAGGACGATTTTTGGGCAGGCGATATGGCTTTTTGCCTGTTGGAGTATACATACCGGGCATTTCGTCGCTTTGAGGCGCTAGCCCCTTTGCCACCACGAATTGTATCTCAAGCGGACATCCAGTGATTTCCATGAGGATTGAGTGTGTCACATCGGCGAAACGTCCCTCCAGGTGCGCCTTAGCAAATGTTGTAGGCACGTGCACCACAAAGATGCCGCCCTGAAAAGAATGTGCGTATGTCCCCTGGAACCAGGTTGTAAAAATTGCTGGCTGAACTCTCGTTTGCAATCGCTCTAATGCCGTTTGCCAGATCTGTTTCGCATTCACGCGCACTACCTCTTAGGAAATACTTTGTATCGTATAGCGAATTCAAGCGTTTTATATAGTAGTAGTAGTATACCAGTCACCAGGACAGAAAAAACTCTTGCATACAAATATATATATATTGGTGGCAGAAGATAATGGTAGCATTAAAACAAACCGCTGTAAAGCCCTCTTTTAGTACCAATTTGAGAACAATCTCATAATTTTTCAGTCTAATTTACTGTATACTAGGCCAAAGTAATCGCGAGATGTTCACCATCTCGCTGAATTCACTGTTTCCGTTGCCCTGATATGGGCGTGCGTTGCGTTATTTGCGTTATTAAGGAGTTTTCTTATGTTTTTGCCTCGGACTTTACCGTTTGTAGCGCATTGGCGATATGCAGGGCTACTGGTGTCCACATGCATGCTGTTGTCTAGTTTTTTTCTTGTGTCTTGTTCGGGTTTGAACGCTGGTGGTGGTGGGGGCACTACGACACCAACGGTGAGCCTTAACCCTACCTCGACACAAGTAGCGCTGACAAAACTACATTGGTGTAATAAGCCATTCATTGTTTTCCGCGATCTGCATGCTCCTGTAGTAGTGACACCATTGGGAGGTACTGCGACCGCAACCGTTACGTCGGGAAGCACTCCTGGCATGACCGCCACGGCTACCACTAGTCCAACCCCTCCATCAGGAGGACCACCAACCACTATTACCGATTGGTCTCAGATCGAGCCTGCGCTCGGTTTCACCGTCTTTCTACCGCGGACCCTGCCAGAGAAGACCTGCCTGGTGAGCGCTTCAGGGACCGTGCACGATCCTATCTTTGGTGGCAATTTTATCATAGGGTATCTGCTTCCTGATGGCAGTCCACTGAGTTTATCAGAGGCCCCTATGCGTACAAACAGTCGTGATTTTCAGTGTACTTCGTCGAAAGGCTCGGCGCCACAAAATTCTGGTACACCTGGAATAACACCCAGCCCTACACAGGTACCAATTCTGCTTTGTACGGGTGCCCAAAGCAGTACCAATGTCGTTTTTTCGCTGCGGGGGAGTGAGACGACCTTGAAGCAGTTTTTCGATTCGTTGCAGCCGGGTGTCGTATGGGTACCTGTGGCATAAGGATTCGACTCTTGCTACTTACTTCTGATATAATGGCAACAGTTTTTTCGTTAGTACGTACACGCAGTGTGACGTACCCTGACAGGGAGGAACTTTTATGATGGGTAGTACATGTCCTTATTGTGGTGCTGATACTCGGCCCGGAGACAATTTTTGCTTGAATTGTGGCAATCGCCTGCTTACAGGGACTCCCTCTTCTCAACAGCAGGCCGAGCCTGCTGTAGGCGAATCCACCCTTTTAGCCCAGGATGGGGGAGCATCATCAGCACAAGATCAGGGTTCTCAACCCGTGTCCTCGGGAGCTAACTGGTCCGATGCCGCTCCCACCGTCGCGAGCAGTAACAGTAGTTTGGAACTGCCAACTACTTTTGCGCAACATGACGCACAAAGCGTTGGACAGGCAACTTCCACAGCATCGGCAACTATTGAACGTCCCGCCAAGTTTATCTTGCGCGCCGATAATGGCGACGTTCTCCAGGAATACGTGCTCGAGAAACCTGAAATTTCTATTGGCCGTGCTCCAAACAGCGATATTTTACTCTCGAAAGACAAGCTTACCTCGCGACGGCACGCCACCGTGTCCTATGAGAATGGGAAATATGTCCTACATGACGAGCGCAGCGCTAATGGTACTTTTGTCAATGGACAGCAACTTGAAGAGATGGCAACGTATGATCTACAGGAAGGTGACCATGTAGGGATCGGGGAACACGAGTTGATCTTCCGCGACTTTGGCTCCTCTACGTCTGATAATGTCTCAGATATGCCTACTGTGGCAGTACAGTACAATCCCAATCAAGAGTTGACCTATCGTACGCAGGAAGATGAGCATGCGACGTCAGGAACTGGCGACGATTTTAGCACAAAATCTATGGAAAATGGGACTGCGGAGGTTGTACAACCAGCCGCCATCAAAGCGCCTGCGCCAGCCTCAGAAGAAGCGTCGACGCCATCTCTTCCACCTTCTTCCGCGACTGCTTCCATGGCAGCGGCAACAAGCTCTCCTGCTCCTCAATCGTCTGCTACGGACGACGGACTGGGTGTAGCGCAGGATATGCCGGTCACGTTTGATAATCTCACACGTATTCCCCAGCCTACTCTGCCGGATATCGCTCCGTTGATGGCTGCCCTGTCAACACTTGATGGACAGGTCATGTCACTACAGGAGCAGCTAAACGTGACGCAGGATGCCGTACGCAACCATGAGGCTGAAGTTGCTCAGACGACGAATCAGTTGCGTGCCGGAGTACGTCGCGTCTCCGATCGTATGGATAACACAATCGCCGACGTAGCGCGTAGCCGTGAATCACTCTCATGGACCGAGTTGATCCAACTTATGGAGGACGTTCAGAACAACCCTCGTGACATTGAGTACGTCACAAAACTTGCACGCAAGGCGCGTGAACTGAATAAAGTCTTCCAACTTCACCAAAACGTTCTCAACACTCTGGCTGAATGCAATAGTCTTTTGCGCAGCCTGCTTGGGGAGGATAAATAATAGCTAATCTGGCTAACTGGTATTCACTGGAAGTGGACAGAGCATCTACAAGGGAAATTACTACCGTGCCGATGTAACGGCATGGGATGTAGTTGTATTCCCTGCAGGTGCTCTGTCCACTTCTTTCGTTAGACTGCGAATGAGAAAGGTTCATGCAAGAACAAACATACGACGCGATCATCATCGGCGCCGGCCTGGGTGGTTTACTCAGTGCCGCGCAGCTATTACAGCGCGGTAAGCGGGTGATAGTGTTGGAGCGACTGCCCCATTGTGGCGGCCGCTTCACCGCGAAAACCTTTCAGGGAGTACAGGTCAGTACGGGAGCCGTACATATGGTACCCTTTGGTAGTAGCGGCGTTTTGGCCAGCATGCTGAACCGCTTGCGCATTCCACATCACTTCTTTGATGCTGATGTCTTTGCCTCCTTTCATGTTCATGGCAAACAATATCGCTCACGAGGTCTATTGGCTACATTCAAATTCCTTGGTCCACGCCAATTCTTCTGGTTCACCCGTGTGGGCTACCTGATGTTTCTTCGCCGCCTTCCCTCGTCCGAGCGTGATCTTCCCTTTGATGCCTGGCTAGCACGTCACATTGATGTCAAGCGCAACAGGGAATTAACAGCCTTCTTCGAACGTATCACGCGTTTTGCTCTCAGTCTTGAACTGAGCCAGATTACTGCCGCAGAAGCTATTCATACTACCAAGAATATGCTCCGTTACGGCGCCCCTGGTATCGTTCAGGGTGGTTGCGCCGCCTTGACAGGTGAATTGGAGCGGCGCATCCTTGAGCAGGGAGCCGAACTGCGTTTGCGCAATGACGTCATGGAAATTCTCAGCACAGATGATCACGTAACCGGCGTGCGTGTCCGGGACAAGACAAACGGTGAAGAGACGACGCTTCATGCATCGCTAGTAATCAGTGATGTTGGTCCGCGCGCGACTAATGCTCTGTTGAATAACCAGCAGATAACACAGGCCCAGGTTCTCAAGCAGCGAGACTCCGCACCTCTCGTTGACGTGCTGGGAGCTACCTTCGATCGCCCACATGGCGAAAAGGAGACACCAGTTGTGGCTCAGGGACTTAAAGTTCATATTTTGAGTGATGTCCCGTTAATTCCCCATAAAGGCATTATGTATTGCCTGGATACCAGGCGCATTGCCGGAATGGTGCAGCCAACAAACTGTGATCCGCGGCTCGCACCTCCAGGGAAACATCTTTTGATCAGCCATCAGGTGATGCAGAGCGACAATATCGAAGAAGAAAAAGCACTGGCTCTAGCCGACCTACATATGATGTTTGGCGAAACTTTTGAGAAACATTGCCGTGTTCTCACTATGAGCGCCTATCGAGGTGAATGGCCTGTTAATCGTATTGCGCAGGGAGACGATGTGGCGACAATGACAGCTGTACAGGGCCTCTACCTGGTCGGAGATGCGGTAAAACCAGAGGGCTATCTTATGGTAGAAGGCGTGGCGCAGAGTGTCAATCAATTGCTAGATCTGCTCGATGCGATTGAACAGGGAGAGGTGGATGGTCCACTGGGAGCGCCACGTAGTAGTCGCCTGAAAACTAACCAGCGTCCAATGCGCCATGTAACTCCTCCGCCCCCCCGCTACAAATCCCTGCGCTGGCTATGGAAAGCCCCTGGAAACTCTCACATTTCTTGAAAATAAGGAAAAACTGAAAGCATGAATATAGAAAACAAAAATATTCCCTATTATCTCATTAGAGGCGGCACCCCACTACATGGAGAAGTACAAATCAGCGGAGCCAAAAATGCCGTTACCAAATTGATGATCGCCTCTTTGCTCACAAACGAACCCTGCACCCTCAGCAATGTTCCCTTAATAGGTGACTTCGAGCTAACCATGGCACTCTGTAGCTCGCTAGGCTCCAAATTAACATTAGCCGATCACACGCTTTATATAAACACACCTTTTATCAAAAACACGTTTGTAGAAACAAAGGTTGGTGGCCTGAATCGTATGGCGATCATCACGGTTGGGCCTGTGCTCCATCGTTGTGGAGAGGCCGATATACCTATGCCTGGTGGAGACCGCATCGGCTTGCGACCGTTGGACTTCCATATCAATGGCCTGCGCCAAATGGGAGCCGAAATCGTAGAACGAGATGGGCGCTACCATTTCACCGCGTCCAAGGGCCTTCACGGTGCCATGATCAACCTGCCTTTCCCCAGCGTAATGGCGACCGAGAATTTTCTTATTACCGCCTCGTTGGCAAAAGGTGTCACCATCATCCAGAATGCGGCCCTCGAGCCAGAAATCATCGACCTGATCAAGTTCCTGCAAAAGATGGGTGCGATCATCGAAATCAAGGTCGACCGGCGTATCGTAATCGACGGTGTGGAGAAGTTGCATGCCGCCAGACACAAGCTCTTGAGCGATCGCAACGAAGCCGTTTCCCTGGCGATTGCAGCATATCTTACCAAAGGCGATCTCTACCTGCGTGGCGCCCAGCAGGATACCCTGCTCACCTTCCTCAATACGCTCTCGAAGATGCAACTGCGCTTTGAGATAGACGACGATGGTATACGCTTCCTCGGTGATGGTCCCCCTCCCCCGGTAATAGCCCTGGAGACCGATGTTCATCCCGGCTTTATGACCGATTGGCAGCAACCATTTACGGTTCTTTTGACGCAGGCAGATGGTATGTCGGTCGTTCACGAGACAATCTACGAAGATCGCTTTGGCTACACGCAAGCTCTACAAGAGATGGGCGCCCATATCGGACTGTACGCAAAGTGTCTGGGGGAGGTTCAATGCCGCTTCCGCGAACAACAATACGCCCATAGCTGTGTTGTCCGTGGGCCTACCCCTCTCAAAGCGACACAATTGGATATCCCTGATATTCGCGCTGGCTGTTCCTATATCCTCGCGGCTTTATGTGCAGATGGCCTGTCGGAAGTATACGGCATTGATCATATAGAGCGCGGCTACGAAAACCTCGATCTGAAGCTCCGCAAGCTTGGTGCTCAGATAGAACGTGTTCAGGAGAGGGATCTTGTAGTGTGAGAAGTAGAGTATGCCAGGTAGAACGCTAGGGCGTTCTACCTGGCATACTCTACTTCTCACGTCCAGTTTGACCGCACTTCACGCAGTTGCTCAGATGTCAAGATACGGAACAGAATCAGCAAATTCTCCAGATCATACTCCAGACCAATGGCGTGCAACTCTTGCCGGATACGCCCCAGCGCACTGATCTGTGTGGTTGTAATCAGGCCGTAGCTTACCAGTGAGGCAGCCAATAATTGATCGGATGTAAGCAGCTTAAACATCAGCAGAATTTCCCCGAGCTGGTAATCCATATCTACCCCGCGCAGCATACGCTGGATATTATGTGCGACCTCTAAGCGGTTTTGTGGCACGAGGTGACCTTCCAACAAAACACTTCCCAGCGAGCGCGTAGCACGCCCGTTGAGTACCTGCTGCTGCGGCGGGGGCGATGTCATCGGAGGCAAGCTCTGTACAATATCTAGTAGGAGCGCGTTGTCAGGCACTCGCGGCGGTGACTCCAACAATATAGTAGCCTCTTCATCCTCTGATACGTTTGTTTGTACATGTTCTACTGGCCTGCTAGTATTATTGTCAAAGCTCCGTTCGTCTCTTGCTGATCTCCCCTGCTCCCTGCTCTTTTCCTCGCTAGATGACTCCGGTGGCAGCTCTTGTACGCTAAATGGGGTATTGCTATATCTTGCGTCTCTCTTATTGTGCCTGATAGGCTCCTCTCGCTGTGGCGTTGGAATAGGAGCGGTAGATGATTTTATTGTTGGTTGCGCACTCGGTTCTGGCGCTGAAGCAGGCGATTTGGGCGTCGCAATTGACATCAGTGGTGGAGAAGCAGGCGGTTGCGCATAATTGTGACGGTTAGCTTCGTCGTATCTTCTTGGGCCGGTGTAGGTGGATGTATCACTCTGCCCGCCCGGGCCAGTTGTACGGTCGGCACGTTCGATTGGCATATCCTGTATAGGTGATGCTCGCAGCGTCATTGTACTGATGGATGGGGCATCATCTGAGCGTACACGTTGCTGCAAAGTCGCTTCTGCTTGAAAGCGACTTTCTTGTTCATCGCCAGGTTCTTGTACCGCCTCTTCTTGGGAAGAAGAGTGCTGCTCCTGCAACATACGAGATAACTGTGCCAGGCTGGACTCATTGGGGTATGTTGTCTCGCCCGTTGGCCGTAATGCCTGCGCTTGCCTGTTGGCAGAAGTATCTGCTGCCGATGATAAATAGACTGGATTAGTTGCTGATCCAGCGTTTTGTGAGCCTCGCGCTGCCCAGGCTGTTTCTTGTACAGGCTGCTGCTCCCTGTTCGGTCCAATTGAATCATCTGCTGAATTATTGCCGCGCATGTCACTCCATGAACGCTGATTTGGGTAGATAACGGCGCGTATCTTATCAGTATGGGCTGGTACTGTTGGACGCGAAAATTCTGTAGCGGCAGCAGGTGGTCCCGGAGATGGCGCGGATGGTTGTGACGGTTGTGTTGAGGGTGTGCCGTTAAAAGGTAAGCCTGTGGAAGCCTGGTTTGTGTTCACCGGTGGTGCTGAAGGAATAGGCAAAGTGTTCTGCCCTCCCAGCGAAGATGGATTTGTTTGTGTCGCTAGTCGCGGCATGACACCTGTGTTTGATATCGCGAGGCGGGATCGTATGGCGTTGACCATACTCATGATACCCAGCATCCCGTCCACTTCCATATCGGCCACGACAGAGTTTGAACGCTCGTCTGGATCATCGTTGGAAGGGCCGTAGCCTGCGAGATTGGTGCAGTGAAAGGTTAATACTTGCACGCCGCGACCCCGCCGCTGTGTATCCAGCGCGACCCAGAATTCACGTCGCGCTGCCGCTGCCTGCGCCAGGTTTACTAGCACGAGTCGTACAGGATGGCGTGCAATTGCGTCGAAAACCTCTACCGCCGTACGTGCAGTATGACATTCATAGCCTGCTAGCTGCAACTCACTGGTGAGCAATGCTACAAGTTGCTGGTCTCGTTCAAAAAGAAGGATGTGAGGTCCACCTGTAGTGATATTCATACCTACACTCCCTCCTGTTGCTGTATATGCCCGTGCTCTGATAGAGTTTGCAGGGGCGACTGGCATTTGTTGTGCCGCTGGCGTAGCCTCATTCACTGTGTACCTACTTTGCCCTGCTGTGTAGTCCATCATCTCAATTCTCCGCTCGTTTAGGAGTAATAAACCATCTATATCATCTATCGTCTCTACCTGTAAACATGCTTTGAGACATGCTTTTTATCGGTGTTCATTAGCAGCTATCTGTTGGGTCCGCTTCATCAAAGTCTTCTTCTTTTGCCGCTTATACAGCGCTAGTATAGCATAGATTGCTTCTTCTCTGATAGTTGACGGTACCATTGACATATATTGATGATAAAGGTAATAAATAGAAACAACTCGAGTCTCAGGCTGGGATAACGCGACAATCGGCATGTTTTAGAACGAATACATCTTAACGGACACACCTTAAAAGGAGTAAATGCAGCGTATGAGTCAAATTAGCTCTTCCACCCACTCGCGACCTGTCGTCGCCATTATGACAGATTTTGGCCTCGGTGAAAGTGACGTAGGTGTTATGAAGGCTGTCATCGTCGGTATCACTCCCGACGCTCAAATTATTGACATAACACATGACGTTCCCCCGCAAAATGTGCCTTCTGGTGCATGGATTTTGTCGTATGGCTATCGTTACTACCCAAAGGACGCTGTGTTTGTGTGCGTCGTTGATCCCGGTGTCGGTAGCTCGCGCAATGCCATCGCTGTTCACGCTGGCAACTGGTACTTTGTTGGACCGGATAATGGACTTTTCAGCTATATATATGCTGAACAGACTGTTCACGCCGCGGTTGTTCTTTCAAATTCTGCCTATCACCTGCCACAGGTCAGCTCGACTTTTCATGGACGCGATATTTTTGCCCCGGTCGGCGCACACCTGGCGCGAGGTGTGCCATTACCCGAACTTGGCAGCTCTGTGGCTCAGGCAGCCCTACAACGTATTGATGTTGGCCTTCCTCAACGACAGGGATCACATATCGATGCGCGCATCCTGCACACGGATACATTTGGCAATCTCATCAGCAGTATACCGCTCTCCATGGTACCTGACCTATTCACTAGCCCGCGTGTCCGGCTCGTTTTCCCCTCCACAGACGGCGTAGTAGATCGGCGTCGGCGTTTCTTTGCAGCAGGATCGGACGACGGTCAACCATTTATTTTCGGCGATAGTTCAGGCTATGTTGGTGTTGCAGTACAGAATGGCAGCGCGGCTCGGGCGCTCGGCGTTGGCTCTGGTGCCACTATTACTTTCGACCTGACGGAAACAGAGGGCGTTTAGCACTGACTTTGGTGTGTTTTAAGCAAGCAATCCTTCACGAAATCTTCACACCACACATCCTTTGAGCTTTACTTTACCCTTGACATAGGCTTATCTGTACGGTATGCTACCATTACCAGCAATGTTTTGAGCTAAGCTATAATACAGTAAAGTAGTTTGTAGTGAAGCTAGAGATTATCCTTTTTGGATAGCACGGTTACTTGTTTCTTACCTGGGTTTGAAACTGGTTGTAATTGAAAGGACAGTTTGATACATTGCAGGAGCATCAACGCGATGCATCTTACAAACTCATAAAGGGACACCTTCTGCAACGTAGGAATGGGCTGGTTCTTTCCCCGGTTTTGCTGGGTAAGATACCAGCCCTTTTGGACTTCTTTGGCCTTTGTGTTTTTAAGGTCACGTATTATATTGAAGCTATTTGCTTCAAGTATTCGTCATTAACATATAGATAGCCCGATCATATAGTGCGTTTTTGCAGTTGTCAGCCATCACACGTTGTGAAGCTTTGCTTCATGGGGGGGTTGACAGCATAGAACAGAGAGAGGGTAACTATGGACTTGGTGAAGCGGTTAGAGGAACATCGGGACCGTGAACGAGGATTAATGTGGGAAGGAACATTTGCCCAGTACTTCGAGATTGCCTCCAAAAAGCCTGAAGTGGGTCGGCTTTCCCATGAGCGCATTTATCATATGATCATGGATGCAGGGGTTGAAACCACCCGCACCAGTGAGCAGCATCATAAATTTTTCAGTCAGGAAATCTTCGGTATCGAAAAGCCGCTGCAACAAATTGTTGATTACTTTCACTCTGCTGCCCAGCGCCTGGAAGTTCGCAAACGCGTGCTACTTCTCATGGGTCCCGTCGGAGGAGGCAAATCAACCATCGTCTACTTGATCAAGCGCGGCCTGGAGGCGTACAGCCGCACTGAGGAAGGCGCGATCTACGCGATCAGGGATTGCCCGATGCACGAGGAGCCTCTACATCTTATTCCCAATGATCTCAGGCCAGATGTAGAGAAAGAGTTTGGTCTCTATATTGAAGGCGACTTGTGTCCGCATTGCCGTTATATGATTGATAATCAGTTCCGTGGGCGCATCGAGGATGTTCCCGTCAAGCGTATCGCCTTCAGTGAGAAATATCGTGTCGGCGTTGGTACCTTCACACCATCAGATCCCAAAAGCCAGGATATCAGCGAGCTAGTGGGCGGCATTGACCTGTCAACCATCGGTGAAGTTGGCGTCGAAAGTGATCCACGCGCCTATCGCTTCGATGGTGAGCTGAACATCGCAAACCGTGGCATCATGGAATTTGTGGAAATGCTCAAAACGGATGAGAAGTTCCTCTACGTCTTGCTTACGCTGAGCCAGGAACAAAACATCAAAACCGGGCGTTTCAGCATGATTTATGCCGATGAGGTCGTCGTCAGTCACACTAACGAGCACGAGTATCAGGCCTTCGTCGGCAACAAGAAATCTGAAGCTTTGCAGGACCGTATCATCCTGGTGAAGGTTCCATATAACCTGCGCGTCTCCGATGAGATTAAAATCTATGAGAAGCTGCTCAAGCAGAGTGCATTACAGAACGTGCACATTGCTCCCTATACGCTGCGGATTGCCAGCGTCTTTGCCGTCCTGACGCGCCTGGAAATCTCAAAGAAAGCTGGTATGAGTCCATTGAAGAAACTTCGCCTCTATGATGGCGAAGACATCGAGGACTTTAAACAAAAGGATATCAAAGAGCTACAGGATGAAGCGGTGCGCGAAGGCATGGATGGTATTTCACCACGCTATGTCATCAACCGTCTATCCAATGCACTTATCAAGCAGAACGTCACCTGTATCAATCCTATTGATGCTCTGCGTGCTTTGCGTGATGGGCTTGATCAACACACCAGCATCACGCGTGAAGAACGGGATCACTACCTGAACTTCATCAGCGAAGCACGTAAAGAGTACGATGAGATGGCGAGGAAAGAGGTGCAGCGCGCCTTTGTTTATTCCTACGAAGAGTCGGCCCGTACCTTATTGAACAATTACCTCGACAATGTCGAAGCGTACTGCAATAAGACCAAACTTCGTGATCCCATCACAGATGAAGAGATGGAGCCTGATGAGCAGTTGATGCGCTCAATCGAGGAGCAGATAGGCATTACCGACAATGCCAAGCGCTCCTTCCGCGAAGAAATTCTCATTCGCATCTCATCTCTGGCTCGTAAGGGTATGACCTTCGATTATACCAGTCACGAGCGTTTGAAAGAGGCCATTGAGAAAAAACTGTTTGCCGACCTGCGTGATGTCGTAAAGATTACCACATCGGCACGAACACCCGACAAGGAGCAACTGCGCAAGATCAATGAAGTGGTTAACCGCCTGATGACTGAACATGGTTACTGCCATGTCTGTGCGAATGAGATACTCCGCTACACTGGTAGCTTGCTCAATCGATAGTTCTGATAATAACATAGGGGCGCCACTACAGGGCGTGCTACCGCATGTAATTTTTAATGTTCATTATTGCGCCCTGGGACACAGCGACCTCCCCAGGTGGGCGCATTGATTGGGCACTATGTGCACCCCTATATTGTCATAGATAAGGAGCGTGCTCCATGTCTGTCTCTCAACATGACTGGTCGTTGCACCGCAAAGGGCAGATCGACCAGGAGCGTCACAAAGAGAAGATCCGCGATGCGATCAAGAAAAATTTAGGCGAAATCGTCAGTGAAGAGAGCATTATCCTCTCGGATGGCACCAAACAGGTACGCGTTCCCATTCGCTCTCTCGATGAATACCGCTTCCGCTTTGACCCCGGTAAGCAGGAACATGCAGGAGAGGGCAATGGCAAAAGTAAAGTTGGCGATGTCGTAGCCCAGGAACCCAGGTCCGGCAAAGGCAAGAAGGGCGACGCGGGCAAAGAGGCCGGCCAGGACTACTACGAAGCCGAAATCTCGATGGAGGAACTGGCAGCCATGATCTTTGAAGATCTGGGGTTGCCTAACCTTGAGCAGAAACGCCAGCAGGAGTTGCAAACTGAGGCCGTGCGCTTTACTGATGTTCGCAAAAAAGGTCCGATGACCAACCTGGACAAGAAGCGCACCATCATGGAGAACATGAAGCGCAACGCTGCCAAGGGCGACGCTAAATTCCAGGATATCAAGTCCGAGGACCTCCGCTTCAAAGTCTGGGAACCGACCATCAAATACCAGTCCAACGCCGTGGTGATAGCCATGATGGATGTTTCAGGGTCAATGGGCGAATTCGAGAAATATATCGCCAGGAGTTTCTACTTCTGGATGGTCCGCTTTCTGCGCACAAAATACAATAACGTAAAGATTGTTTTCATTAGCCATCATACCGAAGCTAAAGAAGTCACTGAGGAAGAGTTTTTCCACAAGGGCGAGAGCGGAGGTACGCAGGTCTCATCAGCCTATGAACTGGCTTTAGATATCATCAAAGAACGCTACAATCCGGATGACTGGAACATCTATCCCTTCCACTTTTCCGATGGTGATAATCTGCCGTGGGATAATGACCGCTGTGTCCACCTGGTCAATAAGCTGATGGAACTTTGCAATATCTTTGGTTATGGTGAAATTCGCGAAGGGCATTATCGCTCGCCCAGTACGCTCATGGGAGCCTACAACAAGATCTCTGACAAAAAGTTCACTGCTGTGACCATCTCAGACAAGAAGGAAGTCTATCCCGCGCTGCGGAAATTCTTTGCTCAGCGTGACCCCATTGCCAGCGGTTGATTGTACATAGTAGGGTATTGAAGGGCGGAACCTTCTCTGTAAGGAAAATGTGGGGGAGCTCCCCACATTCAAAATATTTATCGCGTAATTTCAGCGGTACATGCGCTGAATTAACGAGTGGTGAAATTGAAAACTCCTGATCTCCACCCTGGAAGGAGTCTCTTTTATGGTAGACAGTGAGATCGAACGACTGCGAGATGCAATAGATTGTGCCTGGGAGGAGGCCCATAAGTTTGGACTTGATCCCTTCCCTACACACTTTGAATTGGTGCCTGCGACCATCATGTACGAGTTTGCCTCGTACGGTTTGCCCGGTCGTTTCAGTCACTGGACGCATGGTAAATCCTACTATCGTCAAAAGATGCAGTATGACTTCGGGTTGAGCAAAATCTACGAAATGGTCGTCAACACCAATCCTAGCTATGCCTTCCTGATGGATATGAATAACCTTCTGCAAAACACCTTTGTGGCCGCGCACGTCTTCGGCCATACCGACTTTTTCAAAAACAATGCCTACTTCCAGAACACTTCGCGTCGTATGATCGACAAGGCAAGCATTCACGCCGAGCGTATCGCCCAATACGAGTTCGATCACGGCAAGGCCGAGGTCGAGCGTTTCCTGGATGCAGCTCTCTCGATTCAGGAGCACGTGGACTATAATTTGCTACTGCGTAGTGATGAGCCTGCCAGGAAGGAAGAACAGAAACCTGCACAGGGAACCAGCCAGTATGATGATCTCTGGGGTCTCGATAAAAAAGCAAAGAAGGCCGAGGAGGATCGGGATAAGAGACCAGGTAAACCGCCCAAGTTCCCCGAAAAGCCAGAAAAAGATGTTCTGCTCTTCTTGATGCGCCACGCCCCCCATCTCCAACCCTGGCAGCGTGACATCCTCGAGATTGTGCGTACCGAGATGCTCTACTTCATACCGCAGGCACAGACAAAGGTCATGAACGAGGGGTGGGCTTGCCTCACAGGGGAAAGCCTCGTTCTCACAGAGTGTGGACTTCTCCGCTATGATGCGCTGCATGAGCTCCTGGCTCAAGGCGAAGTAGTGACAGTAGGAAGTGGCAGCGGAGCGCGAGACAAGATTACTGACCGTCACATTCGTCGCAATGCCTCTACTATCCGCCTGCGCACACGTCGTGGCCTTGTCCTGGAAGGTGCCGATGAGCATAAGCTAAATACAGGCCCGGATCAATGGATCGCGCTGAAAGACATAAAGGTTGGTCAAAGCATGCCATTGAGCGTTGGCGACAATCTCTGGCCTGAACAACTTGTACCAATTGCATCGCCTGTTAGCATTGTCGCACCTACCGTAGTAGACGTGGCGCAGGCAGCAGGAGTTGAGATTCATACTGTCTACCGTTCGATGAGTGGCAAGACCCCTTTTGCTGCCGATCGCATTGCTTCAGCTATCCAAAGTACTGGCTACCAGTTTAGTAATAAGGGCAAACCCTTGTATGGTCACCGCCTGCCACTCGTAGCGCCTACCCATGTCACCGTGTCGTTCGCTGAATTTCTTGGCTTTCTCATCGGCGATGGCACTATTCACGTTTCAAAGAATGCCATCGGTTACACAACTGGTGACCGTGAATTAGCCGACCGTTATGCTCAACTTGTTCTGGAGCTATTCGCGATCGAGGCTCTCCCAACGTGGGATGACAGGACGGTCAATGGAAAAGGCGGGCGTTGGCGCGTCGTCTTCTATTCAGCAAATGTCTTTGATCTCCTACAATCGCTTGGCATCGATCTACGGGCAAAGGCGCGTCAGAAACGTATCCCATCTGTCATCTTGCGTTCCCCTAAAGCAGTCGTAAGTGCCTTCTTGCGAGCGTACTTTGATTGTGATGGCTGTGCATCGATCAAAGAAGGTGTGATTTTATCCACCTTCAGTGAAGACATTGCTCAGGCGTTGCAGGTGTTGCTCCTGAACTATGGTATACTCACGCGCCGCTATGGGCCTAACGTGAGAATTAAGAGTATGTCAGCCCGTGTTTTTGCTGATGAAATCAACTTTGGGCTTGTTCGCAAGCGGGAGAAGCTGGATCGGTATCTCGCAAGTCATCGATGGTTCTTAAAAGAAGACCCAACAGATGAAGTGGTGAGTATCGAGCATGGCGTAGCCGATGTGTATGATATAACAGTAGATCACTCGCACCGTTATGTTGCTAACGGTATGGTACACCACAACAGCCTGTGGCACTCGCGCATCATGCGTCAGTTAGGTGACCTCGGAGTTATCACCGATTCCGAAACCATCGAGTTTGCCCGGCTACACTCGGGCGTTCTCTCACCCTCGCGCACCTCGCTCAATCCCTATTACCTGGGTTTCAAAATGCTCGAGGATATCGAGCGACGCTGGGATAATCCAACCAAAGAGGAACAGGAGAAACTCGGACGCAAGCCTGGAATGGGACACCAGAAGATTTTCGAAGTACGCGAATTGGACAACGATGTCTCATTCCTGCGTAACTACCTGACCCAAGACCTGATCAAGGATCTTGATCTCTACCTCTTCAAGAAAGATGGGGATGAATGGGTTATCTCCGAGAAGAACTGGGAAAAAGTACGTGATGGCATCGTTGCCAGTATGACCAACTTCGGCTATCCCTACCTGGTAATTGATAACGGAGATTACCGAGGCAACCGCGAACTGTACATCAAGCATATGTTTGAGGGCCAGGAACTTGACCTGAACTATGCGGAGAAGACGCTTCAACATGTGTATACGATGTGGGGTCGCCCCGTTCACATAGAGACGGTTTACGAGGGTAAGCGTATCTTGCTTACTTACGATGGGGAGAGAAGTAGTAAGAGCACTTTGGAGAAGTAGTAATTACGAGACGGTAGGCTAGAAAGGTGCTCCCGCGCGGGAGCACCTTTCTAGCCTACCGTCTCGTTACCTCTTACCAGTACCGTTCCTCTGTCCATGGGTCGGCATGATTGTGGTAGCCGCGCTGCTCCCAAAAACCGGGGCGGTCGCGCTCCATAAACTCCAGGCCATCGAGCCACTTGGCGCTCTTGTAAAAGTAAAGCTTTGGCACCAGCAGGCGGACAGGACCACCGTGATCTGGCTCCAGGTCTTGACCATTGTGTTTAAGGACGATCATAACATCATCGTCATCAAGGTCAGCAAGAGGGAGATTCGTTGTGTAGCCAGTCCAGGAGTGCGCCATCACAAATGTAGCGCTGGCTAACGGTTTAGCACGCCGCAAAAGCTCACGGATATGCACACCCTTCCAGGTATTGTCATAGCGACTCCATGTTGTCACACAATGGATATCAGTCGTGAAGGTGGTGCGTGGCAGCGCGAGAAATTCCTCCCACGTCAACTCCAGCGTATGCTCGACTTGCCCTGTAATTTTTAATTTCCAATCGGCTGGAAGCCCTTGAGGAGTACGTTCATAGCTCAACACTGGCCATTTCTTTGTCAGATATTGTCCAGGAGGAAGACGATCCTTACCGTCGGGCCCTGTTCCCTCTTGAGTTTGCTGTGCAGATTTTTTACCAAACCATTGCATGGTTTAAATGCTCCTCTATCTCTATTTTAGCCCCGATAGGCTATGCTATGTCATACTCTACCTAAGAAAGACGTCTCTCCTAATCATTCAGGAAGAATACTCTATTATAGACTTGCGAAACTGTGAAATGTTACACCTCTCTACTCCCGTCTCTCCCATCACTTAGATGAACCATTTGGTATGGAGGTGTATACTCTATGATAGAGGTTAACCAGTTGCGCACTTGCCAAAAAGAACGCTACAATAGTGTAGGTTTATTCCGTTCTCAATCTATACGTAGTATTCGGCCGATATAGATGTCATTTTACAACACGACATCGGTTGATGAGAGACTATACTACCTGAAATAAAAGAAGCGAGGCTAAAATGGTAATTTTTCTGTTAGCACTCATTGGTACACTGATTGTCATGGCTATCCTTACAATTGGACGACTCGGTTTTGGTCGTCGTGAAGCTTTTAAGAGGCGAAAATTCTTCAATTGGTTCGCCGCGTTCTTTGTCCTTAACTATCTTATTTGCCTGCTCATTCTTTACACCTCCGAGCCTGCTCTAACAGGCCCTTTTTGGGGCTGGCAGTGGCTAATCTGGCCACTTGTCATTAGTAGCATAGCAAATCTTTTTGCCTTTGCCCGCCCCGCGCTCAATGTGCTGGAAGATGCCTCAGCTGTCAGCCAGGGGCGGACGCGTTCGTCGCGCAGCAGTCCCACCCAGTTGCCTGCAAACGCCTCACGAGGAGCAATCGCGGCAGGAATCTTTGGGCTGGTGGTAGCGGCTGTCATTGGTATCGTTGTCAGTGGTTTGATAGTTGTCTTTACTACGTGGTTTGATACCAACGCCAAAGCCCTGGCCGCCATACCCCAGGTGCGCATAGAAGCCTCTCCCAAGTTGCCACCAACTGATCAAAATCACATTGTACTGGTCAGCAAAAGTATTGCAATTTACAAAGGTCAGCAGGTACTCGGCTCTAATGGTCAAAACCTTGGCTCAACATATAGCATTGATCCAGATAGCTATACATTACAATCTATCAACCATCATCTCTATTATGTTGGGCCGTTGATGTACAATAACATTTTTGCCAATTTGAACAGTCCAACTACGCCAGGCTTCGTGGTGGTGGATGCTGAAGATCCTCAACCAGTGCCAGTCTTACACACTGAAGCGACTGCTTCCCTTGCCTACCTCCCTGGCGCGCTTCTCAATCAAGATCTGTTGCGTCATGTCTATCTCAGTGGCTATACCTATGGTAAATTGGTTGATCCCACCCTGGAACTGGATGATACTTTCCACCCCTATTGGACCATTTCGCTTATGCAGCCAAGCCGTGGTTACATCGGTGACGTACTCTCGGAGGTGCTCATAGTAAATGCCCACACGGGCGAGATTAAGAAGTACTCGCCACAGAATGTGCCAGCCTGGGTGGATCGTGTAATGCCTGCTCAAACAGTTACCGACTACCTCACATGGTGGGGTCTCTATCATGCCGCACCCTGGTTTAATCCCTCCGGTATGGGACAACAAACTCCAGTGGGTGATCCTGAACTACTCTATAATAATGTCGATCAACCTGTCTGGCTCATTCCCATGACCTCTTCCTCAACAAACGACCAGTCAAGTACAGGCGTCTTCCTCTTTGACACCCATAAAAACGAGGCACATTTCTATCCATTGTCGGGCGTGGGCATTGGGAGTAACGTGCAGAGCACTTTCCAGTCTACCAGCAAAAATATTCGTAACTACAACGTGGCTAGTCTACAACTCTACCAGATTTACGGGACGCCAACCTGGGTCGCCATCTACGTACAAAGTTCTGGTAATGGCGGCTTCCAATCGGTGGGCATTGTAGACGCAAAGAATCTGAACGGTAGCAATGTACAATATGAGCCTACGCTCCCGCAGGCTTTACAGGACTACCAGCAATGGCTTACCCAACAAGGGAATGGGGGGAACACGCCCAGTGGAGGAACAACCCAGAGCGTACTTGGCACAGTGTTACGTATATCATCTGTGCAACAGGGGAACAACACCATCTATTACATCCAGATTAAAGGGCAAAATACCATTTTTACTGCCAACCTTTCCCTTTCATCTAAACTTCCCCTTGTGCAGCCCGGTGATATAATCAAGGGCGATTATACTGCAGGGGGAACCATAGTAAACTTTAAAACCTTTGATGACCTTACTATAAATCTTGGAGGAACGCCAACACCGACGGCAAGTCCAACAGGGACACCCGGTACGTCACCTACACCAACCCCAACGCCGAAGCGTTAATAGTGTTTGTTAGCAAACGGGTGAACGCAAGCAGTATCGCTACATTTCTCAATCTGCCATTCGTCAGTAGGGAGAAAAATGTAACAATACTGCTTGAGACTTCCAGGAATGCCCCACCGGCATGGATGCTTGGAATCTGGGAAAGAAGTGTAAAGGCACTCGTTGTGAGTACCAGCAAGGAAGCAAGGAGGAGGCAATGTATTATGGCACATTACTTCACTCGTGAAGAGGCCGAGACTTTATTACCACAAATCTCCACTGTACTGCGCGAGATACAGGAAGGGCATACGTCCCTTTTGCGAATTCAGGAGGAACTTGACACTCTGCGTATGCAGGCGGCTGGCAACGGTTATCACCTGCAAGGACGCATTATGACCTTGCAGAGAGAGATACCTCCCCAGGCACGAAGCCTGCGTAAATTGCTTAATGAACTAGCTGGTTTTGGCTGTATTTTGAAAGACCCCGAACGAGGCCTGATCGACTTTCTCAGCACGTATAATGGTCGCGAAATTTATCTCTGTTGGTATCTTGGCGAAGAGCGCATCAATTTCTGGCACTATACAGATGATGGCTTCGCTGGTCGCCAACCCTTGTAAATCCGTGGGTAAAGTAGTATATGACCACTATCCTTGAGGCCTTAGAACTAGGTACATCTGCGCTGACAGAGGCAGGTCTGTCTGTTCCCAGGCTGGATGCCCAGGTATTGTTGGGTCACGTATTGCAAGCGGATCGAGTTACGCTGATTGCATATCCAGAAAAACCTCTTACTGCAGAGCAAGAGCGGCACTATTACCAGTTACTTGAGCGGCGAAAACGGGGTGAGCCAGTTGCTTACCTGATTGGGCATAAAGAGTTTTTTGGCCTGGATTTCTTTGTTGATCAACGTATCCTTATTCCACGACCGGAGACAGAACAACTCGTCGAGGCAGCTTTAAAGATAATTCGTGTTTCGCTTGCTGCTGGACTAAAACCTGTTGTAGCAGACATTGGCACAGGTTCCGGTGTCATCCCTATAACTATTGCAGTGCAAGAACCGCGCCTTCCCTACTTATATGCCAGTGATGTTTCCTCTGATGCCCTCGAAGTCGCTCGTATCAATTGTCGAAGGCACTCTGTTGAAGAGCGTGTTCGTTTACTCTCTAGTGATCTCCTTACAGCTTTGCCCGAACCAGTCGATGTTCTTACCGCCAACCTGCCTTATATAGGTACTGACGAGATGGATATATTGGCTCCAGAGGTGCGTGCCTACGAGCCACATCTAGCCCTTTTTAGTGGTAATCAGGGTCTAGACCTGTTACAACGCTTTTTTACAGAAGCCCTACATTCAGGTAAACTGAAGGAACATGCTGTCTTGCTGTTGGAAATCGGTTACCAACAACGTGAAAAGCTTCTTCATGTGCTCAATAATCTCTGGCCTCACGCCTCTGTGTCGTTCGAAAAAGACTATGCGGGATGGGATCGTTTATTAAAGGTAGTACTATGAAGGTGAAATATCTCTATGTCAGGCAAATACACATCGATGTGATAAACGTGCTATCAATTTGCGTTTTCTTGAACATAAGCATATAATCGAACCAGGGCATGAGGGTGCAAAGTGGTGTTAATTGCCCCAATGTGTAAGTGGTGAATGATCATCTCCTTAGCGGATAGGTAGGAGCATTCTTTTATGGCCCAAGCAAGTATTACCTCCATCCAACTGTTGTTGCTCATTCCTCCTATTTTTTCAGATGTAATGATATTGTTGATTGGTGGAGCATCTGCATTTCTATTCGCTTACCTCCTGACTTTTGCTGTGAGAGCATTGTGCTATAAGCTGGGCTGGCTTGACCAGCCGGCCACACGAAGAGTCCATACAAAAGCCGTGCCTCGCCTGGGTGGTGTAGCAATGTTTGCGGCTTTCGTTCTGGCATCATTGCTCTTCTACAAACCCGGTTCACCTAACGAAGTCAATATTTACTGGTTACTTATAGCTGCCTCTCTTTTGCTGGTAATTGTCCATGCCTATGATGATGTTGTAGGACTAAAACCACTGCCAAAGTTACTGGCGCAAACCGTGGCGGTCATTATTATTCTTGGGCCATGGAGTGGGGTCTTCCATGGAATACTGCTCTTTACCTTCAACAATCCCTTTGGTAAAGAGATAATGAATCCAGATTTGCCATGGTATCTGCAGCCCACATTATTTCTATTCATCCATCCACCTTCTCCTGATATCCAACCGAGTATAAGTTTCGCTGCTATCCCGGCTATCTTGCTCACCTGGTTTTGGGCTACTGGCATGATGAATACTGTGAATTGGATCGATGGGATGGATGGTTTAGCCACGGGTGTTGTAGGAATTGCTGGCTTTTTCATCACTATCATTAGCTTTCTTTTGCAACAACAGAGTATAGCAGTCCTTGCTGCCATCTTCACTGGAGCAGTTCTTGGTTTTCTCCCACACAACTGGAATCCCGCGAAGATTTTTATGGGCGATAGTGGTTCAATGTTTCTAGGTTTGGGGCTGGCCGTACTTTCAGTCATGGGAGGGGCAAAATTAGCACTGGCACTGATGGTCCTAGGTGTGCCTATCATTGATGTTGCTGTGGTAATCATTAATCGAATACGGCGCGGCCAATCTCCGCTTCACTACGACAAAACACATTTGCACCACCGTCTTATGGCGACTGGTTTGAGTGTCAAGCAAATCTGTTATGTCATTTACGGGCTGGCCCTGATATTCGGATTATTGGCCGTAACACTTTCAGGAGTACAGCACTATACTCATTTTTTCAAGTTTGTCGGCCTCACATTGGTTGGACTGGCGATGGTCGGGTTGATTGTATGGATGGACTACCGGCAGCGTCACAGAGGCGAGCACATCAAATTAGGTGGCCCTGAGACGCCGCCGAATGGTGATGCATCAGAAAAAGGCGACGACAGTGAAAGAAAAGAGGCCGTAACGGAGTATCACTCAGAGTACAATGGATCTAGCCCTAGCCAACTACTACCTGATTCTCCGCATGATGAGCATTTGCAAGCGCAATTTCCTCATTAAACATACGCTGTAAGAAATGGCCGGTAAATGACTGCTCGTTCTCCGCAACATCATCTGGTGTTCCCTGAGCGATGACTTGACCGCCAGCATCTCCTCCTGCAGGCCCAAGGTCGATAATCCAGTCTGCACTCTTAATCACTTCCAGGTTATGTTCAATCACCACAATTGTGTTACCGTTATCTACGAGGCGCTGTAATACCTGGAGCAGCCGATCTACATCAGCAAAGTGCAAGCCTGTGGTTGGCTCATCGAGGATATACATTGTGCGCCCTGTTGCTCGCCGCGCGAGTTCTGTGGCCAGCTTGACGCGCTGAGCCTCGCCTCCCGAAAGGGTGGTAGCAGGTTGACCAAGGCGCATATAGCCCAGTCCAACTTCGTTGAGCGTCTTCATTTTGTTGTAAATCGAAGGCACATTGGCAAAGAAAGACATAGCCTCCTCTACTGTCATACTGAGCACGTCAGCGATGTTCTTGCCTTTAAAGTGAATTTCTAATGCCTCACGATTGTAACGTTTGCCCTTACACACTTCGCAAGAAACATATACATCTGGTAGGAAATTCATCTCAATCTTGACAATGCCCTCGCCTTTACAAGCTTCACACCGTCCACCTTTGACATTGAACGAGAAGCGACCCGGCAGGTAGCCACGTATTTTAGATTCCGGCACTTGCGCGAATATCTCGCGTATACCTGTGAAAGCGTTGGTATACGTTGCAGGATTAGAGCGAGGTGTGCGCCCAATAGGAGATTGATCGATATCGATTACTTTATCCAGGTGTTCCAAACCCTCAATGGCATCATGGGCGCCTGGTTTGTCGTGAGCACGGAAAAAGGTATGAGCCAACTTTCGATAGAGGATATCCGTGATTAATGTACTTTTGCCAGAACCAGAGACACCGGTTACAACCACAAATTCTCCCAGGGGAATATCGACAGTGATATTTTTAAGGTTATTTTCACGCGCTCCGCTGATCGTCAGGAAATGCCCATTGCCTTCTCTGCGCTGAGGGGGCAGCTTAATACGGCGACGCCTGGACAGATAATCTCCGGTCAGAGAGTTGGTATTAGCCACAATATCGGCATAAGTACCCTCTGCTACGACCTTGCCACCATGCTCTCCTGCGCCTGGACCAATATCAATGATATAATCTGCTGCGCGCATCGTGTCCTCATCATGCTCGACAACCAGCAGGGTATTACCCAGGTTACGCAAGCGTACCAATGTCTTAATTAGACGTTCATTGTCGCGCTGGTGGAGACCAATACTTGGTTCATCCAGGATATAGAGCACTCCCATTAATCCTGAACCAATTTGTGTTGCCAGGCGGATGCGCTGCGCTTCGCCCCCGGAGAGACTGGCAGCCGCTCGGTCTAAGGTCAGGTATTCCAGACCGACATCGACCAGGAATTGGAGACGCGCGCCGATCTCTTTAAGCACCTGGCGGCCAATAAAGCGTTCACGCTCGGTTAACGTCACCTGGATGAGAGGTTCACGGGGATCAATCTTTGCATATGGATCCCTTTTGAGAGGATTATCATTCCCATGCTTCTTTTTCCCCTGTCCATTCACAATTGGAGCAAGCGCGCGCTCTGCATTGCCAGCAACTTCGACATCTAATTCTTTGAAGAAGCGTTGAGCTAGCACAATCGAGAGATTTGTAACCTGGACGATGTTTCGTCCACCTACTGTAATGGCCAGCGTTTCTGGTTTGAGGCGAGCGCCGTGGCAATCGGGACAAACACGAGCAGACATATAGTTTTCAATCTCTTCACGAATACCATCGCTCTCAGTCTGCTTATAGCGCCGATCCAGGTTGGGGATGACTCCTTCAAAATTGATCGTGTACTTACGCGCATGCCCATGGTGAGGAGTATAACGGATAGTTAGTGGTTCAGATGTGCCATAGAGCACCCTCTGCTGCTGCTCTTCTGTCAGTTCACGCCATGGTGTATCAAGGCTAAAATCATATTTATTCGCCAGGGCCTCGAAGATAGACGCATGCCATTGACTGCCGTTGACCACCTTGCTCCATGGAGCAATAGCGCCCTGCAGCAGACTCAATTCTGGATGGGTCACGATTCGTTCCACGTCGACCTCTTGTTGCGTACCAAGACCTGTGCAGGTAGGACACGCGCCATGTGGACTGTTAAAGCTAAAGGTACGGGGTGCGATTTCTGGCAAGCTGATACCACAGTAAACACAGGCGGCCTTCTCCGAAAACAGGATTTCTTCGCCATCGATAATTGATACCAGGACGACGCCGCCACCTAGCTTCAGCGTTGTCTCCAAAGAGTCTGAAAGTCGCTGTCGTAGTGCCGGATCGCTTTTCTCTTCCTGAAGTCGAGAGGATAGTATGTCTGATGATATTTCGTCATCTCTTCCCTGCTCATTATGATCTTCAGCGTTGACATCATATAGTGTGGGTCGCTCTGCCACCTTTTTGAGTGTAGAGCGCTGCCCGAATGGCGAAAGGTGATTCTCATCATTGTCAGGAGAGGTTGTTGCCCGTTCTTTATGGATGACCAGGCGATCAACAACTACCTCAATGGTATGTTTTTTCTGTTTATCGAGATCGATCTCGTCACTTAGATCAAGTATCTTGCCATCAACACGCACACGTACATATCCTGCACGGCGCATCTCCTCGAAGATATTCTTATACTCACCCTTGCGCCCTTGCACAAGTGGCGCGAGCAACATAATTCGAGAGTTTTCGGGTAGATTGAGGACCGCGTCGACAATTTGCTGGATGGTTTGTTGGCTTACCTCGCGTCCGCAGTTGGGACAATGTGGATGGCCGATACGAGCATACAGCAAGCGCAGGTAGTCGTAAATCTCCGTCACTGTTCCCACGGTCGAACGCGGATTATGCGTCGTTCCCTTCTGGTCGATAGAGATAGCGGGAGAGAGGCCATCGATATGATCGACATCTGGCTTCTCTATTTTGTCCAGGAACTGACGAGCGTAGGCGGACAATGATTCAATGTAACGACGTTGTCCTTCAGCAAAAATGGTATCAAAGGCAAGGCTACTTTTGCCCGAGCCAGAAAGCCCAGTGATGACGACGATTTTGTCACGCGGTATAGTTACATCGATGTTTTTCAGATTGTGTTCGCGAGCACCACGAATTACTATTTTGTCTTGAGGCATATAATAGGACCACCCATCCCACAAATGGATAGCCCACAGGTTGTTTTTCATTGGGCGAGACTAGTTTGCAAAACCTGTGAGCTACATATTTGTTGATACAAACGTTCGATATCAGTTATCATTGTACAATATACTGTCAAGAGACAGCCAATACAGTCAAATCTCTTTTCAAGCACACTCTCTCTGGTTATCTACTTCATTTAAACAAATATCAACATAGCCTTTATTTCCTACGTGACCAATCCGCTGATAGGCTATACCCGTAACAGAGAGGAATGTTTCATCTTGCTGTACCTTGCTTCTCTAAGCTGTATCTGGTACATTCAAATTATACATTCCAAACTGGGACCAGTATAATTGGAATCAGTATAAGTTATGCACAGGGAGTCTGCATGAACATTGAACTTGATTTTGAGAAGCGGTATCGTTTAGTGCGGGAGGTAATAGAGACAATTGTCCTTACCATTCTGATGTTTCTGGTCATTCGCCTGGCCGTGCAGAATTTCAATATTGAAGGTATGAGTATGGAGCCTAGCCTCCACGATAAAGAACTGATCCTGGTAGATAAGTGGACCTATCTTTTTCACGTACCTGGTCGTGGTGACGTGGTAGTTTTTGTGGCGCCGCCGCATCCGGATCAAGATTACATCAAGCGCATTATTGCTCTTCCCGGTGACACAATCACCATCCGCGATACCACCGTGATAGTAGATGGTGTTAGGTTGAGCGAGACCTATGTTGATCCTCATCGCCAGGGCAACGTCTATGCCTATAAAAATATCTCAAGGGTGATCCCGCCAAACTATTATTTTGTGCTGGGCGACAATCGCATAGGAAGTTCTGATTCGCGGGACTGGGGACTGTTGCCTCGCAGCAATATTATTGGACGTGCGGCTCTTGTTTACTGGCCGCTTGGGCAGAGCAACAACGGGCTTCTACCTAATGTATCTTCTGTCTTTGAGAAAGTGCATCAAATCGGTATCGTTCCTGGTACTCAACAAACTGAAGATACGGTCGATATGGATGGAATGTTCCTTCTCCTTATGCCCTGTCTTTTCATCATAGTTTCGCGACGGCGCTCGCTGCAAGATGCTTCAGGGAAGGGGAACGGGAATAGTCGGCGTCCCGATAGGCGGTAAACCCCCAGGACCACCTCCTGGTGTTGGACTGCTACCAGCCGCGCCAAATACCAGGTCAAGTTCCTGGTTCTTCAGCTGAACGGAAACGATAGCATGATTTATCCTGGCTTGAGCGGTAGCCAGGTGTTTATTTGCGAGAGCCGTTATGTCCTCTGCTGATAAAATAAGTCCCGCAATGCCATCGACCGTTACGTTTGTTATAACAAGACGACCTTGCTGCACTTTTGGTACGCCGTTCACTGTGCAGGTAAATCCATAAACCTGGAACTGCATACTCATTGTGTTTGGTGTGATGTGTATCTGCGTATTTTTTACAATATCATTTGGAGAAGAACTAAGAACCAGGAGGTTGTTGAGAAGATTTTCTGATACACTAACCGGGCCAGCTGGAGCCAATGCGACCTGCGGAGGTATTTTGTTAACTGCATCGGTTAATGTGCTATCAAGTTTATTTATTGCTAGATCGTTCAAATAGGGCCTAAGCAGTAAGAACCAGCCTCCCCCAACCAGCACCAACAACACTAAGAGGGAAATGAAGCCTACAAGACATCCTCGTCCACCACGGCGCGATCTGGTATTTCCGTTACTCGCAAGGGTATTCACGCCAGTTTGATAGTACGGAGATTGTGTTGGTGCGGTTGGTGCGGTTTGTGATTGGGGCCATTGTGGTGCTGATCCGTGCTCTGGTGGTTGGGAAACTTGTTGGTACCCTGGCCGCAGTACCAGTGGTTCATTTCTTTGTTTCTCTAAAGGGAGGGTTGGCGGTTCACCCATATATGCTGGTGGGTATGATGATGCGGGATTAGCAGGTGCGTTGTTGAGAGCGATCCCGGAAACTGATTCACCGCACCTGGGACAAAAACGCGCATTCGTTTCTAGAAGTGTATTACATTTTGGACAGTTCATGGGCTAACCACCTCTTTTCGTGATCTGTAATGGCAGGGCGTTTCAGCCCCCTGTAAATAGACTATACGATGCTTTTGCACGTACGTCTACGTTTTACTTCACCAATTGGTAGTTTTCATTCAAATTCGCGGTTTACTATTTCATCCATCGAAGCGATGATGCGCTTTCTCAAGCTTACAGATTGTGCCTTCCAGGTAAATGACTTCGGGCGCGCCCCAAAAGACGCGCACTCCAAGGTGGAGAATCATATCTTGTTGCTCCGCTTCATTGCTTTATTGTCGTGTACATTATAAAATACGTAAGCGTACGAGGGAAGTTTCTGCCAGGTTTCAATCCTCTCGCAAATGAAGATATCTTACTCACGCACTTTCCTGCTACAATGTACGTTAGGCCTTATCATCTGCCAGTTGTTATCACGTTCTCATAAAAGGACTCATTAATACTATCATGCACGAGAAAAGTATACTCACATTAGAATATCCCAAAATAATGGCAAAAGTGGCTAAAGAAGCCGCTTTTTCTGCCAGTAAAGAACTGGTGATGGATCTACAGCCTACATCAGATCTACGAGAAGCGCGACGGCGCCTCTCCTATACCACTGAAGCTTCTCAATTGATCGATCAGTACCCTGATGCTGGAGTGGGAAGTGCTCATGACATTCGTGCCTTATTGACTCGCGCGGCTCGTGAGGGTGTTCTCAGTCCGGGTGACCTGCTTGAAGTCCTCACTACCACACAGAGCGCTATACATGTTGGACGCTTGCTGGATAAGCTCGATGCTGAAGTTTTCCCCTTGCTTCATGGCCTGGGAGCAGATATTCCGCAGCGGCCACATATTGTGCGGCGCATCGAAGAAACCATCAGCGGGGAGGGTGAAGTACTGGATACTGCCAGCCCTACCTTACGTAAGCTACGTTTCGATATTCGTGGCGCCAATCAGCGTTTACAGGATCGTTTACGTACTCTAGTAAATGACTTTGGCAACGCTCTACAAGAACATATCATCACTATTCGCAATGACCGCTATGTAGTGCCAGTCAAAGCTGAGAATCGGGGGCAGGTGCGTGGGATTGTACACGATCAATCTTCAAGCGGCGCAACGGTTTTTGTCGAACCAATGGTTGTGGTTGAACTTAATAACAAACTGAGGCAGTTGCAGGTAGAGGAGCGCCAGGAGATTGAACGTATTTTGCGCGCGCTCTCTCTAGAGGTTGGTCATGAGGCGGACGCGCTTACAGTTGCCGTTGAGCTACTGGCAGAGTTTGATCTCAATTTGGCCAAAGCTCGCTATGGACGGATGACTCGTTGTACTGAGCCGCGCCTGAATGACGAAGGACGCATCGATCTGTGTAATGCTCGTCATCCTTTGCTGACCGGTAACGTTGTGCCGATCAACTTCCATATGGGCGGCGAGTTTTTTATGGTGGTAATTACCGGGCCTAATACGGGCGGTAAAACGGTGGCATTGAAAACGGTAGGATTGCTATCACTTATGGCACAGGCTGGTTTGCATATACCAGTGGAGGAGTTTTCAGAAGTAGCAGTCTTTGAGGATATCTTTGCTGATATTGGCGATGAACAGAGTATCGAGCAAAGTCTGAGCACCTTTTCGTCTCACCTGAGCCGCATTATTGAGATTCTGCGCCGAATTGAAACAGCGAAAGAGAGTGGAACGCCTGATATACGGGGCAAGCTGTCCGAAACGTTAATCGGGAAGCAAGCGGATCAGCAGCCACGAGTACTCGTGTTACTTGACGAGCTAGGAGCAGGAACTGATCCCAGCGAGGGTTCAGCCCTGGCGCGCGCCATACTCGCCTTCCTGTTAGACCGGCACGTGGCCACAGTCGCTACTACCCATTATTCAGAACTCAAGGCGTTTGCCCACGAACAGTCGGGAGTAGTCAATGCCTCGGTCGAGTTTGATATCGAGACACTCTCGCCCACCTACAGATTGAGCATCGGCCTGCCTGGTAGAAGCAATGCCCTGGCAATTGCCAATCGCCTCGGCCTCGACGAGCAAATTATCGAGCGTGCTCGGGAGTTCTTGGGGAGCGCGGGTGTGCGTATGGAGAATCTGCTGGAGGGTCTGCAATCTGAGCGCAAAGTGGTGGAAGACGAGCGTTTCCATCTCAATATGCAGCGTGTCGAGGCCGAATATCAGCGCAAACAACTTGAGGAAGAACGACACCAACTGGAAGAGCAGCGGGTGAAAATTCTCAACGACGCTCGCGCGCAGGCGGGACGCGAACTGGACGATGTTAGAGCTGCGCTGGCAAAAGTAAAAGTTGACGCGAGCCGCGTGAATATGACGCGCGAACGGTTGGGCGAGACTCGTCAAAAGATACAAAATCTCGAAGAAAAGGTTACTCGTATTCCTGAGCCACGCCGCCCCAGCAGGAAAGCTACTACTGAAGCAGGCGCGACGTTTGAGACTACTCAGGAGCCATTAAAGATAGGTGATACGGTACGAGTGCTTAGTTTCGGTCAAAATGCCGAGCTGCTTGGACTGACAGCTGATCGCAGCGAAGCAGACGTACAGATGGGGTCTTTGAGGATCCGCGTCGGTGTCGATAACCTTGAGCGACTTAGCAAACGGCAGGCTGCTGCCGATGAGCGAACGCCGCCAGCAGTCATTTTGCCTCGCTACGAGGATCGCCCGGAAGTTGCTACGCAGCTAGATATGCGCGGTTGGCGCGTTGATGCCGCTCTGGAGGAACTGGAAACGTATCTCAATGATGCCGCTATGTCAGGTATATCATCTATTCGCATCGTTCATGGCAAAGGCACAGGTGCGCTGCGGGCTGCTGTACGCGAACAACTCGCACATCACCCTCTTGTTAAGTCCTACATCTCGGCGCCTCCACAGGAGGGTGGTGACGGAGTGACAATTGTTAAACTGAATGTATAAAAGAAAACAGGCATATATGCGGGACATCACTTGTGGATGCCCCATTGGCACCAACAGAAGAATATAAATCTGGACAACGGAACGGCCCGGGAGACCAAGGTGATCGAACGCCGAACGCGGCAGGGGCCAGGAAGATGGCACGCGGCAGGGGCCAGGAAGACGGCACGCGGCAGGGGCTAGGATGACCGCAAGGGTCATCCAATAGGCA
>JRHI01000311.1_pt1 | contig 55178 bp, 68 predicted proteins | sample 215371 | NCBI WGS metagenome assembly JRHI01 (sample SAMN02929681, study PRJNA255918) | sediment metagenome | biome: cave system; feature: Ice Cave; material: Sediment; isolation source: sediment from deep within a dark volcanic ice cave with no known source of... ...
GTACCTCATTCAGCCGTTACAGTCCACTAGCCAAACTCGGGGCGGGCCGCCAACGGGCGGCCCGCAACTCGAGGGGGGCGGCGAACTTGACCGCAGGGCCGCGTGTCCCGATACTTACGTCCGGAGTTGAATCTGACGGTGCTCCGTCAAACCCCTCGTCGGCGCGCTCTCGCCCCGGCCAAGCCTCGCAGGCTGCCGGGAAGAAGGCGGGGGGCGGTCAAGGCCTGCGGTCTTGCACATCAGCAAAGGGGGAATCAATGACTCCATCGTTCGTGCGCATGAGGGCGGCCTGCGTCCTCTCAATCGCCAGCCTGGTGCTCGTCGCCTGCGGTGGCAACAACAACACGGCCTCAACCCAGAATCTGGCTGCGGACCAGACCCTCAAATTCCCGATCCTCGACGATTTCGGGACCCTCGACCCGGCGATGGTCGACGCCGAGACCGACCAGGAGATCGGCCAGAACCTGTTCAGCGGGCTGCTCAAGCTGGACAACAACCTGGCCGTCGCTCCCGACATCGCGGACAAGCTGCCGACGGTTTCGGCCGACGGTCTGACCTACACCTTCACCATGCGCAAGGACGTCACCTTCTCCAACGGGGACAAGGTCACCGCCAAGGACGTCCTCTACTCGTGGAACCGGGCGGCCGCCATGCAGGGCAGCTACTCGACCAACTTCACCCCGATTGCAGGCTACGACGACGTGGCAAAGAACACCGCCAGCGGGGCCAAGCTGCAGTCCCTGCTCGAGAAGTCCGACGCGTCGGTAGTCATGAAGGGGCTGACCGCCCCCGATGGCCCGACCGGCTATACGGTCAAGGTCGCCATGAGCACGCAGGCCGGCTGGTGGTTGTCTGCGATTGCGCTCTCAGCCAGCACCGGCATGCTGGTCGACCAGAACGCGGTCAAGCAGGACTTCGACAACTGGTGGGCCAAGCCCGAGACGGCGATCGGCACCGGTCCCTTCAAAATGACCGCCCGGACGCCCAAGGCGACCGTTGACTTCGAGCAGGTCGCCAACTGGTGGGGCACGCCGAAGCCCACCCTGAAAAAGATTCACCTCGACGTGATCAGCAGCGCTTCTTCCGCCATCGCCAAGTACGAGCAGGGCGGTTACGACATCTACGGCTACGGCGGCTACAGCAACGCCCCGGTCGAGGATGTCATCCGCATCAAGGGCGCCAAGAACAGCAAGGAGCTTCTGCTCCACACCAAGGTTCGCACCACGTGGGTCAGCTTCAACGTCGTGGCTGATGCAAAGCGGCCGGCCAAGGGGCCGTTCCTGCTCGCCGACGGCCAGCAGGCGCATGACCTGCGGCTTGCCTTTGCCCTCGCCGTTGACAAGAAGAAGCTCGTCAGCGTCGTCTGCCATGACATCGTCTGCAGCCCGGCCACCGGCGGACTGATCTCGAAGGGTCTCAAGGGATACGGCGGAGACGATTCCGACCCACTTGCCAAGTACGACCCGGCCAGGGCGAAGCAGCTCTTCCAGAGCGCTGACCCACAGAAGACCAAGACGCAGGGGCTCACCTACAGCTACGACACCAGCAACCCGCTGAATAAGCCGGCTGCCGAGTTCCTGCAGGACCAGTGGAGCACCAACCTGGGCGTCAAGGTGGATCTCCAGCCTTTGAGCCACTCGCAGTTCATCAAGGCCCGCCTGAAGGGCAGCTACGTGCTATCCAGGGACGGCTGGCAGGCTGACTACGACCATCCCCAGGACTGGTATGACAACCTTTGGGGCAAGGTGGCCGGCTGCCCGGACTCCAACTGCAGCACGGGCTACAACAAGCCCGAGTACGACACCATCCTCGCCAAGGCGGACGCCATTAAGCTGGAGCAGGCGCTGCCCGAATACGCCAAGCTCGCCAAGATGCTCCAGGACGACGCCATCTACATCCCGCTCTACTACTCGGTCGGCGCCTTCCTCTTCAAGCCCTACGTGAAGGGGGCCGGCACCAACAACTTCTTCGACTACCCCTGGAGCAACATCCAGATCCTCCAGCACTGATCTGATCGCCGGAACCGAGCGAGAGGCGTCCCCCTGATGGGGGCGCCTCTCAACTTTCCTGAGCGACGGATAATGGCCTTCAGGTGACACGGGGCACTCTGATCTACATCGGGCAGCGTGCGGTGTTGATCGCGTTCACCATCCTCATCGTCTCGTCGGTCGTCTTCCTGGGCATCCATCGCCTGCCGGGGGATGCCCTCTTCAGCGAGCACCTGCACGGCGACCAGTACCAGCAGCAGCTCCATCACTACGGGCTCGATAAGCCGCTGGCCATCCAGTACGAGGACTTCCTGCTCGGGCTGGTGCTGCGCGGCGACCTCGGCGAATCACTCGTCAACAAGGGCGTCAGAATCACGCCGCTGGTCCTGCGGGAGGCGACGGTGAGCGCCGAGGTGGGCGCGGTCGCCCTGCTGTTCACGATCGGGCTCGGCATCCTCTTCGGCGTCGTGGCGGCGATCCGGCAGAACTCCTGGCTGGATTACCTGCTGAGCACCGCCTCGGTGGTCGGCTACAGCATGCCGAACTTCGTGATCGCCACGTTCCTGCTGCTGGTCTTCGCCATCTACCTCGACAACGCCACCGGCGGCGCCTTCTATTACGAGATCGGTTGGGCGGGCACCTATGGCAGTCTCGGGCAGATCTGGCTGCCCGCCTTTGCCCTTGGCTTCCCGTACGCCAGCTTCGTGGCCCGGCTCACCCGGGCCAGCATGCTGGAGGTGATCCGGCAGGACTACGTGAGGACGGCGCGCGCGAAGGGCGTTCATGAGACGGCTGTTGTGATCCGCCATGCCCTGCGCAACGCGCTGATCCCAGTGGTGACCATCCTGGGGCCGCTGGTGATCGGCATCATCACGGGCAGCGTCGTGATCGAGAACATCTTCGGGATCCCCGGGCTCGGCAAGGAGTTCATCACCAGCATCCTGAACCGCGACTACAACATCGTCATCGGCGTCTTCACCGTCTATTCCGGGATGGTCGGCCTGGCCAACCTGGGCGTCGACCTCGTCTACACCGCGATCGATCCTCGGATCCGGTACTGATGGCCACCGCCCTCGCGACCCCGTCGGACCTCGTCGGGGGCACCATCACCAGGGAGCAGTCGACCCTGTGGGCCGATGCCTGGCGGCGCCTCCGCCGCAACCGGCTCGCCCTCGTCGCCGCCGTTTACCTCACCCTCCTGGTGCTGGTTGCGCTCCTCGCCATCTTCTATACGCCTTATCCCAACGCCCACCAGGGCGTTTCGCTCACCTACCAGCCTCCCAACCCCGCCCATCCGCTGGGCGGCGACGCCCAGGGCCGCGACATCCTCAGCCGGATCATGGTCGGCGCGCAGATCTCATTGATCGTGGGTGTCGGAACCCAGCTGATCGTCCTCGCCATCGGCGTCCCGATCGGGCTGGCCGCGGGTTATTTCAAGGGCTGGGTCGACACCGTGGTCAGCTTCCTGATCAACATCTTCTACGGCATACCCGACATCCTGCTCGCCCTGATCCTGGTCTTCCTGCTCGGGAAGCCCGGCCTTGACAAGATCATCATCGCGATCTCTCTCACCCGTTGGATGGACATGGCAAGGCTGGTCCGCGGGCAGACGCTGAGCCTTCGCGAGCGCGAGTTCGTCGAGGCGGCGAAGGCCGGTGGCGCCCGGCCCGCCAAGATCATCTTCGGCCACATCCTGCCCAACGCCCTCGGGCCGATCATCGTTCAGACGACCCTGGGCATCCCCGCCGCGATCCTCTTTGAGGCCTTTCTGAGCTTCCTCGGCCTGGGCGTGCCGCCGCCCACCCCGTCCTGGGGGGCGATGGCCGCCGATGGGATCCAGGCGATCCGGATCTCGCCGCACATAGTGCTGGTGCCCGCGCTGGCGCTCTCGATCACGCTGATGGCATTCAACTTTCTCGGTGACGGGTTGCGGGACGCCCTCGATCCGCGCCAGAAGCGATGAGCGCCCCGGCACCGATCCTCCAGGTCCGCGACCTGCACACACAGTTCTTCACCGACGATGGCGTGGTTCAGGCGGTTGACGGCGTCAGCTTCGACCTCTTCCCGGGAGAGACGCTGGGGATCGTCGGCGAATCCGGCTGCGGCAAGTCGATGACCGCCCTCTCCATCCTTCAGCTCGTTCCCGAACCGGGGCGGATCACGAGGGGTGAGATCCTGTTCAAGGGCAGGGATCTTCTGAAGCAGAGTCGGGAGGAGATCCGCGACATCCGCGGCCGGGACATCGCGATGATCTTCCAGGACCCGCAGAGCTCGCTCAACCCGGTTCTGAGGACCGGCTACCAGGTGGAGGAGGCCATGTTGGCCCATGACAAGTACTCCTCAGCCGCCGCGGCCAGTCGCACCATCGATCTCCTCGAACAGGTGCGGATCCCGGCGGCGGCGATCCGCGCTAAGGACTTTCCGCACCAGCTGAGCGGAGGCATGAGGCAGCGGGCGATGATCGCGATGGGTCTGTCCAATGCGCCGTCGATCCTGATCGCGGACGAGCCGACGACCGCCCTCGACGTGACGGTCCAGGCCCAGATCCTGGAGCTGCTCGGCGATCTCAACCGGGAGCTGTCCACCGCCATCGTGATGATCACCCACAACCTCGGCGTAGTCGCCGGGCTCTGCTCGCGCGTCATCGTCATGTACGCCGGTCGGATCGTGGAGCAGGGGCCAGTCGACCAGATCTTTGAAAACCCCCAGCATCCCTACACCTGGTCATTGTTGCGTTCGATACCGCGCATCGATGCATCGCGCCACGAGCGTCTGCGTTCGATCGAAGGGCTGCCGCCCGATCTGATCCGCCCGCCGGCGGGCTGCCGTTTCCATCCCCGCTGTCCGTTCCGGGTGGAGCGCTGCTTCACCGACGACCCGCCTCTGGTGACGGTTGGACCCGCCCAGGCGGCGGCCTGCTGGGTGACGATGGAGCGCGCCAACCGAGAGATGGGCGCGGCCACCCTGGTCGACGTCAGCCCCGGGTCCGCGTCGGGAATTCATGCCGGCGGTGGTGGCCCGGTTGGCTGAGCTGGCCCAACGCCTGCCCCAACCGGCTCCCAGCGCCGGCGCGCCGCCGCTGCTCAGAGTGGAGGGCGTGGTGAAACATTTCCCGGCCGGGTTTGGCGCCTCCTGCAAGGCGGTTGATGGCGTCAGCTTCGAGGTTCGCCACGGCGAGACACTGGGGCTGGTCGGCGAATCAGGCTGCGGAAAATCGACGTTGGGAAGGCTGATAACGCAGCTCATCCCGGCGACGGCTGGGCACATCTTCTTCGGCGACGTCGAGCTGACCGGGCTCCGCGGCGAGCAGCTGCGCCAGCAGCGCCGCCAACTGCAGATGATCTTCCAGGACCCATTTGGCTCGCTGAACCCGCGGATGACCGTCGGCGACATCATCGCCGAGCCGCTCGACAACTTTCGAGTGGTGCGAGGTCCCGAGCGGGCCGCCCGCATCCAGGAGCTGCTAAAGGTGGTTGGGCTCAACCCCTACTTCAACAATCGCTACCCACATGAGTTCAGTGGCGGCCAGCGACAGCGAATCGGAATCGCGCGCGCACTCGCCCTCAAGCCGCGGCTGATCGTCTGCGATGAACCGATCTCAGCGCTCGACGTCTCAATTCAGGCTCAGATCATCAACCTGCTCGAGGATCTCCAACAGGAGTTCGACCTCACCTACCTGTTCATCGCCCACGACCTCTCGGTGGTCCGGCACATCAGCGACCGGGTCATGGTGATGTACCTGGGCAGGATCGTCGAGGTCGCGGACAGCGTGGAGATCTATCGAAACCCCCTGCACCCCTACACCAAAGCGCTGCTCTCCGCCATCCCGGTGCCGGATCCCCGGATCCAGCGCGACCGGCGCCTCGTCGAGTTGAGCGGGGAGATCCCCTCGCCGCTCAACCCACCTTCCGGCTGCCGTTTTCACACCCGCTGTCCGATCGCTCGGGTCCCCGGTCCCTGCTCTGAGGCCGAGCCTCCCCTCGAGGCCAAGGAAACCGACCACCTGGCCGCCTGTCACTTCGCCGGCCAGGTTTGAGGTGGCGGCCGGCGCAATCAAGGCAGGTACTCTGCGTTGTGCCATGAAGGGTGGGTGTGGGGTGTTGATGCGTAGATCGCTACGCCTTTTCGGCGTCGTGGCCGGCTGCCTCTTGCTGACCGGCACGACCGCCCAGGCGGCCAGCCCGCCGCCCAGCTACTACCCACCTCGGGCAGTCCCGCGTTACCTTCCCCCGCCGCCGGTGGTTCGGACGGTGGATCATCTCCCGGTCGATAACGTTCGCTCGTTCGACAACGGGCGCCGGGACGTCAATCGCGTGGGCCTCACCTTCGACGCAGACATGACAGTCGGAATGCTCGCCCAGCTCCAGGGCGGCTACGTCAGGTCGTGGTACAACCGCGAGGTGATCGACATCCTGCGCCAGGAGCGGGTGCCCGCCACCATCTTCCTCACCGGCCTGTGGGCACGGACATATCCTGAAGATGCTCGCCTGCTCGCCGCCGACCCGCTCTTCGAGATCGGCAGCCACACCTATGACCACGCGGCGTTCCGGCTGCCCTGCTACAGCCTGAGCGGGACCTGGAACCCGGTCAGCGAGGTCGTCGATGCTCAGTCGACAATCGCCGGCATCACCGGTGTCACCCCGCGTCTCCTCCGCTTCCCGGGCGACTGCTACAACGACGCGGACCTGGCCCTGGCCTCTGAACATGGCCTGACCGTCATCTCGGGAGATGTCCGCTCGGGCGACGGATTCAACGGCTCGCCGGCCGCCATCGTCAACACCGTGGAGCGCTCGGTGCGGCCGGGCTCGATCATCCTCATGCATCTGCATGGCGGGCCCAATGCTCCGAGCACCGCGGCAGCACTTCGCGAGCTGATCCCGTGGCTTCGCTCCCAGGGTTTGGAGCCGGTCACCGTGTCGGACCTTATTGGCCACCAGCGGGCATTTCCGCCGCCCCCGGTCCGTCTCGCGCCGGCTGTCCCCACCCCGCCGCCGGCCCCCTCTCCCCGGGAAGCCCGGCAGGCGGCTCACGAGGACCCTCGCAAGGAGGTTCGCCCGGCTCCGGACTCGGTGGTTGAGCCGCTGCCGGCCACGAGGGCCGGGCATAGCATTCTCTTGTGACACCGGCGGGACCCCCGCGCCGCGCGGCTGGTCCCTTCGCCCTACTTCTCTGCGGCCTGCTGCTGATCGCCTGTAACAGCGCCCCGCCACCGAGCTTGGGGGGCGGCAGCGTGCGAGTTGGCGGCAAGATCACGGCCGGTACGGCCCAGGAACCCGACGGCATGCTGGCAGGCGGCGTCAGCGACAACCAGGCCTATGCGCTGGCGGACGTGGCGCCGGTGATGGAGGGACTCCTCGGCCGACGGGCGCCGACGGACTCCTCCCGGGTCCCCGGCAGCACGGATTTCTGGGAACCTCAGCTGGCGACCGAGGTCCCGACCCTCGAGAACGGCGGGGTCCGCATCCGGGGCGAGAAGATGACGGTGACCTGGAAGCTCCGGGCTGGAGTCAGGTGGCACGACGGGACCGCCTTCGGAGCCGATGACGTGGTCGACACCTTCAACTTCTGGTGGCTGAAATTTGGGGCCAAGAACCCCACCCGGCTGGCCTCCACCGCTGGCTGGGACCTCGTCGAGAGCGTCACCAAGCTCGACCAGAGGACGGTGGCCGTCAACTTCTCCGTTCTGTATGGGGCATACCTGCAGCTTGGCAGCGGGCCGTATGGCATTCTCCCTTCTCACCTCCTCCAGAAGAGCTGGGCAGCGGGCGGCGACCTCAGCAAGGTGAAGCTGCCAATCGCCATCCCGGGCGCCTATTCCGGACTCGCCACGTGGGATGAGTGGTTGGTCGGCACCGGTCCCTTCATGTTCAAGGAGTGGGTCACCGGCGATCATCTGACGCTGGTTCGCAACCCCGACTGGTGGGGCCTCCACAGGTCCTACCTGGACTCGATCACGATCAAGTTCGAGCCCGACCTCGGCACCCAGCTCGCTGACCTCCGGAGCGGGGCGATCGACCTCGGGGTGGGGTTCAGCTCGTCGATGCTGAGCCCGCTGGAGAGGTTGTCGCGCGTGCGCGCGAAGGTGGTGCTGCACTCGGCTGCCGAGAAGCTGGATCTCAACCTGCGGAACAAGTACCTGGCCGACCCCGTGATCCGCCGCGCGATCAACATGTCGATCGACAAGCAGAAGCTGATCGACACGCTGCTGGAGGGTCGGTCCACCGTCCCTCCCGACAGCCTGCTCTGCCTCGGACTGTCGGCCTGGTGCGCGGACGGCTCGGTCATGACCACCAGGTTCGACCCGGCCGCGGCGGAGGCGATGCTCGATACCGCCGGCTACCGGCGGGCGACCGCTGGTCCCGAGAAGGGATTCCGCGGCTTCGGCGACGGGAGCACCATCGCACTTGATCTCAGCTCGGCGAGCGGCGACCCTCTTCGCCTGCAGGAGGAGGTGCAGATCCAGGCGGACCTGGAGGCGATCGGCCTGAAGGTGAATTCTCCCTTCCGCAATTACCGGCCCGGCCGGCTGACGGGAAGCTACGCCTCGGGCGGTGTCCTCAGCCGCCACGCCTTCGACCTCGCCCTCCACAGCTCGCCGCCCACCGGGGGAGAGCCCGACCTGGGGGCGGGCAGCTATGCCTGCGACCGAATCGCCTCGGACCAGAACGGCGGGGTGGGCCAGAACTACAGCCAGGAATGCAAGCCGGCCCTTGATGCCGCTTTCCGAACCGGCCGCAGTCGGGTCGGCGGGTCGGAGCGCAAGGCCGCCTACCTGGCTGCGCAGAAGATCCTCGCCGCCGACCTGCCAGAGATCCCGCTCTACCAGCAGCTGACCGTCAGCGCACACAGCAACCGGCTCGGCGGCTACCGGGCCACCGAGCTCTTCTGGTTCAACAACTCAGCCGAGTGGTTTGTGATCCTGAACCCACCGGCCGCCTCACCCAGCTGAACCGCCTCTCCGGGCGGTGAACTTGACACCCGGCCCCCCGATATCCACAATTCCAAATTGGCTCCAGCCTCGTCATTTGGGAGCACGTGTTGTGAGTGGGCGCTTACCGACCTGGAAGCGCTACCTGCTGTCGGCGCACTCTCGCCCCGGGCCAAGCCTCGCAGGCCGCCGGGAAGAGGACCGCAGGAAGTGATATCGCTCCCCAGGAGCGAAGGTAAGAACCGGAGGAGAAATTGCCCATGAGGTTGTCTTCAATCATCGACCGGCGCCTGCGGGTGGGCGCCACCTCGACAGCCGTGGCTGCCAGCCTGGTGCTGACGGCCTGCGGTGGCGGTGGCGGGACTGCCACCAGCGACGTCAAGGAGGGCGGCACCCTCACCTACGTCATCGACGCCGATGCCCAGAGCATGAACCCGTTCGAGTCCAACGATGTGCCCTCATCGCGGGCACAGCAGATGATCTGGCCCAACCTCTACTCGATCGACAAGAATCTCCAGGTAATCCCCGATTTCGCCGATGGGATGCCCACGGTCTCGGCCGACAAGAAGACCTGGACCGTAAAGCTCCGCAAGGGCGCCAAGTGGTCCGACGGATCCGCAATCACGGCCAAGGATGTCGTCACCACCATCCAGATCGAAGCGAATCCCGACCTCGACACCGACAAGGGATTTGACATCGGCGACGTGCTGACCGACCCGGTGACCGGCGTGAGCGCGAAGGATGACTACACCGTCGTCTTCACGCTCAAAGAGCCTTTCGCACCATTCCTTGCCAATGAGCTTGTGGGTTCTTTTCAGCCTGCATCCGTTTACGGCAAGATCGACCCCAAGAAGATGCGAACCGATCCCACGAACGACAAGCCCACCGTCACGGGCGGTCCGTACAGGTTCGACAAGCGCATCACCGGCCAGGAGATCGACCTGGTCGCCAATCCTGACTACTACAACGGCAAGCCCCATTACGCCAAGGTCGTGATGAAGGTCATCACCGATTCGACGGCCGCCGCCCAGGCACTGATCAACGGCGATCTCACCTGGGACCAGGAGATCACCGCCGCCGCGGTGGCCAAGGTCAAGGCCGCTCCCGGGGTCAAGGCTTACACCTATCCCGACCTGGGCTACTACGATGTCCGCTTCAACGACCGGCCCGGCCACTTGTTCGGTGACGTCAACGTTCGCCGCGCCTTCGCCTACGCCCTGGACAAGGATTCGATCGTCAAGGCCGCGACCGACGGTTTCGGCACCCCTCTGTGGAGTCCCATCGTGCCCGCGAGCGCGTACTACGACGCCAAAGAGGAGATCAAGTACAACCAGGACATTGCCAAGGCCAAGGGCCTGATGGACACCGCCGGCTGGAAGGTTGGCGCCGATGGCATCCGCGAGAAGGACGGCAAGAAGTTTTCCGGCAAGTTCTTTGTCCGTGCCGGCAAGCCGCAGCGCGAAAAGGCCGTCCAGATCATGTCCGAGGAGCTTCGCAAGAACCTCGGCATGGACCTGAAGCCGACTCCAACCGACTTCAAGATCTTCTACGCGCCGATCCGCAAGGGCGACTACGACCTCGCCCTGGCCGGCTTCTCGATCGGTATCGACCCCGATCTATACGACACCTACCACTCCAAAAACCTGGTGCCTGAGAACAAGAGCGGCAGCAATTGGACCGGCTATAAGAACCCCGCGCTGGACGCCGCCATCGAGGAAGGGCGCGCTGCTCTCAAAGACACTCCCCAGGCGACCTTCGAGGCGCGCAAGAAGGCGAACAACAAGGTCCTCAAGATCCTCTCGGAGGACGTGGTGAGCTACATGCTCTGGGCGGACAATGTCACCCAGGCCTTCAACAAGGTCGGGGGCGTGGTACCCGGCAAGAACGACTCTCTCAACTACGTCGATCGCGGCCGCGATGTGGCGGTCTACGGCACTTGGTACCAGACCGGCACCAAGTAGCAACTGAACTTCGTCAAGACTGGTTTGCGGCCGGGGGGCGGATCGCTCCGCCCCTCGGTCGTCTTTTGGAATCAGAGCTGAACCTCGACGCAAAGCAGCCAACATAGGATGATGTACCGGTGACAGCGTTCATCGCGCGGCGGGTGGCGATCGGGATCATGCTCCTGCTCCTCATGTCGGTGATCTTCTTCGCGCTGACTCGGCTCACCCCTGGTCCGCCCTTCTCACCCGGTGAGGACCCGAAGGTCAAGCAGGAGCAGATCGACAAGCGGATCCACAGCGTGGGACTGGACAAACCCTGGTACGCCCAGTACCCCGGCTACATGATCGCCCTCTCCCACGGCAGCCTCGGCGATTCCTACCAGTACAACAAGCCGGTCTCTCAACTTCTGGCCGAGCGGGTCCCCAATTCGGTGTTACTCCTGATGACGGCCATCACCGTTGCGCTCCTGATCGGCATTCCTCTCGGCATATTCGCCGCCACGCGCCAGTATTCGAAAGTGGACATGGCCACCTCATTGGTGAGCTATGTCGGCATTTCGGTGCCGAGCTTCGTGCTCGGTCTGTTCCTGCTGCTGTTCGGGTCCGTCTACCTTCGGAAATTGACCGGGAACGCGATCTCGTTCCCGCTGTTTGGTATGCACCAGGGAGACAACACAAGTGTGGCCGACCTGGTCTGGCACATGGTGCTGCCGGTAACATCCCTGGCCGTCCTCTCCATCGCCGTGTACAGCCGCTTCATGCGATCGAGCATGCTCGAGGTCCTCCACCAGGACTACATCCGCACCGCTCGGGCCAAGGGCCTCTCATCCCGGGTGGTGAATTACAAGCACGCGCTCCGCAACGCGGCGCTGCCGATCATCACCCTGATCGCCCTCGAGATTCCCCAGCTTGTGAGCGGAGCGATCATCACCGAGGGCATCTTCAGCTGGCCCGGAATGGGTCAGCTCGCCTTTCAGGCCACCGTCGTCCGCGATTACCCGGTCATCCTCGGCGTCGTCATGCTGGTCGCATTCCTGACTGTCGTTTTCAACCTGCTCGCTGACGTCGCCTATGCCGTCGTTGACCCGCGGATCAGGTATTAGACGTGGCCAACCCGCCTGTTGATCCGGTTCTACCTGGTGGAGGTCGTCCCCGTCCCGGGATCGGCGGAGAGCGTTATGAGAAGGCAGTCGCCGCTGAGCAGGAACTGCGCACCCAATCGATACCGGAGGGGATCGACGTGCCCGACCTCCCGGAGGAGGCCGAGATCGGGTTCTGGCGGCTCGCACTGCTTCGCTTTGTTCGCCACCGCGTGGCGGCGTTCGCCTTCATCGTTTTGGCCCTCATCGGTCTGACCGCAATCGTCGTCCCGCTGCTCCAGGGAGATCTCTATCGACTCCAGGACTACCGGCATGGTTATGGCGCTCCGCTGCAGTTCCATCCGCGTCAGGTTGCTCCGCTCGGTATTTCGTTCACGATGCCCTGGACTGATCACCTGCTCGGGACCGACGATCTTGGTCGGGACGAATTGGCTCGCCTCATCCGGGGTGCTCGGGTCTCGCTCTCCGTTGGGTTCCTGGCGATGTTGGGCTACCTCATCATCGGGGGCACCTTTGGCGCCCTCGCCGGCTATTACGGCGGCATTGTCGACAACCTCCTGATGAGGTTCACCGACATGATCATCGCGATGCCGTTCATTCTTGTCGTGGTAGCAGTCACCGCCGCTTTTGGCGGGGTGAGCCTGGACAAGCTGATCCTGGTGATCGCCTTCCTGGGCTGGGCCCAGATCGGCCGCCTCATGCGCTCCCAGTTTCTCGTGTTGCGTGACTCGGAATTTGCGCAGGCGGCCCGAGCCCTGGGCGCCTCCGACTGGCGGATCATCACCCGCCACATCCTGCCCAACTCTTTGACTCCGATCATCGTCTCGGCCACCCTCGGCGTGAGCGGGATCGTGCTCTTGGAATCCGCTCTTGGGTTCCTGGGCTACAGCGTCGCGCCTCCGGAGCCGAGTTGGGGGAACATGCTCGGCGAATTCGAGGCCCACATCCTCAAGGACACCCTGTATCTGGTGTTCTTTCCCGCTTTGGCGCTCGTGGTGACAGCTCTCTGCATCAACCTTGTCGGAGACGGAATTCGCGACGCGTTGGATCCCCGCCAGCGTTGACGGCGGTCCTGCCGGAGTCGAGCCGGTCCCCCCAGCCGTCAGGCGCGCTTTTGGAAATTCGCGACCTCCACACCGACTTCAAGGTTCATGGCGGAACGGTTCGGGCGGTCCAGGGAGTCAACCTGATACTTCCGCCCGGCAAGACCACCGGCCTGGTGGGTGAGTCCGGCTGCGGCAAGAGCGTGACCGCCCTGTCGATCATGGGCCTCCTCGAGTCGAACGGCCGAGTGGCGAGTGGCGAGATCCTATTCAAGGGCCGGAACCTGCTCAAAGTGTCGGGTAGCGAGATGCGAGCGGTGCGCGGGAACGACATCTCGATGATCTTCCAGGAGCCGATGACAGCGCTGAACCCGGTCTACACCGTGGGAGACCAGATCGCCGAGTCGATCGAGCTTCACCAGGCGCTTGAAAAGGACGCCGCCCGCGAGCGCGCCGTCGAGATGCTGGGCTTTGTCGGCATCGCCGAGCCGAAGCGGCGGGCGGGGGAATTCCCCCATCAGCTGTCGGGTGGGATGCGACAGCGGGTGATGATCGCCATGGCGCTGGCCTGTGACCCCGAGCTGCTGATCGCCGACGAGCCGACCACGGCTCTCGACGTCACGATTCAGGCTCAGATCCTGGCTCTGATGACCGACCTCCAGAAGCGGACCCGCGCCGCCATCCTCCTCATCACCCACGACCTCGGCGTCGTGGCCGAGATGTGTGACGAGGTGGCCGTGATGTACGCGGGACGGATCGTCGAGCACTCCTCAATGACGGAGGTCTTCAACAATCCCAAGCACCCCTACACCCAGGGACTCTTGAGCTCGATCCCGCGACTGGGACAGAAGCGGGCACGGCTCAGCACGATCAAGGGCAGCGTGCCAAACCCGCTCTCCGTCCCCCACGGCTGTCCCTTCCATCCTCGCTGCCCGAAGGCGTTCGAGCCCTGCCCGAAGCATCTGCCCGCGCTTGAGAAGGTCGCGCCGGATCACCTCGCCGCCTGCTTTCTGTATCCCGAGGTGGCCGCGCACATCCCGGCCTCCGCCATACCAGCGGTGGCTGGCAGCAACCAGTGAGCGCCGTGGCCAACGAGGCCAAGCCGGGGGACAGGACCGGGGTCGCTGGGAGCCAGCCCCTGCTGGAAGTCCGCAACCTCGTCAAGTACTTCGACATCAAGGGCGGCGTCCTGCAGCGGACGGTGGCCCACGTCAAGGCGGTGGATGGAGTCAGCTTCGAGATCCAGGCAGGTGAAACGCTCGGGCTGATCGGGGAGTCCGGGTCGGGAAAATCGACGGTGGCGAGGACCATCCTGCGCCTCCTCCCGGCGACCTCCGGCGATGTTTTGCTCGAGGGGAAGAGCATCTTCGCCGCCGGTGCTGGGGAGTTGAAGGCGATGCGCCGCGAGATGCAGATCATCTTCCAGGACCCCTACGGTTCCCTCAACCCCCGGATGTCGGTGGGCGAGATCGTGGGGGAGGGGCTCTACGTCCACGGCATCGGCAACCTGCCCAGCCGGGAGGAGCGCGTCTCCCAGCTTCTCGAGGTGGTCGGCCTGCGCGGTCAGCACCGCGGCCGGTTTCCGCACGAGTTCAGCGGCGGCCAGCGGCAGCGGATCGGGATCGCCCGCGCCCTCGCCCTGCAGCCGAAGCTGATCATCGCCGATGAGCCGGTCTCCGCCCTCGATGTTTCGATCCAGTCGCAGATCCTGAATCTGCTCTCCGACCTCCAGAATGAGTTCAAGCTCACCTATCTGTTCGTGGCTCACAACATGGCCGTCGTGGAGCAGGTGAGTGATCGAATCGCGGTCATGTACCTCGGCAAGATCGTCGAGCTGGCTCCGGGAGAGGCGCTCTACACCAATCCCAAGCACCCCTACACGAGGGCCCTGATCTCCGCGGTCCCGATCCCCGAGCCGGGCGGTCGGCGCGAGAAGATCGTCCTCAAGGGCGACATCCCGAGCCCGATCAACCCCCCCAGCGGCTGCCGATTCCACACCCGGTGCCCGATCGCCCAGTTTCCGATCTGCTCGACCGAGGATCCCGCCTTCGAAAAGAAGTCCGACGGTCACTGGGCCGCCTGCCATTTCTCGGAGAAGGCGGCGGCACCCCTGCCGCAGTCGGCCACGGACCCGCTTCAGCCGGTATAGGGCACCAGGCTCGGGTCGAGCGCGGGTTCGTGGGGTTCCAGCGGAGCCCGGTCCGGTTGACCGTGGTGATGGTGTTCCTGAGCCTCGCCTGCCAGGCGAGCGCCCCGGCTCCGGTCCGCCTCTCGCCGGCCTCCCCCGCGCCTGAGCTCAGGATTTCGCTCGCCGGCCTGCCCGCCACCACCGATCCCGCGCTCACGCAGGTCCATGAGGGCGCGGTGGCCAGGGCGGTGTTCGAACCGCTGCTCAAACCCCGGGCCGACCTCGCTGACGTGGTGCCGGCCGCCGCTGAACGGTTTGAGATTTCGCCCGACGGACTGACCTACACCTTCCGAATTCGACCCCGAGCGCGCTGGAGCGATGGCTCCGTGGTTCGGGCCGAGGACTTTGTCTCCGGCTGGCGCCAGATTCTCGATCCCCGCGTCAACAGCCCCTGGGGCGACCTGCTCGCCGCCCGAATAAGGGGCGCGCGTGCCTACTCCGACCTCGCCCCGGGCCAGGATGCGGCCCGGATCCCCGCCTTCCTCACGGGCATCGGGATCCGGGCGGTTGACGAGGCCACCTTCGTGGTCGAGCTCGAACAACCGGCGCCGGACTTCAAATGGATCGCGGCGGTGCCCCAGCTGGCCCCTCGCCGGGGTGATGCCACCGCGACGGGGGCCAGGTTGGGAAATGGGGCGTTCCAGGTGCGGTCGGCATCTGCCCAGGAGGTGGTCCTGGCCGCCAATCCGCACTACTGGGCAGGAGCACCCCGCGTCGGTCGGATCGTGCTGAGCGCGCGGGGGGCGGGCGACGAGGTGGCCGCGTTTCGTGCCGGCGACCATCAGCTGAGCCTTCTCTCCGCGGCCGGCGCCGAGGCCGCCGGTCACGACGCGAGCCTCGCCGGCAGCCTTCTCAAGGTCACTCGGCTGGAGCAGACCTGGATCCAATTCAACGTGCATGAACCCCCCTTCGATGATCCCCGGGTCCGGCTCGCCTTCGCCAAGGCGATCGATCGCCGGGCGCTGGTGGCCCAGGTCCTGAAGGGGCTGGGCGTTGCCAGCGTCGGCCTCATCCCCGCCGGGCTGCCCGACCACCGGCCCGGCCTGGCCGCGCAGCAGTTCGACGTGGCCGGGGCGCGCGAGCTCCTGACGTCAGCCGGCGTGAAGCCGGCAGTTCTAACGCAGCTCCACCTGCTGGTCCGCGACCTGGCCCCAGATCGCCAGCTGGCGGAGTTCGTCGCGGCTCAGATCCGGGAACACCTCGCGGTCGACCTTGTGCTCGAGGTCAAGCCGAGCAAGGAGGTCAGCCGGCGGCTGGCAACCGGTCGCTTCCAGCTCCAGGGTCCGGCCGGCTGGGTGGCGGACTACGCCGACGAGAGGGATTGGATGGACCTCTTCCTGACCGAGCATTTCTCGCAATCGAGCCGCTACAGCAGCAGCGCCTACGATCACCTGGTGGGCCAGGCCGATCGAGAGCTCGATCCCGCCGCCCGGCGCCAACGCTATCTGCAGGCCCAGCAGCTCCTGGTCGAGGATGCCCCGGTCGCGTTCTTATTCCAGTCGCAGAGCTGGTATCTGCTTCAACCCTACGTCAAGGGCCTGCGGTCGAGTCCCCTTGACGCGTGGCCAGGGGATGCGGCCGCGGGGGAGATTGTGATCGGCCGGCACTGATACATCGAGATCAGCCCGCGACGGTTGGCCCCGATGTATACTCTCCGTTTGTCGCCCAGCCGGTCGTTCCCTGCTGGGACCCGTTCCCAATTCGGAGTGTCTCTTTGCCCACCATTCAACAGCTGATTCGGATCGGCCGCAAGAAGCTGATCAAGAAGTCCAAGGCGCCGGCTCTGCGCGAGTCGCCCCAGCGTCGTGGCGTCTGCGTGCGCGTCTACACGACAACCCCCAAGAAGCCGAACTCGGCTCTCCGCAAGGTCGCCCGCGTCCGCCTGACCACGGGCATCGAGGTCACCGCCTACATCCCCGGTGTCGGACACAACCTCCAGGAGCACTCGGTGGTCCTCATTCGCGGTGGCCGCGTGAAGGACCTTCCCGGAGTTCGGTATCACATCATCCGCGGCACGCTCGACACCTCCGGTGTCCGCAACCGTAAGCAGGGTCGGTCCCGCTACGGCGCCAAGCGCGAAAAAGCCAAGAAGGCCTAGCCCGACATGCCCCGCAGGAATCGCCCCGACAAGCGTCGCATCGCGCCCGACCCCATCTACCACTCGGATGCGGTGGCCAAGTTCGTGAACATCCTCATGAAGGCCGGCAAGCGTTCGGTGGCCGAGGGGATCGTCTACGACGCTCTGACGCGCGCTGCCCGGCAGGCCAAGAAGGAGCCCCTGGAGGTCTTCGACCTCGCCATTCGCAACGCCACCCCCCAGCTTGAGGTCAAGCCCCGCCGAGTTGGTGGCGCCACCTACCAGGTGCCGATCGAGATCCGGCCTGAGCGCCGGCTCGCCCTCGCCCGTCGCTGGCTGATCCGTTTCGCGCGGCAGCGGACCGGGAAGTCTATGGCTGAGAAGCTCGCGTTCGAGCTGCTTGACGCCAGCAACGGAGTCGGTGCGGCCGTCAAGCGAAAGGAAGAGACACATCGGATGGCTGAGTCGAATAAAGCCTTCAGCCATTTCCGGTATTAGGTTCGGAGGAAATCGAGAAATCAACGCGGTGGCAATGAAAATGAGTGATAGGCAGGTCGGCCTCGAGCGGTTGCGGAACATCGGCATCATGGCGCACATCGATGCCGGTAAGACCACGACCACCGAGCGGATCCTGTTCTACGCCGGCCGCATCCACAAGATGGGCGAGGTCCACGAGGGCGCCGCGACCACCGACTGGATGATCCAGGAGCGCGAGCGGGGGATCACGATCACCTCGGCCGCGACCTATGCGATGTGGCGCGACCACGCGATCAACATCATAGACACGCCCGGACACGTTGATTTCACGGTGGAGGTCGAGCGGAGCCTGCGCGTCCTCGATGGCGCGGTGGCGGTCTTCGACGCCGTGGCGGGCGTTGAGCCCCAGTCCGAGACGGTCTGGCGCCAGGCCGATCGGTACGGAGTGCCGCGGATCGCCTTCATCAACAAGATGGACCGGATGGGGGCCGATTTCTACATGGCCCTCAACTCGATCAAGACGCGCCTGGGCGCACGGGCGGTCGCGATCCAGCTGCCGATCGGCTCGGAGGACAAGTTCCTCGGCATGGTCGACCTCATCAACCTCAAGACCGTCATCTACACGGACGACCTCGGCACGACCTCGGAATCGGGCGAGATCCCAGCCGAGATGCATGACCTGGTCGCCAGTCACCGCCACGATCTCATCGAGGCGGTCGCCGACTTTGACGACAAGATCATGGAGAAGTACCTCGAGGACGAGGGCACCACCGTCGGCCCGCGGGAGATCACGGCTGCCCTCCGGAAAGGGACCGTGGCGGGCATTCTCGTCCCGGTCATCTGCGGCGCGGCGCTGCGTAACCGCGGCGTCCAGCCGATGCTCGACGCGGTCGTCGACTTCCTGCCCTCACCGGCGGATGTCAAGGCCGTTGAGGGGACCGACCCCCGGGACGGCCGGATCATCGTGCGCGAGCCGGATGAGGACGAGCCCTTCAGTGCTCTCGCCTTCAAGATCCAGATGGACCCCCAGGGAGTTGGGAAGCTGACCTTCTTCCGCGTCTACTCAGGCCGGCTCAAGGCGGGCTCATCCGTGATGAACGTGACCTCGGGCAAGCGCGAGCGGATCGGCCGGATCCTGCGCATGAGCGCCATGCGCCGCGAGGAGGTCGACGAGGTTTTTCCGGGCGACATCGCGGCCGGTGTCGGCCTCAAGGTCACCACGACCGGGGACACGCTGGCCGATGAGGCGAAGCCGATCCTGCTGGAGAACATCCAGTTCCCCGAGCCGGTCATCTCGGTCGCCATCGAGCCGAAGACGAAGGTTGACCTGGACAAGATGGGAATCGCGCTTCAGCGCCTGAGCGAGGAGGATCCGACCTTCCGCGTCCACACCGACGAGGAGACCGGCCAGAACATCATCGAGGGCATGGGCGAGCTCCACCTCGAGATCATCGTCGACCGCATGATCCGTGAATTCAATGTCGACGCCAATGTCGGCAAGCCGCAGGTCGCCTACAAGGAGGCGATTCGCAAACCGGCCAAGGGTGTCGGCCACTTCGTCCGTCAGTCGGGCGGCAAGGGCCAGTTCGGCCATGTCGAGCTCGAGGTCGAACCGGGCGAGCGGGGCACCGGCTACGTCTTCGAGGACAAGATCAAGCAGGGCGCGATACCGCGCGAGTACATCCCCGCCGTGCAGAAGGGAATTGCCGAAGCGCTGACGACCGGCGTCGTCGGCGGCTACCCCGTGCTCGACATCAAGGTCAGGCTGGTCGACGGTCAGTACCACACCGTCGACTCCAGCGAGATGGCCTTCGGAATCGCCGGCTCGATGGGCATCAAGGATGCCATGCGCAAGGCCGACCCGGTGCTCCTGGAGCCAGTGATGCGGGTCGAGGTCGTGATGCCGGAGGAGCACCTCGGCGATGTCATCGGAGACCTCAGCTCGAGGCGCGGCCAGATCCTCGGGATGGAGGGCCGGGGCACCTCCCAGGTGGTCAAGGCGGCGGTGCCCCTGGCCGAGATGTTCGGCTACGCGACCTCGGTTCGCTCGATGACCTCGGGCCGGGCCACCTTTCATATGGAATTCGATCACTACGCGGAGATACCAGCCAACATCGCCGAGGCCATCGGGCGCCGCGGCTCAGCCAGCAACTAGGAGGCTTCTGTGGGAAAGAAGAAGTTCGAGCGGAACAAGCCGCACCTGAACGTCGGCACCATCGGTCACATCGACCATGGCAAGACCACGCTCACCGCCGCCATCACGCGCGTGCTGGCCGCCAACGGGCTGGCCGAGTTCACCGCGTTCGACCAGATCGACAAGGCGCCGGAAGAGAAGCAGCGCGGTATCACGATCTCGATCGCCCACGTGGAGTACCAGACCGAGAAGCGCCACTACGCGCACGTCGACTGCCCGGGACACCACGACTACATCAAGAACATGATCACCGGCGCCGCCCAGATGGACGGCGCGATCCTGGTGGTCGCCGCCAATGACGGCCCGATGCCCCAGACGCGCGAGCATGTACTGCTCGCCCGCCAGGTCAACGTCCCCTCGATGGTCGTCGCCCTGAACAAGGTCGACATGATGGAGGACGAGGAGCTCCTCGAGCTCGTCGAGCTGGAGGTTCGTGAACTGCTCAGCCGGTACGAGTTCAATGGCGACGATGCCCCCGTGGTTCGGGTTTCGGCTCTCAAGGCGCTCGAGTGTGGCTGCGGCAAACGTGACTGCGAGTGGTGCGGAAAGATCTGGAACCTCATGGACGCGGTGGACTCCTACATCCCCCAGCCTGAGCGCAAGATGGACCAGCCCTTCCTGATGCCGGTCGAGGACGTGTTCACGATCGAGGGTCGGGGAACCGTGGTCACCGGTCGCGTCGATCGCGGCCAGCTGAAGCTCAACGAAGAGATCGAGATCACCGGGATTCGCGACACCCGCAAGACGGTTGTCACCGGCATCGAGATGTTTCACAAGCTCCTCGACAGCGCGCAGGCCGGCGACAACGTCGGCGCCTTGCTCCGCGGTATCAAGCGCGAGGACGTCGAGCGCGGCCAGGTGCTGGCCAAGCCCGGCTCCATCAAGCCGCACACCAACTTCAAGGCGAACGTCTACGTTCTGACCCGGGAGGAGGGCGGCCGGCACACGCCGTTCTTCTCGAACTACCGCCCGCAGTTCTACATGCGGACCACGGACGTGACCGGTTCGGTGAAGCTGCCGGACGGCGTCGAGATGTGCCTGCCGGGCGACAACATCGAGATGGATGTCGAACTCGGCACCCCGATCGCGATCGAGGAGGGCCTCCGCTTCGCCATTCGCGAGGGTGGCCGCACCGTGGGAGCCGGCGTCGTGACGTCGGTGACCAAGTAGGCAGCTAGGAAGAGAGAGGGAAGGGGCTTACTGTGGCGCAGAGAATACGGATCCGGCTCAAGGCCTATGACCACCGGGTGCTGGACCTGGCGGCCGACCGGATTGTCGACACCGCTCGGCGTACCAACGCGCGCACGGCCGGCCCCATACCCCTGCCCACGGAGATCACGAAGATGACGGTGATTCGCGGACCGTTCATCGACAAGGATTCACGCGAGCAGTTCGAGATGCAGACCCACAAGCGGGTGGTGGACATCCTGGACCCCAATCCCCGGGTTGTCGATGCGCTGATGCGTCTCAACCTGCCGGCGGGTGTCTCAATCGAGATCAAATCGTAATGAACGTAAGGGGACTGCTCGCACGCAAGGTGGGTATGACGCAGCTGTTCAACGCGGACGGGACAGTTTCGGCAGTCACCGTTCTGGAGGCCGGCCCCTGCCGGGTTCTCGGCCTGCGAACTGTCGAGAAGGATGGTTACGCCGCGGCGCAGATCACCTATGGCGCAATCAAGGACAGCAAGGTGACCAAGCCGGTTGCCGGCGGATTTAAGAAAGCCGGCGTTGCCCCGCACCGCCATGTGATGGAGATCCGCGATTACGAAGGCCTGGAGGTGGGTCAGGAGCTGGGCGCCGACATCTTCGCTGCCGGGGACCTGGTTGACGTCACCTCCACCTCCAAGGGCAAGGGCTTCCAGGGTCTGATCAAGCGCCACCGCTTCTCCCGCGGTCCCGAGAGCCACGGCTCGATGAACGTGCGGCAGCCCGGCTCGATCGGCGCCACCGACGCCGCTCGCGTCTTCAAGGGGGTTCGGATGTCGGGCCAGATGGGCAACGTGCGGACCACGGTCCAGGGACTGAAGGTGGTCCGGGTGGAAGGGGAGCGCAACCTCCTCCTTCTGAAGGGTGGGGTGCCCGGTGGCGACAACGCCATCGTCCTGGTTCGCCACTCCGTCAAGGCGAAGGAGAAGAAGGCCTGATGGCTGACGAAGATCAGGAGACCAGGGCGGCCAAGTCGCCCAAAGCCGCCAAAGCCAAACCCGCCAAAGCCAAGCCCGCAACCGAGGTCTCCGCGGCGGAGATGCCGGGAATGGCCGCCGCTCTGACGCCGGCCGATCCACGCAAGACGCGCGGGTCCAAGCCTGCCGCCAAGGCCAAGGCCAAGCCAGCCGGCGCGAAAGCGCCGGTCAAGGGTGCTGTCAAGCCGGACCGGGTCACAGCCAGGAGTGTCATTGCCAAGGGTGCCAAGGGTGCCGGGGCCGCCGGCAGGTCCGGCAAGGCGCCGCGGGCGACCGGGGCGGCCGGCAAGGCCGGCACGGCTCGCGTCTCGGGTACCGCTGGAACCGCTCGAGCGCGGGGGTCGCGCAAGGCGGTCGGACCGCGCCTGGCCGCTACAGCGGTTCCCAGACAGGTCGGCGAATCCCCCCTTGACGTGAATGTCTTCGACTTTAAAGGCGTCCCCTCCGGTGAGGTCAAGCTGCCCGAGGCGATCTTCGGCCAGGAACCGAACATGGCGGTCATGCACCAGGCGCTCCAGCGCCAGCTCAACAACGCCCGTCAGGGAACCTCCGCCACCAAGAAGCGCGGCCAGGTCCGCGGTGGCGGCCGTAAGCCATTCCGGCAGAAGGGCCTGGGCCGCTCCCGTCACGGTTCCGAGCGAGAGCCGAGCATGGTCGGCGGAGGCACGGTCTTCGGCCCCCAGATGCGCAGCTACCGCCAGGAGATGCCTCGCAAGATGCGCCGCCTGGCCCTCCGCTCCGCCCTCTCGGTCAAGGCCAGTGAGGGCCGGGTCAGCGTGATCGATGGTTTCGAGGCCCTCGAGGTGCCGCGCACTCGCGTGATCGTCGAGATGCTGGGCTCGGTCGGCGTCGAGGGGAGGACCCTGCTGGTGCTGGCCGCCGCCAACGAGATGGTCTCGCGCTCGGCTGCCAACCTGCCCTGGGCGAAGACGATCCTCGCCTCCAACCTCAACCTCTACGACATCTTCACCCACGACCACGTCGTGATCGCCCGGGACGCGCTCCAACTCATTGAGGAGACATTCGCGTGAAAGCCCCGTCTGAAGTGATCCTCGGCCCCGTGATCTCTGAGAAGTCGTATGCGCAGTCGCAGCTGCGCAAGTACACCTTCCGGGTGGCCGGCGATGCCACCAAGCCCGACATCGCTCGAGCCATCGAGCAGCACTATGAGGCGCAGGACATCAAGGTGACAGCGGTCAACACGGTCAGCGTTCAGGGCAAGCAGAAGCGCCTCGGAATGCGCGGGGCGCTGGGCCGTACCCAGGCCTGGAAGAAGGCGATCGTGACACTTGCTCCCGGACAGAACCTGCCCGACCTGTTCGGCAGCGTGTGAGAGAAAGAGAAACCAGATGCCAGTGAGAAAATTCAAGCCAACCAGTCCCGGCCGTCGGTTCATGTCGGTCTCCTCATTCGACGAGATCACGACCGACACACCCGAGAAGAGCCTGCTCGAGGCGATGCCCAAGCATGCCGGCCGAAACAACTCCGGCAAGATCACCGTCCGTCACAACGGCGGTGGCTACAAGCGCATCTATCGGAAGATCGACTTCAAGCGCGACAAGCTGGGCATTCCCGGCCGCGTCGCCACCATCGAGTACGACCCCAACCGAAGCGCCCGCATCGCGCTGATTCACTACCGCGACGGCGAGAAGCGCTACATCCTGGCGCCACTTGGCCTGAAGGTGGGGGACAACCTCATGAATGGACCGGATGCGCCGGTTCGGGCGGGCAACTCGCTGCCGATGGTCAAGATCCCCGTCGGCTCCACGATCCACAACATCGAGCTCACGCTTGGGCGGGGCGGGCAGCTGGTCCGCTCAGCCGGAACATCGGCTCAGCTGTTGGCCAAGGAGGGCGACTACGCCGCGGTGAGGATGCCGTCCGGCGAGCTGCGCCGGATCAATGTCAACTGCAGCGCCACGCTCGGCCAGGTCGGCAACATCGAGCACGAGAACGAGTCAGGCGGCAAGGCCGGCCGCAACCGCTGGCTCGGCAAGCGGCCGACGGTTCGCGGATCGACGATGAATCCGACCGACCACCCGCACGGCGGTGGAGAGGGCAAGACCGGTCCCGGCGGCAACCCGAAGACCCCCTGGGGCAAGCCCGCCCTCGGCCTGCGCACGCGCAAGCCCAAGAAGGCATCGAACCAGCTGATAATCCGCCGTCGGGAGAAAAAATAGCGTGGTGACCGCATGAGCCGCTCAACCAAAAAGGGACCTTTCATCGACCACAACCTCCAGGAGAAGGTCGCCAAGCTGAACGCCGCCCGCGACAAGAAGATCATCAAGACCTGGGCCCGCGCCTGCACCATCTTCCCGGACCTTGTCGGGCACACGGTTGCCGTCCACGACGGCCGCAAGCACGTGCCCGTCTATGTCTCCGAGAACATGGTCGGCCACAAGCTGGGCGAATTTGCTCCCACCCGCTATTTCCGCGGCCACGGCCACCACACCGAGCGCAGCTCGTCACTCAAGTAGGCAATTAGAGAATGGAAGTTCAGGCCGTCGCCAAGTACGTGAAGCGAGCCCCCCGGAAGGCTCGGCTGATCGCCGACGCGGTGAAGGGGATGAAGGTCGGCGACGCGCTCGCCGTCCTCCAGTTCTCGCCCAAGCACGCCGCCGCGGACGTCGCCAAGGTGATCAAGTCCGCAGCCGCCAACGCCGAGCACAACTTCAATCTCAATCGCGAGGAGCTGGTGCTCAAGCAGCTCCTGATCGATGAGGGCCCGACGATGAAGCGCCTCCGCCCGGTCAGTCGCGGAATGGCCCATCAGTACTTCAAGCGGACCTGCCATATCACCGCGGTGGTCGAGGATCGTCCGGAGGCTCGGCCAGCAGCCCGGCCGGCGCCCCGACGGCGTGCCGCCAAAGCAACGAAGGAGTCGAAAGAACTTGGGTCATAAAGTTCACCCGAACGGGTTCCGCCTCGGGGTCTACCGGCCGTGGGAGGCGAACTGGTTCGCTGTCGATGCCGACTACACCAAGCTCCTCCACGAGGACCTTGAGATGCGCCGCGTCATTTTGAAGCGGCTGCACAACGCCGGCATCGCCAAGATCGAGACCGAACGCTCCTCCAACGCTCAGATGACGGTCACCATCCACACCGCGAAGCCGGGCATCGTCATCGGCAAGGGCGGCGCTTCGGTGGACCAGCTGCGTGAGGACCTCGAGAAGAGGTTCGCCAACAAGGTGCGCATCTCCATCCAGGAGATCAAGCAGCCCGAGATGGACGCTCAGCTCGTCGCTGAGAACATCGCCAGCCAGATCGAGCGCCGGATCAGCTACCGACGCGCGATGAAGCAGTCGATCCTCAGGACCATGCGTTCGGGAGCCCAGGGCATACGGATCGCGATGGGCGGCCGGCTCCGTGGTTCCGAGATGGCGAGAAGGGAGTGGGATCGCGAGGGTCGAGTCCCGCTTCACACCCTGCGCGCGAATATCGAGTTCGGCCGGGCGACCGCCAAGACCACCTACGGTTCAATCGGCATCAAGGTCTGGATCTACAAGGGACTTGTCAAGGTCACTCCGCGCGGTGGCGAGCAGGCTGCCGAGGTGGCGCCTCAGCCCGACCCGGCGGCGGTCGTCGAAGCACCGCCGGTGGTCGTTGCGGCCGAGAGCCAGGTGGTGACGAGCCCGGTCCCCGAGACCCCGGTGCCGGAAGCCGTCGTGGCTGTGGCGCCCGCGGCGGCACCCGCGGCGCCCCGCAAGCGGATCCCCGCCGCCAAGCCGGCGGCGGCCCCCGACAAGCCAGTGGCCGCCAAGGCAGTGTCGGCCAGGGCAGTGTCGGCCAAGGCAGGTTCCGCCAAGGCGGCAGCCGAATCGGCGAGTGCCGGCAAGGACGGCTCGGTTGAGGGAGGCAAGGATGCTTCTTCCTAAGCGCGTCAAGCACCGCAAACAGCACAAGGGCCGTCGCGGTGGAATCGCGACCCGCGGTGCCGAGATCTCATTCGGCCAGTACGGGCTGCAGGCGATCGAAGCCTGCTGGATGACCAACCGTCAGATCGAGTCAGCGCGGCGGGCGATGACACGCTATGTCAAGCGCGGCGGTCAGATCTGGATCCGGATCTTCCCTGACAAGCCTGTCACCAAGAAGCCGGCCGAGGTTCGAATGGGCGGTGGCAAGGGCAACCCGGAGGGCTGGGTCGCTGTCATCAAGCCGGGCCGCATGCTCTTCGAGATGGGCGGAGTCACTCCCGAGGTTGCCAAGGAGGCGATGCGCCTGGCTGCGGCCAAGCTGCCCATCCCGACTCGGTTCGTGCAGTCGGAAGATGGCCAGCACGAGGCCGGCTCATGAAGGCGGCCGAGGTGCGCGTCCTCGAAGCCGATGAGCTGGACGGGCGTCTCAAGACCTCCCGTCGCGAGCTTTACGAATTGCGGTTCAAGATCGCGGTCGGTCAGCTCGACGACCACCGTCAGATCCGTCGGGTGAGGCAGGACATCGCTCGCCTGCTGACCTTCAGACGGCAGCGCGAGCTGGGCCTGATCCCCGCCTCCGGCGGCGCCGCTGCCCCCGAGCCACCCAAGGCGTCTGAGACGGCCAAGGCACTTGAGCACGGATCGGCGACCGAGACGGCGCCCGTCAAAGTTGCCGGCAAGGCGGCTGGCCGTGCCCCGAGTCGGAGCCGGACCGGAGCTCAAATCCGCGCCAAGGCCGTCGCCAAAGCGGGCGCAAAGGCAGCCAAAGCGGGCCTTCGAGTGGGCGTGAATGCCAAGGGCCGGCCTGCCAAAACGAGGGTCAAGACGAAGCCGGCGGCAGCTGCCACTGCGGGGCGCACGGCTGCGCCGCCGAGCACTGGCGCCAGGAAGGCAGCCAAGCCAGTGAATGTGAAGGCGGGCCAGGCCAAGGTCAAGGCCAAGGCCAAGGCCAAGGGCAAGAAGGCCCCGGCGAGTGAGGACAAGGAATGAGTGAAGTAGCACAGGCGGGGACGAGGGCTGAGCGCAAGGTGCGCCTCGGCACTGTGATCTCCGACAAGATGGACAAGACGGTGGTGGTTCAGGTTTCTGACCTGAAGCAGCACCCGCTCTACAAGAAGACCATCCAGCGTCGGGCGCGCTTCCACGCGCACGATGAGGAGAACTCCTGTGGGATCGGGGACAAGGTGCGGATCATGGAGACGCGGCCGCTCTCGAAGCAGAAGCGCTGGCGAGTTGTCGAAATCGTCGAGAAAGCCAAGTAATGGTTCAGCAAGAGACGAGGCTCAAGGTGGCCGACAACAGCGGCGCCCGCGAGATCCTCTGCATCAGGGTGATGGGCGGTCATTACCGCAAGTACGCCTATGTGGGCGACATCATCACGGCCACGGTCAAGTCGGCCCAGCCCGGCGGCCAGGTCAAGAAGGGCGAGGTCGTCAAGGCGGTGGTCGTGCGGGTGGCAAAGGAATATCGACGCGCCGACGGCTCGATGATCAAGTTTGACGAGAACGCGGCCGTGATCATCAACCCGCAGAACAATCCACGCGGCACGCGGATCTTCGGTCCCGTCGCTCGCGAATTGCGGGAGCGCAACTTCATGAAGATCGTGTCACTCGCCCCGGAGGTCCTCTAGATGCTGACCAACAAGCAGAAATCAAGGCAGCGCTGGCTCGATCTCGCGCCGGGCGACACCGTGATGGTGATCGCTGGCAAGGACAAGGGCAAGCACGGTGAGGTGCTCCGCACCCTTCCCACCGCCGGCAAGATCGTCGTGCGCGGTGTGAACGTCGCCAAGCGCCATGTCAAAGCCGGCCAGTCGGCTGGCGGGACCAAAGCCGTCCAGGGTGGCGTCGTCGACTTTGAGGCGCCGCTCAGCTACTCCAATGTGATGCTGCTCTGCCCGCACTGCAACAAGCCGACCCGCGTCAAGCACAGCACCTCCGAGGGCGGCCGCAAGACGCTCGAGTGCCGCAACTGCGGCGAGCTCTACGAGCGGATCAAGCGCACGGAGGTCCAGTAGTCATGGCGACGACTGACAAGCCGGCCAAGGGCGCCACCAGCGGACGCGGCGCCAAGGCAGCCTCGGGCGCCCGCGACAAGGGCGACAAGACAGAGAAGATGAAGAGCGACGCGGCCAAGGGAAAGGCGGCGCAGGCCGCCAAGGCAGCGGCAGCGAAAGCGGGGCCCGCCGAGCGGGAGAGCGACACCAAGAGCGGCAAGCCGCCGATTCTCCAGGACCAGTACCGCGACAAGATCGTGCCGGCGCTGATGAAGGAGTTCGACTATGGCAACCCGATGGAGGTGCCGAAGGTGGCCAAGATCATCGTCAACATCGGCATCGGCGAAGCGAAGGACAATGACAAGGCCCTCGAAGCCGCCCGCAACGACGTCCGGACCATCACCGGCCAGCAGCCGGTGGTCGTCAAGTCGAAGAAGTCGGTGGCTGCCTTCAAGCTCCGCGCCGGGATGCCGGTCGGCATCCGCACGACGCTGCGCGGCCGGCGCATGTACTACTTCCTGGAGAAGCTGATCAATGTGGCGCTGCCCCGCATCCGCGACTTCCGCGGCGTGACGCCGGAGGCATTCGACGGTCGTGGCAATTACTCGCTCGGCCTGCGCGAGCAGATCATCTTCCCGGAGGTCGACTACGACAAGATCGACAAGCTGCGCGGGTTGGAGATAACCGTCGTGACAACCGCGAAAACCGACGAAGAGGGGCGCAGTCTGCTCACGCAGATGGGCATGCCCTTCCGCAAGCGAGAGCGATAGGAGAGGAATTTGGCGAAGAAGTCAGCGATCGAATCCTGGAAGGCACCGGCCAAGTACAAGACGCGGTTCCACAACCGCTGTCGCCTGTGCGGTCGGCCGCGTGGCTACATGCGGCAGTTCGGCATGTGCCGGATCTGCTTCCGCACCCTGGCCGCCGAGGGACGCCTTCCCGGTGTGACGAAGTCCAGCTGGTAGAGAAAGAAGAAAGAAGAGAATGGCACTAGCAACCAGCAACGCGATAGTCAACACGGGGGTCGTCAGCGACCCCATCGCCGACATGCTCACCCGTATCCGCAACGCCAACAAGGCGCGGCGCAGCGAGGTGTGGGTGCCGGCTTCCAAGCTCAAGCTTGAGGTGGCGCGGGTCCTCCAGGAGGAGGGTTACATCGCGAGCTTCGACACCGACAAGCCCGCCGACTCACCCGCCGAGGTGCTCCGAATCCAGTTCAAGATGCGCCCCGACCGGCAGCGTGTGATCAGCGGCATCAAGCGGATCAGCAAGCCGGGGCTCCGGGTCTATGCCCGCAAGACCGAGATCCCCCGCGTGCTGGGCGGACTTGGCCTGGTCATCCTGAGCACGAGCGAGGGAGTCATGACCGGCCGCCAGGCGCTCCGCGCGGGCCTCGGCGGCGAAGTACTCTGCTACGTCTGGTAGCGCAACGAAAATCCCCAACAGCGTTCGCAATAGAAGTGAGTTTGAAAAAGGTCCTTAAGTGAGTCGAATCGGAAAGCTGCCGATCCCGCTGCCCAGCGGGGTGTCGGTGGAGGTCAATGCAAATCGCGTCAAGGTCAGCGGGCCGAAGGGATCGCTGGAAAGATCCCTGCCTGCGCAGATCAAGGTCACCGTCGAAGAGGGCCGGGTTACCTGCGAGCGACCGTCCGACGGCCGCGAGCACCGCTCGATGCACGGTCTCACCAGGACACTGGTCGCGAACATGGTGACCGGAGTCAGCCAGGGATTCACCAAGAATCTCGAGTTGGTCGGCGTCGGCTACCGCGTCCAGAAGCAGGGCAATGAACTGGTCCTGAACCTCGGGTTCTCGCACCCGATAAGGTTCACAGCTCCGGACGGGATCAGCCTGGACGTGGCCGACCCGACGAAGTTTTCGGTCAGCGGGGCCAGTGCGGAGATGGTCGGCCAGGTCGCCGCCGACCTGCGCAAGTACCGCAAGCCTGAGCCTTACAAGGGCAAGGGGATCATGTATCGCGGAGAGAAGATCCGTCGCAAGGCGGGCAAGGCAGGTAAGGCCAAGTAGATGCTGAAGCAGATAGATCGCAACAAGGCTCGGGTCAAGCGCCACGGTCGGGTGCGAGGCAAGGTTCGCGGGACGGGGGAGAGGCCTCGGCTGGCCATCTTCCGCAGCCTGACGCACACCTATGCCCAGGTCATCGATGACAGCACTGGCCGGACGTTGGCGGCCGCCTCGACGGTGGACCTCAAAGTGGGCAAGAACGATCTGGCCGCCGCCCAGGCCGTCGGTCGCGCGATCGCTGGCAAGGCGACCAAAGCGGGGGTGGCCAAGGTGGTCTTCGACCGCGGTGGGTACATCTACCACGGCCGGGTGAAAGCCCTCGCCGACGCTGCCCGAGAAGCGGGCCTGGAGTTCTAGAACAGAATGGGAATGAGATACGGGAATGACCGGGACCGGGGCGGCTCCGACCTCAGCGAAAGGGTGGTCAGCCTCAACCGCGTGGCCAAGGTCGTCAAGGGGGGCCGCAAGTTCTCCTTCTCCGCCCTCATCGTCGTCGGCGACCAGAATGGCCGTGTCGGCGCCGGGATGGGGAAGGCCCGCGAGGTTCCCGAGGCGATCCGCAAGGGCGTCGAGGTTGCCAAGCGAAACATGATCCAGGTGCCGATGGTCGGGACCACGATCCCACACGAGATCCGGTTCAAGCTCGGGGCGGCCAAGATCCTCATGAAGCCCGCCTCGCCGGGAACGGGGGTGATCTCAGGCGGCGCCATGCGGGCGGTCATCGAGGCCTCGGGTGTGAAGGACATCCTCACCAAGTCGCTCGGCACCAACAATCCGATCAACACGGTCCGCGCAACCATGGAGGCCCTGAAGTCGCTGAAAACGGCCCAGGAGATCGCCGACCTGCGCGGCAAGACAGTCGAGGAGATCGCCGGCCGCAAGCTCGCCAAGGCCTTCCGCACAGCTGAGGACAAGGGGACCCTGGAGGCGCGGGCCTCCAGCGAAGCTGAGCCCAGCGCTGCACCGGAGGCGAAGCCGTGATCCGCGCGACCTGGCGCAAGAGCGCCATCGGCTACTCCGAGGGTATGAAGGCAACCGTGGCCGCGCTCGGTTTCCGCAAGCTGAACCAGACTCGTGAGCTGCCCGACAACGAGTCGGTCAGGGGTCAGCTCAAGAAGGTCGATTTCCTCGTGTCGGTCGAGGGTCAGCCCTGGAAGCCGCCAGTGCGAGCCCGCTACAAGATCTGGCGCGCCCGCTCCAACAAGAAACATGCGAGAGGCAACTGAGTCCGTGTCACCAATGAAACTCCACGATCTGAAAGCTCCGGAAGGATCCCGCCGGAAACCAAAGCGCGTCGGCCGGGGCACCGGTTCGGGCCATGGCAAGACGGCGACCCGAGGGACCAAGGGCCAGAACGCCCGGGGCCAGGGTTTCCGGGTTGGCTTCGAGGGAGGCCAGATGCCGCTCGCTCAGCGGCTTCCCAAGCTGGGCGGGTTCAAGAACCCGTTCAAGATCGAATACGCTGTGGTCAACCTCAGCAAGCTGTCCCGGTTCAAGGACGGCACGAGCATCGATGCGCAGCTGCTGGTCGAGGCCGGCCTCGTCGACGCGGGTCAGAAGGTCAAGGTTCTCGGTGCCGGCAAGCTCCGCCGCCGGCTCGAGGTCACAGTCGACGCGATGAGCGATTCAGCGCGCACCGCGATCGAGGCGCGAGGGGGTTCGGTCACCGTTCTCAATTCACCGATCAAGCGGGCAGACGCGCGCCGTACCCGGGCGGCGGCCAAGGCTGCAGCCGCGGCGGCGGCAGCTCCCGCGACGTCGAGGCCGGCGGTCGGAGCCGCCGAGGACGACCGGCCGGCCACCCGTGCGATCGCGGTGGACGACGACGATCAAAAGGACGCTGAAGAAGCCACCCCGACGGCGGAATAGGCAACCGGTGACGAAGGCGTGAACTTTCTCGAGGCGCTCTACAACGCCGTCCGGCTGCCGGAGCTTCGCAACAAGCTGTTGTTCACGGGCTTTCTGCTCGTGGCTTTCCGACTCTTCGCCAATGTCTCCATCCCTGGCGCGAGCTCGGCCGCCCTGCAATCCCTCTTCGGAAAGACCGCGCTGCTGGGCCTGCTCGACCTCTTCTCGGGAGGCGGTCTGAGCACGTTCAGCATCGTGGCCATGGGCCTCAATCCCTACATCAACGCCACGATCATCATGCAGCTGATGACCGTCGTCTCCGAGAGGATCAAAGAGATCTCGAAGGAGGGCGAGCTCGGCCGCCGCCGAATCACCCGCTGGAGCCGCTACCTGACCGTGGCCCTGGCCGCCCTCCAGGCGTACGGCCTGACCGTCCTCTTCCAGCACACCAATCCCGCCATCCTGCCCGCCACGATGGACTGGTTCCAGCGCATCACGATCATCCTCACCCTCACCGGAGGAACCGTGATGCTGATGTGGTTCGGGGAGCTGATCACCGAGCACGGCATCGGGAACGGGATCTCACTGATCATTTTTGCGGGCATCATCGGCCGGGCACCGCGCACCATCGTCAACACGATCACGGGGCATGGGGGCGGGTTCCAGGACTATCTGCCGTTCATCCTCTTTGGCGTCGTCGCGCTGATCGTGACCGCCGGCATCATCGAGGTGCAGCAGGCGATCCGGAAAATTCCCATCCAATCGGCCCAACGCGTGGCGGGCGGAAGTCGCACCGTCGCCGCTCGGGCCAGCTTCCTCCCCCTCCGGGTCAACACCGCCGGCGTCATCCCGATCATCTTCGCGATCTCGATCATGTTCTTTCCGACGATCGTGGCGAACTACTTCTCCGCGGCCCCACCGGCCACCTGGTACTACAAAGCGGCGCAGTGGATCAACACCTATTTCCAGCCGGCCGGGCCCAACCCGATCGCCGATGTGATCTACAACGCCATCTACTTCCTGCTGGTGTTCGGCTTCACCTACTTCTACACGTCGATAACGTTCGACGTGAACGACGTCGCGGACAATCTCAAGCGATACTCCAGCTTCATTCCCGGCATCCGGCCCGGGCGCCCGACGGCCGAGTATCTCGGCGGGGTGATGAACCGGATCACCTTTGCCGGTGGCATCTTCCTGGGCACGATCACAGTGCTGCTGCCCATCCTCACCTCGCGCATCACCGGTATCAACCAGCAGCAGATGTATCTCGGCGGCACGGCCATCCTCATCGTGGTCGGCGTCGCGCTGGACACGATGAAACAGCTCGAAACGCAGCTCATCATGCGCCAGTACCGGGGCTTCATACGGTGACCCGATGAACCTGCTCATCTTCGGGCCGCCGGGCAGCGGCAAGGGGACACAGGCCGACTTCCTCACCCAGCAGCACGGCATCCCGCAGATCTCCACCGGCGACATCCTGCGGGAGGACGTCAAGCGGGGCACCCCCCTGGGTCTCAAGGCGCGCGAGTACATGACCCGGGGCGAGCTGGTGCCGGATGGCGTGATGGTGGAGATGATTCGCGAGAGGATCAGCCGGCCAGACTGTGAGTCAGGGTTCCTGCTCGACGGATTTCCGCGGACTGTCCCCCAGGCGGAGGCCCTGGACAACATGCTCCAATCCATCGGCAAGCGACTCGACCGCCTGCTCTACCTCCACGTCGAAGCCGAGGAGCTGGTGCAGCGGCTGACCGGTCGCTGGGTGTGTCCCACCTGTGCCCGGAGTTACCACAAGGTGAACAACCCGCCCAAGGCGGACATGAGGTGCAATGTCGACGGCACCGAGTTGGTCCATCGGGATGATGACACCGAGGCAACCGCCCGCAAGCGAGCGGAGGTCTTCTATGCCCGCACCTACCCGATCCTGGCCTTCTACCGCGATCGCGGCATCTCAGTCGAGATCGACGGCCAGGGCAGCATCGGCGAGGTTTGCGCGCGCGTGAAGCAGGCTCTCAACGGCAGCCCGGGGGGGATCTCACATTGATCAACCTCAAGACCAAGCACGAGCTCGATCTGATGGCGGCGGCCGGGCGCCTGCTCAACTCGGTGATCACCGAGATGAGGGGCGCCTGCCAGGCGGGTGTCAGCACCGGCGACCTCGACCGCCTGGCCGACAAGCTGATCCGGGCGGGCGGCGCCCGGCCCGGCTTTCTCGGTTACCAGGACTTTCCCAAGTCGACCTGCATCTCCGTCAATGACGAGGTGGTGCACGGCATACCTGGCAAGCGCCTGGTCCGCGACGGGGACATCGTCAGCCTCGACCTCGGCCTGGTGCTAGAAGGGTTCTGGGCGGACATGGGCTGCACGGTGCCGGTCGGCCGCGTCAGCGCCGAGGCCGAGCGCCTGATCCGGGTCACCGAGGAGGCGTTCTGGGCGGGGGTCGAAAAGGCCCGTCCGGGCGGCCGGCTGGGCGACATCAGCGCCGCCATCCAGGCGCACGTCGAGGGCGCGGGTTACTCGGTGGTGCGCGAATTCGTCGGCCATGGCATTGGCCGCAACATGCACGAGGATCCGCAGGTTCCCAACTTCGGCCTGGCCGGCACCGGACCGGAGCTGAAGCCGGGGATGACCCTCGCCATCGAGCCAATGGTCAATGCCGGCGCTCCGGGCGTCTACATCAAGCCCGACGGGTGGACGGTGATGACCGCCGACGGGCGCCTCTCGGCTTACTTCGAGCACACCGTTGCCGTCACGGCGGAGGGTCCTCGCGTTCTCACCCTGGCCGATCCAAGCCTGTCGCGTTTGCAGGTCGCCGGATGAGGTATAATCGCCGTTCGTGCCCCCATCGCCGATCCTCGTGGATGGGCGGGTGCTTGAGGTTCTCCCCGACGGTATGTTCCGCGTGGAGCTCGAGAATGGGGCAAGAGTCCTCGCTCATGTCGCCGATCGCCTGGGAACCCATTTCGCCCGACTTCTGCCGGGTGATCGGGTGAGCATCGAACTGGCCGAGACGGACAGGTCGCGGGGAAGGATAAGAGAGATCAGAAGATGAAGGTCAGGCCGTCGGTCAAAAAGATCTGTGTGAACTGCAAGGTGATCAAGCGGGAGGGCGTCGTGCGCGTCATCTGCCCCAATCCCAAGCACAAGCAGAGGCAGGGTTAGAGGAAGCTTTATGGCGCGCATAGCCGGAATCGACATTCCCCGTGACAAGCGGGTCGTGATCTCGATGACCTACATCCATGGCATCGGCAGGACGACAGCGGCCAAGGTCATCCGGATGGCGAACGTCAACCCGGACACCAGGGTGAAGGACCTCAACGATGACGAGATCGGACGCCTGCGCGGGATAGTCGACAAGCTCGCCTCGACCAAGGACATCCTCATCGAGGGCGACCTTCGCCGCGAAGTGGCGATGAACATCAAGCGGCTGGTCGAGATCGGCTCCTACCGCGGTCTGCGCCACCGGCGCGGGCTGCCGGTGCGCGGTCAGCGGACAAGGACCAACGGTCGCAGCCGGCGCGGGCCGAAGCGGACAGTCGGCGTGCGCAGGAAGAAGGGCAAGTAAGACGAGATGAGTAAAACCAAGAAGAAGGTCGTCCGCACTCGACGGCGAGAGCGCAAGAACATCGCCATTGGGACGGCCCACATCCAGAGCACGTTCAACAACACGATCATTTCGATCGCCGACCAGGAGGGCAACGTGATCTCCTGGGGCAGCGCCGGCGCCCAGGGCTTCAAGGGCAGTCGTAAATCGACGCCGTACGCCGCCCAGGTCACCGCCGAGGCCACCGCCCGCCGGGCGATGGATCATGGGATGCGCTCGATCGAGGTATTCGTCCGCGGTCCGGGTGCTGGTCGGGAGGCCGCCATCCGCTCCCTGCAGGCGGCCGGCCTCGAGGTGTCGGCGATCACCGACGTGACCCCGATCCCTCACAACGGCTGCCGCCCGCCAAAGCGGAGGCGCGTGTAAATGGCCAACTACCACGGTCCGGTCTGCCGCTTCTGCCGGAGGGAGGGCGCCAAGCTCTACCTCAAGGGCGAGAAGTGCTACGCCAAGTGCACGCTCGACCGGCGGGCGTTTCCGCCCGGCCAGCACGGGCTGGCCCGCCGCCGCAAGGTCTCCGACTACGGGCTCCAGCTGCGCGCGAAGCAGAAGGCGCGGCGTCTTTACGGCCTCATGGAGGGCCAGTTCCGCAATTACTTCGAAGCGGCCGAGCGAGAGCCCGGAGTGACCGGCCTGAACCTGCTTCGACACCTCGAGCTTCGACTCGACAATGTTGTCTATCGGATGGGCCTCGGGGCCTCGCGCAAGCAGGCTCGGCAGCTGGTCTCGCACCGGCACTTCGAGGTCAATGGGGGGATCGTCAATGTTCCCTCCTATCAGGTGCGGCCGGGCGACTCCGTGAAGGTTCGCGTCAGCAGCGAAACGAGCACCGTATTCGCCCTCGCGCTTGACGCATCGCGCTCCCGCACGATGCCGTCCTGGCTTTCCTTCAACCAGGAGGAGAAGAGCGCGAAGGTGCTCGCCCTCCCGGATCGCGGAGAGATGGAGATGGGCGTCGAAGAGCACCTGATCGTTGAGTTCTACTCGCGCTAAACCCCAAGGAGGTTGCACTAAAAATTGGCGATTGACACCCCGGTAGCGATTGCGCCCCAGGTCACCCGGATGGAGGGCGGCACCGACACCTTCGGCAAGTTCGAGATCGAGCCGCTCGAGCCTGGGTTCGGCATCACCCTCGGCAACACGCTCCGGCGCGTGCTCCTCTCGTCCCTATGGGGCGCTGCGGTCACGTCCATCCAGATCGACGGCGTGGCCCACGAGTTCACGTCGGTGCCGCACATCAAGGAGGACGTGACCGAGGTCATCCTCAACCTGAAGCAGCTGAACCTCAAGAGCTTCACGGAGGATCCTGTGACCCTCAGCCTGGACGTTCGCGGCCCGGCTCAGGTCCACGCCTCCGACATCCAGACCACCTCGGATGTCGAGATCGTGAATGGCGATCTCTACATCGCGACCATTGCCGACAAGGGCCACCTCCGGATGGAGCTGAACGTCGAACGCGGCAGAGGCTACGCCCCCGCCGAGCGCAACAAGCGCGAGGGCCAGCCGATCGGGGTCATCCCGATCGACGCGATCTTCTCGCCGGTCCAGAAGGCCAACTTCAGCGTGGAAAAGACGCGGGTCGGCCAGGCCACCGACTTCGATCGGCTGATTCTCGAGGTCAACACCGACGGAACGATGCGTCCCGAGGAGGCGGTCGCCAGCGCGGCATCGCTCTTCACGCAGCACCTCGAACTGTTCGTGAAGTTCGGCGACTCGATCATCGCACCGCAGGCGGGCGCCGCCAAGGCCCCCGGCGCCGGTCGGGTGAATGACACGGCCATCGAGGAGCTCGATCTTTCGGTGCGAGCTTTCAATTGCCTCAAGGCAAACGACATCTCGACAGTCGGACAGCTGCTCGGCAAGAAGGAGGAGGAGCTCCTCTCCCTGCGCAACTTCGGCCGCAAGTCCCTTGATGAAATCAAGGAAAAGCTGGTCGAGAAGAGCTACATCAAGCCCGAAGAGCTGGACACCGTTTTCCACGGATGAGGCACCTCAAGAGCGGACGTCGCTTCAATCGGGACACCGACCACCGCAAGTGGTTGATGCGCAACCTGGTCACCTCCCTCTTGGAGAGCGGCCGGGTGACGACCACCGAGGCCAAGGCCAAGGAGCTGCGGCGCCACGTGGACCGGTTGATCACGGCCGCCAAGGCGGACAATGTCGCCGCCCGCCGCCATGTCGCCAGCCAGGTGACCAAGCCCGAGGTGAGGGAGAAACTCTTCGCCAACCTGCTGCCCCGCCTAAAGGACCGGCCGGGCGGGTTTACCAGGATCATTCACAAGGGACCTCGGCTGGGCGACGCTGCTCCGATGGTGATCATCGAGATCGTCGACTAGTCCACTAGCTTCAGCGAAGTCAGCTCGCGTTTCAAAAGTGAATATCAAGGTCGTGCTCGAGTACGACGGGGCCGGCTTCTCCGGCTGGCAGCAGCAGACCGCCCGGCGAACCGTTGAAGGTGAGCTGAAGCGTTCGCTGCTCGAATTGACGGGCGCCGCAGTGAAGGTCTACGGAGCGGGACGGACCGACGCCGGGGCGCATGCCGCGGGACAGGTTGTCAGCTTTCGGTTGCCGGAGGAGAGGATCCCGCTGAGGCGGCTGACGGCGGCGTTGAACGCAAGGCTGCCGGCGGACGTCAGCGCCGTGCGCGCCGAGGCGGTGGACGAGGCGTTCCATGCCCGCTTCTCGGCGATCGGCCGGCGCTACCGGTATCGCTACCTGGACCGGCCGGCGCGGCCGGCGTTGGAGAGGAACCGGTGCTGGCACATCCCCGAGCCGCTCGATGTCAATGCCATGCGCGCGGCAGCCGCCGCCCTGGTTGGCAGGCATGACTGGACCAGCTTCTGCTCGGCCTCGGAACCGGAGGATGCCCGGGTGCGCACGATGCGCGCCGCCGGCGTCGCCCGGCACGGCGAGTTTGTCGAGCTCGAGCTGGAGGCGGAGGGTTTCCTGCGCGGCCTGGTTCGAGGCATCGCGGGAGCACTCGCCGAGGTGGGGGCCGGCCGCCGGCCGCCACGGTGGGTCGAGGAGGTCCTCGCCGCCCGTGATCGCCGTCAGGCCGCCAAGACCGCTCCCGCCGGGGGGCTTACCCTCATGGAAGTCGTTTATCAGGAAGGTGTCTAACGTGAAGCAGAAGACCTGGACAGCCAGGAAGGAAGACCTGAAAGGGGATTGGTACGTGGTCGACGCCACCGGCGTCGCTCTCGGCCGCCTCTCCTCCATGGTCGCGCGCCTTCTGAAAGGCAAACACAAGCCGACCTACACTCCGCATCTCAACACGGGTGACCACGTGGTCGTGCTCAACGCCGCCAAGGTGCTGGTGACCGGCGCCAAGCTCGACGGCAAGATCTACACCCACTATTCCGGCTACCCCAGTGGTCTGCGCTCAAAGACCCTGCGGCGCGCCCAGGACGAGGACCCGACGTTCCCCGTCTACAACGCGGTAAAGGGGATGCTGCAGCGCAACACCCTCGGCGCCGATATGCTGAAGCGCCTCCGGGTCTACCCCGGCGCCGAGCACGAGCATTCGGCGCAGCAGCCGAAGGCGATCAAATTCAACTCGAAGGGAGACATCGACCTTGGCTAACGAAACCAACGCCGGCTACGGCACCGGGCGCCGCAAGACCGCGGTCGCCCGCGTCCGTCTGCACCCCGGCGACGGCAAGGTCGTCATCAACGAGAAGCCCGCCCTTCAATACCTCGGGCGCCGCACGCTGGAGATGGTGGTGCTGAACCCCTTCCGGGTGGCCGAGGTGCGCGGGTTCGACGCGAGCGTCAAGGTGATTGGCGGCGGCGTCTCCGGCCAGGCCGGCGCGGTCGCCCACGGCGTCGCCCGGGCGCTGATCCTGAACGACCCCGAGCTTCGCGGGGTCCTCAAGAAGGCGGGCCTTCTGACGCGGGACTCGCGCGAGAAGGAGCGCAAGAAGTACGGGCTCAAACGGGCTCGCAAGGCTCCCCAGTACACCAAGCGCTGACCCAACGCTGACGGCGAGCGCCTGGCCTCGGGAGGCACGACCCGCGGGCGCCGGCATCGGATCTCATGGTCGCGGCCAGCGCTGGATACACTGTCCCTGGGGTCCGGGTGATTTTTGCCAGATCGCGGCGTTCAGCATTCCTCGTCGCTGCCACCGGATTGGCGGTGGCGGTAGCCTTCGCCGCCGCCGCGACCCTGGTCGACATCGCCCGCGGCCTGGATCTCGCCGTCGGGTCCCTCGTCCTCGGCTCTGTGGTCGGACTCATTCTGGCCGGCTGGGCCGCCTGGCGGATGGGTACGTCTCCGCCCCGCCGTCTCGCCTTCTTCCGCGATCGTATGGTGGTGGTTGAAGGGAACCTCGAACAGCACGCCCCCTGGGAGCGCATCGAAACCGCAACGCTGGCAACACCGGCCGAGTGGAAGAGCGGCAGCTGGCCTGAGCTCACGATCTCCGATCGCCTCACCGTGGTCCTGAAACGGGGCAAGGCGCTGACCCTGCGGCCGGCCGACTTCGGGCTCGCCCCGGCCGGCTGCCGCGACCTCGTCCTGATGTTGCGAGACGACCACCAGCTCCGGACGCGGCTGCCCGAGTTCGATTCCTCCCTGGACCTGGTCGAACGCCCGGTGGTGACCGGGGAGCTCATCACGCCCCGCCTTTAGCGCATTGCAGTAAGCGCGAACGGGCTGCGCGACTAAGATTTTCATTCTTGAGCAATTCCCTGTTCACGCTTCGTGGCCGGGACTTCCTGAGCATTGCCGACCTCGACCGCGATGAACTGCTGGGCCTTGTCGAACTTGGCCTGCGCTTCAAGAGGGGAGAGGATCCGGGTCGGCCCCTGGCCGGCCGCCAGGTTGCCCTGATCTTCCAGAAGCCCTCCATGCGGACGCGGGTCTCCTTCGAGGTCGGCGTGGCCCGGTTGGGGGGCCACCCTGTCGCCCTCGGCGAACAGGAGGTTCAGATCGGGCAGCGCGAATCGGTGGCGGACGCGGCCCGCGTGCTGGAGCGCTACGTCCACCTGGTCGTCGCCCGGCTGCGCAGCCATGCCGACCTGCAGCAGCTGGCCGCCATCGCCGGCATCCCCGTGATCAACGCCCTCACCGAGCGCGAGCACCCCTGCCAGATCCTGGCTGACCTTATGACGCTCCGCGAGCGATTTGAGCGGATCGAGAGCTGCCACCTGGTCTACGTCGGGGACGGCAACAACGTGGTCGCCTCCCTCGCCCAAGCGCAGGCGCTTCTCGGCTTCCGGTTCACGGTCGTCACCCCGCCTGGTTTCGAGCCCTCGCCCGAGGTCCGCTCCGGTGCACCGGAGATGCAGGTCAGCCACGACCTCGAGTCGGTTAATGGGGCGAGTGCCGTCTATACCGACGTGTGGACTTCGATGGGCATGGAGGCGGAGCGCGAGACCCGGCGCCAGGCCTTTGCCGGCTATCAGGTGGACGCCCGCGTCATGGCCCGCGCCCCGGGCGCGCTGTTCCTCCACTGCCTGCCGGCACACCGCGGGGAGGAGGTGACCGACGAGGTCATCGACGGACCCGCGTCAGCGGTCTGGGACCAGGCCGAGAATCGGCTTCATGCGCAGATGGCCCTGATGGCGCTGATGGCCTGAAATGGAGAGGTACATAACCAACCTCGCCGTCTCCATCTTCGGCGCTGTCGCCAAGGTGGGCTGGGTGGAGGTTCTCGACATCCTCGTGGTGGCCCTGATCCTCTACCAGCTGCTGAAGTTGGTCAGGGGCACCCGGGCGGCCGAGCTGATCGTGGGATTGGTGCTTCTCTCGCTGGTGGGCGTCGTGGCGACGTCTCTCAACCTGATCCTGCTGAAGTGGCTGTTCCAGAACGCCGCCCCCTTTGTGATCTTCGGGGTGATCGTCCTGTTCCAGCCAGAGCTGCGGCGGGCACTCGACCAGGTCGGCCGCCTGAGCCATCTCAACCTGCAGCTGTCGCAGTTCAATCCCCAGGCGTTCAATCGCGGCATCGCAGAGGCGATCCGGGCGGCGGAACGACTCAGCGCGCGCAAGACGGGAGCCCTCGTCGTCTTCGAGCGCGAGGTCGGGCTGGAGGACTATGCCGCGACCGGCGTCAGGATCAATGGCGAGCTCACCGCAGAGTTCCTGCAGACGATCTTCTTCCCGAATTCACCCCTCCACGACGGCGCCGTGATCGTCCGCGGCAACCTGATCATCGCGGCGGGCTGCCTCCTTCCAATGCCTGAGGACCGGGTGCGGGGGGCGGAGCGGCTGGGCACCCGCCACCGCGCCGCGATCGGCCTCTCCCAGGTCTCTGACGCCATCATCGTGGTCGTTTCGGAGGAGACCGGCGCCATCTCGGTTGTCGAGGACGGCAAGATCAACCGCAACCTCGACGCCGACGGCCTTCGATCGCGACTGGTGGGCAGCCTGCAGCGACAAAAGCCCGCCAACGGCCGCTACCGGCCCTTTGCCGCGCTGCTGGAGATCGGCCGGCGATGAGATGGTTCGTCCAGCACTGGCGCCTCAAGCTGCTCGCAATGACCCTCTCGCTGGGTCTCTTCGTGGCAGTCGCCTTCCAACAGAACCCCCTCTCGACCCAGACCGTGACCGCGCCGATCTCCTATGACAACCTCTCCGCCGACCAGATCCTGGAGGGGGCGCCCTCCAGCATCAAGGTCAAGCTGGTGGGCCTGGAGGGCAATCTGAAGACGGTTGCGCTGAATCCGGTGCCCGTGCTCGTGCACGTCAACGCCGCGCGCCTTAAAAACGGCCCCCAGGTCGTCTTCGCCCGCCCCCAGGTTTTCGTGCAGAACGTTCGTCCCGAAGTGGACCAGATCCCCTTTCCGATCCGGGTCGATGACCGCGCTTCAGTGGTCATCAAGCCCGTCGTGCGGCTCACCTTCGCCCCGGGCTGGGAAGCGGTGAAGACGACGTTGACAGTCCCCATCCCGGGCAAGCCCGACAACGATTCGATCCACGTCAGCGGGCCGGCCTCGTTTGTCAAGGATCTCAAGGCCTATGTGACCTATCCCGAGCCGATCGCGGCCAACAGCCGGGGGGTGCCCAACCTCCCGATCATCCTGGAGCTTGACGGCAAGGACAACGTGCAGATCCCCAGCACCTTTCCGGCGACCACGATCGACGCGCTGACAGCGACCCTCACGGTGGAGGCGCGCAAGCCGAGCCAGACTCGCCGGGTGCCGCTGCTCGAGACGCCCACCGGCACGCCGGCAGCGGGCTACCGGATCACGGCGATTGGCATCGACCCGCTGTTCATCGACATCCTGGGACCGGCCGACGAGCTGTTGAAGATCGACAGCATCACCCTGACCCCGTTTTCCGTCGAGGGCCGCACCGCCACTCTGGTTCAGGCGGTCAAGGTCAACCTGCCCCCCGGCGTCACCGGCTCGGTGGTGAACGTAAACGTCACCGTCACCATCCAGCAGAACCCGGTGGTCCAGCCGACCCCGCCACCGACCCCGCCACCGACGCCCAGCCCCCGCCCCTCACCGACTCCGTAACCGCCACCCCGCTCCCGGCGTTGCCTATTGTGTTGCTCCTGCGGAACAGGGTCGTAGGCTCACGTGGTTAGGGAGTTCACATGTGCGGAATCATCGGCTACCTTGGCGATAAGCAGGCGACCCCGATCCTCATGGACAGCCTGAAGCGGCTGGAGTATCGCGGCTACGACTCGGCCGGCGTGGCGGTGATGGAGACCCGGATCCATTCGTCGCTGACCAAGAGCGAGCGAAAGGTCGATGACCTGATCGCCAAGCTGAAGGCTGACATGCCCACCGGCAAGCTCGGGATCGGGCACACCCGCTGGGCGACCCATGGCAAGCCGACCATCGTCAACGCCCATCCCCACTCCGACTGTTACGCGCGAATCATGGTCGTCCATAACGGCATCATCGAGAACTTTCGCGAGCTGAAGGCGGAACTCGAGGCCAAGGGCCACGAATTCACCTCCGAGACCGACAGCGAGGTCATTCCCCACCTGGTGGAGGACCTCTACCAGGGCGACCTGGTGCTGGCTGTCCGGCAGGCCCTCGCCAAGATCAAGGGAGCCTATGCGATGGCCCTCTATTCGCATGACGACCCCGAGCTGCTGATCGGCGCGCGCCTCAATGCGCCGCTAGTCGTCGGCCTCGGAGAGAGCGAGTGGTACATCGCCTCCGACATCACGGCGATCATCCCCTACACCAAGCGGGTGCTCGTCCTGGGGGAGGGGCAGATGGTCGCGATCACCCCGGTCGGCCCGCAGGTCACGACGCTCGACGGTGTTGCCGTCGAGCCGAAGATCATCTCTGTCGATTGGGATGTCACGCAGGCCCAGAAGGGCGGCTATGAGCACTTCATGCTGAAGGAGATCCACGAGAATCCCGAGGCCGCCGCGAACGCGCTGCGGGGACGGATCCGAGACAACGGGGCGGTCAGCTTCAACGAGTTCGAGGCGATCGACCAGAAGCTGGGGACAATCCGAAACGTGAAGCTCCTCGGGATGGGTACCTCCCTCCATGCCGCGATGCTTGGCGAATACGTGATCGAGGACTGGGCGGGCATTTCAGCCAAGGCTGAGGATGCCTCCGAATTCCGGTACCGGCGGCCGATTCTGGGTGAGGACACCCTGGCCGTGATCGTGACCCAATCGGGAGAGACCGCGGACACGATCATGGGCATGCGTCAGGCCCTCGAACGGGGCGCCCTGGCGGTCGCCATCACAAACGTTGTCGGCAGCACCGCCGCCCGTGACGCCGACGGGGTCATCTATCTCCAGGCCGGCCCCGAGATCGGAGTCGCTTCGACCAAGACCTTCGTCAGCCACTCCATCGCGCACTATCTGCTCGCGATCCGGCTCGCGGCGTCGCATCAGCGGCTTTCACCCGAGCGGCTCGAGGACCTCGTCGCCAGCTTGCGCGGCCTCCCCGCCGGGATGCGGGCTGTGCTCGCGATGGAGGCTCGGATCGCCGAGCTCGCGCTCAAGTATTCGCGCTACAAAAACTTCATGTTCACCGGACGCGGCATCAACTACCCGATCGCCCGGGAGGGCGCCTTGAAGCTGAAGGAGATCAGCTACCTGCATGCGGAGGGGGTGTCCGGAGGAGAGCTGAAACACGGGCCGATCGCGCTGCTAGACGAGAACTTTCCGGTGGTCGCGATCTGCACCACGTCGGTGACCCGCGAGAAGATGGTCAGCAACGTGCATGAGATGTCGGCCCGCAACGCTCCCGTGCTGGCTCTGGTCAGCGAGGGCGACACCTCCCTCGATCAGATTGCAGATGACGTGCTCGTCATGCCCGCGGCCGACGAGCCGGCCGGCGCTCTTCTCAACACGGTCGCCCTCCAGCTCTTCGCCTATCACGTGGCCGTCGCGCTCGGCACCGATGTCGATCAACCCCGCAACCTGGCCAAGAGCGTCACCGTCGAGTGAACTGGTAATCGAGTCGCCTTAACCATGGCAATGGCGGTCAGGATCGGAATCGACGCCGTCGGCGTCGACCGCATGGCGACCGCCGTCAGGCGCTCCGGTCCGGCATTCCTGCGCAAATGGGCCACCCCCGCCGAGCTCGACTACTGCGCTGGCAGGCCGGAGCGGCTGGCCGGCCGCTGGGCCGCCAAGGAGGCGGTGATCAAGTGCTTCGACGGCACCGGAATCTGCTTTCCGCGCCGCCGGATCGAGGTGCTGCCGAGTGATTCCGGGGCGCCGCGGGTGAACCTGCTCGGCGACAGCCAGGGCGCCCTGGTCCAGCTCAGCATCACCCACCATTCGGGCTTTGCGATCGCCTCGGCCGCCCTCTCGATCCCATCGTCCGGTTCTGCAACCGAGCTCACCTCACCGCCCGCCGAGCTCCGACTTCCGGAGCGACCACCGGCTGCGCACAAGGGGACTTTCGGCACGGTCATCGTGCTGGCGGGCAGTCTCGGCATGACCGGCGCCGCCTACCTGTGCGCCACCGCCGCGGCCCGCAGCGGAGCCGGCGTCGTGCGCCTCCTGGTCGCCGAGTCCATCTACCCGATCCTGGCCGGCAAGTGCACCGAGGTGATGGCGATGCCGGTGCCCGAGGTGGGGCCGGGGGCGGTCGGGCACCTGGCTCACGAACAGCTCGTCCGCCAATTCAACGGAGCCAGCTGCGGGCTGATCGGGCCGGGGCTGGGGCGCGATCGCTCGACCTGGCGGGTGGTCTGCGACCTGGCCCGCGAGCTGACCTGTCCACTGGTCATCGACGCCGACGCTCTCAATGCGCTGGCCGACAACCGAGAGGCGCTCAAACGGCTGGCCCGGGCGACCGCGCCGAGGGTACTGACGCCGCATCCGGGGGAGATGGCCCGTCTCACCGGACAGCCGGCGTCGGCCGCCGGCGAGGATCGCCGCCAGCTCGCCGAGCGCATGGCCCGGCAGTGGAATTCAATCGTGGTGCTCAAGGGTGCGCGCACCGTCGTTGCGGCGCCCGACGGCCGATTGGCCGAGGATCGGCACGAGGTGCCGGCAATGGCCACCGGAGGCACCGGGGATGTGCTGGCCGGCCTGATCACAGGTCTGATCGGGCAGGGCGTGGAAGCCTTTGCGGCCGCCGTCACCGGGGTTTACATCCACGGCGAGGCGGGCCGGCGGGTGGCCGGGCGAATCGGGGACGCCGGTCTGCTCGCCTCCGACCTGTTGATCGAAATCCCATTGGTCCAAAAGCAGATTCGGGAGGCCCGGGTCAAGCCATAGACCACCGCTGGGCGGAGATCGACCTGAGCGCGGTCAGAGACAACGTCGCGACCCTGCGGAGCCTGCTGCCGCCAACAGCCGGGCTCTACGCGGTGGTCAAGGCCGATGCCTACGGGCATGGCGCGCTCGCAGTCGCCCGGAGCGCGATCGAGGCCGGCGCCCATGGCCTGGCGGTGGTGACGCTGGCCGAGGCCGCCGAGCTGGCCGGACTCCTCCCAACCGACCGCATCCTTGTGATGGGACCGGTGCTCGTCGAGGAAGCCTCGGAGGCCGCCGCCAGCGGATTCGCGTTGGCCTGCTCGACCGTCGAGCAGGCAGCTGCCCTGGCCACGGCCGCCACCGGATCCGCGCGGCGGGTCTGCCTCCACGTCAAGCTCGACACCGGGATGACCCGCTACGGCGCCTCGCCCTCTGAGTTCGAGGAGATCCTGGACCTGGTGCGGGCGGCGCCGGCCCTGGAGCTGGGGGCGGTCTGGACTCATCTGGCCGCGGCCGACAGCGATCCGCGGTTCACCCAGCAGCAGTTCGACAGGTTCCTGGAGAAAACCGAGGGAATCGACGCGGTGCGGCACGTCGCCAACTCGGCGGGATTGCTGCGCGAGCCGGGTATGGCCCTGGAAGCGGTTCGGATCGGGATCGCCCTCTATGGCTGTGAGGATGAGCGGATGCGGCCCGTGATGGCCCTCAGGGCCAGGATCGGCCAGGTCAAGAGCATCACCGCGGACACCAGTGTCGGCTACTCGCGAACCTGGCGCGCCGGCCGGCCGTCCCGGATTGCGACCGTCACCATCGGTTATGCCGACGGCGTGCACCGCGCCCGCTCCAACCGGGGCGAGGTGCTCGTGCGGGGAAAGCGGGCGGCCCTGGTGGGCCGGGTGAGCATGGATTCGCTCACCATCGACGTCACCGGCATCCCGGACGCCGCACCGGGTGATGTGGTGACGCTGATCGGCGCCGACGGCGAGGACCGGATCACAGCCGAGGCGGTCGCTGCCTGGTCGGGCACGATCAGTTACGAGGTCCTCACCGCCGTTGGCCCCCGCGTCCACAGGATCTACCTCAATTGACGCCCGGTCTGGCGTTTGGATTGAATTGCTGGCTGGCGGGCATCACTAAACTGGACGATTCATGGCAGAGGACCAGTCGGCGAGCGGCGGCGACTTCGGATCGGAGGCGATCGAGCACCTCGATGCGCTCTATCGCGGCGCGCTGCGCCTGACGCGGGACGCCGATCGCGCGCAGGACCTGGTCCAGGACGCCTATGCCCGCGCCCTCCGCTACCAGCATTCCTACCAGGCCGGCACGAACATGAAGGCCTGGCTCTTCGCAATCATGCGCAACCTCTACTGGGACCGCTTCCAGAAGAACCAGCGCGAACCCGTCAGCCTCGACGATATCCCCGAGTTCGCCCTTTACGACCAGATGCGAGATGAGCTCGGCGAGGGCCCCGAGGCAGAGGTCCTGAACCGCGTCGCACGGGGCGAGGTGGTCGAGGCGATCGAAAAGCTGGCCCCCCTGCACCGCGAAGTCGTTCTCCTCGTCGACGTGGAGGGCTTCGCGTACAAGGATGCCGCCACCATCCTCGGGGTGCCCATCGGCACCGTCATGTCGCGGCTCCACCGGGCGCGCCAGCAGCTGCAGAAGGATCTTTTCGCATATGCGCTGGAATCGGGAATCGTTCCCCGCGGTTTGGATAGATCAGCCTGAATGTGGAACTGTGAAGACTGCGTCCAGCGTCTGGATCAGCTGGTCGACAAGGAGCTGACCGAGCCCGAGGTGCGCGAGGTCCATCTGCACCTCGAGCGCTGTGGCGACTGCGTCAAGCGGTACGACTTCCAGGAGGGCCTCAAGAAGCTGATGAAGGTGTCCTGCGACGAGCGGGCGCCGGACGCGCTCCGCGAAAAGCTCCGTCAGCAGCTGGGCGCCTGACCCGGAAACACCGCCCCTCCTTCACCGCTGATCTCGCTGTCAGCGATCCCGATGCAGGCTCGATCAGGTCCCCGACTCCATAAAGATCCGACAGATACCCACCTCCGTATAGGTGAGTATGGGAGAGCTCTATGAGAACGCGAACGACGCCATCTGGACCGCCTACCAGCGAGCGCAGCGCCGCCGTGTCGAGGAACGCCGCCTCCCGACCCTGATCGGAGCCCTTGACCAGCTCCTGTTCGAACTCGAGGAGCTCAATGTCCAGGGCGTGGACCGGGTTCCTCTCGACCTTCGGGAGAAGTCATCGCTGGTCCTTCGGCTGGTCCCCACGACCAATCCGGAAGAGGTCCGGGTGCGTTATCGGGTCCCCACCCTGATGGACACCCTGTTCCATGCCCAGGAGCTCGTCTTCCGGGCCCGCGACCCCCAGCGCCCGGTCTTCGACGATTCGGACGGCGACCGAGAGCTGGACCAAGACTGAGAGCCACCCCGGCGGGCGCTGTACGTTGTGGGCGTGCTGGAGCAGGCCCGCCTCTACGCGATCACCCCGGAAGCGGCGCCGGAGCGGATTCTCGTCCTCGTGGACTCGCTCCTGCGGGGCGGGGTGGACGTGGTGCAGCTGAGGCAGAAGTCGCTCGCCAGGTTTGAGCTGCTGGACCTCGCTCGCCGCCTCGCGTCGTTGGTGAGGGCCGCGCCGGCGCTCTTCATCGTCAACGACCACCTCGACATCGCCCTGCTGGCCGGGGCCGACGGCGTGCATCTCGGAGCGACAGATTTGCCAGTGGCCGACGCCCGCGCGGTGGCCGGGCCGCACTTCATCGTCGGTGCCTCGGCGTCGACCCCGGCGGCGGCCCGGCTTGCCGCGGCTGAGGGTGCCGATTACATCGGGGCCGGGCCGGCGTTTCCCACCCCCGTGAAGCCCGCCAAGCAGGTGATCGGGCCCGCCGGTGTCCTGGCGGTGGCGGGCGCCGTGCCGGTGCCCGTGTTCGCGATCGGCGGTATCACCGCGGACAACGTCGCCGATCTGGTTGCCGCCGGCGTCCGGCGGGCCTGCATCATGCATGGCCTCGCCTCCGCGCCCGATCCCGCGCGGGCTGCCGGGGACCTGAAGAAGGCGCTCGCCGGGTGACTGTCGGAGAGCTGGGCGAGTCCGCGCTGCTGGCGCGCCTGCTGCCCTTTCTGACCACCGACGGATTTCCGATCGCCGCCGGCGAGGATGATGCGGCGTGTTGGCCGGCGGGCACGGGCTTCGTGGTCGGCAGCACCGACACCAGTGTTGAGGGCGTCCACTTCGACCTGGCCTGGATGCCGGCCGAGGCGGCCGGCTGGCGGGCACTCGCGCTGGCGCTCGGTGACCTGGCCGCCAAGGGCGCCCGGCCGGCGGTGGGATTGGTCTCGGTGGCGCTCCCGCCCGCCTGGCGGGTGGACGACCTCCTCGAGCTCTACCGAGGGCTGAGCGGGCTCGCCACGAGAGTTGGCCTTGCCCTCGTTGGTGGTGACACCTCGGCGACCAGCGGCCCCGCGGTCATCAACCTGACCGTGATCGGCGCAACCGACTCGCGTCCCCTGCCCCGCTCGGCTGCCAAGCCCGGCTGGGCAATCGGGGTCACCGGTCCACTCGGCGCTGCCTCCCTCGCTCTTCGCGAACGCCGGGTGGTGCTGCCCGAGCCACGGCTGGCCGAGGGCGCGCGCCTCAACTCCCTCGGGCTGTGCTGCGGTGACATCAGCGATGGCCTCTATCGCGAGCTGGAAAAATTCGCGACAGTCGCCGGCACCGGCGCCCGGGTCAGGCGAGACCTGATCCCACTCGCGCAGGGTGCCGACTGGGAGGTGGCCCTGGCCAGTGGGGAGGAGGTGGAGCTGGTCTGCATCGGGCCCCCCGAACTGGTGGCGCGGTCGGGTCTGCACGTGGTTGGCGAGCTTGTCCCCGGCGGCCGGGTCGTACTGGTCGATCAATCGGGCCAGGAGCTCCCGGTCGCGGACCGTGGCCATCGCCACTTTGGCTGAGCGTCTCTGCCGGTCGGCGCTGGAGACAGAGGCGGCCGGAATGGAGCTGGCGGCGCGGCTGGCCCCCGGCGACCTGATTCTCCTCGAAGGCGAGTTGGGGGCGGGCAAGACCACCTTCGTGCGGGGGCTGGCTCGCGGCCTGGGGGTGACTGACCAGGTGCAGAGTCCCACCTTCCAGCTGGTCCGGGTGTACCCCGGCCGGGTCCAGCTGGCGCATGTGGACCTCTACCGGCTCGAGCGGACCGAGGAGCTCGGCGAGCTCGGGCTGGGTGACCTCCTCGATCAGGGAGTGGTGGTGGTGGAGTGGGGGGACCGACTCCAGCTCGAGCATCGGCCCACGACCCGCATCGCAATCGAGCCGATCTCTGACGATGAGCGCCGGCTCATCTATTCGGAAGGCCCCCGATGATCCTGGTCATCGACACCTCCTCGGCGCGCAGCGCGCTCGCGATCGTCGACAGCAATCGCGTTCAGGTCGAGCTGGTGGCTCCGTCAGGCCGGGACTTCGACGTCGCCCGGGAGGTTCAGCGAATCCTTCCCGATCCGAGCCGCCTCGGCGGCGTCCTGGTCGCGCTCGGTCCGGGTTCCTTCACCGGCCTGCGCCAGGGAATCGCCTTTGGGGTCGGTCTGGCGATGAGCCGCCAGGTTCCTCTGCTGGGAATCGGCAGCCTGGAGCTGGCCGCGGCACGGTCCGCCAGCGTGGCGCTCGCGGTGATCGACGCCGGCCGCGGCCGGGCCTACTACCTGGCGCCGGACGGGACCCGGGGTGTGGCCGAGCTGGCCGACCTGCCCGGCCCCTGGCCGCTCGTGGGATGGCTGAAGTCCCCCCACCCAAGGCTTCTTCCCGAGGCGCAGTTGCGGAGCTTCGGGCAGGCGGCGCTGCTTGTCAAAGAGGCTGCCCGGAGGGTTGGCTATGGTACGGTCAAGGCTGATTACATGCAAGAATTCGGGCGGCTCAACTGAAGATGGTTCAGCTCCGCCAGCAGCTGGCAGTCGAACCGATGCGCGAGGCCGATGTGCCCGTCGTCCAGGAGATCGAGAAGGACATCTTCTCGACGCCCTGGCCCCGGAACGCCTACTACCGCGAACTGGCGAGTCGGAACACTGCCCACTACCTGGTCCTACGCCGCGACACAGAGGTGATCGGCTATGGCGGCATGTGGCGGATGTACGACGAGGCCCATGTCACGACAATCGGGGTGCGCAGCGATCAACAGCGCGGCGGCTTCGGCAGGATTGTCTTTGCGGCGCTGGTGCAGGCGGCTTACGACCTCGGCGCGAAATGGATCACGCTCGAGGTGAGGACCTCGAACCAGCACGCCCAGCGGATGTACGAGGCCTTCGGCTTCAAGGTGATCGGCCGGCGCCGGGGCTACTACACCGACAACGGTGAGGACGCGATCGTGATGTGGTCGGACTCGATCTACTCCCCGCGCTTTCGCAAGGCCTTCGAGGAGAACCTGGCCCGTATCGAGGCCGACGTCGTGGGTCTTCGCCGCGACGCACCGCTGGTCGACCGTTAGCACCGCCAGTCTCACGCTCGGCGTTGAGACCAGCTGCGATGAGACCTCGGTCGCGATCGTCGAGAACGGCCGCCGCCAGCTCGTAAATCTGGTCCACACTCAGGAATCCCTGCACGCTTCGTTCGGCGGAGTGGTTCCTGAGGTGGCTGCCCGGGCTCACCTTGAAAAGCTGCCCCAGCTCGTCACCGCCGCCCTGGAACAGGCCGCCGTGGAGCCGGCGCAGCTGGACCGCATCGGCGTCACTCGAGGCCCCGGCCTGGTCGGCTGTCTTCTAATCGGTATCGGGGTGGCGAGGGGTCTGGGGGCCGGCTGGGGTAAGCCGGTGGTGGGGGTGAATCACCTCTGGGGTCATATCTATGCGGCGCTTCTGACGGAGCCGTCGCTATCTCCGCCCCTCCTTGCGCTGGTGGTCAGCGGCGCCCACTCCGACCTTGTCTGGATGGCCGACCATGGCACCTTCGAGGTTCTCGGCAGAACCCGGGACGACGCCGCCGGAGAGGCCTTCGACAAGGCCGCTCGGATGCTCGGGCTTGGTTATCCCGGCGGTCCTGCCCTGGATCGCCTGGCGCGCGATGGCGACGTTTCCCGGCAGCGGTTGCCCCGGCCCTCGCTGCCGGGCCTGGAGTTCAGCTTCAGCGGACTCAAGACAGCACTGCTCTATCGCCTGAGGGGACTCGGTTCCGCGGTCAGCGACCAGGATCGCGCCGATCTGGCTGCGGCCTTCGAGGATTCGGTCGTGGAGTCGCTCCTCGAAAAGCTGGCGCTCGCCCTCCGGCAGCATCCTGCCCGCGAGGTGGTCGTCTGCGGTGGCGTGGCCGCCAACAGCCTTCTCCGGCGACGAGCGGCCGAGGTCGTGAAAGCCGGCGGCGCTCGCCTCACGATCCCGCCGCCGGCGCTCTGCACCGACAACGCGGCGATGATCGCGGCCGCCGCCCACCATGCCCCCCAGCCCGAGCTTGACGTCGACCCCGGCCTACACTGGTGACCGGCTGGACCGTCGTCTTCACTGGCCCCAACTTCGCCGCGGAGGTTGTGGTCGCTTCGCTCGAAGCCGCCGGCGTGCGCGCGGAGCTCCTGACCGACACCGGTCATCTCTGGCCGGGCGCCAACCTCGAGGACACCCGCGTGTTCGTTCCTGAGGAGCGCGCCGAGGCTGCCCGGCGGATCATCGAGCAGAGCTTCCCGGAGCAATCCGCCGGAAGTTGAAATCCGGCGGAGGGAAGCCTACAATTGGCACTCGCATCATAAGAGTGCTAACACTCGGAGTCACCGAGTGCCAAATTGCCCAAGTAGGAGGGTTGCAATGAATCTGAGGCCTCTGGGCGACCGGGTAGTGGTCAAGCCGGTCGAGCGTGAAGAGAAGACCAAGAGCGGCATCGTCCTTCCGGACACCGCGAAGGAGAAGCCCCAGGAGGGGATGGTCGAGGCGATCGGCACCGGCCGCATCCTCGACAACGGCACCAAGATCCCCATGGAGCTGAAGGTGGGGGACAAGGTCCTCTACGCCAAGTACGCGGGAAACGAGTTCAAGGTCGAGGAGCAGGAGTACCTGATCATCAGTGAGAAGGACGTCCTCGCTGTTGTCGCCACGAACGGAAAATCCAAGAAGTAATCGGGTCCGGATAGGACAGAGGAGAAAGAATAATTATGGCTAAGGCAGTTGCCTTCGACGTAGAGGCGCGCCAGGGCCTTCGCAAGGGAATCGACACGGTCGCGCAGGCCGTTCGCATCACCCTTGGTCCGAAGGGCCGCAACGTGGTTCTCGAAAAGAAGTTCGGCGCTCCCACGGTGACCAACGACGGCGTCACCATCGTCCGCGAGATCGAGCTCAAGGATCCCTGGGAGAACACCGGGGCTCAGCTGCTCCGCGAGGTCGCGACCAAGACCAACGACGTGGCCGGTGACGGCACCACCACGGCGACGATCCTCGCCCAGACGATGATCGGTGAAGGCTTCCGCAACGTCGCCGCGGGCGCCAACCCGATGGGCATCAAGATCGGTATCGAGAAGGCCGTCGAGGCAGTCGTTGCTGAGATCAAGAAGCTCTCGGTCCCGGTGAAGGGTCACGAGGATGTCGCCCACGTCGCGGCGATCTCTTCCCAGGACCCCAAGATCGGCGAGCTGATCGCCGAGGCGATGGACAAGGTCGGTAAGGACGGTGTCATCACGGTCGAGGACTCGCAGGGCATCGGCACCGAGCTCGAGGTCGTCGAGGGCATGCAGTTCGACCGCGGCTATCTCTCGCCGTACATGGTCACCAACCCGGATCGGATGGAGGCCGTGCTCGAGGAGCCCTTCCTCCTGATCACCGACCGGAAGATCTCGGCGATCCAGGATCTTCTCCCCGTGCTGGAGCGCGTTGTCCAGCAGGGCCGTCCGCTGGTGATCGTCGCTGAGGACATCGAGGGCGAGGCCCTGGCGACCCTCATCGTCAACAAGCTCCGCGGAACCTTCACCGCCGTCGCGGTCAAGGCCCCTGGCTTCGGCGATCGCCGCAAGGCGATGCTGGAGGACATGGCCATCCTGACCGGTGGCCAGGTCATCAGCGAGGATCTCGGTCTCAAGCTCGACCAGACGAAGATCGAGCAGCTCGGCCGGGCCCGTCGCGTCACCGTCAACAAGGACGACACCACGATTGTCGAGGGTGCCGGCAAGGCGGAGGCCATTCAGGGTCGGATCAAGGCCATCAAGGCCCAGGTCGAGGAGACCACCTCAGATTTCGATCGTGAGAAGCTCCAGGAGCGACTCGCCAAGCTGTCGGGAGGCGTAGCAGTCGTCAAGGTCGGCGCCGCCACCGAGGTCGAGCAGAAGGAGAAGAAGCATCGGATCGAAGATGCTCTCTCCGCCACCAAGGCGGCAGTCGAAGAGGGCATCGTGGCGGGCGGCGGCACCGTGCTGCTGAACGCTCAGAAGGTCCTCGACGGCGGACTTGGGTTGAAGGGCGACCAGGCCACCGGCGTGGCGATCGTCCGCAAGGCGCTCGAGGAGCCGCTCCGCCAGATCGCCCACAACGCGGGCAAGGAGGGGTCGGTGGTCATCGAGGAGGTCCGCAAGTCGAAGGGCCTCGGCTACGACGCGCTCAACGATGTCATGGTCGACATGTTCAAGAGCGGGATCGTGGACCCCGCCAAGGTCACCCGCTCTGCGCTGCAGAACGCGGCCTCGATCGCGGCCATGGTCCTCACCACTGAAGCCGTGATCACCGAGATCCCCGAGAACAAGGGCAACGGCGGCGGCGGGATGCCCGGCGGCGGTATGGGCGACATGATGTAAATCAGGTGATGGGGGAAACCGCGAGTTTCCCCCATCTGTCCCCTTCTCCAAGTTGAGAGGGGGGCGCCCGCGTCTCTCTGTCCTCACCCCACGCAGAGGGGGGAGGTTGGAGGGGGGCCGCGTTAACCTACCGCACGCAGACTCCAAATCGCAGCGGTCTGAGCGAGTCCAACTCCCAGCCGCTGCTACACAACCCCCCACCGACCTCCCCCCGCGCGGCGGGGGGAGGACATTTAAACCGAAGTTCCGATGCGCCGGGATAAACCGGCATGAAGGAGGAGAT
>JRHI01000312.1_pt1 | contig 55162 bp, 40 predicted proteins | sample 215371 | NCBI WGS metagenome assembly JRHI01 (sample SAMN02929681, study PRJNA255918) | sediment metagenome | biome: cave system; feature: Ice Cave; material: Sediment; isolation source: sediment from deep within a dark volcanic ice cave with no known source of... ...
GAAAACATCTCTGGGTGTGGAAGGAAGATCCGTCTGAGCTACGAATTATGGCGCCTACGTTCGACACTCAGGCAACGAAGGAGCGACTCGTTTGGCGATTTCTAAAGTCTTGACAAGTCGGCGGCGTACAGCGTAACTCTGTCAGCCACTCAATGAGGCACAGAACATGACTTTAGCGCAACGCTCTTTCAGACTGTCGATTAAGCTGGCACTTCTCGCGCTCGTGCTTTTCGCCGCGTCCCGCCCGGCTCACGGACAGGCCGTGCTGGGCACGGTCAGCGATTCTAGCGGAGCGGTGGTCCCAGCGGCCAAGGTCACGCTTACTGACACCGCCACAGGGATCAGCTCGACCACGATGACGGGCGACGCCGGCAACTATCAGTTCGTAGATATTAAGATCGGAGCCTATCGCGTAACAGCAGAGAAGGAGGGGTTCGCCACGGCGGTCGCGAAGGACGTTGCGGTCGTCGTCAATGCGCGCCAGCGGGTGGATCTGATTCTTCAAGTGGGTGAGGTGTCGCAGACCGTGAATGTGATGGAGGCCGCCCGGCTGGTGGAAAGCGAAACGAGCGACCGGGGCCAGGTGATCAACCGCACGCAGATTATCCAGCTCCCGCTCAACGGGCGCGATCCTTCGGACTTGGCGCTTCTGTCGACCGGCGTGGTCCACTCTGCCAATGACATTGGCCCCACGGCTCGGGAGGGCACCTATAACGTCAACGGGCTTCGCAGCGGCTACAACAATTACGTTCTGGACGGCCTGGACAACAATGCGATGGGGACGAGCAATCAGGGTTTTTCGAGCCAGGTAACTCAGCTCTCGCCGGACGCCGTGGCCGAATTCAAGGTGGAGACCAACAACACCAGCGCGGAATACGGTCGTGGCGGCGGGGCCCAGATCGTGGCTGTCTCGAAAAGAGGCAGCAACGAGTTACACGGCAACCTCTGGGAGTTCATTCGCAATACGCGCCTCAATGCAGGCGGTTTCTTCCGACCGAGCTCCGGGGTCAAGCCCACGCTGGTGCGCAATCAGTTTGGAGGTACCCTGGGCGGGCCGATTCTTCGCAACCGCACATTCTTCTTTGTGGATGCCGAGGTGTTCAGGCAGGTTACGAAGACGCCTGTCTTCTCCAACCTCCCGACGATGAATGACCGAGTTGGGAAATTCTTGGTGCCAGTCCAGAATCCGCTCACAGGCGAGATCTTTCCCGCTAATACGCCGATTCCGCCGAGCAAATTGAGCCCGTTTGCTCGAAAGGTCGTGGCGGATCTGCCCGCGCCGATCGGCCCAGGAAGATCAAACAACTTTGGAGTCAACGCGCGCATTAACGATTTCGAGCACAAAGAAGACTTGAGGATCGACCACAGAGTCAGCGCCAAGCTTGATATCTTCGGCCGGCTCAGCAACCGCCTGGCCTTTATTTTTAACTCTCCCGGCATCCCAGGTCCCTCAGGCGGGAACAGCAACGGCTTCGTGAAAGTGATCAACGAAGAACTCGCGACGGGAGCAACGTGGACCGTTTCGCCCACCTCGCTTCTAGACATGCGATTCGGGATCGTCAGGACGCTCGCCGGAAAGCGTCCGCCTCTCACCGGCGGACCGAGCATGCTGGAGCTTTACGGCATAACCGGCCTGCCTACGGATCCGCAATTGACTGGAGGGCTGACGGCCCAGGTCATTTCCGGCTTCAGCCAACTGGGCAGGCAGCCGACCAACCCTCAGTTCCAAAATCCAAAGGGTTTCAACCCGAAGGCCAGCTACACATGGATTCACGGCCAACACGCGTTTAAAAGTGGATATGAATTTCAGTGGATTCACACCCAGGTCCAGGATCTGAACACCCTCTACGGAAAGGACACCTACGCCGGGCAATTCAGCAAGCCGAAGGGCGGTACGGGCGACGCGGCCACCTATAACTTCGCTGATTTTCTGTTTGGGCTCCGGAGTCAATTCGAGTTGCAGAACTTTTTCGTCGCCGAGATGCGGCAACGGATGCAGTTTGCCTACGTCCAGGACGACTGGAAGGTGAACCCCAGGCTCACACTCAACGTTGGGCTGCGCTACGAGTACGCCACGCCGATGTGGGAACTTCTCAATCGGTTGAGCAACTACGATCCTGTGACCAACTCGATTATCAGGGCGAAAGACGGATCGCTCCTCGATCGCACCGGCGTCAACCCCGATCACAAGAACCTGGCGCCCCGGATTGGTCTCGCCTACAGCCTGAGGCCCGACACGGTGATTCGCGCCAGCTACGGCATCTTTTATAACCACGTTGACCGCGTGGGGTCGGGGAATATTCTGGCGATCAACGGGCCGCAAATCGTTCAGGCGACGATCATTCAGTCGCCCTCGAGTCCGAGTCCGAAGTTCAGAACCACGGACGACGGATACCCCGCGGGGCTGACGGACTCAAAGAACTTCGATCCGCTCAAAGCTACGGTTGCGCACCTCGATAGGAATGGGCGTACGGCCTACATCCAAAGTTGGTTCTTCTCGATCCAGCGGCAACTTACCCCGAATACGGTTTTCGATGTCTCCTATGTCGGGAATCACGCCGTAAAGCTGCTCGAATTCGTGGACCTCAATCAGGCGAGACCCAACGGCCCCACCGAGAATACGCCGCTGCAGTCGCGGCGCCCACTTCCGGGGTTCGCGGCGATTTCGGCTGGATTGCCGGTGGCATTGTCCAATTACCACGCCTTGCAGGCTAAACTCGAGCACCGCTATGCGGGTGGGCTCTATCTCTTGAACTCCTTCACGTGGTCGAAGGCAATGGATACCAGCACTCAAGCCCTTGAAAATCCCAACAACGCTCAGGCTAAACCCCAGGATTTTCGCAATATCCGGGCTGATTACAGCGTCTCGATCTATGACATGCCTATCGTCAACACCAGCAGCGTCGTCTGGGCCTTGCCATACGGTAGAGGCCTCAAGTTTGGCTCCAATGCTTCGCCGTTGGTAAACGGGATCCTGGGCGGGTGGCAGCTCAGCTTCATCAACACCATGCACAGCGGCCAACCCATCAACATCACCTACGATCCCTCGCCGCTGTTCCAAGTTAGCGCGAACCTTCCCTCGTGGCTCGGCGGTGTGACGTTGCGGCCCAACGTTACAGGGCCCATTAAGGGACAAGGCGACCACATTAACAACTTCTTTAATAAAGATTCACTAAAAATTCCGACCGATAGAAGTAATCCTTTTGGGAACGCAGGGCGTAACATCGGGCGAATGGACGCCTTCTACCAGATCGACCTGGGAATCGACAAGAATATATCCCTCCGGCGAGAAGGCACCTACCTCCAGTTCCGGGCCGAATTCTTCAATGCGTTCAACAGGACCAACTTCCGCGCGGCCGAGGGAAACCGGTCCAGTGCCGCCTTCGGTACGATCCGGAGCACGTTCGACCCGCGCCAAATTCAGTTCGGTTTGAAACTCTACTTCTGAAGTTTGGGATAGACCCTCCCGCCGAAGGTTCGATCAGATTTGTCCATAATCGCGGGTTAATCGGAGCTGACCGGTTAGCTGCGGCAGGCAAAATGCAGAAGACATAACGCCGCATGCTAGACTAGTGAGCCTGTTTTACCCAAAGAATCGAGATGGCGATGAAGTGCAAGAACATCCTGGAAGCGATTGGGCATACGCCGCTGGTACGGCTAAACCGCTTGACCAAGGGTTTCAAATGCCAGGTGTATATCAAAGCCGATTACTTGAATCCCGGCGGGTCGGTGAAGGACCGTATTGGACTCTTCATGATCGACGAGGCCGAGCGCAAAGGTTTACTGAAGCCCGGCGGAACGATTATCGAAGGCACGTCTGGAAATACGGGTATGGGCTTGGCGCTGGTGGCGGCGGTGCGCGGCTACAAAATGGTTTTTACGATCACCGACAAACAGTCCAAGGAAAAAGTGGATTTGCTGAAGGCGCTGGGAGCGGAAGTAATTGTGTGTCCAACGGCAGTGGAGCCGGAAGATCCACGAAGTTACTATTCGGTAGCAAAAAAATTGGCGCGCGAGATTCCGAATTCCTATTATCCCAATCAGTATGACAACCCCATGAACCCGGCGGCCCATTATCAAACTACCGGGCCGGAAATCTGGGAAGACAGCGAGGGGGAGATCACGCATTTTGTTTGCGGGATGGGGACCGGGGGAACGATCAGCGGCGCGGGAAAATATCTGAAAGAGAAAAATCCGAAGATCCAGATCATTGGGGTTGACCCGATGGGATCGCTGTACTACGAAAAAGTGAAAACGGGAAAAGTAGGCAAGGCTTTGACGTATGTGGTGGAAGGCATCGGAGAGGATTTTTTTCCTACGACGATGAATCTGGGAATTCTCGACGATATTATGCAGGTGAACGATGAGGAATGCTTTGTGGTGGCGCGCCGACTGGCAAAGCAGGAAGGGATCTTCACCGGAGGCTCGGGAGGCGGATGCGTTTCCGCGGCGCTGAAGATTGCCGAGAAGCTAGGGCCACACGATTTTCTAGTGGCATTCCTGCCGGATACGGGCATGCGCTATCTCAGCAAGGTCTATAACGACGGCTGGATGCGTGAGCGCGGGTACGTAGACGCGGAATTAACGCTGACGGCGGCGGACGTGGTGCATGCCAAGCACAAAGCTGGAAAAGTGCGGGAACTGGTGATTGCGCGGCCGTACCAGACCGTGTTTCACGCGCTGCGCATCATGCAGGAGCAGGACATTTCCCAGATTCCGGTGTTTGAAGAGGCTGTGCCGATTGGCACGATTTATGAAGACCAGATTCTGAATCTGGCGCTGCAAGGGAAAGATTTACGAAAACTAGTGATCCGCGAAATTATGAGCAAGCCGATGCCGGCCGTGCCACGCGAGGCGCCGGTGGAGCGGGTTACCCAAATCCTCAGCCACGAAAATCCCGCTGTTTTCGTAGAGATGGGAAATTCGCACTACGAAATTTTGACCAAGTACGATTTGATGGGCACCATCGCGGGACTTATGGAACAGAAGCGGTAACTCGCCAGGAACCCGTTTCGCTGCTCCGGCCATAGCGGCAAGAAGTGTACAGCGCTAACCCAAAGTGAAGGACGAAAAGCATCGTGAGGATTGAAGATTTCAACGAACGGCTGCGCAATTCCATCCTGGTTGCAGATGGTGCGATGGGCTCGGTGCTGCATGAGGCAGTCGGTCCGCAGCGTTGCTATGACGAGTTGAACGCCACCAATCCCGAAGCGGTCTTCCGCGTGCATCAGGCGTATATCGAGGCGGGTGCGCAAATTATCGAGACGAATACTTTTGGAGCCAACCGGCTGAAGCTGGCCGCGATGGGACTGGGCGATGAAGTGACGCGCTTCAATCAACGCGGCGTGAAAATAGCGCGTGAGGCTCGCGAAGCTGCATCGCGCGAAGTGCTGATTGCCGGCTCGATTGGACCACTGGGAATGTTGCGCCAGTCGCGTGAGGTTTCAGACAAGGAAGTCCTCGAGATCTTTAAGGAACAAGCCGGCGCGCTTGAAGAGCGCGGGGTCGACTTATTCATTCTCGAAACGTTCTCGAACCTAGAAGAGGTGTTGCTGGCGATTGATGCAGTGCGTTCGTTTTCGCGGCTGCCCATCGTGACGCAGCTTACCTTTACCGAAGAGGGCACCACGCACGGAGACATTCGTCCGCGCGACGCCGCTATACGATTGAAAGAAAAGAACGTTCAGATGGTGGGAGCAAACTGCACGTTGGGGCCGCAAGCCTTGCTGCCCATTGTGCAGGAACTGGCGGCGCTGAACGATCGGCCGGTGAGCGCCATGCCCAACGCTGGGTTCCCGAAGCGCCAGGGCGACCGGATCGTTTATCCGAAATCTTCACCGGAGTATTTCGCTGCATTTGCGCGCGAGGCGGTCGAGGTAGGCGTGCGTTTATTAGGCGGTTGTTGCGGAACGACGCCAGAACATATCCGTGCGATTGCCGATGCAGTAAAAAATGTGCGCCCTGGGAAAAGCGTGGCCGTTTCGCGCGTGGCGGCGGAAGCGGCGCCACAAGCCGCTCGCGTGGTGCAGCGAGAGCCCGACAGCAAACTCTGGAAAAAGATTCAAGCTGGGAAATTCGTGGTCTCCGTGGAAATTGATCCGCCCAAAGGCGTCTCGCTTGATCGCATCTTCGAGCAAGTCGACCGCATCATGGCTGGGGGTCGCGTGGATGCAATTGACATCAATAGCGGCACAATGGCTCGCGTGGGCATGGATGCGATCCTGGTCGCTGGCGCGCTGGAGCAACGCGGCATCGAGACGATTCCGCATCTGACGACGCGCGACTTTAATATTATCGGACTACAGGCGATGTTGCTGGGGGCTTGGACAGTGGGTTGCGTGCGCAATATTCTGGCGATTACCGGCGATCCTCCGTCGGTGGGAGATTATCCGGAGACCAGCGGCGTTTACGAGATCGATTCGGTGGGCCTAGTGAAAGTTTTGTCGCGGCTCAATCAAGGAAATGATTGGGCCGGGAAAACGCTGGGCGGCGCGACTAATTTTACGATTGGCGCGGCGCTTAATCCCGTGGCGGATGATCTCGACCTCGAAATTGAGCGGTTCTACGCGAAGGTGGAGGCTGGCGCGCACTTTGCCATGACGCAGCCAATCTTTGAACCTGACCACTGGCATGCATTTCTGAAGCGCATTGGCGGAAAGTCGCCCATTCCCATCCTAGTGGGCGTGTGGCCGCTGACCAGCTACAAGCAAGCGCTGCGATTGAACAATGAAGTACCGGGCATCGTGATTCCCGAGGCCGTGCTGAAAGAATTGGAAGCAGCCGGAGTGAATGCCCGGGATCGCGGGTTTGAACTAGCGCGCCGGATGCTTGACTGGGCACGAACGGAACTGGCCGGTGCGTATCTGATTCCGCCATTCAAACGGTATGAAGAAGTGCTTGAGCTTCTGGATTGATCGATCTGCCTTCGCCATTTCTACTTTGACATTCTCATCGGGTGGGACTCAAGTTCGCCCGCGCACTAAGCCCTACCAACTAGAAAAAGAAGAAGCGCTTACGAGGTCGCCGAGCGGATTTCTCTAAAATTTGCGGGGTGAAGGGTAGCGGGCGGCCTCCAAATGCGGCTAGCGGGTTCTGTACAAACAACGCCAGCGCAACTTCCTTTCCACAGCGCGCCTCGACCTCCTGATATGCGGTCCGGAGAGTAAGCGGGCGTTGCTTGGTATTGTGCGCGTCGCTCGCCACGAAATGCACTAGCCCCTGCGCAAGCCAATCTTGCGAAAAGCGCCGCGCAGTGGAGCCGAATTGGCCGGTTAATGCCGAAGCAGTGATCTGGACGTAGAAGCCGCGCTGCACCCAGGTTGTAAGCCGAGCAGGCTGCGCGCAAATAATCCGGTTGCGTTCGGGATGAGTGATTATCGGTAAGAGGCCGGCGAGCTGAAGCTGATGAAGCTTTTCATCCATCGAGGGGGGGATCGCAAACTCGTTGAACTCCACAAGCAGATAATTTTTCTGGTTAATGGTGTACTTCCCGGGATATTTTCCGAGGTCTTCGAGATTTTGTAAATTTAGATGGAAATCGCAGCCCGTCGCGATTTGGATCCGGTGGCCAAGCTGCTTTTGGATTTCATTGCGAAGTTCACGTATAAGTTCCCAGTCAAACGGGAAATCATCACTAGCGTGAGGAGTTGCGACGATATGGGTAATGCCTTCGGCGATCGCCGACTCGGCCATTTGCAATGATTCATCGAGCGTCGCGGGGCCGTCGTCAATCCCTGGAAGAATGTGGCAATGGATATCCACCATTTGTATTCAGAAGGTACCTGAATCGCGACGGTCAGACAACCGAGCACTACCTCCACGCCGAAATCACTTGCCATATCCCCATCACGAATATAAGCGCGGCAAAGATGCGCCTCATCCGGCTGGCGGAAAAGTGTTGCGCCAAAAGGCTGCCACCCAGTGCACCAAAGAAAATACCCGGCATGAGCAGAAACCCATCGAGCAGATGCACTTGCCCAGCTTTGTAATATTCCGCGAAGGCCAGCGCGCCCGTTGGCGGAACGAGCGCGACCAAGCTCGTGCCTTGGGCGCGGTGCTGATCGAAATCGAATAGCACTACAAGCAAGGGCACCAAGAGGACTCCGCCTCCGACGCCAAATAGACCGGCCATCCCTCCAACAACGCAGGCGACGACAAAAATGGCCCCCAGACGCAACTGGCCATCAAGCACCGGCCGCTCCCTTGGACTTGGAGGCCGCCCCTCGTTTCGTTTTTCGCCACAGAAGCAGCGCTGCAGCCATCAGGAAGCAACCGAAAAACCCTTGTAGGTTTTTAGAGTTTGTGTGAATCGCCAACCGGCTTCCAAAGAAGCCACCCAGCAGGCAACCCACCGCGCAGACCAGTCCGGCAGTGAGGTCCACGTGCCGCTGCTTCCAATACAAGTACAAAGCACCGATCCCTGTGGGGGGCAGCAGCACAAGCAGAGACGTCCCTTGAGCCATGTGCTGGTCCATGTGCAAAAGATAGACCAGCATAGGCACCAGGATGATGCCACCTCCGATACCCATTAAACCAACGAGTACTCCGGCGGCCAATCCGAGGAGAATAATCTCTGCGTATCCTAGGGACATGCTGCCTCGCATGCGATTCTTGGTTATGTTCGCTTAGTTCCTCACGGCCAGCAATTGGGATTTGCAACTCGAGGGCATCCCACGCTTCGAGCGCTTTTTCCTCGCGCGAATTCTTGCTATAGTCGCATGTTTGCTCTGGGCGCTGCCGTACCAACAGGAGATGCAACTCTCGCCATGCCGACTGATCGCAAGCCGGAATTTTTCAAGGGCTCACAACTACGAGTGGGGATTATTGGCTGCGGGTATGTGGGATTGCCGCTAGCGCTGCGGTTCGCCGAGGCAGGTCATCGAGTCGTCGGCTTTGACACTGATCCCGACAAAGTCAACAAGCTGAACGCCGGAAAAAGTTATATCGAGCATATTCCCGTAAACAAGATCCAGCAATTCGTGAACAGCAAGCATTTTTCAGCGTCGAACGATTTCACGCGTTTAAAAGATATGAATGCGATCTTGATTTGCGTGCCCACCCCGCTCGATGAACGGCGTGAGCCCGACCTCTCGTACGTAGAAGCAACAGCGCGCGCGATCAGCCCCAACTTGCAAAAAGGACAACTCGTGGTACTGGAATCCACGACCTATCCCGGGACGACGGAAGAGCTCGTGTTGCCGATCTTGGCGGAGAGCGGATTGAAATGCGAAATTGCCAGCGGGCACGATGCGGAAAATATACCGTGCGACTATTTCCTGGCCTTCTCGCCGGAGCGCGAAGACCCCGGCAATAAGCACTTTGGACTGGCCCAGATTCCTAAAGTAGTGGGAGGTTTAAACCCTCCAAGCGGGCGCGCCGCGCAGGCGCTCTATGCTCAGGTGGTTTCAAAGGTCGTACCCGTGGGATCGACGCGGGCCGCTGAAATGGCTAAGCTGCTCGAAAACATTTTTCGTTGCGTGAATATTGCGCTCGTGAACGAACTGAAAATGCTCAGCCTGCGGATGAATATTGACATCTGGGAAGTTATCGATGCGGCGGCCACCAAGCCATTTGGTTTTATGCCTTTTTACCCGGGGCCTGGCTTGGGCGGGCACTGCATTCCGGTCGACCCGTTCTATTTGTCATGGAAGGCGCGCGAGTATGACTTCGCCACGCGTTTTATCGAGCTTGCCGGCGAAGTCAACACGGCGATGCCCTATCACGTCGTCGATGCTGTCGCTTCAGCACTGAATCAGCGGGAAAGAAGCCTGAAGGGGGCGCGCGTTCTGGTTCTGGGCGTGGCATACAAAAAAGACGTGGATGACTTGCGCGAGTCGCCGAGTCTTAAAATTATGGAGCTGCTCTCCAAGCGCGGAGCCAAAGTGGACTACAATGACCCGTACTTCCCACAGCTTCATAAAATGCGGCACTACGATTTTTCATCGATGAAGTCGGTGCCTCTCAATCCGCAAACATTGACCGCTTACGATTGCGTGATCATTGCAACCGACCATACCAGCTATGATTACTCTGCTATCCTCGACGCCGCAAAACTGGTGGTTGATACGCGCAATGTTACGCGCCGATTGTTGCGCCACCGGGAAAAAATTGTTCTCTGTTAACCTTTTGTTGTAACTTTTGGCAAAGAGAATTTTTAATGATGAGCGCGCACAGCGACCTCATTCGTCAACAACTCGAAGATAGTTGCCGGGTCAAGCGCAACTTCTCCGATGAGCTCGTCGCCGGCATCGCCCTCTTTTCCGAAAAATCAGCCGACGCACTCAGGAGCGGCCACAAGATTGTGTTCTTCGGGAATGGCGGCAGCGCCGCAGACGCACAACACCTGGCCGCCGAGCTGGTTGTAAAGCTGCGAAGTGAAAGGCCCTCGCTTGCGGGCCTGGCCCTCACGACAAATCCGTCAATACTGACTGCCGCGAGTAACGATTACGGCTTCGAACACGTTTTCGCGAGACAGATCGAATCGCTGGTCGCCCAAGGCGATGTCCTCGTGGCGCTATCGACTAGCGGCGAGAGTGCCAACATTGTTCGCGGAGTGCAGGCCGGACGTGCCCGCGGTGCTTTTGTTGTCGCGCTCACTGGGGAAACAGGTGGCGCGGTCGGTGGCCAAGTGGATCTCCTGCTGAATGTCCCTTCACGTGACCCCCAGCGCATTCAAGAAGCTCATATCACCATTGGCCATATTGCTTGTTCGCTGATCGAAAATATTGCGACCGGCGGCAAAAACGGCTAACGGGCCTGGGGCCGATAGAAGAAGGTAACCGTGGTCATTGCGCGTGTGTCAACTCAACACGCGCGACACCCATCGCCGTTTCTGCTTCCAGCAATACGGGCGTATGCGCTTGATCGTGGGCCACCGATAGCCAGAAGTGCGTGTCTTTCAACTCCTTTGTGCCCTGGAACACGCGCAATTCTATCCGCGAAGTTGTGTACCCGCCGGCGGGGACGGTTACTGCTGATGACACTGACACCAAGCGTGCTTTCACCTCGTACAAAGTGCGACCGTCATATACAGGACCACTCACAACGCGGTGTCGTTGCCAGTCAACCGTGCGGAGATAGGCTAGAAGACCCAGCGGGTCGCGCGTGCCTGCCGGTACGTACGCCGCGGTAGCATTAGCAGGAGCAGGACCGTTCGGCGGAGTCATACGCAGTATGGCATTCTGTTTTTGGCCGCGCTCGCTGAGGTGCATTTCATATTGGAGACTCGCCAACGCAGCAGCATCGCTATAGGAATCAAATTGATCGTCGAGTTCGAAGACGATACGCATCGGTTTAACCGTGTGCGCCAAAGCCTGCAGATGCCAAGCCGGGCGCCCATAGAAATCGCGCTTCTCAGCCACTGACAAGCGAATGGTAGCGACACTCGAGAGCTTCGAAAAATTCGCTGTATAGTCTAGTTTCTCCCCTTCGCGCAAAGAGAGGAGAGGCTCTGCCGGCATTTTCTCGAAAGCCGGTTTATTGCTGGGGCGTACTTTTTTTCGCGGCTTTTGCGCCGATGCTCCTAATGCGATACAGAGCAGAAACGCCCCGATGGCGAGCAGTACGATAACCGAACTAGGCCGAACCCGAGCAGGACTACGTTTCATTATATGTAAGAGTTCGATGGCTGCCGAACCGTTGCCTCTCTGGAATACCCGTCAAGAAGCGTCTCGCAAGCTCCGCGGACACTCATAGTATAGTCAATGTGCGTGGAAAGGCCGAATGCGTAGAGACGAATAGAACTAGATTTTCGTTTTCTTTGCCTTCGACGATGTGAGCGTAGCCAAGTACTAAAGTCTTCAGGGGATTTTTATATGCGTTACCTGGTAACGGGCGGAGCAGGATTTATCGGATCTAACACCGTGGATGAAATGGTCCGCCGGGGCCACAGCGTTGTCGTTCTGGATGACCTTTCGGCCGGCAAAGACGAGAACCTGGCCGAAATCCGCGGCAAAATCACTTTTGTTAAGGGAAGCATCACCGACCTTGAGACGGTGCGGCGCGCTTGCCACGAAGCAGATTACGTTCTGCATCTCGCAGCTCGCACATCCGTGCCGCGCTCGGTAAAGGATCCGCTTGAGACCAATCGTATCAATGTGGAGGGCACGCTTAACGTCCTCGTGGCGGCGCGCGACGCGAAAGTGAAACGCCTGGTGTTCGCCGGCTCTTCCTCGGCCTATGGAGAAACACCCATCCTCCCGAAAGTCGAAACCATGCAAGCCGCGCCAATTTCTCCCTACGGGGTCTCGAAGTTGGTGGGAGAGTCATACGCGAAAGTGTTTGAGCGCTGCTATGGTCTGGGAACTGTGGTGTTGCGCTATTTCAACGTCTTTGGTCCGCGCCAAGACCCGCGTTCGCAATATTCGGGCGTCCTTTCAAAATTCATTACCGCAGCTCTTGAAGAGGCCCAGCCAATCGTATTCGGAGACGGCGAGCAATCGCGTGATTTTACTTACGTCGAGAATGTCGTGCAGGCTAACCTGCTGGCCTGTGAGGCGCCCAACGCGAATGGAAGAGTGTTTAACATCGGCACCGGGGGGCGCTTCACGCTGAATCAGACTCTCAGCTTGCTGGAGAAGATCTCAGGCAAACACATCGCCGCCAAATATGATCCCCCGCGCGACGGTGACATTCGTGATTCGCAAGCGGACATAGGGCTGGCCCGCGCAGTGCTGGGCTATGATCCGCAGGTGGATTTTGAAGCGGGCTTGCAGAAGACCTGGGAATGGTACCGCGCCGAGAGTGAAAGAGCGGCGCAAGAGTCCGACCCTGCAAAAGCATCAGCGAATTCTTGAGCGATCTCGATCTTCGGTTTTTTTCACAGAATTCCGCTAACTAATTTGCGGCCGTCTTAACCGACGGCGACTGGTCCTTCGAGAACCACAGCGGTGGAAGGGCTTTTTTCTCCGGCCACACTTGATTGAGCGTATCGCCCTCAAACAGCTCTCCGTTTTTCATTACCCAGTGAACTGTGTTCGTGTTGTGAATATCCTCGAGAGGGTCTTTGTCTAGTATCACCATGTCAGCCAATTTACCGGGCTCGATGCTGCCAATTTCCTGCCCCAGGCCGACGATCAACGCTCCATTCATTGTGGCGCAGCGCAGCATTTCCATGGGCTTCATGCCCCCGCTCGCCACCAGCCACATCTCCCAGTGATATCCAAGGCCTTGCAACTGACCGTGGCTGCCGATACCCACTCTCCCGCCCGCGCGCGCAATCTTGACGACACCCTCCGCCAGTTTAGAGATCGAGTATTCATCTTTCCTAAACCAACCGGGACGCCGCTTGGACTTGCGGTCGACCACGGAGTGCGGTGTGAAACGATTCAGCTTCGCGTCGTCGTGGACTTCCGTAGTTTCGTAGAAGAAATTCTCGCCCCACGGGCTGCCATAGGCCACGATCAGCGTTGGCGTGTCAGAGGTGCCCGATTCCGCGAACAACTGAACAACATCTTTTTCAAGCGGGATGATCGGGAGCGTGTGTTCATTGCCATGAAAACCATCGATTACGTGCGTTAGATCCAGCTTCAGATCGAGCGCGCCTTCCGTAGTGGGCATCATTCCCAGCTTCTTACTAGCCTGAACCATCCATTGCCGCTGCCTGCGGTTCCCGACCACATAGCTTTTGATATTGCGTGTGCCGTAATATTTTTTGTATCGGGTGAGCACCCCTTCGACTTCGTCCTCGGACTGAAAATTATTGTTTGCAAAAATTCCCGGCCCGGTCGAATAGGCTCGCAACCCCAGAATATCGCCGGTGTCGACCAGGTCCTGATAAGCGAACATGTCATTGGTGGCGGTTTGCACATCGAGACCGGTAGTGATTCCATAAGCCAAGTTCGCGAGGAAGTTCCAGTTTTGCGTATCGAGAATGCCGCGGCGAATTTCGAACCAGTGGGCATGGGTATCCACGAAACCCGGCACAATGGTTTTCCCCGACACGTCAAATATTTCCGCGCCCGCCGGGGCGTTGCCACGCTTACCCACGGACTGGATGCGATTGTTTTTCACGACGACGTCCGCATTCTGGAGGACTTCTTCGCCCTTCATGGTAATCACCGTGGCGCCCCGCAGCACGATCGTACCCTTGGGCGTCTTGCGCGGGAATTCCAGGGTGACGGGGATTTCCTGGACGCTCTTGTCCTGCTCCTTGAAGCTGGTAGGTTTCTTTTCCGCAGTTTTTTTATCTTTGCCTTCTTTCTTATCGGTAGCGCCTTTCTCGTTTTTCGCGTCGTCGCTATTTTTCTCGTCGCCTTTCTTCTCATCGCTCTTGGGCGGTTCGAAGGTAATCGCGCTGAAAGGTTGCCGGAAGAAACTCGAGCCAATCGCCCATGTAAGCGTCTTGCCATCATCGGCCCAGTCAAAATAGTCGGCCCCCACATCGGTGATGCGCTTGGAGGGCACGGAAGGCGAAGTGATCATAATCGTAGGCGCTTCGCCGCCCACTTCGGGCATCGCTACAAGATAAAGCTGGTTCAAGATGTGAACCAGCACCCACGCGCCATCGGGACTGACGCGCACATCGTTCGCGGGCACCGGTTCTTCGGCGAATGCACCGGACCCTTTTACTTGCAGATGCGTGCGGCGATCCGTTCCGTCGTAACGCAACGAGATTAGGCCGCCCGGCGTGTAAACGTAAATTCGATCCTTGTCATGAGTGAAATGCGGCTTGCCGGCACCCCGTGCGGGAAGGATTAAATTCGCAGAGCCGCCTTCCGCTGAAATCCAAATCAGATCGGTGCCGGGCGCTTGCGCGAAGTCAATTTCGCTGTTTTCGTGGTCGTATGCCGAGCCGCGCAGCGCTAACAGGCGCGCGCCATCGGGAGACCAGGCTACGTCGCTATAAAACGCGGAGACGTCGCTCAATTTTTGCGGCGTCCCGCCATTGGCTGGCACTTTCCAGATCTGTCCACCCTCCGCAGACCACGTCACGTAGGCCAGCCACTGCCCATCTGGCGACCAGGCCGGTTGAAACTCGCGCGCATCGCCGGATGTTACGCGTTGCGGTTTCCCACCCGGGATGTCCATTACGTAAAGGTGCGTCAAAGCGGAAAACGCCAACTTTTTTCCATCCGCCGATTGCACCGCACCTTGAATTAACCGGGCCTTTACGGCTCCTGCGTCGACTTTCTGGGGGAAGTCCAGTTTCGGTCCAAGCTCTTGGGACACGTGCGCCGTGAAAGGAATCACGCGGTCTTCGCCGGAAGCAATGTTGAGGCGATGAATTTTCCCACCGGTCGAATACACAATTTCTTTTGCGCCGGGCATAAACGCGTAACCGGGCCAGAGGTCACGCGTGAACCGCGACTCCTGGTCATCGCGTTGCACCGGATATTTCAGCAAACGGTCTTCGCCGGAGGAAACGTCGCGGATGCGCAGCGCTGTATCGGTTTCTTCACGCGTTGCGTAGATAAGGGTTTTACCGTCTGGGGCAATCAAGGGGCGGAACGCGCTGCCCAGCCTTCGCAGAAGGATATCTTCCTCCCCGGTTCGGCGATCGCGCCGCGCGACGCTCCACAGTGGGAACTGCGCGTTATATTCGAAGCCCCCCGTTTTTCGCGAATAGTAGATATAGCGGCCATCAGCGGATACGCTGGGTCCGACAGCGTTATGCCGGTCGCGTCGCGGCGTTGTGGGCGTTGGCTTAGCCTTAGTGATTTGCACTCCCGAGCCGCCCTGCACGTGATACATCCATAGCTCATACGCTCCAAGCCCGGAGGATTTGGAGGCGACTATATACTGGCTGTCGGGTGTCCACGCAGGCGAAGCGAAGTCCGATTCCTGATCCTTACTGAGCTGTTTCGGCTCGCCGCTGCCGTCCGCTTTCATCACATAAACATTTTCAGCGCCGTCGCGGTCGGAGAGAAAAGCGATCGACTGACTATTGGGGGAATACCGTGGTTGACTATCGAAAGCCATGCCCTTGGTGAACTGCTTGGCCTGCCCGCCCTCAACCGGCAGCGTGTACAAATCACCGAGCAGATCGAAAATGATCGTTTTTCCGTCGGGAGAAACGTCCAGCGAGAGCCAAGTGCCCTCATCGGTCGTAAATTCAATCTTGCGCTCGGGCTTGAGCGGCAAGCCCTTCTTTTCGTCGGGTTTCTTGGCATCCTTGGACTCAGGTTTGTCGTCCTGCGTCTCCTGTGAACGCGCCACGGTAGGCTCGAGACTCGCCAGCAGAAGCAGCAATCCCACTAGCGCACCAATCCAACGTCCTAGAGCAAGTGTCGCTCGCATCGATATTTTTCCTTTCCTTAAAACTTCACCAGAGGGAAAACGATCAGCTCCAATAAACTCCGCCCATCCAGGTGCTTATGCAGAAACAGGACCCGCCGCATTAGACGGAGCAAACTTTCTTCGATCTCGCGCAACATTACTATTTCCAGAAATACATACGCTATAAATGGATCTTGAACTGCCCGTCACTGCTGTTCGATATCTTCTTCGGCATCGCGCTTCGCGATTGGCGGCAAAATTCGAATATGCGGAATGTTTGCTTCATTCATCATTTTGTTCAAGTTGGGCAGGTCTTCATCGACAACTTTTCTTAGTTGGCTCATGGCATCGTCAACGAGCTTAGTCACATCTTCCACTTGCTGCATTTCCTGACCGGACGGGCCCGCGGTGTAATTGCCGATTTCGCCCATCAGCGACTCCACACGGCCGGGCAGCGGTGGAGGAGCATATTCAAGCGGCGGCCCAGCATTGCCCATCGGAATGGCAGGAGGAACAAATCTGGCGTGGAGCACATTCACTTTTTTCGAAAGCGCATCCATCGCATTTTTTATGTTGTCAGGGATTTTTATGCCATCGGACTTCCCAGCTTCCTTTTTCCATGAATTTTTCGTGGCAGTCAGGGCTTCCTTAAGCCCGACAATGCTGTCACGTCCCTTCTCAATATTTTTTGCCATCTCGTAGAGCTTTGCGATCGTCTCTCGCCGAGCAGTCCGCTCCGCCGCCGAAATCTCCAGCCGCGAATCTTCCTCTACTGCGGCTTTGCCGGTAGCTTCCTTTCCCCCGGCGTTGAGCTTGACCGTATATTCTCCCGGCTCAGCCAATGGACCGCGCGGACCAAAGCCGAAGCCCTGCGCCATCGCTTCGAGCTGTTGCGGGCTGGGCTCCGCCGGCGGGTCATATCGCAAGTCCCAATTTATGCGGTTCACTCCGGCAGCTCCCGGCCCTTCGAAGTGCCGCACCTCTTTGCCGTCTTTATCGAGGATTGTGATCTTGACCATTCCGCCTTTTTTTTCGCCTCCCGCCGTTGCCCCGGCTTCCTCTCCCGCTCCTCTGTGCCGCCCTCCCGTCATTTGTCCCGCGCTTTCCGGCTCGTCCTCTGCGGCGTCTACCTTTGGCGGTGGAGGCGGCGGCACCGAAGTCTTCAAGTAATAGGTAATCAATGATCCGTAGAGTGGGTTTTTTGCGACGAAATTCTTGTGTCCACCGTACCACCGGGTCGAATATGTTCGCCATGCTGTTCCCGGGCGCGAGTCAAAGAGAACTAGGTCCTGCCCGAGTGTATTGGGATTGATTTTCTCGATAGGCGTCAAGTCGTCGAGAATCCATATCGAGCGCCCGTGCGTCGCGACAATCAAATCATTGTCCCGCGGATGGATCGCGATGTCGTACACGGGAACGGTGGGGAGGTTCTGTTTGAACGGCCACCAACTCGCCCCGCGATCCCACGACGCGAACATGCCAAACTCCGTTCCCACAAAAAGTAAATTTTGATTTTTTGGATGCTCGCGGATCACGTGTACCGAACCGGCATTCTTCGGGATACCGCCGGAAATCGATTTCCAGGTATCGCCGTAGTCAGAGGTCATAAATACGTAAACCTTGTAATCATCGGAGCGGTGCCCATCGAAAGTTGCATACGCGGCACCTTCGGCGCCGCGCGACGCAATAACGCGGCTGACGTATGTCCCCTTCGGCACACCGAGCACGCGGCCGACGACGTTCTTCCAGTTCTGGCCGCCATCGCGCGTTACCTGCAGGTTGCCGTCGTCGGTGCCCACCCAAAGCACCTTCGCGGAGACCGGCGATTCACTCATCGAAGTAATCGTGGGGTAGTGCTGCACGCCATCGGCTCGCGACAACGTCTCTTTATCGGGCACCTTTCCAAAAATCGCCAATTTGTTTCGATCGACGCCGGTAGTAAGGTCGGGGCCGAGCTTCGCCCACGTATCGCCACGGTTAGTGGACTTGAATGCGAAGTTTCCGCCGTAATAAATCGTGTTGTGATCGAACGCGGAAATCACAATGGGCGAATTCCACTGGAAGCGGTAGGGGGCTTCACCTTCGCGGGCGTACGGCATAATCGAGCGGGCCTCGAGCGTTTTTAAATTACGCCGAATCAAGTGGCCGTCTTGCGATTCTGAATATACGGTGCTCGAATCCGTCGGATCGATTTGCGCGTAAAACCCGTCGCCGCCTACGATACGAGTCCAATCTTCGTTGGCGGGCCCGTCTGGCCCCAGTGTCTGACTAGGCCCGCACCAGCTGGCGTTGTCCTGCAAACCGCCGCAAACGTGATACGGCTTCTGCATGTCGACGCCGATTTCGTAAAATTGCCCCAGCGGTATCGTATTCACGAAATCCCAAGTGCGGCCAGCGTCGAAGCTCCAGTAAATCCCGCCATCGCTGCCTACGATCATATGGTTTGAATTCGCGGGATTGATCCACATCGCGTGGAAGTCGCCGTGAATCTTCGTGACCCGCTTGGTCGAAAATGTTTTTCCTCCATCTTCCGAGAAAGACATGGGCGCGCCCAGCACCCAAATGCGCAGATCGTTATTGGGATCAACGCGAATTTGGCTGTAATACGAAGGTCGCGGATTGGTGCTGCTCATCTTGGTCCAGGTCTCACCCTTATCTTCACTGCGAAAAATGCCGCCTTTGGCGTGCTGGATTTCGGCGTAGACGATATTGGAATTCCGGCGGTAGATATCGAGGCCTATGCGGCCGACATCACCGCCATTCTCATAAGGCAATCCTTTGGTCAACTTTCGCCACGTTGCGCCACCATCAGTTGTTTTATAGATGGCGCCATGCGTGCCGCCGCCATTGAATCCGTAGGGTGTGCGGCGCCGTTCGTACGCGGCCGCGTAAAGCGTCTCCGGACTATCCGGGTCCATAGCGATATCGGACACGCCGGTGTCTTCGTTGATGAAAAGGGATTGCGTCCATGTTTTTCCGCCATCTGATGTCTTGAAAACGCCGCGCTCATGGTTTGGTCCCCACAAATGACCGAGGGCCGCGGCATAAACAGTGTTGGGATTTGAAGGATGAATCACAACCCGGCCGATGTGGTGAGTGTCTTCCAACCCCATTTTCGCCCACGTCTTCCCGGAATCGGCGGACTTGTAAATCCCGTCGCCCCACGAAGAGCTTTGCCGATTGTTCGGCTCTCCCGAACCCGCCCATAGAATCGACGGGTCAGATGGCGCAAGGGCCAAGTCCCCAATTGTCGAAACACTTTGCTTGTCAAATAGCGGTTCCCAAGACGTCCCCGCGTTCGTCGTTTTCCAAATGCCACCGGTGGCTGTTCCGACGTACACGATATTCGGATTGCTTTCGACCACGGCAAAATCGTCGATACGCCCGCCCATAATTGCCGGCCCAATTTCCCGGAACTGCAATGTCTTGAGCGCGCTGACAGCATTGGGGCTCTCGCTGCCGCTCGGTTTCGCTTGCTCGTGGACCTGCGCAGCGCCAAATGCGCAGCTCCAGAAAGCTATGCACGCCGCCAACACGAACCTTACAGAGTGATGCGAAACTCTAAACATGTATTTCTCTCCTTGGAAATCGCGGAAAAAATAACGACGGGAAGCTGATTATATCGATCAACATCTGGTTGTTGTTGTAGCGCAACGTGCAATCCGGCCCCACGGGGAATGTATCAGTATCACTCACAAGGAAGATTTGCAACCCCAGTCTGCGAATCAGCGATGGAAGAAAAATTAAGGCTTTGGCGCTTGGTGAAACGCCAGCCTCCGTAAATGCTCGTTCGTATACTGATGTATCCCATCACTGCTGCGTTTCAAGTTTATGAATTCCACTCGCGCTGCGCTTTGCTACCCATCCGCTCGCGTGCTAGGCTAACTGTTTTTGCCGTCATTCAGGATGCTCTTGCTGCTCATGTTCCGCAAACGCCCGGTGACATTTCTAAGTGCCTGCCTTGGCGCGCTCCCCATTTTTCTGTTTTCGTTTGCCCCTAGTGCCTCGGCGCAGGCTGCGCAGGCCCATGTTTTCCCCAGAGGTGGGGTCGCAGAGCTTTCCGCTAAGGGTCCGCAACGCCGCCAGGGTGACCTTTTTAGTGCTGACGATGACGTCCAGCTTCACTATCTCGGCCTGCAGCTTCGCGCGGATCACATGGAGTACAATGCCGCCACCTCTGAAGCCCTCGCGCGCGGACACGTCGTATTCGACTACAAGAATCAGCACATCGAGGCCGCCGAAGCTCATTACAACGTGCAGAGCGGCGTCGGCAAATTCACTGATGTTCGCGGAACAATTCGCATTGACCGGCGCCCCAATGTTACCGTGCTGGTCACTGAGAACCCGCTCTATTTTGAAGCGCGCGAAATCCAGCGGCGTGACGAAAGTACTTACGTTCTCAGCAATGTGTGGCTGACCGTCTGCGATCCCAATCGCCCTAAATGGAAATTCTTTGCGCAGCGCGCCACCGTTCATCTCGATGAGACCGTTGCGCTGGTCCACGCCAACTTTCGTCTCTTTCGCGTCCCTCTGATATACCTTCCGTATGCTACTGCCCCGGCAGGCCGCCGCGTCCGGCAGACCGGCTTCCTCCTTCCCGACGTGGGTCAGTCTTCGCGCAAAGGGTTCGTCTTTGGTGATGCGTTTTACTGGGCGCCTTCCACTTGGATGGATGCCACACTCGGCGCGCAATACCTCAGTCGCCGCGGATGGAGCCAGAACGCTGAAGTTCGCGCGCGCCCCACAGAGAATACCCGCTTCAATTACACGTATTTCGGCGTTCGCGATCGGGGCCTCGAAGGCCCCAATGGCGTTCGCCTTCCGCAGGGAGGCCATAAGCAGCATCTCGAAGCCGGAGCGCTTTTGCCTCATGGGTGGCGTGCCGTCGCGGAGTTCAACCAACTTTCTTCCCTTACATTCCGTCTGGCCTTCGCAGAATCCTTCGGCGAAGCGGTCAACGCCGACGTGCGCAGCGCTTTCTTCGTCTCCAATAATTTTCGCGGCTTCAGCCTTAATTTTGCCGCGCTCAATGATAAGAACTTCCTCACCATCCAACCGGAAACTTCCGTGGTCATCCGCAGCGCGCCGGAGGTTCGTTTCAGCTCGAGGGAGCAGACGCCCTGGAAGCGCTGGCCCATCTATCTCGCATTCGATTCTTTTGCCGGAGCTCTACATCGTAAAGACGCCGCCATCGATACGCCGGCGGCGGTGCAACGTTCCGAAATTGCCCCTCGCGTCTCCGTTCCGCTGCACTGGGGTTCGTGGCTCGGCGTCACAACCACGGCTGCATTTCGCGCTACTCGCTACGGCTCCGAGCTTCTGAACGGTTCCATCGCCGGACATTCGTTTACGCGGCAAACCGGTGAGTTTAGCGTAGATTTGCTTCCGCCCGCGTTTGAGCGGGTCTGGCAGGGCTTCGGAGCGAAGTGGAAACATACGATAGAACCGCGCATCACCTATAATTACATCACCGGAGTTCACGATTTCAGCCGCTTCATCCGTTTTGATGCCGACGACACGCTGACCAACACTCGCGAGGTCGAGTACGGCATCACGCAACGCCTCTATCGCAAGCAGGGTACTGATCAGGCCGACCAGTTCCTCACGTGGCGCTTGGTGCAGAAGCATTACTTTGATCCGACATTCGGAGGCGCGCTCGTCACCGGCCAGCGCAACGTTTTCGCCGCGCTAAATTCCCTAACGCCATTTGCCTTTGCCGATACCCCGCGGCATTGGTCGCCCATCGTCAGCACCGTTAAAGTTACTCCGGGCGGCCGTTACGATGGCGAATTAATCATGAATTACGACACACAGCGTAACCGACTCACCGCCGTCGGCACGCTCCTAAGAGTGCGGCCTTATCGCGAAGCTTTCCTCACCCTAGCTCATTTCAATATCAAGTCTGACGCCGTTGTCCAACCGTTCTCGAACCAGGTCCGCGCGCTTCTCGGCTATGGTGACTTCAACAGGAAAGGATTTAACATGGCAGGGGGGTTCAGCTATGACATCGCCGGGGCAATTCTTCAGAACCAGCTCGTGCAGGTTAGCTACAACGGGTCGTGTTGTGGCTTGGCCCTCGAGTACCGGCGGCTCAATCTATCCAGCGTGCGTGTGGAAAATCAGTTTCGCGTTGCCTTTATCATCGCCAATATCGGTACCTTTGGGAATCTTCGCCGACAGGAGAAAATTTTCTGATATACCGTGAGGAAGTCCTCGGGTCTGAGCGAAAGACGCTATGAATGAATCCGATCTCCCCTTCGCTTCCATCGAACAACTCGCTCCCCTGCTTCAAAAGAAAAAGATTTCTCCTGTCGAGCTCACCAAACTGATCCTCCACCGTATTGCGCGGCTCAATCCGAAGATCAATGCGTACATCACCGTCACAGAAGATCTAGCCCTCAAGCAAGCGAGGATTGCCGAAAACGAAATCGCGGCGCCGCGCAGTCGCGGAAAATCCCGTGGTCCGCTTCATGGCATCCCCATTTCGCTCAAAGACAATATCTGCACGGCCGGGATCCGGACCACTGCAGGCTCAAAAATTATGGCCGATTTCGTTCCCGAAGAGGACGCAACCGTTGTGAAACTTTTGCGGCAGGCTGGCGCCATCATTCTTGGCAAGACCAACCTGCATGAATTCGCGTACGGTGTAACCTCAAACAATCCGCATTTCGGTGCGGTGCGCAATCCTTGGGATCTCGATCGCATTCCAGGTGGATCGAGTGGTGGCTCGGCGGCAGCCTTGGCAGCGGGTCTTTGCTACGCCTCTATAGGCACTGATACGGGGGGATCCATCCGCATTCCCGCTGCGCTTTGCGGTGTGGTCGGTTTCAAGCCTCACTACGGTCAGGTGCCGGCGGAAGGCGTCGTACCTCTTTCCACCTCCCTCGATCACGTCGGCCCATTGGCCCGCACGGTGGCTGACGCGGCGCTTGTTTTTCGCGCGATCCTGCGAGAGGCGCCGCTTGTTGATCCCGCGAGATCCAGCGACCGCGAAGTAAGCGCTCAACCGTTCAAAGATTCCCGTGACTTTCGCGCGAGAATCCCCAAGTCGCTACGCTTGGGTATCCCCACAGATAATTTCTGGGATGGCATCGATAATGAAGTCCATAAAATTGTCACAAAAGCCGCACGCCGTTTTGAAGCGCTAGGCGCGACCATTCACGAAATTGCGCTGCCCAACATTCACCGCTGCGGCGATGCCAGCACCGCCATTGCTTTAGCTGAAGCTCGCGCTTATCACGAGCAGGAGGGCTGGTATCCCGCGCGCGCCGCGGATTATGGCAGAGACGTTCGCGAGCGTTTGGAAATGGGCGGCGGTGTTCGCGCGTGTGATTACATTTCCTCCGTAAACATTCGCTCGACGCTGGGAACCGATTTTGATCCACTCGTAACCCGCAAAGGTTTCGGCTGCTTGCTGGATGCGCTGCTGGTTCCCACTGTGCCGTTCGCCGCGCCGCTGATTGGCGCTGAGAAAGTTTTGCGCGGTGGAGAGAGCGTCTCTGTGCGCGGTGAGCTGATCCGCCTCAGTCGCCCCGCGAATTATTTTCAAATGCCTGCTATTTCGATTCCGTGCGGATTCACCGCAGCTGGATTGCCCATCGGCTTGCAACTGATCGGCGGTTGGCGGCGTGGCTTCAAAGTGCTGCGGATTGCCGCCCTCTATGAAGGGGCGCACGATTGGCAGCGCCGCCCGGCTCTCGATTAGCCTGCAGGGGATAGCGATGCGAGCGAAAAGAATTCACTACATCTTTTCCGGGAGACCTGCAACCCCGCCGCGACTTTCCATCAGCTTTTTCCCCAACCAATATCCCAGCGTCCCGGTTACGATGCCGCCAAAAATATCCACCACATAGTGATAGCGCCCGTAGACCGTCGAGGCGATCATGCACAAAACCAGAGGCAAATACACCCAATAGAGCCACCGCAGATGGCGGCGCGCCCCCCACAATGCTGCCATTGCTCCCGCGACATGTTCGGAAGGAAATGCCGCGCCGCGCACCCTGCCAAAGTGTTCGATTAAATTGATCAGCGCTGTGAAGAAACCGCCGCGAAGCTCCCCGTGCCATGCTCCAGCCATCGAAAACCACGGGCTTTCAATTGGAAAAAATATTGCGATCACATATCCAATGGAATAGGCCACCGCCGAATACGTCATCACGGCCCAATAGCCGCGGAAATCTTTCCGCGCATACAGGAAGCCGCCAAGCACCACGAGGTACAAAAAATAGGTGATGTAAGCAAACTGCATGAACTCATTCAGCGCCGGATGCGCAAACTGCTCGAGCCACACTGTCGGATAGGCGCCCGTTAACCAGTAATCCGCCGCAAGCAGCCGTCCATCGAACCATCCCGGGTAAACCAGATGCACCAGGTGGCCCAGTTCTTCAAAACAAAAAATAAAAAACAGGTGCGGATACCAGTGCCGCGCGAAGTGCCATGTTTTCGACGCGAGCGTTTCCCCCTGCCTTTTCGCGCGCGACTGCGATCTGGCATATCTGCCGCAGAGCAGCAAAATAATTGCCGCCACGCTAGCCCGCAGACCCAACAGTGTTAATGGATTTTGCAGATGTTCGTGGAAGGAAACGATCAAGGCGGAAGAAATTCCCACGTAGCCGAGCGCCACCCACTCGAACGCTCCGCACGCCGCCCATGCCCACGCCAGTTCCTGTGTAATCCGCGCGCCGAGGATTTTGGGCTTCTGCACGTTCGCGACGCAGGCCGCGTCCACGCGTTTTATTTCGCGCCACGGGATCGACGCAGCGATTTCGCTATTTTCCCGCTCCATCACTCTCATCCACTCCTCCCATGCAAACCTGCTTGCGCGGAATCCCTGGCAATCGCTCGAAGCGGCGCCGGCCTCCGCTTCGCGGTCTTCGGCTTTTTCTTATCCTTCCATAAAACGATTGGCCACCCAGCAGCTTTCGCGACCCGCCGCAATCCTCGTGTCGGATTCACGGCGACGGGGTAGCCCACTTTCGCCAGCATTGCGCAATCGCTCGCAGTATTCGCGTAAGCAAAGCTTCGCCCCAAATCAATCTGCTGCTCGCGCGCCAAGCGCTCCGTCGCTCGCGACTTCGCTCTTCCCCAAATCGCTTCCCCGGAAACCTCGCCAGTCCACCGCCCCGCGTTCTCCGCGAGCCGCGTGGCACAAACTCCAATCGCGTCCGGTAAGGCCTTCAGCCTCAACTTTTCTTTTAATTCATCCGCTGCTACCTGTGCGAGCGATTCGAGTGTTCCGCTGACGAGAATAATCTTATGTCCCTGCGAAACGTGCCATCGCATCCGCCGTATTCCCTCAACAAAAAATTCGATTCGCGGAGCTTGCGCTCCAAATTCTTCGGCCGATGCAACCCGCACATTTTTCCAGTAAGCTTTGTTCCCGTGCGTAGCCATCACCCACCTTTGTTCCGGCGCCATACTCTTCGGAAGCGCGCAAACTTTTAAATAACGCGCCACCCACCGCGCAAGACTCCGCGGCGTCCATTCCCGGCGCCCATACAAAAATCGCAGCAGCCTGCGTTCGAGCGACGGCTCTGGCACAAGCGTCCCATCCAAATCGAAGAATGCCGCGACGCTTGCTGTGGCGACCCCTCTCACGGCTGTACGCTCGCGTCCGCCCTCGCTCATCGCCCGGCCACTCGTCCCGCCGCTGTCTCGGGAACGAATTGCGCTGGGGTTCTTTCTTGGCCACCCGAAGCCGCTCCCGCAGCGTACGCGGCTACGTAACGCCAACCTTCAACGATCACTGGCAATCCCCTCACAACGCAAAACGCCGCCGTCGCCCAGATCACCACTTGTGCGCCCATCCAAATCCAACCCAGCGTAGGCGCACTCAACTTGCTCACAAGCGCTACGGGCCCGCGCGACAGCGCCAGTTGCAGCCCTAAGTAGCAAAAGCATCCGCACTTCAACGCCGCATACGCTCCCCGGCTCCATCGAGAAGCCACGAGCGCCCGTCCCCACCACGTTTGCATCATCGAAGCCTGTCCCCAGCCACTGTGCCCTGCGCGGGCCGCGATGCCGCGAATAAAATCCGTAGCCGTGCCACGCGCAAAGAACAATACCGGCAGCCACAGAGAAACCAATCCGCAAACCGCAAAATACGTGAAGTACACATTTTCAATCACGCGATCGCCGAGGATATCGATTTGCGCTCCGAGTGGTGTTGCCAATCGCCGCTTGCGCGCAATGTACCCGTCCAGCGCATCGAGCGCGATCACCGCTACGGTCAGAGCCACCGCTGCTAAATTTGCCCACGGATTTCGCCCGTAAAGCCATACCGAGCCGAACGCTATTGCCACGCGCAACAACGAAATCTGATTAGGAGTGACTGCCATCGCTGGGCCTCCCCCCAGCAAACAGCATTGCCAGTTCCAAAGGAACACGCTTGCAAGCCTCCCATTTACAGTGACTTACGAGTTAGTAAATTTCTGGCACAAGGTATCATGTGACGCCCAAACGCTGCACCCGTCGCAAAATTCCCCCAATCCCTCGTTTCCTGACGCTGCTGGCTCCTAATGCGCGTCTAATCCCTGGAAAGGTTCTCGCATACGAATGGCAATTAATTGTTAGAATTAGCCGGTCTGACAATTGGATGTTTACGTTCAGCGCCAGCGCCGCGTGCATTCGTGAGTGCCTTCGTCTACGAAATCCTGTATCTTTCGTCGCCGAAATGCACTCTCACCTATTTGGACAGCCAACGCTCATGCTCACCATTGATCCTTGCTTGTGATTGACGTCTCTATCGCCGGAGCGTTCCTCGCTGGTCTGGTCTCCTTCCTCTCCCCGTGCGTGTTGCCGCTCGTACCCGGCTACATCTCCATGCTTTCAGGCATCGGCGTCGAGCAACTTCGCCAGGGCCAGCAACCTCGTGGCAGCTTGCTCGCCTCGTCCCTCACCTTCGTAGCGGGATTTTCCGTAGTATTCATCTCGTTCGGGGCATCGGCCAGCGCCGTCGGCCAGTTTCTACTCCACAACCGCCGCTACCTGGCTCCTATCGCCGGCGCGCTTATTTTGCTTTTCGGGCTCCATCTGACTGGACTGCTCGCCAAGATCACCATCCGTATCGGACTCATCATCGGCTCCATACTTTTAGTCGGCGCCGTGCTCCTTTATTTCCGTCCCGAATTCATCCCGCACTTCGGCCCAATACATCTGATCTCTCTTTCGGCAATTTTCTTTCTGGGACCCTCGCTTACGCGCTGGCTCAATCGCGACGTCCACTTCCGCAAGCTCGGCGGCCAGCCCGGCGTCTGGAGCGGTTTCCTGCTCGGCTTCGCATTTGCCTTTGGCTGGACTCCGTGCATCGGTCCAATCCTCGCCGCCGTGCTCACCGTCGCGGCTGCCAGTGACACGGTCATGCGGGGTGTCCTGCTTCTCGCTGCTTACTCAGCCGGCCTGGCGATTCCGTTTTTGCTGACCGCGCTGGGTCTCAGCCGCTTTTTGCGCTTTTATCAGCGCTTTCGCAAACACCTTCACACCCTCGAAGTCTTGAGCGGCGTACTTCTTTTGTTTGTTGGCGCATTGGTTTTCGTCAACCGCCTGACCTGGCTTTCGGGTAAGCTATCTTTTCTGAACCGTTTTGCGCTGTAGCCTGCAGCTGCATGAGGTACATCGCGGATTGGTGTTGTGCGTCGTCGTAGTATTAAAAATTGATCGAGGGCACCTTCATGGACTTTGATCCGAATAAGCCTGATGTATCGGAAGCAGGAAATACCGGCGTAAACGATGCTGGCGATGTGGGAATGGAGCCGGCTACCAACGACCCGCGCGGCAACAACACTCTGCTTGTGCTTCTTATTTTTATTGCCATCGCTGCCGGCACTGTTTTCCTCATGCGCGGGACGCGCGGAAGAACCGGACCAAGGCCGCCCTCTTCCCTCAAATTTCAGGCGTTGGACCCGGCTGCAATGGGCGCCTACAAAGGCAAAGTAGTTCTAGTGAATTTCTGGGCTACGTGGTGTGAACCCTGCCGCGTGGAAATTCCCTGGCTCATCGAATTTCAACAGAAATATAGCGACCGGGGCTTCACTATTCTTGGAGTGGCCATGGATGATGGAGGCAACAGCGCCGTCGCGCCATTCGTCGAACAGGAGCGCTTTGAAGTAAATGGCAAATCCCTCGGCATGAACTATCCCATTTTCCTTGGCAATGAACAGGTCGCCGAAAAATTTGGCGGCATCATCGGCTTTCCCACCACCGTCCTCATTTCCCGCGACGGCCGGCAAGTCAAGCGCATCACCGGCCTGATCCCCCATGACGAAATGGCCAAAACCATTGAAGGCCTTCTCTAGGATTTTCTGGTCCCTTGAGTATTTTCTGCCTGCTCTTGCAGTCGCTTGTTTATGACCGAGGATATAAGTCTGAATCATAATGATGAGCTAGACGCGAGCTGAACCGTTTACGAAGATTGATCGCCAATTGAGGTCCGAGAGCTATCCATTTAGGTTCTCTGAAACCTTCGCGAGACCATAATCGTACAGTCCATCAGACGCGAAATGCCCAGTCAAAGTAAATTCGCAAAACGCAGCGCATCGCTGCGCGAACCCTTCAGTGTCGCCTTCGCCACTTTGCACGCACACAAGCTACGCTCGTTCCTGATGCTGCTGGGCATCATTCTCTCGGTGTCCGCGCTGATCGTCGTTGTCGCGCTTATCGAGGGCGCCAATCGTTACATCGCTACGCGCGTGGCCAACCTCGGCGCCAACGTTTTTGTCATCACCCGCTTCGGCATCATCACCGAGCTCGAAGAATTCGTGAAGGCCAGGCGCCGCAATAAAAATATTACCTGGGAAGATTACGAGGCCCTGCGCACGAGTCTGAAGCTGCAGAAAAATATCGGCGTCGAAACGCGCACTAGCGGCAAAGCCCGCGCCGGCAATCATTCCATCGAAGACATGGATATTCGCGGCGTCACCGCCAGCATCGGTGATATGGATGTTCAGGAGCCTGCTTCCGGCCGCTACATCTCCGAATCCGATAACGAGCATCGCACGTTTGTTACGCTGATTGGCTCGGAGATTGGCGCGCGCCTGTTCCCCGGCGTCGACCCTATCGGGCATACGATCGAACTCGACAGCCGTCCTTTCGAAGTGGTTGGCGTGGCGAAACCGATTGGCACCGTGCTCGGTCAGTCGCAGGATAAATTCGCTTACATTCCCATTCAAACGTTTCTGAAGATTTATGGTTCCAACAATCGCAGTCTCTCAATTAATGTCCAAGCGCGCGGCCCGGAATGGATGATGCGCACGCAAGATGAGGCTCGTGTCCTGATGCGTGCCCGCCGCCATCTGCGTCCCTTGGAGACCGATAATTTCGCAATTTTAGGCGCGGACTCGGTTATCGGTTTGTTTCATCAATTGACCAGCGCCATCGCTTCGTCGATGGTCGGCATCGTCTCCGTTTTTCTGGTGATTGGTGGCGTCGTCATCATGAACGTGATGCTCGCCAGCGTAACCGAGCGTACGCGCGAAATCGGCATTCGCAAATCCCTCGGCGCCCGCCGCTCTGATATTCTGATGCAGTTTCTTGTGGAAGCAGCGGTGATGGCCGCGATCGGCGGGGCATCCGGTGTAGCGCTGGCGTATATGATTACGCTTCTGGTGAGCGCCACTACTTCTGTCCCTATGGCCGTGCCTATCTCGTCGGTGTTGATAGCGCTCACCGTTTCCACCTCGGTGGGAATTTTCTTTGGCCTTTACCCCGCGCAAAAGGCTTCGCAGCTGAGTCCGATTGAAGCCTTGCGCGTGGAGACATAATCTCCAGACCGATGCGCATGCATTTTGAAAACACGGCCATGGCTTTGACCACGCTGCGCGAAAATAAAATTCGCTCGGTGCTTACTGTTCTCGGCGTGGTTATCGGCGTTACGACGTTGATTCTGGTTTCCTCCATACTCGTTGGACTGGATCGTGACATTCGCGGCTTTCTCACCGACTTCGGCACGGACACGCTTTGGATTTTCAAGGTCAAGCAAGGCTTCACGGGACGTCTCACTCCCGAAGAACGCGTCCGCAAGCCGCTGTCGCTCGAAGATGCCCTGGCCATCCAGGAACTTGCTCCCTCCGTCAAAGCTGTAACTGTTGACGTTTTCCCGCGATTTTACGGCCAGCCTTTGGTCAACACCGCGCGCTACCGCAATAAAGAAGTGAATGCTATCCAATTGAGCGGCTGTCTGCCCGCTTCCGAACAAGTCTATTCGCTAAGGATTAACTCTGGCCGCTTTTTCAATGAATCCGAGAACGCCCATCGCCTGGACGTTGCCGTAATCGGATACGATCTCACCGAGGCGCTTTTCTCCGGTGATGACCCCCTCGGAAAAACCATCCTTGTCGATGGCGTCTCCTTTGAGGTCATCGGAGTAATCGACCGGCACAAAGGCCAATTTTTCCGCGACCCGCAGGCCGACAAGACTGTGCTCGTGCCCTATCGTGCCTATCGCAAGCACTTTCCGCAACACGACGAGCATTTTGTCGGCGCGCTGGTTTATCCCGGCAAAAAGTCCGCAGCCGAAGACGAGATTCGCGGCTTGCTTCGCCGCCGTCGCAATGTTGCTTTCGATAAGCCCGATAATTTTGATATTTCCAGCGCCGAGCAAATCGCCAATGAATTTCGGCAAATCACTGCCTCGATCGCAGTTTTGATTTCAGTCGTCAGCTCCATCGGCCTCCTGGTCGGCGGCGTCGGAGTGATGAACATCATGTTGATGTCCGTCACGCAACGAACCCGCGAAATCGGAGTTCGCAAGGCGATTGGCGCGCGCCGCAGTGACGTGATCTGGCAATTTCTCACCGAGGCAATGACGCTGACGAGCGCTGGCGGCATCATTGGCGTGCTGCTCGGCTGCGGCTTCAGCCTGCTCATTAATCTGCTCGTGCCCAAGCTGCCTTCCGCCGTGCCACTCTGGGCCATCTTCCTGGGAGTCGCTGTTTCGATGAGTGTGGGACTCTTCTTCGGGCTCTATCCCGCAATCAAAGCAGCGCATCTTGATCCCGTGGATGCCCTGCGGTATGAATGAGGGCCGCTTGCTGTTCGATTCCAATGTGCGGTAGCCTGCAACCATGATTGATGAACAGGATTTCAAGAAAAAGTGCGATGCCGCTTTTGAAGACTTGAAGCGAAGGCTAATCACGCTTGGCGACAAATTCCAGTTCGACGTGGAAGGCGAAAGCGGCAAGCTGGAAGTAATCTTTGAGGAGCCCGAGGAAACCAAATTCGTGATTTCGCCGAATACGCCCGTGCGTGAAATTTGGATCTCCGCGCTCTCGACGAGTTTCAAGCTGAGCTGGTCGGATTCCGCCAACGCATTCGTGCTGGCTAAAACAGGCGAGACGCTTCCGCAAGTAATGAGCCGCATCCTCAGCTCGCAGCTTGGCGCTCCGGTTACAGTCTAGGTCAAGGTCAAATGACACCCTTAATTTATATAATCATGTTTAACGCCCTGCTTCTGACCGCAAATAATTTGTTCGTGCCGCATCATCCCCCGCTAGCCCAATCTAATATTGCCCGCGCCAACACCGTCATCGAGCCAACTGTGTTTGTTTCTCCTGCGCCGGTCCCGCGCGGCCGCGCTTTCGACTTGGCCATTGTGTTAAAAATTCGCCCCGGCTTCCACGTGAATGCCCACGAGGCCTCCGAGGATTTCTTGATCCCGACAGAGGTCACCGCCGAGCTCCCCCCGGGTTTTCGCGCGGCGGCCACGATTTATCCTAAGGGCTCGCTGCGTAAATTTTCGTTTTCGCAGAAAAAACTAAACGTCTACGAAGAAAGCGTGACCGTGCGCATGAAGCTAGAAGCACTCGACGCCGCGCCGCTGGGACTCCAGAAGCTGGCGCTTAAGCTGCGCTACCAAGCCTGCACGAATGAGCTTTGTCTGCCGCCTGTCACTCTGCCTATCACCACCGAGTTTCAGGTTGCCGAACGCGGCGCCAAGAGCCAGCCTGCGCATCCCAACATTTTTTCGCCTGCGCAACGCTCGAAACCCAGCAGCAGTAAACATCACGATCCTATCGCGTTCCTTTGTTTGTCACCGTTTTTCAAAACACCATTCGAGGAGCCCTATGTTTTATAACCGTTTTGCGTTCTCGCTTTCGCTTGTAATCCTCGGCGTTCTATCGCTCAGCCTGATGCTGATGCCGCTTACGCATTCCGCCGCCGAGGAACGCGTTATCCATGGGTTCGATCCGGCAAATCTCGATCGCTCCTGCAAGCCGTGTGACGATTTTTATAAGTTTGCCGTTGGTGGCTGGATGAAGACGCATCCAATCCCCCCCGAATATCCCGCCTGGGGCAGCTTTGCGATGCTGGCCGATAAGAATCAAGAGGCCTTGCACGAAATTCTCGACCGCGCCTCGAAGAATAAAAATGCTCCGCGCGGCTCGAACGAACAGAAGATTGGCGATTATTACGCAGCCTGCATGGACGAGGCCGGAATCGAAGCTCAAGGCCCCAAAGCCATCCATGCCGAGCTGGCGCGCATAGATGCAATCGCAGACCGTGCCGGGCTCCAGGCCGAAGTAGCGCGCCTGCAATCCGAGGGCGTCACTCCAATGTTTCGTTTCAGCTCCGGCCAGGATTTGAAAAACAGCTCGATGGTCATCGCTTCCGCGTTTCAAGGCGGGCTGGGGCTTCCGGAGCGTGATTACTACACGCGTGAAGACGAACACTCGAAGACGCTGCGCGAGCAATACCTGAAACATGTCGCGAAAATGTTTGAGCTTATTGGTGATCCCGCGGACAAAGCTGCCGGCGAAGCAAAAACGGTGGCGGCCATCGAAACTACGTTGGCCAAAGCTTCGATGAGCAACGTGGATTTGCGCGATCCGAATAAAATTTATCACAAGATGACGCTGGCGCAACTACAAGAGCTGACGCCTGGATTTTCCTGGGAGTCTTACTTCCGCAGCGTCGGGCATCCCGAACTCCGTGAGATCAATGTTGGGCAACCGGATTTTTTCAAAGAGCTCAATCAGCAACTAACAGCCACCCCGCTCGAAGACTGGAAGACGTACCTGCGATGGCATCTGCTGGACCGCGCAGCGCCCGCTTTGCCCGCGAAATTCGTGGACGAAGATTTTGAATTCTTCGGCCGCGCCCTCACCGGTGCCAAACAAATTCAGCCGCGATGGAAGCGCTGCGTGCAATCGACCGACCGCAATCTAGGCGAGGCCTTGGGACAGATTTACGTTGAAAAGCATTTCACGCGGCAGGCCAAAGCTCACGCGTTGGAAATGGTGCACAATCTGATCGCCGCACTTCGCGATGATCTTCGAACCCTCGAATGGATGGGGCCCGAAACGCGCAAACAAGCAGCCGCCAAGCTCGAAGCCTTTGCCGTCAAAATCGGCTATCCGGACAAATGGCGCGATTATTCATTGCTGCAAGTGGATCGCACCTCGTACCTGCAAAATCAACTTCACGCGGCAGAGTTTGAAACTCACAGGCGCCTTGGAAAAATTGGCAAGCCCCTCGATCGCACGGAATGGGGCATGACGCCTCCCACCGTAAATGCCTACAACAACAGCAGCATGAACGAAATCGTGTTTCCCGCCGGGATCATGCAGCCTCCGTTTTACGACTCCAAAGCCGATGATGCCGTCAACTATGGCGGGATGGGCGCGGTGATCGGCCATGAAATCACGCACGGCTTCGACGATCACGGAAGTCAGTTTGATGGCCGGGGAAATCTGAACAACTGGTGGTCGCCTGAGGACAAGACAAATTTCAACGCTCGCGCAACGTGCGTTGTGGATCAGTTCAACGGGTATGTGGTCGAGGGTGAACTGCACGAGAACGGTAAACTTGTGCTTGGCGAAAGTATTGCCGATCTTGGCGGACTCGCAATCTCTTATGCTGCGTTTCAGAAATCGCTCAAGGGAAAGCCGCAACCGAAGGAGATTGATGGCTTCACACCGGAACAGCGCTTTTTTCTTGGCTGGGCTCAGGTGTGGGCCACAAATGCGCGTCCGGAATTTGAGCGTTTGTCGGCCAACACGAATCCGCATCCGCTCGGTCGCTTTCGCACCAACGGTCCCCTTTCGAATTTTTCGGTTTTTGCGAAAGCATTCGGCTGCAAAAAAGGCGATGCCATGGTGCGCGAAAACGTCTGCCGCATTTGGTAGGAATTAAGGGGAATGGGAGCGAGCAGTATTCGCAAGCGCTGTCGATGCGCAAACCACGAGGTTATTTTGGTTTAGTTTTCAGTGCAGTTACGATCTTGAATTTTTGTAGCAATTTCTGACGGTTGTGGCGCAGATTGCGTCCATCGCGCCGCTCAGGATAGGGAGCGGCTTCGCCTTTTAAACCTTCCCACAGGACGCGGTTGAATCGCTCTGAGTCGAGCCTGTCCTCGACCGAGAAATCGAGCCCTTTCGTTTTTTCTTCCCAATACGCCGCGTCGTGCCGCGGGGCTGCCAACGGGCCGGATTTATTTTTCAGCGCCGCCCCGGTCGTTGATTTCGCATTTGCGCGCAGCGGTAACGGCAGCTGTGTGCTGCGCAATACTTCGGGCACGACAGCCTTGAAACTCCAATCCGCCCCTGCAGGTTGGAACGCTTCTGCCATAGGCTCGAGCGCTGCGTCGTAAAGTCCCAACGGTTCGATCCCCAGCACATCTTCGATAGTGCGCAGCATGCTTACGGTGTTGTAGCGCTCTGAAATCACGGCACCGCGCTTCACGTAGGCGCCTGCGACAAACGCAATCGTCCGATGGGCGTCCACGTGATCCGGACCGTTCTGCGCATCGTCTTCCACCACGAAAATCAGCGTGTCATTTTTGTAGCGGCTGCGCGAAACCTTCTCCACCAAAAGCCCCAGCGCATAATCATTGTCGGCCATCTGCGTCTCAACAGTGTTCACCCCGCGAAGTGTCTCGCGGAAAGTTCCAAAGTGATCGTTGGGCAGGCGCATGAGTGTAAGCTCAGGCAAGTTTCCATTTTTTTCATACTGGTCAAACTCGCGCTCCCATTCCTTGAACCGGAAAAAGTCAGGCAGTTTGGTATCGAAGCCGCGGAAATACGGATCGGTAACGTCGCGTAACGCAGCTTTCGTTGGGAAGGCCACAATTTTCTTGGTCTCCCACGGATTTTCAATGGGAGCTACATTCCCGGATTCACCGTGCGTCGGCTCTTCACGCAGCGGCGCGACGAAAAAACCGTAATTGCGCATGCTGCGCCCGGCGCGCCGCGCAGCGTCCCAGAGATAACCGGTGCCGGCTTCACCTTCGGAGCTATCCGGCGCCGCAACATCTGCCGTGCCGGGTAACAGGTCTGGGTCGGTCGAAATTTCAGAATTGGCCGCTCGGCGTCCTGCGATCGTGGGTTCGCCGACATTCACCTCGCGATTAGCCCCTTCAAAGTCATATCCCAAACTACGGTGCGCGTAATTTATGGGCACGTTGATGGTAGTCGTCTCGCTGGCGCGCGCCGCGGTGGACCAGTTCCATCCGTCACCGCTCACGTTGCCGGAAGCATAAAAATTGTCCAGCGTTACAAATGCGCGCGCCAGCGCGTGATGATTGGGCGAAATAGCCTGTGGGAACACCACCAGTTTTGGATCGCCATTGCCGCGATCCAAATCACCAAGCACCTGATCGTAGGTGCGATTTTCCTTCACGATGTAAATCACGTGCTTGATGTGCTTGCGCAGCTCGGCCATTTGTTGCACAGCGCCGCTCTTGGCGCCCGTGGCTAAGTTCGTCCATCGGTTATTTGCGGCAACCTTGCGCGTCAGCTGCTCGAGTTCGTTCCGCGCCGGTACCGGGATCGTCAGAAGCCCCGCTTTCATGCGTTGCAGAATATATTGATTAGCGGCCTTGCACTCCGCTTCGCGGCCTGCTTTTGCGCTTGTCCGGCAAGTTTTCGGAACCGCGCCGGGCATGCTGAACCCGTTCACCACGTAAAGCGTATGCCCATCGCGGCTGACGCTCACGGACGTTGGATACCATCCGGTTGGAATCAGTCCGGCCACGCGACTTGTCTGAGTTGCTTCCTGATCGCCATCCTTATCGTCCTTATCGTCCTTATCGTCCTTATCGTTCTCATCGTGTTTCCCGCCCAGTGCGATAATGGCCACGCTGTTCGAGCCGCCATTGGTTACAAACAAAAGCCGCTCATCGCGTGAAAGAGTCAGGCTGTTCGGGCTGCTCCCTTTCCATCCTTTTGAATTTGCGAAAACTCTTCCCGGGGCCATCGTCGCAATTTCTTCGATCACGCGATCGTTCTGCGTGTCCATTACGGCGATGCGATCGCTGCTATGCATTGCCACGAAAAGCCGCGTGCCGGCGCGCGAAAGGATCATCTTGTTGGGCACGCCTCGCAGGGCAATACGCTTGGCAACACGAATCCCATTCGCTAAATCGAGCGCTACGATTTCACGGTCGCGTTGGCTGGAGACGTAAGCCTTATCTTTTCCTGCCCACACCACCCAGAATGGGTATTCGCCTCCGGGCGTTCCTGTTTTGGCTGGATCGCTCTTACCCGGGCGCAAATCAAGCTCGCCTATTTTTTTATGCGCAGTAAGATCCACGAGGCTCACGGAATCGTTCTGATAATTAGCGACTAGCAAGCGGGTTCCGCCGGGATCCACGCCGAGGCCGGCAACCACCGGCTTTGTTTTTACGCCCAGTCCCCAGGCATGTCCCATCTCGATTGGCGGATTCTGTTCCGTCCATTTTCCGTTTTCTTCGTGGAAAACGTGGACGTTGTCATTTCCTCCACCCGAGACATAAAACTCCTTCCCGTGCGGATTCCAAGCCAGCCCCATGAACGAATTGGGGATTTGAAGCGCCTGTTTCTTTTGTGGCTTGCCGGAAGAAATATCGTACACAAACACATATTCGTTCGACGAAGCTTTGTCCGGCACGCCGCGCGCATCATTCATCAGGTTGTAACCGCTCGTTAGCACTAGCAATGACTCTTCATCGGGGCTGATTGCCGTGGTGACGGCCTGCCCGGCGACAAAATCCGGAAAATTGGGAAGGTCTGGGTTGAGCGCTTCGAAAGTTGATCCTGGCGCTGCCGTCGGAGTAATCGCCATCCCAGAAGGCAGTACCTGCGGCACTGCCTGCGGCTCGCTACCCGGCGTTTGGGCAAACGCTGCCGGAAGGGCAATCCCGTATAAGCAAATAACGATTCGAAGTGCAGGGGTCATCGTGGCCTCAGTCAGTAATATTTCGCACCAATTCCGCTTTTTTGACGATCCGTGAAGAAACCATTCTCGATGCTTCTTTTTCTATTTCACGCCGCGTAAATAATTATCAGTCTTATCGAGCCAATCCTGGCGGGGGGGATCGAAAACGTCCAGGTCCACGGTATCTTCGAGAGCCCAGGCTTCGTGCGGCATGTTCGAGGGAATACACAGAACCTCGCCGGCGTTCACCACGATCTCCTGACCATCAATCTTAAACTTCAGCGCGCCTTCAAGGATATACGTCATCTGCTCGTTGACATGCTGATGCATCGGCACATGACTGTCTTTCTTTAGCAGGACTCGTGCCAGCATGATGTTCTGTCCCACCACAAGCTGGCGGCCCAGTAACGGATTGAGTTGCTCCAACTCCACATCTTTCCAGCGCAGATGTTTCTTCTCTGGTTTCGCGCCCATTCATTGCTCCCGTCGGATGGCTGAAACGCCAGTTATTTCACAACGATTGAAATCTGTCGAGCAGCATCTTCAGATTTTTGCCGGGCGTATCGAGTCATGTATATGCAGTTGCGATTAAGTCTAACCCTTCGATCTTCCTCTTGGTGATGCCGGATACGATGCGCGCAGATCGCTCGCTTAAAAATTCGCTTGACCCCGCCCTTCCCGGAGCACACCATTTAGTTAACGCTGGGCGCGATCGTCCGTGAAACCTATTCTCCCCAGCTGACATCGTACTTAGAAGCACACGTCCCCACAAAAGGGGGTGGCTATGTCCATCCGTCCCGTAAGGTTTTTCTCTTTTCTATCGTTTCTGGCAGCTTTGCTGGCTTTACATCTCGCCGCCGCTTCGGCTGCTCCCGCGCCTGATTACAGCCACGCCCGGGTGGTGCGCTTGAGCCTGGTGCAAGGCGAAGTAAAGGTATCCCGCACAGGAGGTTCCGGCGACGCGCTTGGTCAAAATCTGACCTGGGAACAAGCGCTGATAAATCTTCCCATTCGCGAGGGCTTCGTGCTGGCAACGGGCCAAGGCCGCACGGAAGTGGAATTTGAAAGCGGCGCCGCAGCTTATCTGGCCGAGAATTCCGTTTTGCAATTTACTGAGCTTGCGCTTTCCGGCGGAGCGCGCATCACCAGACTGACTCTCACGCAAGGAACCGCCACGTTCTTCGCAAACCCTTCGCGCCAAGATTCGTTCGTGGTAAAGACGCCCACCTTAGAAGTGGCCCTCAACAAGAAGGGACGCATTCGCGTCGACACCTACGACGATGGCGTCTCCGTTAGCGCATTGCACGGCGGAGCGGATGTAACGTCGAATGCCGGTACCAAACATATCAGCAAGGGCCAGTCACTTTCGCTTGGTGCTAACCGTCCAAACGACTTCTCAATAAGCGCAATTCCAAAAAATGATGAGTGGGACCGCTGGGTGGCGGACCGCGAAGAGTCCGTGCAATCCACGGCTACAATGACTTCGAATCGCTTGTATTCGCCCTATTATCAAGCTGGCGTTGCTGAGCTCTCCGTTTATGGCACTTGGATTTCTTACGGCGGCTTCGATAATTGCTGGCGTCCGCTTGGTGTTAGCTATGGCTGGACGCCATTTTCGAGCGGTAGGTGGTCTTTCTATCCTGGTTTCGGTTGGACGTGGGTGAGCGCAGAGCCGTGGGGATGGCTCCCTTACCATTTTGGCGGCTGGGTTTTCTCGCCAGTGTACGGTTGGCTCTGGGTGCCCGGTCAACCGCAGCAATGGCAAGTTGGGTTCCGGCCTGCTACGGCGGTTTTCGTCCAAGTGAACAACCAGGTCGGCTGGCTGCCGATGCATCCTCTGGACCGTAGTGGCGATACGCCGTTGAATATGGAATACGGCGTGACGACCGAAGGAGCGGACGCACAGATGGTTCGCGTTCCTGTTACTTCCGACGAAAAAATTCAAGTGCTGCGCGACGCGCCGCGCGGCCTGCAGGGCGGCGGATTTCATTCGGCGGTTCCGCCGGAGCGCGTTTCCCGCAAACTGGGTGACGATGAGGACCGCCACGTGGGCGAGCAGACTGGATCTGGAATCGTTTACGATGGACGCGAAAAGCGCTTCGTCAACGCCAATCCAACGCCGGGCGCAAATCCGGCCGCGGACCCCAACAACAAAACTGACCCCGCTACACAGGAGAATAGGTCCAGATGGGAAACTGGTTCGCGCGATGTTCACCACATAACGCGTGATGTGGATGTGGATTCGGCTCCCGTTGCGCCTAATGTGCCGGGAGCGCCCAGCGCACCAGTGATGCCACCGCGTATGCGCGATTATCAGGATTCGAATGAACCCAATGACCATCGCGGAACGCGCGACTTCGGGAATGGCTCCCCTGCTCCGCAGGTTCCTCCGACACCACAGATAGATGGCAGCGGGCGGCCAGCTTTGCCTGAGAGTGCAGTGCCGCCAGGGCCGTCGCCACAGGCGCCAATCGGCCATTCCCGAAGGTTAAACCGGGAAGATATGAATTCCATTGGGCATGATGACGGCGACGGGCCCCGCTCCATAAACCGGCCGCGCTGGTCTTCCGCACCTCCTCAGGCTGCACCTCCGATGCCACCCAGCGCGCCCGCTCGCGTTGAGCCTCCGCCTTCGCGCCCCATGCCGATGCCCGCGCCACGCATGGAGCCAATTCACCAAGAGTCAGCACCTGCGGCCCCTCGATATTCCCCTCCTCCAGCTCCGGTCGCCCCGCAGAATCAGGGCGATCGTCACGAGCAACAGGGGAATCATGAAGATCACAGCAATCATGAGGAACGCCCGCCTGACCAGCTTTAGGCCATAGGCTCCAGCTCCAAGCCAACATCAAAGAAAGCGGCTCTCTTTCCGAGCCGCTTTTCGTTTTTGAGCAAGATATTCACCGAGAAACTGGGAAGCGTCGATTTTGCTGGATTCTTCGGCGAGAAATTGCCCCGCTTACTCTAGGTTACTGAATAATGATTCCGGCGTATCCCACAACTTCGGAGCGATCCCCGGTTACGTCGCCTGACGTGGCATACCTAACCAGCTCTGCCTGGGATGCTGCCAGGCGCCGTACCGCTGTTAACATCGCCACTGCGGGCCCCACGCCGCACATGGAAATATCTTCGCGCTGCACCGTGTCGTACAAGCCGCGCGGATCGAGTTTCAGCATTTGCTCAATCGCTTTATGATCTTTCCTCCGCGTGTTCTCGTCATCTTCGTAATGGTTCATGTCGGAACTCGTCAAGATAAGCACACGCTCGTTTTGCGCAGCCACCACCTGCGCCACAGCCTCGCCCACAGCTCGCAATTCCTCGTATCGCGCCGTGCCTAGAGCTATAGGCACGAATTGAAATTCATCCGCAAGCACTTGCAGGAACGGAAGCTGCACTTCGAGCGAATGCTCAGCGCTGTGCGCTACCGCGTCTTCACGCAGAAGAGGGCATGCGTTCCTAAGCTGGACGGCGAGCTCGGTATCAATCTGCGCCGCGCCGAGCGGAGTCTGCCAGCCACCCTCGGACAAAATGGCCAGCGCTTGGCCGCGAGGGAAATGGCGCACCCCCAGAATGATGATGCGTCGCGGAAGCTCGATCGCGGCAAACACGCTCCCCGCGACCTCGCCGGAATATTTGTAACCCGCGTGAGGCACGAGGCAAGCTATTGCGCGTTTCTTTTCGGCGGGAGTGCCGGCTGTGAATGCTTTTATTTGGCTGGTCAGTTCGGCGGGATCAGCGGGATAAAATCGGCCGGCAACTGCGGGCGGGCGAAGCATGGCGAGCTACGCGGACTAGCTGGACTTCGAAGGCTTTCCCTTTTTGATCTTAAAGACCGTGCTGGTAGCCGGATCGTACTCGACTTTCACCCTGTCTCCATATTGCAAGCCGCCCTGATTGATAACCTGCTGCATTTTCTCGGCTGCTTGCGGGGAAAGCGTGAACGTGCGCACAGCCAATTCGTTTTCTTTGCCTCGTACGGTAATTTGCGCTATGTTCGCATGCATCACCGTGCCTTCAAATTGTGCGGGTTTAGCCTTAACCGTCTTGATAGGGATTGGCTTCGAGCTATTGGCTGAGTCTTGCGAACGGGCCGGAAGCGCCGCCACGCCCCACAGTGTGCCAAGAAAAAGTGTCGCAAAGCTCAGCAACCGGGCTTCTCGGCCGATGCTTATGCGCGAGAGTTCGAAGATGTGTTTCATGACAAATCGTCCACGGAAATCCGCAGCGACTTCAGAAAGCGAATGTCTTGCGGCGTAACCTCGAGCTTTGCAGTTACTTGCTGCGCTTCCTCCAGCACTTCCTGGTCTACTTGAATGCGCAGCGATTCCAAAAATCGGCGATCTTGATGCGTCATTTTTCTGGGCTCGGAGTCATGATCGCGCCGGGCGAGACCTATCGTGGCGTCGAGCTTCAATACGATGTCATAGCCGTGCGCGCGAACCCCCGCAATCGCTCCAGTGATTCGGTCGGACTCCGAAACCGTATCGTTAATTGCATGCCCAAGTTCACGCAGCAGGTTTTTGAGTTCGTCATCAAGTTGCACGGCTGGCCCTCCCCCCCGTCGTTACCTATCTAAATTGTAGGACGCGCCCTCGCGCGTTACAAGTATTCCTCAAGCCCTTTTGCCCAACCTGCCTACTCCCGCCAACCTGTCTCGTAGGACAGGCTCATTTGTACTAGAATTCTTCTATGGCCGGGGCAATCAAAGTTGCTGCGCGCGGGGGCGGGGGGGTTTTCCGCCGCTTGGCTCGCGCTCTCAAGCAATTGTTTCATGAGATGACTGGCGCAATCTTCGCGGTTCTGGCCATTGGCTGGTCCAGCGCTGCGTTTCGCTCCTGGCAACGTGGCATCGCGCACTGGCAGGTAGCGCTGGGCTTTGTCGTCGCCTTGATGATGCTGGCGTTTTCGATACTGGCGTTTCGCAACGCCCGCCGCGTGCCATGAATACTCCGCAAACACGGGAGCCCGCGTTGCGTGCGCCGCGAATACAGGTTTTCGGCGCCGCGTTTGGAATTCGCTTCAAGTTTCGCTGGGAGCGCAGCTATTCTAACTGAATCGCTGTGAATTTAATATTCAAATTTCGAGCCACGTTTGACCGTGGAAAGTTTTATGCCTGACCCTGCACAAAAGCCGCTTCCCCGCGCGGAGCGCAAAGAACGCTTCACCACGCTTTCGCGAATTCCGTTGAAAGCGGCGTATTCTCATGAGGATCTTGATGGCGCGGATGGCGAAGAGATTCTCGGCTATCCAGGTGACCTTCCTTTCACCCGCGGCATTTATCCCACGATGTATCGCAGCCGGTTGTGGACGATGCGCCAATATGCCGGCTTCGGGTCCGCCGGTGAATCGAACCAGCGCTATCGCTATCTCCTCGGCAAAGGACAAATGGGCCTCTCCGTCGCGTTTGATCTCCCCACCCAAATGGGCATGGACTCCGATCATCCGCTCGCGCTCGGCGAAGTTGGCAAGGTCGGCGTCGCAATTGATTCACTCGAAGACATGGAGACGCTCTTCGAGGGCATCCCACTGGAGCGCGTTTCCACTTCAATGACCATTAATTCCACCGCCGCGATTCTCTTGTGTCTCTACGTCGCTGTGGCAAAAAAGCAGGGCGCCAACATCCGGAAATTATCAGGAACCGTGCAGAATGACATTCTTAAGGAATACATCGCGCGCGGCACTTACATTTATCCGGTGCGGCCCGCAATGCGCATTGTCACCGATATCTTTGCGTGGTGCCGCACCGAGCTGCCCAAGTGGAACACGATCTCCATCTCCGGCTATCACATTCGCGAAGCAGGCTCGACCGCGGTTCAGGAACTCGCTTTTACTCTGGCCGACGCTACCGCTTACGTTGAGGCTGCCCTGGCCGCCGGTCTGCCGGTCGACGAATTCGCGCCGCAGCTTTCTTTCTTCTTCAACGCGCACAATGATCTTCTCGAGGAAATCGCTAAATACCGCGCTGCACGCCGCCTTTGGGCCCGGCTCATGCGCGATCGTTTCGGTGCCCGCGACCCGCGCTCTCTGGTGTTTCGCTTCCACGCGCAGACCGCCGGCTCATCGCTCACCGCGCAGCAGCCCGAAAACAACCTGATCCGCGTGGCCATTCAGGCGCTCGCCGCCGTGCTCGGAGGCTGCCAGTCGCTGCATACCAATAGCCTCGACGAAGCGCTGGCTCTTCCCACCGAAGACGCGGTGCTGCTCGCACTTCGCACTCAGCAGATCATTGCCCATGAAAGTGGCGTCGCAAACTCCGTGGATCCTGTTGGCGGGGCGTACGCAATCGAACATCTCACGGCTGAAATCGAAGCTCGCGCCCAGGAGTACCTCCAGAAAATTGACGCTATGGGCGGGATGCTTCGCGCCATCGAAACTGGCTATGTGCAGCTTGAGATTCAGAAAGCTGCCTACGATTACCAGCGAGCTATTGAGAGCGGCGAACAGATCGTCGTCGGCGTGAATCAATTTGCCGCCGGTGATGCAAAGACCATTCCTACGCTGCGGATCGATCCCGAAATTGAGCGCCGTCAAATCGCGCGTCTTCAGGCCGTGCGCGCGCACCGCGACCCGGCTCGCGTGCAGCAAGCCCTCGCGGAGATTCTCCGGCGCGCCTCTGGCAGTGACAATTTGCTCCCTGCGATCCTGACGGCTGTCGAAGCCTATGCCACGATCGGCGAGATTTCCGACGCGCTACGCCGCTCCTTTGGCGAGTATCAGGAGTCCGTCGTTGTCTAAGTCAAATGAATTGTGCGTTGCTGAGTTAACACGAATCGAACGAATGCTTGATCGAATGTAGTATTCTCTGCCATGCCAGCGACCAAGCTTATTCTCGCCTCAGCCTCGCCACGCCGTGCTCAAGTCCTTCGCGACGCAGGTTTCGCGTTTCAGATTATTTCTTCCGCGCTCGACGAAACGCCCCTCGACGGTGAAGCGCCGCAAGATTTGGTGCGCCGCCTCGCCGAAAATAAAGCGCACCTGGTTGCTCAGCGTACCGTTGGCCCGGCGTTAATTATTGCTGCGGATACGCTCATCGCCGTGGATTCCAGAATCCTCGGGAAGCCGGGTGATGCAACCGAAGCTCGCCAAATGCTTCGCCAAATCTCTGGACGCACCCATAGCGTGCTTACCGGTCTGGCCCTCCTCCGTCTCCCTGACGAAGCCCTCCGTCTTGAGCTGGAGACAACCCAGGTCTCTTTTGCCCCGCTCTCCGAAGATGAGATCAGCGACTACATCTCGAGCGGCGAGCCTTTTGACAAAGCCGGGGCCTATGCGGTCCAAGGGCGCGGCGGGCGCTTCGTCACACGTATCGAAGGCTCATATTTCAATGTGGTTGGATTGCCCCTTGCGTGCCTTTATCGTCTTCTGCGAGAAATAGGCTGGAAGGAAGATTGAAATGAGGAAGCGTTCTTTAAATAGATCGCAGAAACGCGGCAATGCCCTGCAGCGTAGTGCCCGTCGGCAAAAAAATAGAGGGGGCCACGCGCGCCCTTTCAAACTTCATCTCGGCTAGGTCGCCGCGCTAAGGCAGCGGCAGCGGCTTTTTTTCTTCGCTGGGTTTGTCGATGCTGGTTTTATCGTGACTCGTAGGCGGGGGCGTATGCTGCATTCCCTCTTTGAAGTTGCGAATGCCTTCGCCTAGCCCACGCATCACTTCAGGAATCTTTCGTCCGCCAAACAAAATGAGGACAATCGCCAGAACCACAAGCCAGTGAAAAATACTAAATTCACCCATATAAATCCTCCGCGCGCCTTTGAGGAAACCTTTTTACCCTAACTCCAAGGCGCTCCGCGCGGCAAGGCGCGAATCGTCTACACCTATAGGATAGCATGTTCATCGCCCACGCGTCTTGTAACCCGCTGACGGTCGAGATATTCCAATAGCGGAATAGCATATTTACGGCTGACACCGGTTAGCTCTTTAAAGGTGCTGATCGCCAACCGCTCACCCTTGGCCTTTTTATGCTCGGCCAGCAATCTGCGCAGTCCTTCGAGCGCTGTGCGGTGGAACACCAGGCCTTCGGTTACCTTGATCAACGTCTGCTCGCGCAATAGCATTTGCAAAAGTTTCTGCGCGCGCGCTCTCTCCACCGGGAGCTTCGACAACACTTCATCGAGAGCGGGCACTTTAAGCCCGGCCGCCGAAAATGCCGCTTCCATCTGCTCTTTCGCCCGCGATTCCTCAGGTAAAAGTGCAATTTCTTGCCCGGCGCGCTTGATCGTTTCTCCCGCAGCCACAAGTTTGCCGGCTTTTGCCAGTGTCGCAAGGACCGCGCCGAACACTTCATCCCGAATTTTGGGCGCGGCTCGCTTTCGTAGCTCCTCTCTCGAAATCCCGGGGCTCAATGGATTGGCTTTATGGAATCGCTCGAGCTCGGTAACCACATCGCGCTGCAATTTTAGAAAGCGGTCCTCGGAGATGAGCGTAATCGGATGCTCGCTCACCACGCGCACGTTGCCTTTCTTTGCCAGCGCGGCTGCCTCCCGTCGCACCTCGTCCTCGAGCCATCCAGTCCGCGCGATAAGCTCCCTACCGCTGACGCCTTGCGTCGCCCGCTCGACGAAGGCACGCAAAATATTTGCGCGCTCGCCACCCGCGAGCGTTTCCAAAAACGCCTGCACACCCGCTTCTTTCTGGCGATGCCGAGGCGCCAGCGCATCGAGCACTGTCCCCCCGGCGATGGTAATCACCGGTGAAAACTGCCGCAAAATAAATCGGTCGCCAGGCAAGACCAGCACTGACTCATCGAGCTTCAATTGGGCAAGCGCACTCTGGCCCGGCAATAATTCGCCACCCTCGAGGAGCAAGATATCTGCGATCGTCTCCGCCGTGCCTTGGTGGAAATGTACGCGCGCTCGATTCTTCAGTTTCGGCGCCGACCCGAGCAAATGTATGCGCGCATCCAATCGCCTTGTTGCCTCAAAACGACTTGGCGCCGCAATCACCATCCCGCGCTTCAGCTCCGCTTTTTCCACGCCTGCCAAGTTCACCGCGGTGCGCTGTCCCGCTGAAGCCCGCTCCACCGTCTGTCCACCGGACTGCACCCCTCTTACGCGCAACCGGCGGCGCTCCGGGAAAAGCTCAACTTCCTCTTCGCGGTTGATCGCCCCCGAGACCAGCGTTCCTGTTACCACGGTGCCGAATCCCTTCACTACAAATGCGCGATCGATGGGCAGCCGCAAATAGCGCTTCGCATCCTTGCCTGGCGCCTCCACCGCAACGCGAAACAATTCTGCTTTCAACTGCTCTATGCCGGCGCCGCTACGCGCGCTTACTGGAATTACAGGGGCGTTCTCCAAAAACGACCCACGCAAAAATTCTTCAATCTCCATCCTGACAAGCTCCTGCACGTCCCGCTCGACCAGGTCCGTTTTTGTCAGCGCAACAATTCCGCGGGAAACGCCCAGCAGCCGGCAAATATCAAAATGCTCGCGCGTCTGCGGCTTAATCGACTCATCCGCGGCAATCACAAATAAAACCAGGTCAATCCCCCCAGCCCCGGCGAGCATGTTGCGCACAAACCGTTCATGCCCCGGCACGTCTACCAGCCCGATCCGGACGCCGTCTCCTTCCAGGAACGCGAAGCCGAGGTCAATTGTGATGCCGCGGCGTTTCTCTTCCTCGAGCCTGTCTGGGTGTGTCCCTGTCAGCGCTTCGACCAACGCCGACTTGCCATGGTCAATGTGCCCGGCAGTACCGACAATTACGTTTTTGAGGGCGTCATTCATTCTTCGGATTTCATGTGATGTGGCGAACGAAGTTTCAAGGTGGATGCTAACGAACTGCCGAAAAGACGTCAAATGAGGCGTACGACAATTTTCAAGATTCGTTTAAGCGCGCTCGATTTCCTGAAGAATTTCCTCTGCCGCAGTCACCGGGGAACCCGCTGCCGTAATTGGCCGCCCTACAACGATATAATCGGCGCCTGCCCGGATTGCCTCAGATGGCGTCGCCACGCGCGACTGATCATCTTTCCCAATTTTATGCCCCGCCACTGCCCCTGTCGTCATCGTCGCCGGACGCACTCCGGGCGTTACGATCAGGAACTTTTTCCCGCAGGCTTGGCGGACGGCTTTCGCTTCCTGAACAGAGGCCACTACGCCGTCTAGGCCTGCGTCCTGGGCAAGCTTGGCTAGATGAACCGCGCGACTTTGAGGCCGCCCCGAGATACCCACCTGGCGCATGGCCTCCTCGTCTAAACTGGTTAGAATCGTTACGCCGAGCAGTTTCTGAGCCGCTTTCGCCTTGAACCTAGATTCGCCTTTGTTGCCTAAAGCTGCCACCGCAGCTTGCATCATGGCAACACCCCCCAGAGTGTGCACATTCATAAACACCACGCCGGGAATGTTCCTTCCGGAGCGGACCGCGCCGGCCACGGTATTTGGGATGTCGTGGAATTTCAAATCCAGGAAAATACCGGGGCCAAAACGCGCAATCTCGCGCACCGCCTCCGGTCCCACCGCCGTGAATAATTGCTTTCCTATCTTAAACATACCCACCAGCCCGGCCAACTTATTGGCCATCTCTAAAGCCGGTGGAAGGGATTCAAAATCAAGCGCGACAATTAACCGTTGGCGGGAGGAAAGCTTCAACGTCTTGGAGGTACCTCGATCAATTCGAATCTTACCCAAGCAACGCCCCGTCGGTCTAGTCCCAATTTCTTGGCGGCTTGGTACGACATGTCCATCTCGCGGCCATTTTGATAAGGACCGCGATCATTTATGCGCACCAATTGGTGGCGGCCCGTGCGCGGGTCCACGACTCTTACTAGCGATCCAAATGGAAGTGATGGGTGCGCAGCGGTAAGTGCCGAACTATCATATCTTTCTCCATTGGCAGTTTTGCGGCCCTCAAATCCCCGACCGTACCAGCTCGCGAGCCCCATCCAAACCTTAATCGGCTTGTTGGGAACGCTCACGTGCGCAACGAGCGGAGCCTCGAGCCCTGGGGCAATCAGAAACATCAGAAGAAGCCATCGAGTAGCCGCCCACGTCATGAACAATTTAGAACGCATAGTGTGTTCTTTCTACCACGCCACTACTAGAAATCATAGCATTTACTGGCCTAAAGGTCAAGTGCAATTCTCCTTCAAGCTCCCCCGTAAGTCACTGATTCGATGTATATTAAGCTCAACACAAAGCCTCTTTAAGCTCTCCAGAATCTGCACAGTGGCCCTAGGGTCAGCAAAGGTGGCCGTTCCAACCTGTACCGCCGCTGCCCCTACGACCATGTACTCGACTAGGTCTTGTGCAATCTCGATTCCCCCCAGCCCAATGACCGGTATCTTTATTACCTTAGATGATTCCCGGACCAGATTTAAGGTGATTGGCTTAACGGCAGGTCCAGAAAGCCCCCCGGATAGATTACCCAGCCGAGATTTTTGTGTCCGAAAATCCACACTCATGGCCGGATAGGTGTTGGCCACCGTCACCGCATCTGCCCCCGCCCCCTCCGCCGCTCTTGCAAGGCTCCCAATCTCAGCCGTAAGAGGCGAAAGTTTTACCCACAGAGGTCTGCGCGTCGCCTTCCTCGCGGCACCTACGACCTCGGCCAGCTGCCCACAGTCGCTGCCGAACTGGATACCCCCCTCCTTCACATTTGGGCAGGAAACATTCAGTTCATAAGCGCTAATGCCCTCGGCATCCTCCAGAACGCGAACTACTTCAACGTAATCTTCCACTGTGTACCCAAACACATTAGCGATAACCGGAGTGTGATACTGGCGCAACGCGGGAAGCTTTTGGGCTACGAACGCGCGGACGCCGATGTTTTGCAATCCGACGGCGTTGAGCATACCGCTCGGTGTTTCGCAAAGCCGTGGCGCAGGGGCGCCTTTGATAGGCTCACGCGAGAGTCCCTTTGTCACCAGACCGCCGAGAAGATTGAGATCTACGAGGTGGGAAAATTCAACGCCGTAACCGAAAGTTCCGCTTGCTGTGATTACAGGATTTCGAAGGCGCAGAGCGCCTATCTGTACGCTCAGGTCTACGTCACCCGCGACGCTCACTGGAAAAAGTGTAGCACGAGAATGCGAAACGGAATTTTACTTCTGTGGAAAACCAGCCCGAGTTTGAAGTTGCGTTCTTCGCGCTCGATCGTCAATCGTCAGTCGGGAGGCAGCGTTTCCTCGGCGCTCGCCGAGTTTCGCTGAGCCAGCGCCTCGCGCAGCACCCGCCCATCCGGCCGCGCAAGAGTGACACCGCAAAGAAACGCTAGTGTTGGAGCGATGTCGGCAGGAGTGCTTTGGAGCAAGTATTCCCCAGGCTTAATTCCCCATCCCATCAGAATCACCGGCACACGCTGATCATAATCATAGGGGCTGCCGTGAGTAGTGCCATAAGTTTGAGGCTTTCCGGCGCCTTGCTCACCAAAAATCCAGTATGGCTTCGGCATTACAATTAGATCCCCGCTTCGCCCCGGGACATAATTTGCTGCTGCCGCGCGGACCAGGGAATCGCCGCTCCGCAGTTGCCCCGCCAACTCTTCGCCGCTAAGCACCCGCGCAACGCCCGGCATGCTCTCAACCGCATCGATGACGCCGCGCAACGCCATCTGGTCTTGTTTGAGCCGCGCGTATAATCCCGTCGCCAGCCAGACGTCCCCATCGATCATTCGCACAGCTTTCGGCCCGGCGTCCCCAGGCGCGACGCTCGGAAATTTCTCGAGCGCCTTATCGATCTTCTCCAGCACGTCCGGAGCGCCGATCCATCCCGCGTCCAGGCCCGCTTTTTGCATCTCCACCGGCAGCGGGGCCACGCCATGATCGGCGCTAAGCGCTATCACGTAATTTCTGCGGCCCACTGTCTTGTCCAAATGCTCGATAAACTCGCCAAGCGTGCGATCGAGCCGTACCAGCACATCTTGCACTTCATGACTATGCGGCCCGTAAGCATGGCCCACAAGATCCAGCGTCGAAAAACTAATTCCCAAAAAATCCGTGCTGCGTCCCTTTCCGAGTTTCAATCCGTCTGCCACCGATTCCGCCATTTGCGCCAGATACGCATCGGCATTCGGGCTGGCTTCCCACTGCGCATAAAAATCTGCGCCGGGTTTCGTGCTGTCCGCCGCACCCCTCAGCGGATGCGGAAAGCCCGGTCTCCAACCGCGGGGTCCGGCTTTGCCCTCCGGCGTTTCTTCGTACAAGTACTCCGAAGCCGGCAGCGACGGGTCCCACGACTTGCCGTAGTCATTTTCGATGGGGTGCGTTTTCACGAATTCGGCCACAAGCGGGCTCGTGCCGTACGCCGACGAACTCGCCCACGTACCGCTGGCGGCATCGTGCCAAGTCACCGCATCCCCGCGATGCCCCGCGAGCATAATTGCAGCGCGAGCCTTCAGCGAAAATGTCGCCACGCGCGTCTTGGCGCTAAGTTGAAAGCGCATTTCGTCAGCGAGCGTCGGCACTGCCAACCGAAATGCGCTCTCCCCTGCTTTCGGCGCCGGCCCATAGCCCGTTCCCTGCACACTCGGATCGCTCGTGCACGTCACCTGTTTGTTTGTTTCGCGGTCATGCCAGGCATTGCCCATGATTCCATGCGTTGCGGGCAAAGCCCCGGTTGAAATCGTCGCGTGTCCCACGCAGGTAAATGTATTCGCGTAAGGGTAAGCCGCTGTGCGGAACCACGCGCCTTGCTCGAGCAAGCGCGTAAGCCCCCCGCTCCATTGCTGCCGGAATTTATCCACATAATCTGCGCGGAACTGATCGACCACGAGCAGAACCACGAGCTTCGGCCGCATCGCACCATGCTCGTTCGAAGCTCCCGAAACTTGCCAGCGCCTCGCATCGCGCACCTGCCCCGCCGCGCTCACTGCCAGCATTCCACCAACCCAAAGCCAGGCAGCTATTCGCCTCCACGCGAAAGTACTTTCGCCGCCATATCGCTTCCCAAAGTGCATCTGCATCGACACTTCTCCTCAAACCCGCCGCAGTGTAGCACAGGAAAGTTTATGCAAACTCAACACACCTTTAGGACTAGCACCCAAGGGCAGAAGATACAGGCCACTAATGCCGTGAATTATAACGGCTCCGCACATCTCCATTATGCTTGGCATAATATGGCAGTCCCGTTTCTGCTCTCGGAGGCACCATGGCCAAACCGAACGCCAATTCGAAGACGCGACCCGCGACGCACGCCAAAGCCAAAACGAAGTCACCAGCGATCACCAAGTCAATCGCGAAATCGTTTCAAGCCCGGCTCGAACGCATGCCCTCTCATCTGAATTGGATAATCATTCGTATCCCTTTCGATGTTGCAAAAATTTGGGGAACCCGCGGTCACCTTCGCGTGAAAGGGGAAATCAACGGCTTCGCGTTTCGCACCTCACTCTTTCCTACCGGGAACGGCGAGCATTTCATGATGGTAAACAAGGAGATGCAGGCAGGAGGTAAAGTGGCGCCGGGAACGGTCGCGCGCATTCGATTAGAGCCTGATACGGAGAAGCGCGTCGTTACGGTGCCGCCCGAACTCAAACGCATTCTCTCCGAAGATCGCGCTCTTCGCCGCTGGTTCGATCAACTTAGCCATTCTATGCGCTCCTACATCAGCAAATGGATTACGCAAGTAAAAAGTGCCGAAGCCCGCTCACGCCGCGCCGAGCAGATTGGCGAGCAATTGCTGGCCACCATGGAAGCCGAACGGAAGCTCCCGCCGATTCTTCAAATAGCTTTCGCAAACGACGCTCCCGCTTGTGAAGGATGGCAGCTCATGTCCCCAGGGCGCCGCAGAGGCCACTTGTTAGGGATCTTTTATTATCGCAGTCCGGAGGCTCGCGCACGCCGTATGGCCAAAGCGATCGAAGACGCGGTTGGGTTTGCGGAACGCAAAACCGGCAAAAAGGAAACCGTAAATGAAATGTAGCCACTCTCCGAGATTCGATGCAACATCTATTTTGCTGCCTATCGAGCCAATCACGAAACTGTCTGTTTATCGTTCGGGATCCGCTCTCGTCTCCTCGTGTGACAACAGGCCGATCGGCACCGGATATACTCGCCAAATATCCGCGCTGTATTCCCGAATCGTCCGGTCCGAGGAAAACTTTCCGCTGCGCGCCGAGTTCAGAATAGACATCCGCGTCCAGCGTTCTTTATCCGCATAGGCTTCGCTCACCCGCGCCTGGCAATCTATATAAGACTGATAATCTGCCAGCACCAAATAGGGATCGTTCCACAGCAAGTCGTCGATCACTGGCAGGAACAGGTCCTGGTCACCCTTCGAAAATAACCCGCTGCGCACCAAGTCGAGGACCGTCCGGAGCTCTTCATTCGATTCGTAGTGGTCCATCGGCCGATAGCCCGCGCGCTTCAGCGCCGCCACTTCCTGTGCGTTGAGCCCAAACAGAAAGAAATTTTCAGCTCCAACTTCTTCTCGCAGCTCGATGTTCGCGCCATCCAAAGTTCCCACCGTCAACGCTCCATTCATCGCCATTTTCATGTTGCCTGTGCCGGAGGCCTCCTTCCCGGCCGTCGAAATCTGCTCGGATAAATCCGCCGCCGGATAGATTCGCTGTCCGTTGGTAACGTTAAAATTGGGAACAAAAATCACCTTGATGCGATCGCGCACCGCCGCGTCGCGATTCACCACATCAGCCACGGAATTGATCAGCTTGATAATCAATTTCGCCATGTGATAACCGGGCGCTGCTTTACCGCCAAAAATGAAGGTGCGCGGCGCGGGATCGAATCGCGAGTCTGACTTCATCCGATGGTACAGGCTGATTACATGCAGGATATTCAGGTGCTGCCGCTTGTATTCGTGGATGCGTTTCACTTGAACATCAAACAGCGATTCCGGATCAATCCGCAGCCCGGCCAATTTTTCCACAAATGTTGCGAACGCCCGCTTGTTCGCATGTTTGATTTCGCGCCACTTCGATCGGAACTCGTTGTTCTCCCCGAAGGGTTCCAGCTTTTTCACTTGCGCGAATTCCGTGATCCATCCGTCTCCTATGGCCTCGGTGATCAGCTCGGAAAGCTTGGGATTGCTCAGCACCATCCAACGCCGCGGCGTCACCCCATTGGTCTTGTTGCTGAATTTTTCCGGCCACAGGGCGTGGAAATCCTCCAGCACTTCCCGTTTTAAAAGCTCACTGTGCAGCCCGGCAACGCCGTTGATGGCGTGGCTGCCCACACACGCGAGATGGGCCATGCGCACGTAGTGCTCGTTGCCTTCGTCGATCAGCGATAGCCGCGCGATCCGCTCAATTTCCCCAGGGTAACGCTGGCTCACCTCAGCCAGGAAGCGTGCGTTGATGTCGTAAATGATTTGCAGGTGCCGGGGCAGCAGCCGCCCCAGCATGCCCACCGGCCAGCGCTCCAGCGCTTCAGGCAAAATCGTGTGGTTGGTATAGCTGAAGGTTTTCTGAGTGATCTCCCAGGCCTTTTCCCAATCCATCCCGTTCATGTCGACCAGCAGCCGCATCAGCTCCGCAACGGCGATGGCCGGATGCGTGTCGTTCAATTGCACCGCAAATTTCTCGTGAAAGCGCTCCAAAGGTATCTTCTGGCCTCGCGCGATTCGAAACATGTCTTGCAGCGAGCAGGACACAAAGAAAAATTGTTGTTCCAACCGCAGCTGTTTCCCTTGAATCGCCGCATCATTGGGATACAGCACTTTCGTCAAATTTTCGGAGATCACTTTGCTGTTAACCGCGCCGTAGTAGTCGCCGCGGTTGAATACTGCAAAGTCAAACGATTCCGGAGCTTCCGCGCGCCACAAGCGCAGCGTGTTGCATGTATTCGTGCGGTACCCCAGGATGGGCGTATCGTAAGGCACCCCGATCACGGTTCTGTCCGGAGTCCAGCGCATGCGCGGCCTGCCCTGTTCGTCGGTCCACGGCTCCGCGTAACCGCCAAGGGGTACTTCCACGGCCCACTCCGGACGCACCAGGTCCCAAGGATTTCCGAAGCGCAACCACTTGTCGGTCTTCTCCACCTGCCACCCGTCGACAATCTCCTGCTCAAAGATTCCGAATTCGTAGCGAATTCCGTAGCCGAGTGATGCAAACTCCAGCGTAGCGAGCGAATCAAGAAAGCACGCCGCCAGCCGTCCCAAGCCGCCGTTTCCAAGCCCGGGCTCTTCTTCCTGCGCGAGCAGCTCATCAAAGTCCAGACCTAACTCCGCAATCGCCTGCTTGATCGGCTCGTGGATTCCCAGGTTGATGAGGTTGTTTCCCAAGTGCGGCCCCACCAGGAATTCCGCGGAAAAATAAACCACTGTGCGCGAACCGTGCTGCGTGTACGTATTTGCCGTACTTACCCATCGCTGTAGCAACCGGTCCCGCACCGTGTAGGCCACCGCCAGATAGTAATCTCTTTTGGTGGCCAGCGCCGGAAACTTCCCTTGCATGTACAGCAAATTGTCCAGAATCGCGCGCTTAAGGACTTCTTTCCTCAGGCTGGCGCGGTCGTTTTCGACTGGCAGTGGCGTTGATAAGCTCAAGTCCGATTGTCTCCCCGCAAAAACTCGTAACTCAAAAAAAACAGACCCAGAACTAAAGATATTCGGCCCGCGCCAATAAGTCTAATTGAAAGAATCATTCAGGCGCAAAAACGCAATTAGTCCTGGCAGCCGCATTCGCCGAAACCTCACCGGCACCCTGCCATTTTGTCTTCTGAATAAGCGCGCATGCAGTTGCGGCGCCTTTCAACGCAAGAGCCGGAACTGGTAATTTGTTCCTATGGAAGACGTTCAAATAACTGTCGCCAGCAGTGCAGACGAAATCACCGCTGTCGCCCGCCTGTGGTCCGAATATTGGGCGTCATTTCAGCTTTCGCCTGATTTTCAGGCGGATCTTCCTTCCACACCCAGAGATGTTTTCCCCATTAAC